>Ga0209536_100004984_pt1 | contig 20834 bp, 15 predicted proteins | sample DeeMarSeWOR28_12_FD_187461 | JGI IMG/M metagenome (GOLD analysis project Ga0209536, IMG submission 187461) | Marine sediment microbial communities from White Oak River estuary, North Carolina - WOR-2-8_12 (SPAdes) (version 2) | ecosystem: Environmental > Aquatic > Marine > Intertidal zone >... | reverse complement strand
AGAGCGCTTGGGATGTATCCGAAGACTAACGCAATTACCGCTACTGTAAGGCTATAAGGCAGTTGTGTACGTACATGCCGCATCAATTCGCAGGAACTAGCAGTGGAACTTATAATCGTCGTATCTGAGATTGGCGAGCAATGATCGCCGAATATCGCCCCGTCCAGAACCGCTCCGAGGCTTATCATTGTCGTCAGCCCATAGCCCTGATCCATTGCAAAGGCAACCGGTACAGCCGTGGGGATTAGAATCGCCATCGTTCCGTAGCTGGTTCCTGTGGCAAATGAGGTCAGTGATGCAACAAGAAAGAGAATTGGCGGGAACAAATAGGGCGAAATTCGGCCTGCTAGAATTGTTGTGAGAAATTCTCCCGTTTTCAGGTCGTCACAACAGTTTTTAAGTGACCAGGCAAAAATTAAAATCGCAAGCGGAACCATCGCACGCTTAACGCCCCGCCTGAAGCAACTGATTATTACAGGTAAACGAAGTGACCCGAATATCTGCGAAAACAGCAAGGCCAGTGTCAAGCCGAATAGTGATGCACAGGCAAGAACAAGAGGGGTATTCTCGGCGTGGCCTATAACTTCCCGCCAATAAATCCAGCTTCCCGGAGAAAGAGCTTCGATATCTACGGGTTTTGGGGGCATATTCTCTGCCACAGTTTTCAAACTTTTGGCTTGCCATTCGAGCATATCCCCTTTTAGCTTCGATGTTCCATCGAACCACAAACCAGTACCATGAAAGAGCAGAAGCCCGACTATAGGAATCAGGGCGTTGAGTGCTCGACCGGATTTATCTGTTGAATCCCAAATCCCGTTTTTTTCGGGCAGATCTTCGGTTTTTGCCCTTTCCTGGGCCGCCTTCATGGGCCCGAATTCGCTATCCATTAAAATTTGCACAAAAACAAACACAATCATCAATAGACAATAGAAACGGAAACTCAGGGCATCAAAAAACATGGAATATCCGCTCTTGTCGATTTCGAGCTTTTCAGCTATTTGACGAAGAAGTCCTACTTCGTAGGCAATCCAGGTACTGACTACTGCTATCCCTGCAACCGGCGCACTCGTGGCGTCAACAAGAAAAGCAAGTTTTTCCCTGCTGACGCGAAACCGGTCGGTAATAGGTTGCATCATCGAGCCGACAACAATAGCATTCGTGTAATCGTCGATAAAGCACAGTACCCCCATAAGAGCAGTAGCGGCTTGGGCGGATTTTCTGCCCTTGACCCACTTCAGAAGCCATACAATAATCCCACGGAATCCCCCCGAGGCCATAATAACCTCGATCATGATAAATATGGGTGGTATAAAGGAGAGCACCAAAAGGTTCGTGCTGCTCGTTAATGTTTCCGTAAAAAAGGTACTTACTGTCCTTAAGCCTTGCAGCCAAGCCTCGGAACTTAACGGAGCCTGCGGAACTGAAGTAAGAAAACCACCTGCAATAATAGCAATTCCAAGGCTAAGCAGGACATGTTGCGTCAGAAAAGCAAGCAAAATAGCCAGCATAGGAGGAATGATACTGTACCACATTGCAACTGAGGGATTTTCTTCACTATGAGTGGAAAAATAAGCGAGCAAGCCACACCCAAGGCTTAAAATTATGACAACTACCGCAGTTTTTATAATTCTCTTCGACTTCAAAGAATATCCATGCTTTCGCTGCGAAATTACTTCTATAAGCTATTGCAGTTTTCCGATGGGTATACAATTAAAATCCACACAAATCAAGAGCAAAACCTGTCCGAACAGGAAATAGAATCTTTCGTGAATTATTCTCAATCTACGGTTATAATGTGCCTATAGAAAAGGATGTCACGTATAGACTCTCCAAGAAATGAGGTGAAAATAATGCCCGATGCTCTGTCGGTCAGAACCGGTCAAGATAAAGATATAGATTCGTTGGTGAAACACAACTTAGCACTGGCTCAGGAGACCGAACAAAAACGACTTTCACCACCAATTGTCACACAAGGTGTGCAAATGCTTCTAAAAAATCCCCAGTTTGGTTTTTATGTTGTTGCCGAATTTGAAAATGAAGTTGCCGGCTCCTGCATGGTTACATATGAATGGAGTGATTGGCGCTGCAGTCTGTTCTGGTGGATTCAGAGTGTTTATGTCAAGCCGGAATTTCGTCGGCAAGGCATTTTCAGACAACTCTACGAATTCCTGAAGAAAAAGGCATCACATGAGCAAAATGTGTGTGGCTTTCGCCTCTACGTCCTGCAAACTAACAATACGGGGCAATATACTTACGCAGGAGTCGGCATGAAAGAAATCCCTTACAAGTTTTACGAAGAATCGTTCGAAGAATAGGCAATAATTTCGAAGTAAACCTTATAATCGGGAGGATTTCTTTATCTCATTGCATATAGCCTCGATTAGCCTGGATTCGCCCTCCTCAAACTCGCTTTTTATTTCTTCAGTATTCTTTCCCTTTACAATCAAAGCTCTAACTTTTCCCTGCCGACTCTTCATCTGATCAATATGATTCTCTATCCCGGAACGATTTGTCATCTCGCTGTGACCGCTGCAGAATTTTTCAGCATCTATCGTATCAAGCATTTTTGTGAGCGTCTTGACATGCTTGAATGAATCTCCCCCTTTATAAGAATGGATTAACTGGGCTCTTGTTAAGAACACCTGGTCGCCGATAAAAGCAGTCTTTTCTTCGGGGAAATAAACTACAATATCACCCGTCGTGTGGCCAATGCCGAAATACCACAACTCAACCGTTTTAGAACCAAGATGTACGTTCATCTTTTCTCTGAATGTCAGTGACGGCACGAAAGGCGTCAGGTCAGGCTTGCTCCATTCCGATGCTGCGCCGTCTCTGCCTAGTCTAAAAAATTCCTTCCTACAGTTCTCATGTGCAATGATGGTTACTGTCTTGGGAAAATAGCAATTGCCCGCGACATGATCACCATCACTATGAGTATTCACGAGGTACTTAATTGGCTTGTCAGTGATTTCCTTAATTCCTTCGATAACCTGGTTCACCGATACCTTGTCCATCTTCGCATCGATTATGAGCACGCCATTATCACCAATATATGCTCCCCCTCTCGAGCCCTGTCCGCCCACAACCTCGAACAACTTGTCGGAGATCTTTTTAAATTTCACAGGCTGTTCGGCTCCTCGCTGGCCTAAAGCTTCCGAAACACACAAAAAAGCTAAAGTCAGCATGAAAATGACTTTGATGCTATTTTTCATTATAAAATCTCCTTAATATTATTTTGAATATTCAACAAGTTCCTTCATTTAATGAGCTTTACCGTCGATTTCTTCCAATTTGAAGCGTACACTAACGATAAACGGCGATTCTCCTTCTACCCAGTGGCCATAAGTTGTCGTTATAAATGTCCCATCCGGCAGTAATTCCAAGCCCGGGTAAGCACAATCCGCTGCTCTGTGGTTATCCATGAGCCGGACACGATACTGCCCTTCCCTGCCATCCACAATATCCTCATATGCTCCGACCCACCCAACCCAATCGCCCTTCGTTGGGCTCTCATGAGTTGTGTCACGGAAAGTAATAAAAAGCCTTCCATCCGGCGCATATTTGCCAGTGTGCCTGTCACCGGTTAAAGCGCCGGGTAACTCGAGAGGTTCGGACCAGGTAAGTCCTTCGTCGCTGCTGAAAACAACAAAAGAATTGTATTTCCGGCTGTTTTCTCGCAACAGCAAGGCGATTTGCTTTCCATTCGGTGACCTTATTGCTCCCGGTTCACATAAATGTGCTTCTGGATGTTTTGCTATCACCTCCGGCTGGCCCCAGGTCAGACCTCCATCTTCGGAAATCGTCTTGAAAACCTGAAATTTTGTTCTCTTGCCCGCGCCGCGAAGAAAACGGCCGTCGTCGTGAAACAGAGCCATATAGTCCCCATTTTTCAACCGGACCAAAGAGGACACAGCAACGATACCTCCAAAGTCTCCGATCGGTTGTAGAGGTGTCCAAGCTTTGCCGTCATCCTCCGAGACCGCCATCCGGATTGGATACAATCCCGAAAACATGATTAGTCGCTTATTGCCCAGCGAATCGATTACTCTATAGAGCGTGGGTACTTCTTTTGACTTAGCCCAGTTCTCTGGTACCCGCAGCCTTTCCGACCAGCTCAAGCCTCCATCTGTGCTCTTTTTCATCACGATAGCACCGCGTCCGTGCCCCTTCGGGTAAACCGTAATAATGGTCTTATTATCCTCCAGCAGGACCGTAGTCGGATGACCGAGATACTGGCCCGGTTCTTTATCGACTATAACCTGGCGGTGAATCTCGCCGGCCAGGTCAATCAGTGGGATGGTGTACCCTTTCGGTCTGCTTGCCCGCTCAACGGCAAATCCTGAATTAACACTCACAAGACAAAAGGTTAACATCGCAAAAAGACATTTTGGGCCAAACATGTTAATTCCTTATAATAGCTTAATACTTGAACTTAGGTATTATGCCATGATTTGACCTTCCCGTCACGTATTTCCCAAATATGTTGTTTCAACCGCTAATATTAACAACTATTTCAATTGCTAAAAGAATGCGATATAATTTCCAAACGTCTCAGGACATAATGGAATAATTCCTATGAACCACTGAAATTTGTGGGAATACCAATTTCAGAGAAAGATTCGAAAAATTGTAGAGGAAGAGTCATGTCAGATTATAGTCGCAGAGAATTCATTAAAACTTCGGGGAGTATTTTAGGCTGTGCTGCTCTGAGCGGACTGATGCCGAGCTGCCATAAGAACGAAGCAGTACTCGGCAAGCGGCTCGGTTTTAAATATGCAATGTGCAATGAGAGCATGGCTGAATTGAACTGGGCAGAGCAATGTCGGATTATAAGCGATGCCGGTTACGAGGGAATCGAAATCGCAGCGTTTACTCTGGTTAAAGAAGGTGTTCAGGAAATAAGCCCGCCACAGCGTAAAGAAATGGTCTCGGTAATACAAGACGCCGGCCTCGAATGTGTAGGTCTGCATTGGCTGCTTGCTCCGCCGCCAGAAGGTTTGCATTTCACTACGCCGGATGCTGAAGTTCGCCGGAAAACCGTTGCGTATCTTGACGCACTTATTGATTTTTGCGGCGACCTCGGCGGCTCTTATATGATTTTCGGTTCCCCGAAGCAGCGAGATACTAAAGGCATTTCCGTTGAGCAGGCAAAAAAATACTTCGCAGAGGGTCTGATGTCAGTAGCCAGCCATGCTCAACAGCGAGGTATTGAAATTCTTATTGAGCCTTTAGGCAAAAGAACGACCGATGTTATCAATACGTTAGCGGAAGCTTCGGAGATGACCAGGAGTATCAATCACCCGGCGATTAAAATGATGTTCGATTTTAATAATACCGTTGACGAAACCGAACCATTTGACGTAATTTTAACAAAGTACTATAAAAACATCCATCACGTTCACGTTCAGGAAATGGGCGGAAAACACCTCGGCACGGGAACCGCCGTTAATGATTACGTTAAAGCTTTTCAGGTGTTAAAAGATATGCGATATAATCACTGGATTTCCCTGGAAGTGTTTGATTTTTCGCCCGGCGGCAAAACAATCGCTGCCGAGTCCATGAAAATACTTCAACAAATCGAAGGTAAGTTAACTTAATAAAAAGTATTTTTTAATATGCTTTCCTTTAGAAGAGGTCAAGACAATGAAAACAAAACTCATCTTATCACTCTTTTTAATCATCTATTGTCGTGCTGTCTGTATTACATATGCTACGGAAAATCAAAAGGATTTCTCCCCTAAGCCGGATGAGCAGCAATTACCGACCGCCATGCACTCGACAATGAAAGAGCTGCCGAGCATAACCGTCGGGAAAGAAAATGCTGATATAATAGGCAACGACAACCGTGTCCTGCAGGCAGCAGTCGATTATATCGCCGGCCTCGGAGGAGGAACAGTGGAGATCCTCGAAGGAGAATATGTGATGTACGATTCGTTACATCTGCGCGCTAATGTGACAGTCAAGGGCAAGAAAGGCAAAACCATTCTGCGAAAAGCCGATGGAGTCGTATGCCCGCTGGCCCTCGATGGTGATTTCGGTGAGCAGCAGTTCACGGTTGAGGACCCTACCGGTTTTGCGGTTGGTTACGGCGTTGCTATATGGGACGACCGCGCAGGAGGATTCCATACCACCGTCGCCAGCATTACGGGCCGAAACGGCAACACGTTCTCGATTGACAAGCCGCTTATGGCCGACTGCATGGTCGGTAATAAGGCCAAAGCAGCAACGGTTTTCCCAATCATCAGTGGTTATAATATCGAAGGCACGCGAGTCGAAAATCTCACAATTGACGGCAATAAAGACTCCAACGTCCAACTGAACGGGTGCCGGGGCGCAGGGATTTTCCTGTATCGAGCCTTCGGCATGGTCATCGAAGATTGCCTGGTGCGTAACTACAACGGCGATGGAATCAGCTTTCAACAGTCTAACGATGTTACCGTTGCTGGTTGTGTCAGCGAGAATAACAACTATCTCGGCATCCATCCGGGCAGCGGCTCACAGCGCCCTCGCGTGCAAAATTGCATCGCCCGCAATAATGGAACTGACGGTCTTTTTCTGTGCTGGCGTGTCCGGCACGGATTGTTCACAAACAACGTTCTGGAAGGAAACGGTCAATTCGGTATCTCAATAGGGCACAAAGATTCAGACAACGTTTTAAGTCGGAACGTTGTCCGCTCGAACCACCAGGATGGCGTGTTTTTCCGCAACGAAACACTGGGGATGGCGGCCCACCGCAACCGCCTGGAGGAAAATATCATCGAGAACAACGGCATTGACCAGGAAGCAGCGGGGATTAGAATCAGGGGATACACCAACAATCTTATCTTCATAAATAACATAATTCGCGATACACGAAGCACCGATTCACAAAGGCAGACCGTCGGAATTCGTATTGAAGAACACGTCGGGCAAATCACACTCGACAACAATAAGATTTTAGCCAAAATAGCCATTGATGACCGACGTCCCAGGAAATAACAGCTCGTTTAGGAGAAAGGCACATGAGAAAACAAAAATCAAAAACGGAAACTTCCCAGTTGTTATTGTTCTTGGTCATTCTTCTTTGTTTTGACAATATTCTTCTAGCCGAAAGTACAACAAAAGACACCGGCAAGAAAAAAGGTTATATCACAATCGCCACAATCGGTTCAAATCCGGCATCGGTTGACACAAACACCGAGCCGCAACAAGTAGTTAACAAAATGATTGCCCACTGGAGAAGACAGTTCGCACAGGTTCTGCCCGATAAGCCTGATTTGATTATCGTGCCTGAAGCGTGCGACAGGCCGGGCGGATTCAGTGCTGAAAAGCTGCTTGAATACTACAAGGTACGCAAAGATCAGATGCAGCAGTTCTTTGCCGAGACGGCGCGCGAGAATAAATGCTATATCGTCTATTCGGCATATCGACTCATAACGGACGGCACGAAACGTAACTCAAGCGTTTTAATCGACCGAAAGGGCAATGTCACAGGCATTTACAATAAAAATCATCCGACAATCGGTGAGATTGAAAACGGAACGCTCTGTGGTAAAGACGCTCCGGTTTTCGAGTGTGATTTCGGCCGGATCGCAATGGCTATCTGTTTCGACCTAAACTTCGACGAATTGAGATTAAAATACGTAAAGGCAAAGCCGGACCTGATTATTTTTTCATCGATGTATCACGGAGGGCTAATGCAGAGCTATTGGGCATATTCCTGCCGGTGCCATTTTGTCGGTGCAATTGCCGGTAGAGCAACACCTTCTGAAATTCGAAATCCTTTGGGACAAATTATCGCATCCAACACGAATTACTTTAATTTTGCCGTCGCTAAAGTGAATCTTGATTGTGAACTGGCGCACCTTGACTATAACTGGGAACGGCTGCGGAAACTCAAAGCCAAATACGGGCCGAAAGTCACAATCTCTGACCCGGGCTGCCTCGGTTCTGTTCTTATCTCCAGCGAGCACGAAACAGTCAGCGTCGATGAGATGATTATGGAATTTGAAATTGAATTATTAGACGACTACTTCATAAGAGCATTAGCATATCAGCACAAGCCGGGAAATATAGAAGAGTAGGAGGCACATGCAATGAGGAATCATAATAAAACAATTATTCTCTTAACAGTTATTTCTCTAACAATGACCGCGGCCTCAAATGCCGAGGAGAACTGGCTGCAGTTCAAGTACGATTCCAGGCACTCGGGCAATGCACCGGATAGAAATTTAATGACACCCTTCGGTCTTCTCGCCGCTGTTGAGTTGACCGATGCTGTCTTTACAGCGCCGGTCGTAGCAGACGGTCGTGTGTATGTCGTAGATGGATCGGGAGTCGTTTTCTGTATTGATGCATCCACATTTAAGATTTTATGGAAGTACGACACAGGAGCCGATAAGGTCAACTGCAATAATGTCTCATCGCCGGCCATTTCAGGACGCTATCTCCACGTCGGAACGATGCTGGGATTTTATTTTGTGTTAGACAAAAACAGCGGGAATATGGTCAAAAAAATCTCCTGCGGTGAACCGATCTTCAGTTCTCCTGTCGTCGCCAATGACCGAGTGTACTTCGTTACATTAGGCTCAAAAGTCTATGCTATAGAGCCCGATGGTAAGGTCTGTTGGATATGGGATTTTGTCAAAGAGAGCCTTGGTTTCAACAGCAATCGCTGGAGCGGGGAAGACTGGTGCAAACATAAAGGCGGAAGGGTGACATGGCAAGACCAGTTTTGCTGCCAGGGCAACATTGTCGCCCATGGAAAGTTGCTCGTTCTTCCGATTAACTCGGCGATTTGCCTTGAAGATAAGGGCGGCCATGCCGAGCTTCGGGAAATAGCAGCCGTGCCGTCATACGCCGGTTCTGAAAAGCCGGCAACGTTCGGCCTGAGCATAAGCGAGGACGGGATGGTATATCAGCAGTGGCACAGGCGTGACAACACCGGCAGAGTTGAAATTATTCCACTGCCCGGCATACAGGCGGATATCAAGTATGTCCCCGGAACGCTCACCGAGATAAATCGTGCAGGTTCGCTTAGCTTCTGCTCCGTCAGCATTCGAGGCAGGGACGTTTACCGCTGCCGGCCGGAAGAGGGTTTTGGTTTCTGCAAACACTCTCCCGGCTCGGAACAGGTACAATACCTCGGAGGTTATCCATCGATTGCCTCACCGATTCTGCTAAGTGATAAAGCGGTATACGGTGGCCTGGACGGTATCCTATATGTTGTCCCACTATCCGGAGACGGCAACATTCGGTCATTTAAGACGGCCTTCGGAAAGGCAATTTCCGCCCCGGCGGCGGTTTGCGATGACCGGGTATATTTCGGCTGCGAGGATGGGTATTTATATATCCTCGGGCCGGACGGCCGGGCCCCCCTGCCATCCAAAGGCCTTCAACTGCAAAAAATACGTAGCCCGCTGACAAGCAAACTCGTCGGTGCTAAGTACGACTGGTTTACGAATTTCGGTGACCAGTCGAGCACCAATGCGAATGACCAGGGTTTGAAGCTCCCTCTTAAAATTAAATGGATTCGTCGCTATGAAGGCACATTCAAACACGTGCCCGTCTGCGGAGGCGGCCGGATGTATACACACACAGCCGAGGGGCAAATCTTCGCCGTCGAGCAGGAAACCGGTAGGCTCCTGTGGCGGAGATACTGGCCTGGCGTACACATCTCCTTCACCAGCCCGGTGTACTATGATGAATGCTTGCTCGTCCCTCAGGCGGGGATGAAGAAATCATTGATGCGATGTCTGGATGCCGCTACAGGAGAACTGCTCTGGGAAGCATCGTTTACCGGCTCACCAAGCTGGAGCCGGCAGCAGCCACCAGTTATATATAAAAATCTCGCTATCTATGTATACGGTTCCGGCAAATATGCCCCACAGGGAACGGATAAGGCCTATCTCCAGAAAGGCGAACCGGTCGATTCGCTCGACGGCGCCGAGATTATGAGCTGGATTTACAGCCACGACAATCCCTACTATCCCAAAGACAATTTACCTTTTATCCGGGCATGGGACATCAAGACCGGCGAAGAAGTGTGGACCAATAATCTCTCGCAGTTCGGCACGGGGGGCAACGATTCAGGCCTTGCTCTAATGGACAACACGCTTTATTACTCAACGTTCTTTGGTTACGCCCCGAAAAGAAAGGATGGCCAGCCAAAATCAAGAGGGCTTACAGCGGCTATCGAACCAGAGACTGGGCAGGTAATCTGGCTGACAACGAAATATTATGTTACCGCCGGCTGCACTATCTCCGCGGAAAAAGGCAGGCTGTATCTTGGCGGATATAATCCGCCGACCGAAAAAACACAGGAGCGTTATGTAATGTGTCTGGATGCCGAGAACGGCTCTTTAATCTGGCAATCTGAACCGATCGGCAAGGCGGTTAACGTCGTAACAATCGGTACGAATCTTCTCTTTACTCACGGCTCGACCGGCCAGCCAAGTTATACAATCGACAAGCACACGGGAAAAATTCTCTCCGTTTTCGACAAGAAATATGCATGTACACGATTCACAATGTCCGAACCTTATCTGCTGGGCTCCAACATGGACATAATAGAAACCGCTGACGGCAACAAAATAGTATCCTCAGGTCCATGTGTAGATGTAAGGGAATGTGTAGGCGCTATCGTATCTAACGGACGGCTTTTCTACACGTCCCAGGCAAACGGTCTTCAGCTTTCAGAGGTCTTCGGAGATGAAGCCCGCTCATGGAAAGCCCCGTGGGAATATGGAGCCGAGTAATTGAAAAGACTTCGGTCACTGGTTTGATTGTAGTTCACGAGCAATTCGCTCGACCTCCGCCCAGACGCGAAGAAAGTTTTCGGAGCAGATTTTTTTTACGTCTTCTTCAGAGTGGCCTTTCTTCAAAAGCTCGTAAATCAGGTTCGGGTAGCATGATGCATCCTCCAATCCCTCAGGTAGATTGTCTCCGACGCCGTCGAAATCTGAGCCTAGGCCGACGTAATCGATCCCAACCAACTCTATCACATGCTCGATATGCGAAGCAACTTCTGAGATATGTGCTTTTGGGAGCTTATGCTCCCGTTTGTATTTCTCGGTGTAATCTTCTTTTTCCTGACCTTCGAGATTATGTGTCTTGATATACTCGTCCATACTCTTTTGCAAGTCCGCCCATTGCTGTCTAATCTTATTGCTTATGAACATCGTACCGAAATTTATCTGAATAACGCCGCCCTTTTCGGCCAGTAGCTTTATCATCTTATCGCTCATGTTCCGTTCAAAACCGGGAGTAAAATGGCGGCATGATGAGTGCGTCGCAACTATGGGAGATTCGGATAGCTCAATTATCTGGTAAAATGTGTCATCCGAGATATGTGAGGCGTCAATTATCATGCCGAGGCAATTCATCTCTGCGATGACTTTCTTGCCGAAAGGGCTCAGGCCGCGCCACTTGCGCTCGGGATCAAAAGACGAATCACAAATATGATTGGCCTTCGAGTGAGCGAGCGTAATGTATCTTACGCCTCGATCATAGAAATGTTTGACGTTGGCAAGACTGCCTTCGAGACACGAGCCATTTTCTATTCCCATAGCAATAGATAAGCCGCCCCAGCCGAATTGCTTTTTCACATCTGCAACCGATCCGGCCATAACAAATTTGTCGGGCCAGGTCTTAACAAAGCCTTCGACCATATCAATCGTCTCATCGGCAAACTTGTAAGCATTTCCCGTCACTTCATATTCAGCTGGAACATACACAGCCATAAAAGCCACGTCAAGCCCGCCCTTTTTCGCACGCGGATAGTCGAAGTCCCCTTCTGTTGTTCTTGTTGAAATATCCTCCATCTTTTTTTTCAGACGATAAGGTACATCCAGGTGAGTATCGACAATCATATATTTCTGAGCCAATTCTTCCGCTTTCTTTTTCAGATTCAATTCAATATCTCCTTTTTTTTCGATTTGTCCAGGGCACACAGCAACCAGCATAGAGAGCAAAATCAACAATACCTGCATTTTATCTGTTTTTTGATTTGTGTCTATTCGCAACCTAATCGCCACTCGCATTTAAAATAGTCGATTTGAAAGACTGATTTTCAAATAGCTGCTTCGCAAGCATAGAATATCCCTGTCCCAACGGATGGCTGGCATCACGATATAATTCACTAGGCAGCACTGAAGGTATACAATAAGCAACGTTATTCTGCCGGAGCCACGTCTCAATTTCACTTTTCATCCTCTGATAGGTATTGTAACTTTCCGGCTTCAACATGTGCTCATTAAAAGGACCGACCACTACGAACACAGTATTATTCCTTGTTCTTAACAAATTAATTGTCTGCCGGAAGAAGCGCCATTGTAGTGATTGTGCCAACTCAACCCACTGAAAATTTTCTTGTGTGATGCCTTTCTCTGTCCAAGGAAAATTTTCCTCCAAATCGTCATTCGGAGATGGAAATTCAAGCGTTACGGCACTTATCGGATTTTCATAGGGATTCTCCAATGTCCAGTTCGGCAAATCCAGATTCTCGAAATAGACAATCTGCAAATGTGAAGACCAGCCAAAGAAGGACACATATCGCTGTATTGCTGCAGAGAATCGCTTTGAAAAGGGATCTTTGTAGCAGGGAATTCTCGGGAAAAACTGCGGCACCAGTTTCGGATGATTGAAATGAAATTCCTTGTCGGTCTGCAGGTCATGCTTTGCCGATGTCATCCATAAGGGATTACATTGGATAATCACTTTCTTACTGGAGATGTTCCGCCCGTAGTATCTCAGCAGCCCACCCAACGCCGCGGGATGAAAACCATCCACTCCCAGGTTGGCAAAGCATTCCTTGCCGGCATTTTGATTGAGATAATGCGACAACGTATTGTCTGAAGATACATAATGTCCCCAAACGACCGAATCACCAACCACAAGTGTATCGTATTTGGAACAGGCCCATCGGCAATAACGGCCGTACAGCCAGTAGTCGTTGCCCAACTCGTATGGCAGCCGGTAATCGACACCGGGATTAAACTTTTCGAGGTGTCCCCATAATTCAGGCCCAAAGAAAAGTAAACCGAAGCAAATAATTGCAGCGATGATCCATTCGCGCCCGGATAATCGTATGTTATTGGAGCTAAAAGGAGCCTTTGTCTCGTCCACTTCTTTCATGATCTTGTCTTTTTTTGTGCCGTTGAGTTTCATATTTGATCGATCAGAACTGTAAATAGATAAATCCCTGCTCACTCGAAGGAGCAAAAATAGCCAGATAGAGAATCATCCCTACCACGATCCCGATGCGCACTGGTACCAAGTTAAAAATCCACCTGAGCCTGGATTCATACATGAATTGATAAAGCCAAACAACAAAAACCAGAATCAAAGCCAACACCGGACAATAAGGATTTGCCCATCCGGAACTGAATATTCTCATTATGATTACCCATGCATCTCCAATGCTTTCTGCTCTGAAGAAAATCCATGCGAACGTCACGAAGACGAATACAAGCAGTTGCTTGACTAACTTTGGTACCTTCTCCCTGTAAAACGCAGTCCTTTCCAGTTCCCGAGTCACAAAGCGCCCAATAGCGTGCACTGCACCCCAGATGACGAATGTCCAGGCCGCCCCGTGCCACAAGCCAGAAATAACCATTGTCAGGAACATGTTTCTATACGTGACAAGAGTGCCTTTCCGGTTGCCTCCCAGCGGAATATACACATAATCCTTGAACCATGAAGAAAGGCTGATGTGCCACCTTGCCCAGAAATCACCCAGGCCGGTCGCCAGGTATGGATTGTTGAAATTCAGCATCAAGTTCATACCCATAATCCTTGCTATACCCCGAGCCATGTCGGTATAACCACTGAAGTCAAAGTATATCTGCCAGCAGAACAGAAACGTCGCCAGAACCAATGCGGGTGACTGATACTGTTCTGGAGCGGTGTAAATATTGTCTACATAAAGCGCCAAGTAATCGGCAAGAGCGACCTTTTTAAACAAGCCAACAATGAATAATGACAGGCCGTCCGTGACATCTTGTGTTGTAACTTTGGGCGTCTTATGCAACTGGGGCAGTAGGTTCCTTGCCCGTTCGATAGGTCCGGCTACTAAACGAGGAAAGAGTGAAACAAAGGCCGCATAAGCGATGAGGCTTTTTTCCCTATCCATTCTACCACGATAATAATCTATGGTATAACTCATAGACTGAAAGACATAGAAAGATATGCCGATTGGTAAAATAAAACCGGGCTCAGGAATTGCATACGAGACGTTCAATGACGATAAAAGAGCATTAATGTTCTCGGTGATGAAACCGGCGTATTTGAAGAATCCCAACAACCCGATATTGTTAACGATACTGACAGAAAGCCACATCTTCCGGCGCGGGCTTTTAGCCATTATCGCAACAACCGTATAATCAACCAGCGTCGAATAGCCAATGAGAATCAGATACAGGGGATTGAAGCAGGCATAGAAAAAATATGAAGCCGCCAAAAGCCATGCTAGCCTGAACTTGGTGCCTTTGAGCACGAGATATCCCGGGTAGAAAACCAGAAAGAAAAGTGCGAACGGCCAAGTATGAAACAGCATCTCGTGACTTTCTATTGCATTAAAACGCGAATGTGTGCTTCTACCGACGCGGCAAGACCTTCAAGCCCGTAACCGCCTTCAAGAACAGAAACAAGCCGGCCCGCACAGAACCTCTCGGCGATGCTTTTAACAATCTGTGTTAGCCTTGCAAATCCCCGGTCAGTGACTCTCATGCCGCCAAGGAGATCGCCCTTGTGTGCATCGAAACCGGCCGAGACGAGAACAAAGTCCGGAGCAAATGAAGAAGCCGCCGGTACCAATTTCTCTTCAAATGTCTTGATGTATTGGTCGTCTCCGGAACCGGCCGGGAGTGGGACATTAATGTTGGTATGCAGGCCTATTCCGCTACCCTGTTCAGCCTGGCTTCCAGTACCCGGATAGAAGGGATACTGATGAACACTAAAATAAAGCACGTTTGGGTCATCGTAAAATGCTGCTTGCGTTCCGTTGCCGTGATGCACATCCCAATCCACGATGAGAACCTTCGGCAGGTTATGTTTGTCCTGAACGTATCGAGTGCCGATAGCAACGTTATTAAATATGCAGAATCCCATGGCTCGATTTTCAAGAGCATGGTGACCGGGCGGGCGGACAGCACAAAAAGCATTAGAAACTTTCTGCTCCATGACAGCATCAATTGCAGTAAGCACGCCCCCCGCCGCCATCACAGCAGCTTCATAAGACTTCAGCGATATCGGAACATCACCTGTATCCAGATATCCGGCACCGTTCTCAGAACTGCTTTTGGCACGGTCGATATACTTGGGAGCATGAACTTTCTCGATCCAGCACCGGTCGGCCGGTACCGGTTTTAGCTTAATCAATTCAGAATAAAGTCCTCCGGCCTTAAGCCGCTCAACTATCCAGACAAGTCTCTCGGAACATTCCGGATGGCCGAAAGTGGTCTTGTGTTCGATGTATATATCGTCATAAACCAGTCCCGTTTTGGCAGAATTGTGCGATTGATTTTCACTATTCATTTTTGTCTCACTTGTTACATTGTCAGGTGCATTTCTGACACACCTAAAACCGATAGCGTCACTTGCCAGGCACGTATCATTAATAGAAGGATCACTTGTGCGATACGCAGACCGGCACGTCTCGGCGCCAGATTTCCATGATCCGCCCCGCAGTACTCTTTCTTTTCCATCTTCAGGCCCTTTTGGGTTTTTCTCTGGGCTTTGACTGTAATAATTCTCGGCATAATAATCATTACACCATTCCGCCACATTACCGTGCATGTCGTAAAGTCCCCACGGATTGGGCTGCTTTTGTCCGCTGGGATGTGTCTTTCCTGTTGAGTTGTCCACATACCATCCATATATTCTCAGCTTTGCTTTATTGTTGCCAAAGCTGTATTCCGTGCTCGTTCCGGCCCGGCATGCGTACTCCCATTCGGCCTCGGTGGGAAGCCTGTACCCATTAGCGGCAAAATTGCAATCCCATGTTTCTTCATCATAGCAGAGCTCAAGCCCCTCGGCGAGCGAGCGGTCATTGCAATACAGCGTTGCATCCGTCCAATTAATCTGCTCCAACGGATTGTCCGGATTTTTAAAGTGAGAAGGATCGGGGAGTTGATACTTCTTGAACTGATCCTGCGTCACTTCATAAACGTCCATCAGGAACGGGCTGATCCAAACTTTGTGCAAAGGCTTCTCATCGGATCCACCTCTCCCACTTCCCATTTCGAACCAACCGCCAGGAATAGCAACCATTTCGACACCGGTTTTAGTTCTAACCAAAGTAGGCTTGCTACCCGCTTGCTCGGAACGGCGGCAACTAATGTTGACCAGCACTATTAAGAATAGGTAAATGATTCCTTTTAACACTTGAGTCAATCGCAATTGCATATATTCTATTCCTGAACAATTTCTTTTCAATCACTTAACGATTCGGTGTCTGGGCTGGAACCCAATCGGGCTCCTTATTGTGGTTCCCATCGTCAGTGATTACTACCCATTTGCCAGTCAAATCAGTCAAGCAGATATTCCAGCCCGGCGCTTTGCCGCCTACCATTTCAACGGCTTTGGGGCCGTAACTGAAAGTGAGAAATTTCCCATCCGGTGAGAAGTCTGTGTGATAAACTTCATATTCTTCTCCACATTTGACAACCCGGCGAACATTCGTTATCTGAGGTTCACCGGATGTAAGGTCGATCTCGGCCGTGCATAAGTCCCAATCAGTCAGCCCCCATGTAATTCTTTTGCCATACGGTCCAAACTCCGCTCTGCAACCTGTGACGCCAAACTTGGTCAAATCATAAATATCTGTTCCATCGACCTTGAATGCCAGTATAGCATGTTCGAAATCCATTCCTCCGTGTACGGTTGCAATAAACCACAGGCCGTCAGGAGACCAGCAAATATTATAAAGATGATACAAATTCTTGTTGCGATGTTCTCTGTGCTCGCGGGTTTGAAGATCATAGAAGAAAAGTCCCTTCGTAGCAAAGTCTTTGATAGTGTAGCGATCGAATTCGCCGGGCAGGTAGGCTATGGTTTTTCCATCAGGCCCCCAGCAGGGCTGACGGGCATTATTGGCAACTTTCACACGCCCAGTTCCATCAATTTTCATATAATAGACATTCCGAGTTTTCCTGCCATCCACCATCTCATCAGCGACAAAACAGACTTTACTGCCGTCCGGGGATGCATGAGGATACATCTCATCGACATCGGGAGTATTTGTGAGATTGACCGGATTGGAGCCGTCGGCATTTATCAGGTACAATTCCCAGTTTTCCTTACCCTTAGTTTTACGAAAGGTTTCATACACGATCTTACAGCCGATTTCCTTTAAGTTCAGATCGGCTTTGGGCGAGGGAGTAATTGAAACCTTCAGATCAGCTTCCGGCTGTGACCGGCTAAAAGCATTGTCCGCCATCAGCAGAAGAGAGATTAAAACACAGATACTCAGCCCGGATAATCTACTTTTTGTAACACAACATCTATTTGTCATTGCATCCCCTTTACTTATGGATCTGTTGATGGGATCGGCACCCAATCAGGCTCTTTGTTGTGATTGCCGTCCGTGGTAATTTTAACCCATTTTCCTGTCAGGTCAGTCACACAGATATCCCAGTCACTTGCTTTACCCCCTACCTGCTGTCCACCGCTGGAAGGGCCGAAACTAAACACAATATATTTCCCATCTGGTGAAAAATCTACATGGTAAATTTTCGCCCTGCGAAAACATTGCACAATTTTCTGCACATTAGAAATTCTGGGCTCAGAACCGGATAAATCAATATCTGCCATACACAAATCCCAATCCGTCTCGCCCCATGTCATTCTTTTGCCATCGAGACTCAGATCCGGTCTGCACCCTCTGACTCCCCACTTCTCCAGATCAAACACCCTTATCCCATCGGCGTCGAAAGCCAGGATTGTGTCGCTGAATTCCATACCCCCGTGTATTGCGGCGAAAAACCAGTTGCCATCGGGTGACCAGCAGATCGCATAAATATGATGCAGGGATGAGTTCGGATGAGGTTTATGTTGTCCGCTCTGCAGATCATAAATAATAAGATCCGAAGTTGCATATTCTCTTGTGCTGTAGCGCTCGTACTCTCCCCTCAGATACGCAATGCTTTTGCCGTCAGGGCTCCAGCACGGCTGACGGGCGTTTGTAGCAACTTTGACCCTTCCTGTACCATCGATGTTCATATAATAGACACTTCGAACCTTGTTTCCTCTGCTGCCCTCATCAACAACGAAACAAATCTTCCTTCCATCCGGAGAAGCGTGGGGATACATCTCATCCAGATCAGGAGTTTGAGTCAGGTTGACGGGGTTGCTGCCATCTGCATTCATCTGGAACAGTTCCCAGTTAAATCCACCATTAGTCTCGCGATAGGTTTCAAATAAAATCTTATAAGGAATTTCTTCAAGATTTATCTCCTCTCTCGCACTGGGCATTTTATTTAATCTTCTGCTCTGTGGATTCTGTGGGGCACAAAAAGCCTCACCAATCATATTAAAAATTAGCAATGAAGACAAAAAAATGATTATGCCTGTGCCCGAAGGGCTTTCTATTGTGACGCTGTAATTCTTGCCCATAAAACCTCATTATATCAAATTGTACACACTAACTTTTCGCTAACAAGTATATCGAAATCATTAATTATAGCAAGGAAACAGTCGAGTTTGCTGTATAAAATATAATTTCATAGGCAGTTGAAAATTAAGCTTTACAAAAGTTTAATGGCTAATATAGAATATTAGACTCTGGTAATTTCATTTTCATTATATATATTTATACCAAAAGTGAATTGTTCATACTCTATCTGTTCAGGATCTGGTCTTTATGAAACGAATAATAGAAGAAGTGCTTCAAGCCGAAGAAAGGGTCGGCGATATTATCAAACAGGCCCATGAGAAGGCCGCTGAAATAAAGCATTCGGCAGAAAAGGAAAATACAGAGAAATTGAATGATGCAAAACAGCAGGCCCTCGCAATAATACAAACTACAGTCGAAAATACAAAGAAGGAGGCTGAACGCATTAGCGAAGAGAAACTGAAAAAAGCAAGAAGTCAAAAGGACATCCTGCTCAACGAAAAATCCGCTGAGATAGATACTCTTGTTGATAATATCTGCGAAATCATCCTGAACACGGGGGAACAAGAGGGACAGTAAGTAATGGCCGGTCCATTATCGAAATACTCATTTATTAACGCAAAGCTCCGTGCACGGATCAGCAAGATCCTGCCTGAGGAAGTTTTCGAGGAATTAGCTAAAGCTCCATCCCTTGAGGCGGCGCTGGCTCTTTTGGGGGATACTCCTTTTGCCAGGCTTGAGGAGATATACTCGACCACCGGCGACTTGAAGCAGGCGGAACTCGAACTACTAAAAAGAGAAATTGAACTCTACAGAAACATAAGACAGTATCTTCATCAAAATTCCGTAGATGTTGTCGACGCTTTGCTGAGTCAATTTGAAATTGACAACCTTAAGAACGCCATAAGAATTTATTTCGACAGAAAACTCCGGAAGCGATCTGGTGACACCGGTATACATTATATATTATACGAGCGAATCATTCATGACATTCCCGTTGATGTTATCGTTAATGCCGAAAGTTTTGATGAGATTGCGGGCGCATGCGAAGGCACTCCATACAACCATATTATAAAAAAATACTACCACACTGTCGAATCGGAAGGTTCTCTCTTCCGCATGGAAATTGCCTTCGATCATTTCTATTACAAAAACCTTCTTGCTTCAATTGATAAGCTGGACCACAGAGATCACTCAATAGCGATGAGACTCGTGGGTGTTGAGATCGACCTGCAGAACATCAACTGGATCATCCGGTTCAAGAATTTCTATGATTTACCCATCGAGGCTGTTATGGCAGCCATTGTACCAGGGGGATTCAATCTGGATATGGCTGTAATGGAAGAATTATACGCCGCCCAGAACGTTACTTCCGTGCTTCAGGGATTTGTCAAAAGCAAATATCCGGGATTGTCGGCACTACTCTCTTCACACACATCTGACAGCACGTCACGACTACTGCTTATACGTCGGATACTCGATGAAATAATGAAGCATGAGGTCCAGCGTATTCTGGCCGGTTATCCATTTACGATCGGAATTATACTTTCATATTTTGTGCTCAAACGAAACGAGTTGAAGAAAATCAGGACAATATTAAATGCAAAATACTATGACATAGAACAGGAACGGATTGAGAGCATGATATGATGTTTACCACTGAGATGATACAGCTATTCGCAGTTGTGCTTGCAAAGGATTGTGAGCCTGTCACCGAAACACTCCTTCGCGAAGGAGTAATGCAGTTCATCAATATATCGGAATTTGAAAGTGAGAAATCAGCAAGTCTATCGGAAGTCAAATCAGACGTCTCTCCTACGAAAATATCTGATTTAAGAAAGCGAATTGAAGGTTTTTTGTTTGCAGGCAACGTGATTCCCCCGGCGCCGAAAGAGACAGACCTGAATAAACGTACTGCCGTTAATATTGAAAAAGAGAACGCTCTGCTCGATAAAATAGCCAGTGAGCTTGAAAGTATAAGGGAAAGGCAGCGAGTACTCCAGCAGGAGATACATAAGCTCGAGGACATCAAGCGTCAGGTGGAGCTCTACGGTATAGGCATCTCCGATGTTACACTCTCAGCAAAACATTCGTTTATCTCCATGCAAATTGGTAAACTTCCCGCTGTGAACGTAAAAAAGTTTGAAGATGCCCTCCGGGACCTTCCTTCATTAAACATTGCACTGGGTCAGGAAGATGATATGGCCCATCATCTCTTGATTTCAATGAAAAGAGACAACGAGCA
>Ga0209536_100004983_pt1 | contig 20835 bp, 23 predicted proteins | sample DeeMarSeWOR28_12_FD_187461 | JGI IMG/M metagenome (GOLD analysis project Ga0209536, IMG submission 187461) | Marine sediment microbial communities from White Oak River estuary, North Carolina - WOR-2-8_12 (SPAdes) (version 2) | ecosystem: Environmental > Aquatic > Marine > Intertidal zone >... | reverse complement strand
CCTTGAAGGGACCCACGGTTAATCATATCTGCGGATCCACCGATATGATCGTGGAGATGATGAACGAATGCGGTGCCGATGCGATCAGTGTTGACCACAAGAATACTTTGACTGAAACTCGCAAAAAAATCGGCAACGATGTGCTGCTGTTCGGAGATTTTAATCCCTATGACACCCTGGTTACCGGTGATGTCTCTAAAGTGGAGCCGATAATCAAAAAGAACATAGACGACGGTGTGGATGCGGTATGGCCGGGCTGTGATCTTTGGCCGGATGTTAAAAAAGAAAATGTAGAGGTCTATGTGCGCACGGTGAGGGAATACGGCAAAAAACCCTCACCGGCCGTTGGAAGGCTACAATAATAAAATTGCCTTGAATTGTTCCGGTTTGTCCGGACCAGGAAGGAGGACATTATGGACGAAGCAAGAAAAAAAGAAATTCTTGAAAAATTGGCCGAAGCTGTCGTGGAATACGAGGAAGACCTGGCAAAGGAGTGGTCACAGATCGCTCTGGATGAGGGAATGGATGCTTTTGAGGCGATCATGAACGGTCTAGCGGCGGGTATGGAAACCGTCGGAGACCTCTATGACAAACAGGAGTATTTCGTTCCCGAGATGCTCATGTGTGCCGATGCTCTATATGCCGGATTGGATATTCTCAGACCTCACATTAAAAAGAAAGATCAAAAAAAAATGGGCCAGGTGGTTATCGGCACGGTGCAGGGAGACGTGCATGACATCGGTAAAAATATTATCAAACTTATGTTCGACGTGGGCGGCTTTGAGGTTCACGATCTGGGACGGGACGTTCCCCTGGAGAAATTTGTGGAAGAACAGATGAGAACCGATTCCGAAATTGTGGCCATGTCGGCAATGATGACCACCACCATGACGGGCATGAAGAAGGTCATTGAGATGATCAAGGAAAAAAATCCAGATGTAGCCATCATGCTGGGCGGGGCCCCTGTGACTCAGGATGTGGCAGACCTTTTTGGAGCAGACGGGTACGCGGAATCAGCCGGCAATGCAGTTCAGGAAGCCATTAAAATGATCAGTCAGTTGAGAAAATTGCAGGAGAAAGGCTAACGAGCTGCTCTTCTCTTAAGTTTTGTTTTTTTGAATTCTCCAGCAATACATTATTATCGGTATATTTTCTCTATCTCCAAATGATTGAATATTTAAGGAGAAACGCGAATGGAAGACAATAAAGCAAAGGTCATTTTTCAACCCTCAGGCCGCAGGGGTGAGGTGCCAAAAGATATCAGCGTCATCGAGGCCTCACGTTTATTGGGTGCAGATATCGAGGCCTTGTGCGGGGAGAAGAAAGTCTGCGGCAAATGCAAGGTTCGGATCGAAGAAGGATTTTTCGAAAAATACGGCATTGAATCCAAGCAATCCCATGTGAGTCCCTGGCAGGAAGAAGAAGAGAAGTTCGTCCACGCCAAAGAAAGAAAAGCGGGTTACCGCCTGGGTTGCGTTGCCAAAGTCCAGGGCGATCTGCTGGTCTTCGTGCCGGAGGAATCCCGTGCCGGCAAACAGGTGGTGAGCAAGGCAGCGCGTGACATTCACATTGAACACAATCCCGCGGTCAAATTGTACTATGTAGAAGTTGAAAAACCATCATTTGAGGAACCTACCGGAGATTTTGAGCGGATCTGCGCCCAACTGCAAAAAAAATATGACCTCAGCGATTTAAGCATTGACATACAGGCCCTGCGGCAGCTGCCCGGAGCATTGCGCAAAGGAGATTGGAAAGTCACCGTCAGCGTGTGGATGGATCAAGAAGTCATTCGCGTACGGCCGGGAAAAATCGAAAATAGTTATGGTCTCGCCATTGATATCGGGACCACAACGGTGGCTGTCTATTTTTGTAACCTTACCACCATGGAAGTTATCGACACCGTCTCCATGATGAATCCCCAGTGCAAATATGGTGAAGATGTAATGAGTCGCATTACCTATCACATGATGAACGAGGGGGGGCTTGAAAAGATGAGTAATGACATCATCGAAGCGCTCAACTCATTGATCGACCAAGCTATACAAGCTACATATCCATCCAAAAAGAAGGTAAAAAAGAAAAAAGGCGAAAACGGCCCTGATGAATGGATAGAGGTGCCGGAGGAGGGCAAGGCGTATCTTCGTCTTGCCAGAGAAGATATCGAAGATATCACCATTGGCGGCAACACCGCCATGCATCATATTTTGCTGAAGCTCGATCCGGAACATGTGGGCCTGGCCCCATTTCCTCCGGTAATCCATCACAGCCTGGATATCAAAGCCCGTGACCTGGGCATCCAGATTAACCCTTCATCCTATGTGTTTGTATTACCCAACGAGGCAGGCTTTGTGGGAGCGGATAATGTCGGGGTTTTGATTGCTGAGGAACCGTATAACAAAGAGGAGATTCAGCTCATTATTGATATCGGAACCAACGGTGAGCTGGTGTTGGGTAACAAGGAAAAACTCATCTCTTCTTCCTGTGCCACCGGTCCGGCATTAGAGGGAGCGCAACTGAGTTATGGCATGCGGGCCGCCCCCGGGGCCATTGAACGGATCAAGATCGATCCCGAAACCCATGAGGTGGACTATAAAGTGATCGGCAGAGATGCCTGGCGTCAATACTCCGAAGCCAAGGATATGAAAGCCAAAGGCATCTGCGGATCCGGGATTCTGGATTTACTGGCCGAGCTGTACAAGGCCGGTATCGTCACCAAAAGCGGTGCATTCAACAAAAAAGGCCAAAAATCCGATCGCTTTCGCAAAAATCCGGATACCGGGCAGCCAGAATTTGTGCTGGCCTGGAAAGATGAGACCAGTATCGATAAAGACATCGTGATCACCCAGAAGGATGTGCGGCAGATACAACTTGCCAAGGGGGCGCTTTATGCCGGCTGCAAGCTCATGATACGCCGCAGGGGGGTGGAGAAAGTGGACAAGGTCAAGATAGCCGGTGCCTTTGGAACCCACGTAGACCGTGAAAAGGCTCTTATTATGGGTTTATTTCCGGATTGTGAGGTCGAAAAAATAATGTCTGTGGGCAATGCCGCCGGAGATGGTTGCCGGGCGGCACTTTTAAACCGTGAAAAACGTGCGGAGGCCAATTGGGTATCCCGTAATGTGGAATATATCGAACTGACCGTGGAGCCGAATTTCCAGCAGGAGTTTATGGGAGCCATGCACCTGCCGCACATGACCGACGAGTTTCCGAATCTGGAGAAACTTGTACCGGAGGAGATTTTGCATCAAAAATGATGGCGTCCTTGCTGGTAAGCTCCAGGCTGCAAGATAATTCATTTCCTATTCGATCTTAATCGAACGAAAAGGCTTAATGTCCGTGGTCAGTAGTCTGTTGTCCGTTGGCAAAATCCGATATCACAACGGACCACGTACGACGGACAACTGACAAATTGAGTTTTAACTCAATTGAAGTTTTAATATTCGATGCCCTTTCTCGCTCTGGCACCTCTATAATAGGGGTGCTTTACCTGCACAAGTTCCGTCACATAATCCGCCTTATCCATAATTATCGCTGGCGCATTTATGCCGGTCATAACCAGCTCGACTTTATGTTTGCATTTATCGATAAGCTCGATCAGCTGTTCTTTTTTCAAAACATCGAAGATTATGGTATCCAATATTTCATCACATATGAGTAGGTGCGTTCCCCTTTCGATTGCCTCATAGGCATACTCTAACGCTTTGGCGGCATGTTCATAATGTACCGGCTTTGGGCCGCTGGTCATGATAAAGGGATGTTTGCCGGGGCACCAATACCGGATGTTGGGGATCTTTTTGAAAATGGCCACTTCGGATGACGTGCCGGACTTCATAAACTGAACAATGTCTACTTGAAGGCCGTCACCTGCGGCTCTCATGGCCAATCCGACAGCTCTGGTCGTTTTACCCACTCCCTGCCCGTAATAAATGTGCGTCAGGCCGAGGCCCTTTTCTTTAATGTATCCGGTACGTTTCTGTGGATAAAAAATAATTTACACCCCCTTAATGGATTCAGCGATCATTTAAAATATGATCAATTTTGCTGTCAACCATTTTTCGCTTTCAGCAAGCGCACCAACATGGATTATCTATGCTTGCCCGCTTTTTTAAAGATTGACACAAAGGCTGTGAGTATGAAAGTAGAATTTAAGCAAACAACAAAAATAGCGGATACATTTAAATCCTTTCGAGGATAAAATTGGAGGTAAAAATGGGCCAACTTGACGAAAAAACGTCAATAATTACAGGAGCTTGCGGAGGTATAGGCCTTGAGATTGCCAGGAGGTTTCGATGAAAATCGCAGACATTCAAGCGGATTATTTTCGCATTCCGTTGACCACCGTTTTGTCCGATTCTACCCATGGTGAGATGTCACACTTTGAGCTAATAACCGCAAGGATACGCTCAGATGATGGAGTGGAAGGCCTTGGCTATACGTATACCACAGGTGTCGGAGGTACAGCGATTCATGCGATGATCGCAAAAGATCTCACGCCGGTATTATTTCAAGTAGACGCACGCAGTATCGAATCTATTTGGAATCAAATGTGGTGGCGACTGCATTGGGTGGGTCGAGGTGGAGCGGCAGCTTTTGCTATTGCTGCGGTTGATATTGCGCTTTGGGACTTGAAAGCAAAGCGGATAGATGAGCCGTTGTGGCGACTGCTGGGCGGTGGCACCAATCGAGTAAAAGCATATGCCGGTGGAGTCGATCTTCAGTTTACCTTAGACGAACTATGTAAGCAAACCAATGATTTTTTGGAATATGGTTTCCGCGCGGTCAAAATGAAGGTGGGGCGAGAGCACCTCGCTGAAGACGTTGCGCGAGTTGCTAAAATCCGAGAATTGATCGGATCGGATATCCCTCTAATGGTCGATGCCAACATGGTGTGGAGCGTTGATCATGCTATTCGGGCCGCCAAGGCTCTGGCTGAATATGATATCTTCTGGCTGGAGGAGCCGACAATTCCTGACGACATCGAAGGTCATGCCAAAATTGCCCGCGAAGGCGGCATTCCCATTGCTGCCGGCGAAAATCTGCATACGATCTATGAGTTTCAAAAAATGATTTCCCAGGGTGCTGTGTCATTCCCTGAGCCGGATGTTGCAACTGTCGGAGGCGTGACACCTTGGTTAAAGATCGCGCACTTGGCTGAAGCTTTTAATTTACCTATCACCACCCATGGCGTGCATGACTTACAAGTTCACCTGCTGGCCGCTGTTTCCAATGCATCGTATCTGGAAGTTCACGGCTTCGGACTCGAGCGCTTCACGAAGTATCCGTTTCAGCTGGAAAACGGAGAAGCTGTTGCGACGGAACGTCCCGGCCATGGTGTGGAGTTGGACTGGGAAGCTTTAGAATCATTCCGGGAACAGAAATAGTTGAGAATAGACTAAATCAATAAAATTACAAGACACAAAAAAGTAAGCATACAGTCTGGGCATGCCTTTTGTTATACACAGCGTCATAATAAATTACATATTCGTCCTTTAAATCGTTGATTATATAGCTACCGTAGCGGGTCAAACATGCAGAATGCTGTGTATGTATGCGCAATGATTTATGTCGTTCTGTATAGTTTCCGAATGAGTATATCATAGATTTTTCATCCTTTCCTTCTTCATTTTATTGGGGGTGATCTAGTGATTACTCCATTTTCATTTACAAATTACAACCTCCGTTGTATAAAAACCCTTCCCTATTGTCTGTCTGTTGTCTGTTTTCTATTCTCTGTCGTCTGTCATCTGTCATCTGACCTCTGTTAAGGAGACCTAATTTATGCAATATTTAGCAGCCGACGATCCCGAAGTAGCCCGGATTATCCAGAATGAAGAATCTCGTATCGAAAATACGCTGGATCTTATTGCTGCCGAAAATCATGCACCGCATTCTATATTAGAAGCACAAGGTTCGGTGTTTAATCTTAAGGCAGCCGAAGGGTATCCGGGAAATCGATTTCATGCCGGTTGCAAATATGCGGATGAGCTGGAAAGCCTGGCCATTGAGCGGGCCAAACAGCTTTTTGGAGCCGGTCATGCCAATGTCCAACCTCACAGCGGAGTGTCAGCTAATCTGGCAGTTTACTTTTCGGTTCTTAACGTCGGTGATAGGATTTTGTCTATGAAATTGTCTCACGGGGGACATCTTTCCCACGGAGATCCGTCTTCCATCACCAGCAAATGTTTTAAATTCCAACACTACGGCGTGCATTCGGAAACTGAGCGCATCGACTATGATGAGGTTCGGCATCTGGCAGAACGCTTTAAACCGCAAATGATCGTTGCGGGTGCGAGTTCGTATTCACGGTTGATCGACTATGAAACAATGGCTGAAATTGCAAAAGACGTTTCAGCGTATTTATTGATAGACATGGCCCATATTGCCGGGTTAGTGGCTGCGGGGGTGATTCCCAGTCCGGTACCCCATGCGGATTTTGTGACGTTTACAACCTATAAGACCCTTAGAGGAGGTAGAGGCGGAGTTATTCTATGCAAACAAGAACATACTAAGAAAATCGATAGGACAATTTTTCCCGGTGGTCAGGGGACTACTGCAATTAATATTCTTGCAGCTAAAGCGGTGTGTTTCAAATTAGCCATGGTAGACGATTTTAAGGAATTGCAGAAAAAGACATTAAAAAATGCTGCTTGTTTCGCCTCTGAGTTTGACAAAATGGGATATCGGACTGTCTCGGGGGGAACCGATAATCATCTGATACTTTTGGATTTAAGAACCAAAAAATTAAATGGATACATCGCTGAAAAAACTTTAGAATCCGTTGGCATCATCGTTAACCGAAATGTGATTCCCAACGATCCAGAGAAACCCGAGATTGCAAGCGGCATAAGAATCGGTAGCCCGGCAATTACCTCCAGGGGAATGGGCGAAGCAGAGGTGGTTCAAATTGTTATGATGATGGATGCGGCGATGGTAAATAGAGACAAAGCGGAGGTCTTGGAGAACGTATTGGAAGAAGTGCTAGGGTTGTGTAAAAGATTTCCAGTAGTTAAATAATTAGAAATTTTATTTGTTTATGAGCTTGATTGGTTATAGAAGTTAAATTAGAAAGGATTAATGACTTAGGAGGATATTATGGATAATAAAACAATTAACGCAACTTTCTATGAACTTTCAACCCCTTTGATTGCAGATGCATGTTTAAGGCTGGGCGTTCCTATTTATGTTGCTCGAATTGGTATCCAGCCCCTGGTGAAGGGCTGGAAAATTGCCGGCCGGGTACTTCCGGCTAGGCATTACGGCAGTGTGGATATCTTTTTGGAAGCCATGCAAAATGCTGAGCAGGGAGATATACTTACCGTCGACAATGACGGCAGAAACCATGAAGGCTGCGTCGGAGATTTAATTACCCTTGAAGCACAGGCGGTTGGTTTAAATGGAATTGTGATATGGGGATACCATCGGGATACATCTGATCTGGTTCAGATCGGTCTTCCTGTTTTTAGTTATGGGTCGTGTCCGAGAGGGCCAAAACGCGTCTATCCGCGTGCATCGCAGGCGCTTACCATGGCAGAATTTGGAGACTTTAAGGTTGGAAGAGATCATGTTGTTTTTGGAGATGATGACGGCGTTGTCTTTACCCCGCTGCAACATATTGAAGAAGTTATTTCTTCAGCCCGCACCATCTGGGATACCGAACAAAGTCAGGCTGAAGCATTTAAAGCCGGCAATACGCTTAGTCAACAATTTAAGTTCGATGAATATTTAAAAAAACGCGGCCAAGATCCAACCTATACCTTCCGCAAGCATCTTCAGAAAATCGGCGGAGCAATCGAGGTATAAGCTAAATTTAGGAATTTAGGAATTGAAAATTGGAATTATGCTAAGATTTCATTCCTAAATGCCTCAATTCGTAATTTCTTAATTATCCACAAATTAAAGTCAATATTAATAAAATTTTTAACCTTCGATTATATAGGGAGACAATCAGATGCACCAGTTCATCGATCTCAGCCATACAATCGAAGATGGTATGATCACTTACACGGGTTTACCAGGTCCAAAGATTTATAACCACTTGAGCCGAGAGGCCTCAAAAGAGCATTATACTGATGGGGCTACATTTCAGATCGGCAAAATAGAAATGGTAGCCAATACAGGTACTTATATCGATGCGCCGTTTCATCGATATGAAGAAGGTGCCGATTTATCCGGGCTTGAACTGTCATCCATCGCCCATTTGGATGGCATCGTCTTGCGTTCGGATGCGGAAACCTGTTCAATCAAACTAGATCTTTTCAAAGATCACAATCTTAAAGGAAAGGCAGTCCTGGTTCATACAGGATGGGATAAGTATTGGCGAACCGAGCAGTACTTTGAGAATCACCCCTTCTTAACGCGTGATGCAGTTGAATTTCTAAAGTCTTCGGGTGCGGCCTTAGTAGGTATCGACTCTCTCAATATTGATGACACCGAAGACGGCAGCCGGCCGGCTCATTCCATTTTGCTCAGCGCGAATATCCCCATTGTTGAGCATATGTGCAATCTTAGTGCATTGCCGGAGAGCGGGTTTAAATTCTATGCCGTCCCGGCACCGGTAAAAGGAATGGGGTCGTTTCCGGTGAGGGCCTTTGCAATTATCGAATAAAGTTCTCACGCAAAGACGCTAAGGCGCGAAGAAATATAAAGCTTATGAAAGAAAACGATATTGCTAAGCAAATTGTTGATGCGGCGTACAAGGTTCATACTAAACTTGGCCCAGGACTACTCGAGTCTGTTTATGAAGTGGTATTAGCCTGCGAATTGGAGAAAAGAGGATTGACGATAAAAAGGCAAATACCTGTTCCAATAAAATATGACGATCTGTTTTTTGATGAAGGCTTTAGAGCCGATGTAATTGTTGAAGATTCTGTGATTGTTGAGCTAAAGTCAGTTGAGTCGACCGCCCCTGTTCACAAAAAACAGCTCTTAACATACCTTAGACTTGCTGATAAAAGATTAGGATTATTGATTAACTTCGGGGCACCATTGATAAAGCATGGAATATTTAGGATCGTCAATGGCCTTAAAGAATAAACCTTTGCGGTTTTGCGTGAATTATGGAAAAATCACCGATATTTGAAAAAACATACAAAGACTACCTAGCCCAGGTTGCCAAACTGGATTTTAAAGAGTTACAAGATAGACTTGGTATAGAGGTTACCGAAGGCAAAGCGGTTATCCCCTTTTTCGGCAAACCTTATGCCGTTTCTGAGCATGGCATCGTTGGCCCGTCCGGCAAAAAGCCTTATCTTTCCATCAGTGTGATTCTTTGCAAATATCTGCTCATGTGTCCGGAATCTGATCCGAAGGAGGATAACTGGGTATCCTTTAAAGACTTTAAAGATGCCTCTCCTTTGACTGATGCATTTCTCAATTATTCAGAGAGACCTATCGCCAATTTATTTGCCGGACGCGTAAATGATCTTGAAAAGACATGCAAAACGATTGGCGGATTCTCCTCATCTGAGGAATTTTCCTATGATCTTAGCATCCAGTTCAATGCCCTGCCGAAGGTGCCGGTTCTTTTGTTGTTTAATGATTCCGATGATGAATTTCCCGCACAATGTCTGGTGCTTTTCGAAAGACGAACAGAAAAATATCTTGATATGGAATGCGTGGCGATGGTGGGGATGCTGCTTTATGAATATCTGAAAGCAGAAGCAACTTAAATCTGTAGCACAAAAGCTTTGATCATACGAAATTTTAAATTATCAAATGATAATGTTTGGGTAAGCTTTAGATAATATTATTCTGGTATGTATTAAAAATTTTAGAAAATGAAAGGTTTTACCGATCAATAAATGAGATTTGAAAATTCCTAAGAGTCTGTGCTTGGAGTGGGCTGTTGACCGTTTGTTTTCAGGGTCATAATTCGGTTGTTGTCTAATTTGTATACGGTATGAATTTTGAAACAGCATTTTGACTAAGAGGACAAAAAAAGTATCAATAGTTAGAAACAAGACTCATGGATGGCTTGTGCTTTCTGTTGTACTTGCTCTTGTCCTATGGCCAATTTACTTAGCAAAAGCTGAAAACAATAAAGAAGACCATGAAGTCAAACAACAGTTAAAAAAAATTGAAGAATTAGAAGAAAAAGAGGAGGAGGAGGAAAGGGAAGGCGCATTAAATCCAATTATTCAAGAAATTTTCGGCAAAAAGGTCAGGCTGAATGGTGGCGTCGAGTTTAACTATGAATACCTTGACGTGAAGGATATTGATGACGAAAATAATGGCAGCAGTTCTGATTTTTTTCTTAGCACGGTGGAACTTGCGCTCAGAGTTTTTTTTAACGAGTGGAGCAAAGCCAAAATCGTGGTCGCTGCAGAGGATGTCGGCCAGCAAGGTGAAGATGGAAAAATACTTCTGGATGAGGCAATCGTCACCTTGAAAAGTCTGCGGATACCGCTGTACTTTATCGGCGGCAAAACAGTGATGCCATTCGGTGTTTTCGAAGACCATCTGATTGAAGGCACGCTTGCCGAAGATTTATATGAGATCGACGAGTGGGGTGCCACCTTGGGCTTTAATCCTGATTTTTACGGGCTGGACCTTTCTTTTTCAGTCTATGAAGACCCCCAGGTCATTGAAAATCTTCAAAATTTCGATACACATGATTGGAGGTCCGGCCGCCAAAAAGAAGATAAATTTAGATCCTATATCGCCAATATTACGCTTGAGCCACTAGAAGACACGCTTACCCTGAGCGCCTTTTACAATAATGAACCCGGTGATAGCAGCCGCAACCAGTCCATCGGTGGCGCTTTTACTTTAAATTATTGGAAATTCAGCCTGGATGCTGAATATATCACCGCCCTGGAGCGGGAAAAAGGGGCAAACGGGGCGGAAAACAAAGAAAGCGCTGGAGTTGTTGGAATTGCCTTTGACGTGCTGGATTCATTGCAATTGGCAACGCGTTATGGCGTTTTCGATGATGATACTCCCGGAGATCAGGACGAAGTTCTGGATTACCAAATCGTTGCAGGATTCAACTTCTCGCTTTTAGACGTTGTCAACTTTTCTTATTTAACAGATGCCCTCTTGTCTTTTGAATACCGATATTCACATTATGAAAAGGAAAAAGGCAGCGATGCAACAAACTCACAAAATATGTTCGTGTTTCAGTTAGCCCTGGGATTTTAATAAACAGTGCCATAGAAGATTTGAGTGCGATTTTATGTTTATTAGATTACCAAATGGTAATCTACGAATAATATAATCATAATTTTTTTAAGATACTTATTATCAATTAATGCAATGCGGTTATTATTGGTAGAAGACGACATCAAGATCGCTCAATTTGTGGTTAATGGTCTAAGAGAAGCAGGCTTTGCCGTTGATCACGCAAAAGATGGCGAAGATGGACTGCACCTGGCTTTAACTGAGCCCTACGATGTCGCTGTCGTAGACCTGATGTTACCCAAACTGGACGGCTTAACGCTCATCGAAGAGGTCCGCAGAAAAAACATCAATACGCCCGTGCTCATATTAAGCGCCAAAAGATCTGTAGGTGATCGGGTTAAAGGTCTAAAAACAGGTAGCGATGATTATTTGGTCAAGCCTTTTGCCTTCTCCGAACTGCTGGCCCGCGTCCAGGCCCTCATTCGGCGATCAACTCGAGTTACCGCACCTTCCGAGCTCAAGGTTGCTGATCTGAAGTTAGACTTGCATACCCGCAAGGTTTTCAGAGCTGAAATTGAAATTTTCGTGCAGCCGCTTGAGTTTTCCCTGCTCGAATATCTGATGCGCAACGCCGGGCGAGTCGTCTCCAAAACAATGATCATGGAACACGTTTGGGACTACAACTTTAATCCTCAGACAAATGTTGTGGAAGCACGGATATGTTATCTACGGGATAAAATCGATAAGAATTTTGATATCAAGCTTATCCATACGGTTCGTGGAGTTGGATATGTTCTTAAAGAAAATTCATAATTTAAGAAAATCATTAATATTACGCTTAACCATTTTGTATGCGGTGGCATTTGCTGTCCTGTCAGCTATAGGTTTTCTGATCTTTTATTACCGTATTTATTCGGTCACTATGGAAAGTATGGATCTTGAGTTGCTGGAAGAAACCCAAAAGTACACTGCTCTGATGAAAGAAGAAGGTCTAGAAGGAGTCAAATCCGCAATCGATGAAGAAGCTGAATCTGAAAATCCGGATGAAGAGTTTCACCGTCTTTTTAATACGAACGGGAATATTCTTGCTACCACCGATATGTCCTCCTGGGGTATCGTTGATAGGCAGGGCATATTATCAAAATTGCAAAATGCCGGGCCTACTTATGTAACCCAAACCATAACCATCCCGGAGCGTGATTATAAGGCGCGAATGATATCCGCAATTGTGGGACCAGATGCCGTGTTGCAGATTGGAGAAACCCTTGAAGCAATGGCTGAGTATTTAAAAATTTTCCGCAACCTGTTTTCAATACTCATTATCAGCTTAATCATCGTGTCCGTGTTTATCGGCTGGTTTCTGGCAAGGCGGGCCCTGATTGACATGGCAGAGGTAACTGAAACCGCCGAAGAGATATCAAAGGGGTCATATGATAGACGAGTTCAGATCAAAGGCCGGTATACAGAGATTGAGAGACTCGGTGCTACATTTAACAGAATGTTGGACCGCATTCAGATTTTGCTGAAATCCATGAAAGAAATCAATGATAATATTGCCCATGATCTTAGAAGTCCCCTTGCGAGAATCCGCGGCATCGCCGAAATGAATCTGCTCAGGGAAAAATCCATTGACGAATATAAAGACATGGCCGCCAGCACCATGGAAGAGTGCGATACATTAATTGACATGATCAATACGATGCTGGAAATCACAGAGGCGGAAGCCGGTGTAAATGAAATTCAAGCTGAGGAATTTGAACTGGTCGCCCTGATCCGTGAGGCCTGTGAACTTTTCCGTCCCATAGCCGATGAGAAAAAGATAAACTTGAAAACCAACCTTCCTGAATCCCTGACTTTTAAGACCGATCGGAAAAAAATGCAGCGGATTGTGACGAATATACTGGAAAATGCCATAAAATTTACCCTTGAGGACGGAACGGTTGCTGTTTCCGCCGCAGCGCAAGATGGTGAGGTTCGGATCGAATTTGAAGACACGGGAATGGGCATTTCCGAAAACGATCTGCCCCATATATTTGAACGTTTTTACCGCTGCGATCGAAGCCGTTCTCAAGGCGGGGTGGGCCTGGGTCTCAGCTTGGTCAAAGCTTATATTGAATCTATGAACGGTACCATTCGTGTAAAGTCCACCATCAATCAGGGAAGCCTCTTTGCTTTGAAATTTGTGCGCTAATTTTGTAGATTGATCGCACCTACCTTTAAAATCACCCGCATTTAATCAAAAAATCAAATAATAGTTCTTTTCTCACCCTCATCGGCCTAGCCGCTTCTTTTTTCCCTACATTATCAAATAATAATTTTGGGGTAATCTTCCGGTAAAATTTATCGATTATAATCGGAAGCTAAAGTTTAAGTCAGTTTTTGATAGCCGAAGTCAATAACTTAAAGTTGATTCCGCTTGCCCGACTCGAAAGGGACCGACATTACCTCATCAGAATGCAGGCAATTTGCCGAGATCAAAACGCTTTTATTTTTAGTCCGTCGGCGTGCTTTAACACCGACTGGCACACCGTTGATTTCATTTTTTACCGGCTTTTCATCATTTACCCAGGCACGCCACCACGGTGGAGTGCTTACACATCAAAATAAAAGGAGGTAATTATGTTTTCAAGAAAGGTAAAGGAAAAATCGAAAAGTTCAGTATTCAAAGCCGTAGTTGAAATTTTAGGGTTGCTGTTGGTTGTCTTCTTGCTATTGGGGTGCCCAGGCAGCAGCGGCGGTGGTGGCGGCGGTGACGAGGATGAGTGCCCTGAGACCAACCTGGACATCGCGGTTTGCGACCCGACAGCCGGTCCGTTTTCGCTGATCATCGATAACGAATTCTTCCCACTGGTGATCAACAACCAACTTGTGCTGGAAGGCGTGGAAGACGGTGAACTGATTCACCTGGAGATCACTGTTCTGGATGAGACCGAAGATGTTGCGGGCGTAACCACCCGCGTTGTGGAGGAGGCGGAATGGGTTGACAACGAACTCGAGGAGATCTCCCGCAACTTCTTCGCCCAGGCACCGGACGGCACCGTCTGCTACTTCGGTGAGGATGTCGACATCTACGAAGGCGGCGTGGTGGTGTCCCACGAAGGCCAATGGCGCGCCGGCGAGAACGGCAATCTCCCGGGGATCATTATGCCAAGCATCCCGGATATCGGTATGGTGTACAGTAATGAATTTGCGCCCGGTGTAGCGGAAGACCAGGCAGAGGTGATCGATATAGGCGAGATTATAGACATTCCGGCGGGGACATTCGACGATACGCTGACTTTGGAGGAATGTAATCCACTCGAAGACGCCGAAAGAGACATAAAGGTGTTCGTGCGGGGAATCGGCATTGCGATTGACGGACCAGCAGAATTGTTGCCCTAGTCTTAGGGAAGAAAAAACAGAGACGATAATCAAAAATGCCAACAAATACAGCCCTTTAATAAAAGAATACAGTCTTCTGCGTTCCTGGGACGGCAGGCCGCCGCGGGTTGTTGGTGGTTTCAATCAGGCCCGACTTTTGATGGCTGAAATTAAGGATTTAAAGATGATGGAGTGTTTATCGCGGCCGTTTGATTTCAGCCGGATGATTCGCGCCGGCCCGGCATTAGGCAATATAGCTAAGAAGCTCAAACTGAGCTGGTTCAAGGTAACCGGCCATACATTTGGAAAGTCATCATTAACCCAGGTACGCCAAATAATGGAGTGTCGCCAAACCACAAGAAAAGGAGGTAATTATGTTTTCAGCAAAATTTAGGAAAAAATCAATCGGCAAGATGAAACACATGCTGTTTTTGCCCGTTCTTCTGGTCCCGGTGGTCGCGCTTATTATGGGGGCTTCAGCTCCGGAGGTTTGGGCCAGCGGTCGGTATTTGGGAGAATGTGACGAATTTGAGATCGAAGAAGCCGCGGTATTCATCGAGTTTAACGCCTCGGATCTGGATTTGGGCTTCCATTTATCCTGGGATGGAGACCCCTATAGGTCGATGACCCTTAAGAACGAGGCTGGACAGACGATCTTGAACGTCTTGCCCAGGAGGTATGTGAGGTTGAGAGGCCTCACTCAGACTGAAATCGAGGGCGCTGAGCCGGGGCTTTGCGATGAGGAGATGTATCCGTATGGTTGCGAAATCGATGACGAAAATATCATGCAAGGTATCACAGATTTCTTTAACCTGCATCCGGCAGGACTACATACCTTTAAAGGCATTGCCGCGGAAGAAAGATGCTTGATGGAGAAGCAGGCCACGCTGACGCACAACCTTCTTGAGCCCGCCGAATTGCATTTTGGTGCTTTCCCATTAATCACGTGGGATGCGCCCGAAGGGCGTCTGTATGGTGGACCACTGGAAGTTGACGGCTATGAGATTGTCGTTGAAATGGCGGTGGTGAACAGCCCTGAAAGCGTGTTCAAGGAGACCGCCACCTTTCCGGGGAACATAGACCCGACGGAGTACACGGTTTCACAGGAATTCCAAAATTTTATTGAAGCTTCTATAATCGCTGGAATTGTAACGGAATTGAAGGTCGAGATCCAAGCGCGTGAGCCAAGCGGAAATCTGACCAGCACCGAGGAAGAAGTCTGCTACGAAGTTGTTGGTGAGGAAGTCACCTATTCTGAATGTGATTGATCTTTCGCCTGAAATCTATTGTGTAATCTGAGTTGGAATTCCGGGACTCCATTCGCAACTTGCTGTAAAGCACTATCTGAGGCGAATGGAGCCCCTTTTACTATCTATGGAAGCCCACATTGTATGCTCAGCAGTGGGAGGTGCTGGCCATAGCGGATAACGGAAACCAGACAATCGTGGAGACCTTTTTCTGTGCGGGTCCTGTGGGACCTGGGGGTGTGGCGAACCCATGCCCTGAGCCTGATTAATTTCAAAGGGATACCCGGGACTCCTTTCACCTATAGCATCGTTTCTCCTGTAGAGGCGAATGGAGTCCCACCCATCCTAAATACGCCAGTGCGTTAAACGCGGGCCGTTTAAGGAAAATGGAAGCGTGTGACCATGAAAATTATTCAAAATGAAAAAAACGGGATTGTCTGTGTTACAGTCAAAGGCAGAATGGAAGCTGAGCTGTCGCCGGAGCTTGAACGAACAATTAAAGCGATTCTCAAGAGCGGTCAAACACGCCTGCTTTTTGATTTGAGCGCGCTGGAATATTTGAGGAGTTCGGTTCTGCGGGTGATTTTAAACGCCATAAAAACGCTCAATTGCAAAAAGGCCAAGGTCGTTTTATGCTGTTTAAACGGATATGTAAGCGAAATTTTTGAATTCAATCGTTTTAAGGAAACAATCGCGATCACCGATTCCATTGAATCCGGCATAGAGGAGCTTCAAATAGGATTGAAGGCAGCTTAATCCCATCATTAATTTCAAATTCCTAACCATTATGCATAAAATTCAAATTATTCCGTTAGGTTTTTTACGAATGAACAGTATAAATTGGTCCAGCCCATGTTTATTTTGCTTAATATTTGCAATTCCTTTTCTTCTGACAAGCTTGGCTTTTGCATCCGGGGCTGAACTTACCAATTTAGTTGTTAAAAATACCAAAGACGATCTTCTGATTGATATAAAAATTAAAGGTGTTTTTACGAATGAAATGAGAGAAGCGTTGTTAAACGGAATGCCTATCAGCTTCACTTTTTTAGTTATTTTATATGAAGTTCACAATTTCTGGTTTGATACCAAATTAGCTCACAAAACGACAAATCACAAAATTCAATATGATGCCTTAAAAAAGGAATACAGGATAATACGTGAGTGGGAAAATGCAGGTCCCATGGTGGTAAAAAACTTCGAAAACGCCCGTTTAATAATTTCGGAAATTAATAGCCTGAAAGTCATACCTCTGACATGGATAAAAAAAGGCAATCATTATCAATTAAGGGTTAAATCAGAACTTAATGGAAAAAAATTTCCTTTTTCCGGTTTTCCCTGGGAGTTTGAAACCGATTGGTACACCATCAATTTCATCTATTGATCTGTCATAGCGTTCAATATTCCTACAAATCCATAAGGATTAAGAAAAAACGGTTTGCAGGATTGTATGTGTTTTTAGGCCATAGTGAAAATTCCTGCCGGTAAGATCCGGTCTTTTGGTTAATCAAAAGGTCGGCTTTTTTTAGCTGCGGTATACAAATGAACACTGCCGAAAGCCCAGAACGGTGAGAGACAATGGGCCTTCTTTGCAAAAAAGGATTTACGGGCTTTGAAGGCAGCCTACGTATACCTTTTTGTCAAAGCGCTTCCGGAAATTCCCTGTCCGCCCTATAGGTCCTTTTATCTTGAAGGAACTTTGATGGGAGAATCAACGGTTCGTTTGAACAAATTATACAATGAATACGGTTTCCAAACGGATGAATTGGCCGATCACATTGCAGTGGAGCTTGAGTTTCTTGCCTTTCTGACAACTCTTTTATCTCATAATCAAATTCAAGAAGATTATGATTTCCTGTTGAATCATTTGAGACGTTGGACTTCTTGGTTTTTTGAACAGATGAAAAAATGTGATCAAACCGGCTTTTACAAGGAACTATCCCGATACGCTAAATATATCATTCACCATTCTTAAGCCTGCACATCAAGCTAAAGCTTCCTTTACCTACAACTCTTCAAACTAACTGATAAAATTAAATATAGTTTTATTTTGCAATTAGAAATCAACTCTTGACAGCACCACATAGTGGTAGTAATATCTATCAGACTATTTTGATAAATCCGCATCCGAGTTTAATTTAATAACAAATTAAGGAGTCTGAGATGAAGTTCGTAAAAGATCAGTCCTCAGATGAAAGCTTGGATTTAGTCTGTCGCATGTGTCCCATGCACCTTTTGGAACCGGGTGATAAACTCAAATGCATGAAAAAGGGGCAGGTGCTCGAAGTTATGACTGATTATGACGGCGCGCTGGAGGATATTCCGAATTGGTGTAAAAAATGTGGCCATGAATTTATCGGCATGGAAGAAGACGAGGATTATTATAAGTTCTATATAAAGAAAAATAGTGAAGAGACTTGAGGAGTGTAACATGAAAGGTGCCTATCTGGATAACGCGTCGGCAACGCCCATAAGGAAAGAAGTCCTTGACGCCATGTTGCCATATTTGAATGAATATTTTGCCAATCCCTCCAATGTCTATGACATCGGCTCAGAAATAAAGCAGGTCGTTGAAGAACAACGCAAAAAATTGGCTAATTTCATCAATGCCAAGCCGGAAGAAATTATTTTTACGTCATCCGGAGCTGAGGCCAACAATATGGCAATAAAAGGGGTAGCTTTTGCCAGGCAGAAAAAAGGAACCCACATCATTGTTTCATCCATTGAACACCACTCGGTATTAAATTCTGTCAGATTTCTCGAGCGCCTTGATTTTGAGGCCACATTTCTGCCGGTTGACGAATATGGCTTGATTGATCCGACTCGATTGACCAAAGCAATACGGCCTGAAACCATTCTAGTGTCCATCATGCATGCCAACAATGAAATCGGAACGATTGAGCCTATATCCGAACTGGCGGCTATCTGTAAAGAAAACGGAATCATCTTTCACACAGATGGAGTAGCATCGGTCGGCAACACCCGGGTTGACGTGAACGCACTCGGTGTGGATTTGCTCAGTCTTTCCGGACCTGCTTTTGGTGCCCCCAAAGGAACCGGCGCACTTTACTTTAAAAAAAAGGTCAGGCTCATGCCGCTGATCCATGGAGGCATACAGGAGAATGGCAGACGGGCCGGAACGGAGAATGTCCCCGGCATTGTCGGGCTCGGCAAGGCCGCCGAGCTTACAAACCACGAGTTACCAAACAAAGAGAAGCACTGCCGAAAATTGAGAGACCGTTTAGTTAATGGTATATTGGATCGGGTTGAAAAAGCAACCTATACCGGACATCCGGAAAGGCGACTTCCCGGCCATGCCAGCTTTTGCTTTGAGGCCATCGAGGGTGAAGCATTGATCTTTATGCTGGCGCAAGCCGGTATTTATACGAATACAGGCTCAGCCTGTGCGTCAAAAGCGCTTAAGACCTCGCCGGTGCTTGGAGCCATCGGCATCCGGGCTGATCTGGCACAGGGATCCACCGTGTTTACGATCAATGGCAATAACACGGAAGAAGAAATCGATTATGTGCTCGAAAAACTTCCGCCGATTGTGGACCGGCTGCGGTCCTTTTCTCCAATATGGGGCAAAGAAGTCCCAGAATATGAAGAGGATGTTTGTATTTAATTAGGTTAGCCGGTTGGCCCGTTAGCCCGTTTAACGGTTTTATAAGTTAATAAAGGAGAGGTATCACTAATGTATTCCGAAAAAGTAATGGAACACTTCGGGAATCCAAGAAATATCGGGGAAATCGAAAACGCTGACGGTATCGGTGAAGTCGGCAATCCGGTATGCGGTGATATGATGTCGTTCTATATCAAGGTTGAAGATGATAAAATATCCGACATAAAATTTAAAACCTTCGGCTGTGTTGCGGCCATTGCAGTATCCAGTATGGTCACCGAAATGGCTGTGGGCAAAACGATAGAAGAAGCTAAAAAAATAACCAAACAATCGGTAGCCGAGTCTTTGGACGGCCTCCCCAAAGAAAAAATGCATTGCTCCAACCTGGGGGCAGATGCGCTGGCCAAAGCAATTGAAGATTATGAGAACAAAAAGTAGGCCCCTTCCTAAGCTTCGGTATCCCAACTTTAATTCGCTCTACATGAATAGTTTATTTTCTTTCAATGTTTCTTATTCGACACCCATAAAATGTGGGGCTAAAAAAACACCACAATGTGGCAATTTTCCCTTGACACGACTATTTAATGATGTCATTTATAAATTGTATACGAACTCCCGTCGTATACCTTCATATCAGGGTGGTTCTTGACTTCGCTACAAGAACCACCCATTCGCATCCTCTCCTTTTCCATAGGGTGGCTCCTCGTTTCGCTTTATTCAGTTTTATACTCCAATATAGATTTGATGCAAAAAAAATTGGGTAATTATGTCTCAGCATCAAATTTGGAAAAAAAAGTTAATGAATTCTTGACATTTAGTGCCACAATGTGGTTATAGTATGACAATACTTATAATAGTTATGCACGCTACAATTTGTTAAGCTACGTTTCCTGTTGACTCATCTTATAGCCGCTTAAAATCCTTATGGACAGTCACGAATTCAAATATTTTCGTAATAAACTCAAGAAGACCCAAAAACAGATGGCAGAGCTGTTGGCTATTTCACTGAAGGCGGTTTGTAGTTATGAGCAAGGCTTACGGTCCATACCGATATATGTTGAACGGCAGATTTTTTTCTTGGTCTCAAGGATGAGGGTGCAAAGCTTAGGAAGAAAAGTATGCTGGGATACAATGAAGTGTTCTGATGAGGTTAGAAAAAAATGTCCGGCTTGGGAGTTTCGAGTCGGAGACCTCTGTTGGTTTATTAACGGTACCATTAATGATCTGTTGTCCGCAAGAAGACAAGATACCACACCTTCTTATGGTTAAAAGGGTTGTCAGAAAGAGGCGCCGTTTCGGAGAATTTTAGTAATGAGGAGCATATCTCGTTCGTAGCGATTGGGTATAATGGAACATATTAAAAGTCAGGGCTTCTTATGGTCTAAGTGAGGCTTATCTCAATAAGGGGGTTGTAGATGCTGAAAAAAGCATGGTAGACTCATTGGAAGGAAAACCGGTTTTGGTGTACGATGTAATGAAGGACGCTCGAGT
>Ga0209536_100004982_pt1 | contig 20838 bp, 16 predicted proteins | sample DeeMarSeWOR28_12_FD_187461 | JGI IMG/M metagenome (GOLD analysis project Ga0209536, IMG submission 187461) | Marine sediment microbial communities from White Oak River estuary, North Carolina - WOR-2-8_12 (SPAdes) (version 2) | ecosystem: Environmental > Aquatic > Marine > Intertidal zone >... | reverse complement strand
CCAAGTTAGAACAGAAAGAACATGAAGCTTACGCGGAGGCTGCCACCATATGATCGTGTCGATGTCAAAAGTATATATCGTGACTCAGTCTCACAACCGTAATCGGCTTCTTGATGCTCTTGGGCAATTGGGAGTCGTTCACGTCGAACCAGTAGATCCCGATAAAGCTGTCGCTAAAGAATTCACCATCGGCGCTATCTCCACCATCAGTCGTGGTCTGCAGGTATTGCAGGGAATCGAACCTTCGGGTGACACTCCTGATTTATCCCCGCTGGATACAGCAAAGGAAGCTCTCTCTATCCAAAAGAAATTAGCGGACCAGGAAGACATCCTCAATACTCTACACCGAAAAGCCCACCAGCTCACACTCTGGGGGAATGTCGAGCTTAAGCAGCTTGAACAACTTCGTTCTACAGGTATAGATATAAAATTCTTCTCAGTATCTCAAAAAGACCTTGTCGAACTCGAAGCGGAGTGTGTAGAAATTGTCGCCGAATTACCGGGTCGTGAGGTGATGGTCGCTATCGTTGATCGAACCGGACATTTCCAGGCTCCAGATTCGGCTAAAGAAGTACCATGGCCTGATACAGACCTGCCCACAGTCAAGAGGCAAGCCGCCGAGGTAGACACCTCTATTAAACAACTGAATAAACGCCTGGCCGAACTGGCGAATCTGTCAGAAACAATGAGCCGTCAGCTAAAACATTACCGGGCGGAAGCGGAGGTCTGTATCGTGCAGAACAGCGGCCTTTCCAGCGATACATTGTTTGCTCTGCAGGGTTGGACGCCTTCTCGCAAGGCAGGGTCACTATCAGAAAGTCTCGCCAAACAGAACATAACCGCTGCCGTGGAGGTTATGCCGGTCGAAGAGCAGGAGCAGCCACCTACACTGATCGAATACCCCCGCTGGGCGAGGCCCATCAAAGCGCTCTTTGACATGCTTGGTACACTCCCCGGTTACGAGGAAAATGATGTTTCTTCTTTCTTTATGGTAGCATTACCGCTTTTTGCCGCCATGCTCATCGGCGATGCCGGTTACGGAACCATTTTAGCCGGCGCCGGATTGGCTTTCTATCGTCGAATTGTGCGTACCGCCGGTAAACCGTCTGCCCATTTGCTCATCATCTTCGGATTGGCAACATTGCTTTGGGGAATCCTGACAGCCAACTATTTCGGTATCACACCTCAGAATCTTATTGATACCGGGCGAGAAGGTGCCGCGAACATTATGCTGGCCATAGCTCCACTCTGGCGTTCGGACGGCGAAGAAGCTCGCGCCCTTATTATGAAAGTATCACTCATCGTCGGCTGTGCCCACCTTGTATTGGCGCACTTATTCACTGCAATCAAGTTATTCCCCAATTCCAGAGCATATGCGGAAATCGCATGGATAGTGATACTAATCGATATGCTTGTACTTATATGGTATTTGATGTTCATCGGAGTGGACCAAATGCCGGCCGCTATCGGTTTTGTTCTCCTGGTTGGTTTTCTTACCGCGAGCTGGTTTACCGCCCCCATGAGCAATCCCTTAAAAAGATTCCTGATAGGTTTTGCCTCATCCATTCTACCACTGCTAAGCACTTTCAGTGACATTATGAGCTACATTCGCCTTTTCGCAGTGGGATTGGCCAGCTACTATATCGCCGCGGCATTTAACGGCCTTGGAGCAAAGGTCGCAGGCTCTGTCACGTGGATTGGAGGCGCCTCTATAGTAATGTTCGGCCATGTCCTCAATCTCGGCCTGGCTGCGATCGCCATCTTCGCACACGGCGTGCGATTGAATATGCTGGAATTTTCAAATAATGCTGGAATTAAATGGGCCGGCTATGCGTATCGGCCCTTCAAAAAAGACAAACATACTTCTATCGGAGAAAATGAATTATGACAGGTATGGAATTCGCAGGACAAATGTCAATGGGATTGGTTCTAATCGGTGCAACGATGGGTAGCGCTCTCGGTATCGGCGCCGCGGCACAGGCGGCGGCCGGGGCATGGGCAAAGGAAGCCAAAGCCGGAAAACCTTTGAATTTCTCCTATATCATACTCACCGGTATGCCCCTTTCACAAACCATCTACGGATTTATTCTGATGCTGGTCGGTCTGTCACCCCTGGTTACCGGCGAGAATGCTTTGGTATCCGTACATCCGGGCACCCTATTAGGTATCGGTATTGCAGGCGGTGTCGCTGAGCTAGTCAGCGCATGGATTCAGGGCCTTATCGGAGCAGCCGGCTGTCGCTCCATATCGGAAGGCGAGGGAAAGGGATTGGTCTTTATCATAATCTCCATGGGCATCGTCGAGACCGTCGGTTTGTTCGGTTTCGTATTCCTACTGCTGGTGCTGCCTAAATGATTTCAATGACCTGGACATCAAGCTGCATAACATAAGATCCGAGAGATCGGAGCCTTTCGAAATGATGTCCCCAGCACGCTGGTTTATCCCGCCTAACTCTATACAGACTGAGCAGAACCTAAAAATATTTGACCCGCTGATTAACTCGACGGGTTTTCTTCCAATTATGCCTCCTCGACGACCTTCCACCCAATCGCCTCGGCAAGAGAATACACAGGCTCCTTAACGTCACCATAGCACGTGACACGGTGCCATCCCCAATGGTCCCACAGCGTAAAAAGCTTCTCGATGTCACCGACCGGATCCGCGCAAAGCTTTGTCCGGCAGGCGCGGTCGTCCGGGTCGTTTTCAACCGCCTTGCCCAGATGCATTATTATCTCATTCTGCGGCTGTCTGATTTCCAGCGTGGTCGTCATGTATCCCAGCGGCAGAATCGAACGAACCGAAGCCCCCTGCCTGTCCTCGGAATGTGTCAATATCGCATACGGATTAGCCAAGCCGTCGGGGCCAAACATTTTGTTCGGTGCCACGCAGTGCGCATAGATAATCTGCCGCTTAGCAGTATCGATGACAGGATCGGAAATGAAACTCGGTCGCCCTTTTGTCATAGCCCCTATTATCAGCATTGTTGCCGTAGACCTGATGTCACACTCACAGGCCCCGACCATCCCTTCGTTGTTCAACTGGTGAAATCCCAGGCACGGATAGGCATGAATATGCCCGCCGTAGAATCCACCCAGGCAGTTGATTGCAATCGCGTTGGCCCTGTGCTTTTCCAACACTTCTTTCATGCCCAGGTACATCGCTGCCGAAGTTTCCAATGTTTCATCCGAAACATCAACAACCATAGTAGCATTATCCTTCCATTTTTGAGCGACTGTCTTTGACATGTCCTTATTGGCACTTTCCCAGGCAGCGTTAACTTCGGCGAAAGAAACTTTCTCGACTGGTATCCCCATCATTTCGCCGTCCGATCCCGTACTTTGATCGCGAACGGACAGAATCTTCGATTTTTTCATCTGCTTGATGCACTCGTTCGTCGAGACCCTTTGTATATTATCCGCCTTGCATTGCATGTCACCCATTCTCGGCGTTCGCTCCATGCGAACGCGCTTTGTCGCCGCGGAGAAGTCCGATGCAGATCCTACACGACCTACAATCGCAAAACATTTCACAGCAGCGATTAAATCGTCCATGTCCGAGGACGCGACAAAGCCCACATTGCCAGTCTGGTTCCGAAGGAATGCAGCATTGTAAACGAGAAAACCCCCGCTCCCGCCGTATTGAAAATCAACATAAAGCACAGGCTTGCCCGAAGTAGCAATGTCCTGCACCACACGATTCCAGCAGTTCATCTGATAAACGATATAACCATCAACACCATTGAGCGAATTCTCCTGGAGAATCTTTTTCGCTTCCTCCGGCCCTTTAGCCATAACATATGTGAACTCAAACTCAGGGCATTCCTTAGTAAGAGTTGTGTTAATTAGCTCCATTACTGGCCCGAAGTCGAATCCCACGTTAGGCCAGTCCGGCCCGGGCTGCTTGACCGCATGCAGCGAATAAATCACCTGAATCCGCATCTTGTCTTTGTTTGCCGCAATCAACGGTACCGGATTTGACAATAATCCCGCCGTACCCACACATGCTGCACAACCGGCAAGGAATTTCCGCCGGCTGATCCCACAGCATGAACATCCAGTGATAATATTATTATTTGCCATGGTTGACCTCCCAAAATTCACAGATTTCCAATTTCACATAAACAGCAGTATAACCTTTCCTGCGGCCAAAACCACGAAATATTTTCTGAATTTGTGCTGTTAAAAAACTCATTAGCTCGCACGAAAGCAAAATTGGCTCCATTCGACTCCGCTCAGGATAAGTATGTTTTTTCAACTTACATCTTCGAAATTCAGTCAGTTTCGGATTTAGAGTTTAGAATTTTGGATTTCCGGCCACAGGCCGGTGAATTGGCTTCGTTTGGCTTTGTTTTTACGTCGCCAAGCAATATTCAATTTTCACGTAATCCCCTTTCTTTTAGATACTTACGCCACTTTACTCCTTTGCAAATTGGCTTTGTTTTTTCAATTTAGGTTCTGCAATATACCGTGTTTAATATTTCGAGTTTCGTGCTTCGGATTTCCAGCCGAAGGCTGGCGAATTGGCTTTGTTTTTTCAAATTGCTTCCGTTAGACACGGATTTACACCGATTAACACAGATTATTGGATTTAAACATTGAATATTCTTCTTGATAGTCTGTTTACCTGGTATTCCATTTCCTTATTGCCTGATTTACTAATTTTCCGTCTTTTCCCATTGGATTTTATTAACTACGAACTATGAACTACAAACTATCTGTAGTTTGATGGGTATTATACCATATTAAATGTTATATATCAAGTGAAATCGAAAAAAATCTCTGTGAGACGGCGTCCTCAAATCGTATCTCGCATATCGTACGTCGTATATCATCAGGTAATTATTGATTTCTGAATTCTGCTTTTTAAATAATATTCAGTCACCACATATTGACATACTGGATTGATTTGTTCATAATATGATAATGCCCTCGGTACGAAGGGATAATTGGCTTTTTGGAGGAGAAACTCCATGCGGCTTAAATTCTGCGGTTTCTGGTCGTAATAAAAACTGTCGCGAAATGTGCGCATGCATAGGAAAATACTAGCCGTTTACAGCTTAAAGCTGGAACATACTTTGAATGAGAAAGAAAATGAAAAAGAAAATTTCAACTGTATTGATCTTGGTATTGTGTATGGTTTCCATAGGTCTTACAGCAGAGGACACGTGGACGTACAAAACAAATATGCCTACTGCAAGAGTATTTGCTGGGGGATGTGTAGTAGATGGAAAAATGTACGTTATCGGTGGCGCACCGAGTGGATCATCCACAACACGGGCTATAGAAATGTATGATCCCATTGCCGATACATGGACTCGTAAGGCCGATATGCCATCAGGAAGGTGTTATCCTGCAACCTGCACTTTCGACGGAAAAATCTATGTTTTCGGAGGAACCAGCCCTAATATGTGGTCTGGCGCTACAAAGAATATTTATGTTTATGATCCGCAAACAGATACCTGGACTCATAAAGCTGATATGCCATATGCGAATGCAGGTTTCGGTATTGCAGTCGTAGGTGATACTATTTATCTCATAGGTGGCAATTCAATTGCCTTAGGTCAAAATGTCATGGCCTATAATCCTGTTACAGAATCGTGGACACAGAAGGCTGATATGCCGACAGCTCGATACGGTTTATCTGCCTGTGTTGTAGATGGAAAGATCTATGCTATTGGAGGAACTACAGAAACCTGGAATACGTTTAAACATGTTGAAGCATATGATCCTTCAACGGATAGCTGGATTCGTAAATCAGACATGCCAACACAACGCTGGGGCCTGGGAACTTGTGTTGTGGATGGAAAAATTTTTGCAATTGGCGGCAGTTCAACTTTTTCTGCGTCCAGGGCAGCTAACGAAGTATATGATCCGGTTAGTGATATATGGACAATAAAATACTCAATGCAGCAAAAACGATACGGACTCTATGTAGGTTCGGTTGGAGACAAGATATATGCAATTGGTGGGTCTGTACCCGGAATCCTTTCTACTGTGGAAGAATATGACACAGGACTAAGCCCCCGCTCACCTGACTTTAACGGCGATGGCGTCGTCGATTCTGCTGATATGTGCATTATGGTTGACCACTGGGGTGAGGACTACCCGTCGTGTGATATTGCCCCGCCACCATTCGGCGATGGCATTGTGGATGTCCAGGATTTGATTGTTCTTGCTGAACATTTGTTTGAGGTATATCCGTGGGCTGAAACTATAGAAGTCGATGAGGCCGACAACGGCGGGCAGTTCGAGCTTGAGCTTGGCAAATTACTTGTCGTTACACTCGAATCGAATCCATCAACAGGCTACCGATGGGAATTAATCGAAAACAACGACTCTGTCCTGAAGCAGTTCGGCCAGGCTGAATTTAAGTCATCAGACACAGGAGATTCGCCAATGGTCGGTGCCGGCGGCTGGGAAATCTTGCGCTTCAAGGCCGTAAGTGCGGGACAGACGACTCTCGAACTTGTCTATCACAGATCATGGGAAGATGCTGAGCCTTTGAAAACCTTTTCTATACAGGTAACAGTAAATTAATCCGACAGAAACCGTTTTGAAGGAAGAAGAAGATGAAAAAGTCAATTTTACTCGTATTAATCTTTGCATTTTGTGACACCGGAGTAAGCCATGCAGTCGAGGATACATGGATGTACAAAGCCGACATACCTACTGCCAGAACATGGGTTGGTGGAGGTGTCCTGGATGGAAAAATCTATGTTATAGGTGGGGCCACAAGCCCATCATCCGTAACATCGGCCGTAGAAATGTATGATCCTATAGCTGATACCTGGACCACGATGACCAACATGCCTTCGTCGCTATGTGCTCATGCGACTTGTGTTTTTGATGGTAAAATTTATGTATTTGGGGGAGTCACTCCAGACGTCTATTCTTCAGCCAAAAAGAACGTCTATGTATATGATCCCCAAACAGATACCTGGGACCAGAAAGATGATATGCCTTATGCAAATGCGCATTGCGGTATTGCTGTTGTAAATGATACAATCTACCTCATAGGTGGGATGCTCAGCGTATCCACTCCGCCGGTTCCAACTGTGATTGCCTACGATCCTGTCACGGAATCGTGGACGCAGAAGACCGATATGCCGACCACCCGAGGTCTCTTATCCGCCTGTGCAGTTGATGGAAAGATATATGCAATCGGAGGGGCTACAGAGGACTGGGGCACGTTTTGTTATAAACAGACGGAAGTTTATGATCCGGCAACGGATACCTGGACTCGCAAATCAGATATGCCGACGGAGCGTTTCAGCTTGGGTACTTGTGTGGTGAACGGAAAAATCTATGCAATTGGTGGCCATTTGAAAAACGATGCATGCACAAGTAACGAAGTTTATAATCCCATCACGGACATATGGACCACCGAAACTCCGCTACAGCACAAACGGCTCGGTCACTTTTTGGGTTCGGTCGAAGGCAAAATCTATGCAATTGGCGGATCATTTCCGAATCCTGCGCCGACAGTTCTTCCAACAGTGGAAGAATACGATCCAAATCCTCTCGTAGTTGATTTTAATGGTGACGAAATCGTCGATTCTACAGATATATGCCTGATGATTGATTACTGGGGCACAGATGAGCCTTTGTATGATATTGCACCACTGCCCTTTGGTGACGGCATCGTTGATGTCAATGACCTGATTCTTTTAGCTGAACATTTATTTGAGGAAATCTTTCCGGCTGAACTGGTAGCGTACTGGAAGCTGGACGAGATAGAAGGTGACATTACTTATAACAGCATCAGCAACAATCACGGATTTTTAACTGGCAATCCTGTATGGAAATCTGACTCTGGCCAAGTAGCCGGAGCACTTGAATTTGATGGAGTTGACGATTATATCAGCACAGATTTCGTATTAGATCCGGCAAAAGGGACATTTAGTGTCTTTGCGTGGATAAAAGGAGGATCGCCAGGACAGGTAATTATCTCTCAGATTGGTGACGACGGAACCGATGAGACTTGGCTCGGCGCAGATGTATCAGTCGGAAACCTTATGACTGATCTAACGCCTCCTCCTGTTGGTCGTTTTAAACCAAAACCACTGGTCGCCGAATTAGCCATCACCAATGGCCAATGGCATCATATCGGCCTTGTGTGGGATGGCTCGTACAGGTCTCTTTACGTTGATGGTATAGAAGTCGCTAAAGACAATGCCATTCAGAATCCGCTGAAGTCTGTGATCGGAGGTTTATACATCGGTGCATGTAAGTCTCTCACTGCCGGGACTTTTTTCTCCGGCCTAATCGATGATGTTCGCATCTATAACGTAGTGCTGACACCAGATCGAATCGCTGCTCTTGCTCAATGAGCTTTAATTGCGTTCACGTACTCTATTCTTAAGTTTCTTTCAGAGCAAGTATGTCTTTTGCTATAATGACATTCTCTCTGACCTGAAAGTCGAACATACCGACACAGATGAAATCCACACCATTCGCAAAAGCATATTTAAATCCTTCCCTTGGATGAATCGCACCGGCGGCCAATACCTTAAAAGCGATCCAGGGCCTGTTTACCTGTTTCATGAACTCGATTGTCTTTTCCGGGGTAACCGACCAGATATTGTCGTTCTGAGGTTGTCTGTTCGCAGACCAGTAATCGCCGCAGTGCAAGGTCTTCATATAAAAATCGGGCTTCATTCCTGCTTTCTCACATGCTATGATAACATCAAGCGAATGAGCGCCAACACCGGCGATAGTTCCATTTGCTTTAATATCTTCCCATCCTTTTTGCACAAGGTCGATGCGGCCTTCCTGTACGAGCCTGTCTGCCACCTGGCCCTGCAAATAGCCCCCTATTGCCCCGTTATCAAAGGCCATTCTTATGTCATTCATTATGTCGCTGATGTCAGACTCTCGCGGCTTGATCTGGGCAATCCACTGCATCTTGCCGCCCTGCTTCCAGTATTTATCCAGAATCCTTACGATATGACTGTCGGTTCGAAACTGGAGTGTATTTATGCCGCAATGTTCACAAATCTGTAAAGTTTCAATGCACTTTTCATCGGTGAAATATTTTCTCATCAAAGAAGAAACGTACGGCAAATCCCTGCTGTGAGCATTGCCGCTGATGGGATTTCCGCCAATTATCAGCCTGCTAACAGAGACATTGCCGATTTTACGCTGAGGCAGATTTCCGGGCGAGGTCACCTGTTCAGCTAAGAACGTATTGGCCGATGTTGCAGCTATCGACGTAGTTAGAGATTTGCTTAAGAACTGCCGGCGAGTCAGATTATTCGACATTCTCGTTTTCCTTGCAATTACGTATTACAAACCAAAGCATCCAAGTCGTTTAACCTGCCGGATAGCCTACCGTCTGGGAGAAGAGTACGCGTTGTTCCGGCCTGAGCTTGAATTCTTCGGGCGTATTCCTCTTGTCGCAATTATGAAAATGAGCGGCAAGTCCCTGCGAAGCGGCAAAGAGATACACGTTCGAGGCAATAAGACCCGTAGCGACGTAATAATATGACTTCTGCACATCGGGATCTTTTAAGCCCGGCTCCTGGAACGGCGCTTTGGCGTATTTAGCAATATCGACGACGTAGAAGATATTCACAGGAGCATTGGCGGCGGAGCGCCTGCCAGACCTTCGGCGAAAGTCACCTGCCAAAACAGGCGTCAGGCGGTGACCGTCGGCATCGTAGAGATAAACTCCTTCAGGCAGAGCGACGTAAAGGTCAATTTCCTGCGAGTTGCTGGCCGATGCTGCGGTCCTTCCTATCCCCCCGGCAGACGGCCCATTCTGGCGGCGGTTAATCCCGAACGCCGCCCATAGAAGATTGGATAGCATCTGCTCCGGTAGTTTCTCTGTGCCGATATTGCGGGTAGTCTTTCTTTCCCACAACGCTGCCAAGACGGATTTGCCGCCATCTTTTTGCGGTTCTACAAGCTGTATGGTCTTCAATTCCTGTGCTACAGTTGGCTTCGTCCCGGCCAGCAACGTGACAGCCGGTACGGCCTTCAAAAATGTTCTGCGATTCATCTGTTTTCCTTCCTTTTATTAAAATCGTCAATAATTCTATTCTCAGCAATAATTGTATACGAATAGTAGCACTCGACAAATCATTTTTTATTTATACACGCGTGGAATCAACCTGCCGGTCCGGCTCTTGTATACACGATATTCCTCGCCAAAGTGTTCGAGCATCATTCGTTCTTCTTTCGGAATCCGGACTACGTACAAAGGAATCGAAAGCACTAAAAACGCCCAGCCCGCGAGCCAGTTCGACAGCAATAATCCCTGCGCGATTGCCCAGAGCAGGTGGGCGGTGTACATCGGATGTCTTACATGGCGATATACGCCGCCGGTTACGAGCGAGTGCTGTCCTGTAATGCGAAGCGTTGCCGACCAATTGCGTCCGAGATCTACGTGTGACCTGTACAGCATAAAAATCGCCCCGGCGAAAACCACCGTCCCGATACATCCGCACCATACCGGCAGATTATAATTCGCAAAATCCAGCCACGTCGTAAACAGATACAATAGAGGCACCACCATCCCCACACCAGCAACGAAGACTAATATGATATCCGGAATATTACTGTGCTTCTTTTCGGCCTTTACGCCTCTGCTTTTGGCCGTATAGATCTTGCGCGCCACAGAACCGACAACAAGACCCACTATAAAAACTACTTCAAAAGTATTATGACCTTTAAGCAATTTTCATCCTTAATAAGATCAAAATTCTCCATTAGCCGAAAAGGAAAGCCGCCAATGCCCCGGCCAGGGCAACTCCTACTGCCGGTAATGCCGTTTTTAAGATAATTTTCAGCAGGGAAGTCTGAAAATAACTCGCCGAAAGCGGCAGGCACAGGTGGACCGGCGTCACCCACAGGCCGAAAAGCAGCCCGGAAAAGGCCAGTGTTTCGAGACCCATTTTAACTTCGAGGCCCGTACCGATAAAAGCTATCAGGAACGGGTAAGTAATCGCCACGGTCGGCATGGTGACTCCAGTCGTAAAGCCGACCAGCATCGGCAGCAAAAACAGCAGGACGTGCGGCGGCACATGGGAGCTTACAAGGAAATCCACGACACTGCCGATAGCGCCGCCGGCTTCGAGATTCAGCTTGAAAAAAAGCGCTCCGAAAATCAGCAGGACCATGTCCGGCTCGCGTGCGGCCTTGAAAACTATAAGCCACCGCTTAAGAGGAACCCGGTGCATCACCAAAAACCCGATGATAGCCAAAAAGATTCCAACCGCCGGCGGCACAATAAAAGCAACATACAAACCCGCCGTAAAAACAATTGGCCAGAAAGCGTGAAAGAAATCCTTCAGGTGATAACTCACGTGACGCTTAGCCGGTTCGTGCTCAGGCCGTTTCGGTGGGATGCCGAACATCAGCAATACGATAACGCTGACCACGATGCCAGCGCCGGTCAACATAATGTGATAGCAAAACAGCGTCAGAGCGGAAATACCGAGCAGGCTTTGAATCAGCGGCACTGCCGGAAACAGCGGCCAGACCGGTTCCCATTGATGACGAAACAGAAAGTTTATCGCGGCCAGCCGGCTTCGCTCAACGCCGATCCTGTCGCCTGCTTCTCGCACCATCGGTGCTGAGAGCATAATTCCACCCGGTGTCGGCAGCATTCCCATCATCAGTGGAATCAGCGCCAGAGCAAACCGGCGGCTTTTGAACAGCCCTTGTATAGCTGGGACCAGCCGCTGCGACAGGCCGATTTCCACCATCGCAGTACCGATGACATTCACCAGCAGCAGCAAAGCAGTGAGCGAAATAAAAAGGTAGCCCGTTGTTCGAGTCAGAGGCTGGCTGCGCCATTCTTCGGCCAATGCCTTGCTTAGGTCTGCCGGCCAGACTCCAAGCAACACCCCCACCAGGCAGGCTGAAACCAGCATAGCAACGCCAATCTTGACCTTAAACCGCAGCAGCAACACCAGCACGGCCAATGCCATTATTATTGATATAAGCGCATACACGCCAATATATTAACAGCACAAATCAGAAAAGGGAGCTTTTTATAAAAGAAATACCACTAAAACACTACTTCTGCAAGAAAATCCAGTACATCACCTGCAGCGGGACGTTTTGTCAACAAACCCGAGAAGTCATGTTTGCCTTCAATAGTTTTCTTGACCTGAGTGGCCAGTTTCGCATCGCCGAGAAGTATTGCTCCAACCAAGTGACTGTCATGGAAGACAAACCGGAAATATTGCTCATCCGCCTGCTTTTCAATAGTGTCATAGCTGCCATCCATCGGCTCAATCTGACCGATACTGAACAACTCAAGCTCAAGAACTTTCAGCGAATTCGACCGGGGAATGCCGCCAAATTCAGAATTAGCTCCAGCAGCATTCATACCCGCAATACTGCCTTGGTACTGTGCCGGCGCCCACGTTCCGTAAACAAGGCCGTGATGTTCGGCCACGTCACCGGCAGCGAACACATCCGGATGCGAAGTCTTCAGCAAATTATCAACCACTATTCCCTGATTCACATCCAAACCTGCCGTACGAGCCAGATAGCTGTTCGAGCGAATACCCGTTGCGACCACAACTAAATCAGTATCGATTATGCTCTGGTCTTGAAGAAATACTCTCCGCACCCGTTCATCACCGAGAATTTCCTGCGTGCGGGCGTTTGTTCGCAGTTTTATGCCGCTGCTCTGGACATGCCCGGCAAGAATTTCGCCGGCAATTTGATTTAACTGTCTCGGCAGCAGCCATCCGTGCCCTTCCAATAGAGTGACCTCAGCCCCTTGCCGGGCTAAAGCGCCGGCAGTTTCCAAACCAAGTAATCCACCACCGATGCAAGTGCATTTCTTGCCGGCCAAATCCGATTTCAATATTTTTTTGGCATCGGCCAACGTTCTAAGATTAACCACACCATCCCGGTATGCCCCCGGAAACGGGGGCATAAACGGATGGGCACCGACAGTTAGAATTAACTTGTCGAATAAGACACTTTCATTTTTGTTTAATTCCACAGTTTTACCGGATAGGTTCAGTTTTGAGACTTCGGCATCTAATAGTAATTGTATTTCGTGTTCCTCAAACCAGCTCTGCGATTTTATCAACAACTCGGTTTCGCTGATTTCACCGGCCAGGTAACGAGTCAGGTTAAGGCGATAATAAGGCGGCTGGTTCTCTTTGGAAATTAGCGTGACATCTGTATCCGGTGAAGCGACTCGAATCGCCTCAACGGCAGCCAAGCCGGCGATTCCTGCTCCAACAACAACGACTTTACCGGCTCTCTCAACCCATGTGATTTTTTCTGTTGCATCGCTCAGTGGTTCAAAACAATCCTGTGGAGCACCGCAGACCGGACATAATTCCGGCGGTTCCGGGCCCGAATGTACATAGCCACAATTTAGACAACGCCAACTCCGAACCTTTGGCGTGGCAGATTTTACTTCATGAGTATAGGCTTCGAAAGCCTCCTTAGGTGATCCGCAAATAGGACACACATCCGGCGGTTCGGGACCATGATGGATATATCCGCAAACATTACACCGCCATGCCTTACTATCAGAAGCCGACACCTACTTTATCTCCATTAAAGTATCTCTTTGAACTGCTCTCGAGATGCTCCACATACGGGGCATTTATCAGGAGCGGATCCCTCAACTGTGTTACCACATACCGCACAGACAAATATTTTTGTCTCAGGCATATCCGAACCCGACTTCACTGCTTCCAGCGCTTTTGAATAAAGGCCGTGATGAATCTCCTCAACTGCAAGTGCGTGCTTGAAAGAAAAAACCGCAGGTTTGTTTCCTTCCGCTTCGGCCTCCGAGACGAATTTCGGATACATTTCTTTGAACTCGAATCCTTCGCCCAGAATGGCAGTTTGAAGGTTCTCTTCAGTGCCTTCGGCTCCACCCATCACGCGAAAGTGCGCATGGGCATGGACGGTCTCAGCTTCGGCCGCAGCCCTGAAAAGCTTCGCAACCTGACTAAATCCGTCCTGCTCGGCTTTCTTTGCAAAGGCCAAATATTTCCGGTTAGCCTGACTTTCACCGGCAAAAGCTTCTTTCAAATTATCATTTGTACCCACTTGAAAAAACTCCTTTCTTGTAAAAAACGACTTTCAGACTCAATAACAACTTGAGCCCATTAAATTTACCATTGGTATTTATAATTTCCATCCGCCCAACTACTATGCTGAGCTTGATCGCAAATACAATAACAATTTTGCCCGATAAATTCAAGCTTTCAAATAGAAACCGTAGTCAAAAATCCAAATGAGAATTAGACTTTGCTAATTAGAACATAAAGGGCAACACGTGACTCGACTAGTTTTCGGCTTATCAGTTGCTGTTACATCTGCGGGATTCGTATTGTTCTTTGGCTTTTTCGAAATCTACCGGAGTTAGGTCTAATTTGTTCAGGATTTTCGTGGCGAGCAGCGTAGCGAGGATTTCGCCGCTGGGATCGCTGGCCGAGACGAAATGAGAAAGAAAGATAAGAGCGCCCGCGAAGCTGAAATCGCCGTTCAATATCGGCGAGTGGTGTCTGAGGACTGCTTCCTGTATCACTGACGAAAAATTCCATCTTCTACAGATCCTTGCTCCGACGTCGCAATGGTCCATGCCCAATTCGGCTCTTTCCTCATGAATTACTGAAACCATTCTGTCCCACAATGTCCCCAATACACGCCCGCTGTTTTTATTGCATGCCACCATTATTGCCAGACGGCCTACATCATGAATGAGCCCGGCAAGAGCATGCATTTGTCGCTGCTCACGCGGCAAAGAGCAAATCCCACACAGAATATCAGATGCGATGTAAATATCCTCACCATGATCAATATAATCGTTCAAATATTTCAAAGCGGCAAATTCCTGCTGGATCGCATCTCTGGCATAAGATATTCCAATTAACTGCACTAATGGCTGAACACCGATGTCCCGAACCGCATCTTCAACCGTCTTGAAACTTATGGTCGCTCCGAAATAGGAACGTGCCAAAGCCAAAAGCTCATCGCGTAGTTTGGAATCACTTTGGATAAGTTGAAGCAATTCTTTTCCATCCTCGCTCGGTTTTATTGCTGATGTAAGAAGCTGATTTATATCGGTTGGAAAAAGGGGCAAATCATTGACGAGTTGGGTTATTTTACGAGACACTTTATTTCTTTTACCAGCGTTTGGAGCAGACGAGTTCTGATCTTCATTACCCAACATGACCACATCTCCACATTAATGTGCCCTTATGGGCATTTTCCGCAGTCATTTTTCAGGTCTTTTTGTGCAGCATATCGTATTCGTTCTGGAAGCGAATCTTGTGCCGGACTTCTTCTTCAGCCAGTGCCAGAAGGACTTCTCGCGATTCCTCATCCTGAACCGTAGGTATAAGATTCACGAACATTTTGAATGCCGCGTCTTCCTTCTCAATACCCAGTAAAAGCATATCCATGTAATCAATATCCAGCGGCGCATCGCTGTCTGACATTATATAATCACTTTGAGCACGGCCCGGAGGCATCTGCTGTTCCTTTAGTGTTTTACCTGTTTTAATTATCTCCAGTTCGAGTCTTGCCTTATGCTCCAACTCTTCGGCGGCCAAATCTTCAAACACCTGCCGCATTCTCGGATCTTCCACCCGGCCGGCCAGTGCCAGGAAAAAATGATACGCCTCCACCTCTTTGGAAATTGCAAATTCCAGAATCTCCTGATCGGAATTAACTTTTTTGCCCATCGCCGGTCTATCCTTAAAATCAGAGTCTAATCGATAAAAACTTTTCCCTAAAACCACTTAACAGTGCTGTTCGTCTCGCTTGCCTTGTTTACCCATTTATTATAATATCTTCTGCAAAAACCACAACTGTACCTTTTTTAATAATTTATCGCCGTAGCACATCAATCATCCGAGCATCAAATATTAGCAGTCAAAAAATCAACTATTGAGGTAAACCAAAATAGTCATGAATCTATCTGACCTATGCCATCCATGGACGAGTTCTCTTGACGTCCTTTAGTATCTGGTTTGCAATCAGCACATCTTCGGCAATCTCGAAATCAAACATGCCAGCTAGCACGAAATCTGCGCCGTTTTCAAATGCATAACGGAAGGCGTTTGGAGGCGGTATAGCACCGGCGGCCATAACCTTAAATGCAAACCATGGTTTTTCAACTCCTTTCATAAAATCGATCACTTCCTGGGGATTATTGCACCAGTAACCCGGCACCTCGGCAATGACATTCGTTAGTTCATCAGCTTTCGGTGCGGTCGGATAATTGTGGTGGTGAAATGTCTTAATGTAGAAATCAGCATCGATGTTATTTCGCTCACACTCCTCAACCACTTTCAGGTCGTGCGCTCCGACTCCACAGGGCACACCCTGTTCTTTAGCAATTTCCACGGCTTTAGCAATCATATCGACCTTACCTTCGGAAACAAGGCGGTCGGCAACAACTCCCCACAAATAAATCGCTACGGTTCCTTCATCTACAAGCTGCTTTACCTGCTTTCGATATTCCTCCTGCTGTGTATCAACCTGGGCGGTCGGACATATGATCCACTGAATCTTCCCGCCGAGTTTGTAACGATACTTCTTGAGTGTGCTCACAATTCCGGGAGCGGTATGTATGACGAGTGTGTTGATGCCATGTGCCTCAGCCATCGCCATTGTCTCGAAGATTTTTTCCTCAGTGTTATAGTGCGCCGTCAGATTATAAACATATCTCAAATCCCGACTGTGTGTAAAATGTGTCAATAAATTACCGCCCAGCAAGATCCGACTGATTTTAAGATCTTTAACCTTGCCCATTGGCAAGGTGGCTTTAGACACTGGCATCTTCTGTGCTGTATCACTGGCCAAGGCCTCATTTTCTGTCGCGCGCATTGCCAAAGCGCCCGCTGCAGGTGTAAGCAATGATTTTTTGATAAAATTTCGACGATTTATGCTTTTAGACATCAGCTTGCTCCTTACTTTATATCAAACAGGATTTAAGTTATAAGCTTCCTATATCCTAATTCATTCTACCTTTTTCAGGAAATTATCACAAAACTTTTCCAGCTAATTTAAAACACCAAATTTATCTGGATAAACATGCCGATAAGTAGTACAAAGGATAAAATGACACATAAGGAGTAGTAATGGCAACAGACAAGCTGAAAATTTATGAAAGGCCTAAATTTAATAATCCCCGCATGTTACTGGGTTTTTCCGGCTGGATGAATGGCGGCGAAGTTTCGACAGGTACCGTTAAGTGCCTTATTGACAAGCTGGACGCCCAAAAATTTGCCGAAATCGAGCCAACCGGATTCTATATTTACAGCTTCCCCGGCTCAATGGAAATAACGGCACTATTTCGACCTCATACGCAGATAAAGGACGGTATAATAGAATCTTACGAAATTCCTTCGAACACATTTTTTTACAGTGAACATAGTAATCTTATTATGTTCCTGGGCAAAGAACCCAACCTGAACTGGAAAAAATTTGCAGATTGCATCTTCTCAGTATGCGCGGAATTCGGCGTCGAGATGATATATTTCATCGGCAGCGTGGCCGGCCTTGTGCCCCACACACGAGAGCCGAGACTTTTCTGCTCCGTCTCACAAGCCGGGCTCAAAGACAAGTTCCAGCATTACGGCGTAAAATTCGCCAACTACGAGGGTCCCGCCAGTATCGTAACTTACCTGACTACCAACTGCAGTAATCGAGATATCAAAATGGTAAGCCTCGTAGCAGCGATTCCAGCTTATGTTCAGGGGAACAATCCCAAGTGTATAGAAGCAGTAACACGAAGGATAGCAGGAATGCTGGAGCTGGAAATGAACTTTGATGACCTAACAACAATAAGTGAGGAATTTGAAAAGAAATTGCACGAAGTCGTTAATGAGCAGCCGGAACTGGAAAACAACATCCACAAGCTCGAAGAAGATTACGACAATGATATCTTCAATAACGAAATGGGTGATTTAAAAACTTGGCTGGAGCAGCAGGGAATTAGAGTAGATTAAGAACAAATCCACGCACCGACTAAAGCGTTCCACAAAACACTTAAAACAAACGGGGCTTATACCAAATCGGTATAAGCCCCGAATTTATTTAACATTCATCATAATTTAAACCACCTATGGCAATGTTGTCTGGTCCAAAGCAAGATCGTCAGTAATTAGAATAGCGTCAAGCAGTGCACCATCTTCACGCTTGGCGATTTGAAGAGTATGCTCACCTGCCGTTAGCGTCCAGTTCACAATCTCATCATCATGGTCAAAACTGCTGACTTCATCCCAGATCCATTCGTTCGAATTCTCTATACCATTCTTTACCCAGCCAGTACCGGGCTGGTCCGGATTTTCAAGGGTCTGACTTGTAGCAGTCGTGATTCGGACCCAGAAGGAATCATCTTCGCCAGTAGGGGCTATTGCTCTGAAAAGTATTTTGTAAACTCCTTCAGGAGCTGTAAAATTATACTTAGCGATCCACTGAGTTCCCGGCGCGGTGTCACCATCGTCACCGTCACCATTCCGAGACCCGATGTACGTTGCCCCCGATGAGGTCGGGCCGTGAAAAGTCCGCCAGCTCTCTCCAAGAATCTCGGCTTCTTCCGCTTCGAATATAATATTTGCTTCTTTTGGTTCTAACACCGGTGGCTCCGGCCTCAGCCTGATATCATCTATATACAGAGTGCCGGAACCTCCGGCCTGCGGATTATCTCTGTTACCGATACCAATGGAGATATTGTCTACATCGGTTAGATTCACGCCCTGATCCGCAAAAGTCTGCGTAGGAATATTCCACTGCGTCCATGTGTCTATTTGCGTTGCAGCCGCATCGTCATGATATACGACAGCCGGTGTTCCTGCACTATTGCCGACAGCCACATATACTGACTCGGCACTATTGCTGGAAATTCCGATATCCTGCGACTGCCACTGCCCCGTAACCGTGCCGGTTGTCTGGACACCGGAGAATTTGGCCTCACAAGTCAAATCAGTATTATGACTTGTTAATGCAAGTCCAATATAAACATTGGATCCCATGGAAATACTTGGTCTTAAGGCCAATGAGGTCCAGTTTGTACCATCACTGGAATAGTAACCTCTGAAGTTACCAGCGAAGTCACGCTCTATTTTCACCCAGTATGGTGCCGTAATCGCCCTTTGCTCGACAGTTGTTATATTAGTCGGACTCGAATCGCTTGAGGCGCTACCGTCCGTATCGGTTCTAATCTGGAACCTGCAGCCCTGTGTGGGTGTGCCGTCCGGGTTCGTAGGTGTAATGTACACAGCGGCGAATTTCGAGCCAGGATCGAGGGTCTCGCGAATCATCACGCCGGCCTTGACCCATACGTCAGTGTTTTCGACACTCTCGACTTTTGCAACTATCGAGCCGACACCGGAGAGTTGCCTGTAAGCATAATGGAACTCATCCGCCTGGTCCCAAATATCTCTGCCGGAAGCGGTCATTGTATAGGTGCCGGATGGGCCTTCCGTAAAGCTGCCTACCGAGCCCGGCAGGCCCCTGAACCATAGCGACAATTCCTTAACACCCCTTACTGTCCAGTCTCGGTGAGAACTCAGCGTCTTTATAGCTTCGGAATAATTCAGGTAGCCCGGCTTGTTGTTATTGTATGCGAGCGGCATAGAATGCTTACCACCGTGAACGATTATCTCTTCGGTAAACGATTCAGTTGATTCATCACCTACCGCCGCTCCTGTGCCGTTGCCGGGATAATATGGTGGAGTATCCGGCGTGCCGTAGCCGAGACCATCCTTCCACGTATACCATATCTGGTTCTCTGCGGCGTTATAATCCTCGAAGTCGTCCAGCACAAAATATTCCTGTGTCGTAAAGTGCCAGATATTACCCGGCCACGTTGTAATCGGCTCGGCTTCGTTGACCTCATCGACACGCCAGAAGTAAGTCGTATCCAGATCGAGTGAAACCGGACCATAGTTCGTCTGGGTTACCCTCTCAACCGGTGCAGTGCCGTCTGCGACTGCCTGCAAATCGTCGCTGAAGTAAACATCATGCTCTATTCCTTCTCTTCCAGCCCTGAAGCCAAGATTCAAATCCAGCTCCACATCAAATGCCCCGACAGCCGGATAAGGCTCTCTTGCCTGGACGGGTATGGAGAAGAACCTTACTTCACTAAGACCAAACTGCTGCAGGATGTCCTTGAAGCCGCTGTTGGCAGTTAGCTTAACATACTTCGCCGCGACACCTTCCATATCAATGGTAGTATTATGTTCATAATCCGGCCGACCTGTTCCCTGGTTAAATTCATGCGTCGTTCCTAATGTCGTATAGTTTTCCCCATCAACAGAATACTCGATAGTTACATTTTTAAATCCTAAACCAATTTTTGGCTCCAGGCTCTCATTCGAGTTCCAGACCCACATCTCATAGACTTTTTGAACGCTTTGAAATTCAAATTCGATCCATGCCGGCAGGTTCGCATCCGCAGCACTGAGCCACATAGTGCCTACACCTATATTTGTATGTAATAAACCGTTTGGATCAAGTCCTGAGCCATTTACTGTATTTTCAGCTTCGTTGTCTAAATCGCTGCTGGAAGCTGTTGCCGTTACGTTTTCGATGACATAAGTAAACAATTCAGTCCTGAAACTCCAGACATCGCCTCTACGCACTGTATTATCAGGTGCGGCATTAACTTCATCGATCCGCCAGTAATAAGCCTTGTCGAATTCGAGTCGCTCAGATAAAGTATAGCTATTCGGAATTACGCTTCCTTTATAAACACCGGCCGGATCGACCGTTGCTGTGGCCTGTTCTACATCTTCGATATTTTCTCCAAAGTAAACATCATGTTTAGCAGCGTATAGTCCTGCTTCCCAGGTCAGGGTAAGATCTCGTGCCACGTCGGTCCCATCAACCTTTGGTGTCG
>Ga0209536_100004981_pt1 | contig 20839 bp, 15 predicted proteins | sample DeeMarSeWOR28_12_FD_187461 | JGI IMG/M metagenome (GOLD analysis project Ga0209536, IMG submission 187461) | Marine sediment microbial communities from White Oak River estuary, North Carolina - WOR-2-8_12 (SPAdes) (version 2) | ecosystem: Environmental > Aquatic > Marine > Intertidal zone >... | reverse complement strand
CAGTGATACACAGGCAATCCCCAGCCGTCGTAAGCATAACCCGTCCTGGCCTGTGCCGAAAAGCCCTTCTCCGCGTAGATTATCTCTTGCTCCGGCCGGCCGCATAGCATGTAGAACTGCACGCCGCGCTCTTTGAGCGATTCGACAGTCGGGAGTTTCTCCTTGTCCGGCCAGAACGCAATCTCCGGTGCCGGCACACGCTCCGCAGCGCGTGGTATCGCAGGCATTGTCGCGTGCGGCTCGATTTGATACCAGTAAACCACGCTCGACAACTGTAGCGTGCTGCCGGGCCTGCTGAATTCCCTTTGGAAATACGAATCCTCGTTCTCGCCGAAACCGACCATAACGCGAAGCGAATTCTCGAAACTTATCGCATCGTTTATAAAAAAGCGGTATCCCAAAGCCCCTTTAAGGAACGGGAAGTATCCCGTCATAGGAAACATACTCTCGGTCTCCGGGTAGCCCCAGCTAAAGCCGAACGAATCCTCGATGCCCTGAAATTCGATGGATGGTTTTTCTTCGCCGTCGATGTAGAACTTCTCATTCATATCGACAGGATATCCCGCCCGCCCAGGCCGCCGCACCGTTACGTTCCAACCGATGAATTTGCCTTTCCCTTTTGCCTCCAGAGCCAGGTAGTCGCGCTTGCCCAACAGCAGCGTTTCCTGACGCCAGTGAGAATGGAAGTAGCCAACATCGCTGGCGATGTATTCAGCCGTGCGATACATAACATAACTATAGCACGGCATCATTCGCCAAAGCTCTTCGCCCGGCTCGACAGGCCCATCATAGACAAGCTCGATTTTGGCCGACTTGCGGAACGGCATCTGAAAGTACGCATTGAATCCACGCCGTTTGTTCAGAAGCGCTGTATTGACCTGTTCTCGCAGCCCCGCTGGGTCACAGAAAAAATCGACCAAAGGACAATCCACGCTCGGTGATGTTTCCCCGTCCCAATACATCTTCAGCAGCAAATCCCGGTTCAGCTTAAGAACTGCCGGCATCGCAAAGTGAATCATTGTTATTGTAGCAGGCCCCTCAATATCCGCAACGACCACACGTTTGGACGAATTGAACCGCGCGCTAAGCGGGTTCTCAATCCATAGGGCATTTTGTGCTGCTGTCCTGCCCGGCGTTAACGTCGGCAATCCTTCAATAGCCGAACCAGCGCTATTCACAAGCCCAATCAGAAGCGCCGCTAATATAATACACATCGAATAACGCGTCATAGAAAAACCTCCATGAGAAAGAGTATACTTTATCTTCGTATCGACACAAGTTTAAAAAAGTGTAGCCTTGGTAGGGTGTGCAATTTGCCCCTTAGGGGCTGGTTGCACACGCGATCCTATTCATTCACAGACATATTATTGGGTGCGTGTTTTAAGACAAATTTTAAACACTTTAAAATGCTAAGAATGAAGCTTGGAATCCTAAATGTGCTCGATTTCCAAGACAGTCGCTACAATGCTATTTCAGGAAACTCACTATTCCAATAATACGCCCCGTTTCATAATCTCCAAATCCGGTAAAGCCTTCTGCAATCCTTTCAACTGCTCATCGCTGACCGGCACAGTAAGCAACCAGAGAACTTTCAGATTTTTAAGATAAAACAAGACATCTAAATTCTTAACGTCCACATCATACATCCTGATTTCTTCCAGCTTTGTCAGGTTTCTGAGCGGCTCAATGTCATATACCGGCATTTCGTAAAGTTGAAGTTTTTTGAGATTTTTGAGGTTCCTGAGCGGCCCAAGATTACTGGCAGGCAATTTGCGAAGTCTAAGTTCCTTCAGATTTGTGATATTTGCAATTGGTTCAAGATTACTGACCTTAACGTTATAAAACTCAAGCTCTTCAAGATTCGTTAACTTCGACAGCAGAGAAATGTCATATACATAAGGGTTGGAGATATATAATTTTTTAATTTTCTTACAGTCACTTTTGGCCAATTGCCACGGTTTCTTAAGATGACTGAAATATTCGTCCAAAGCTTCATCATGATGTTTTTGTATATACTGCTCGTTATTTAATTCAGAGTTTGGAACTGTTATAGGCTGCAGCGGATGCTCCATATCAAGCAGTGAAAGGGCAATTGCTTCTTCAATGATTCTGTCGTTGTTAAGTCTGCGTAGAATCGGCTTCTTGCAGACAAATAAAATCGAACCTACCATGAAAATAACTGCAAAACAAAAAAAGACCACCACAAACCATGTTGGTATCTTCAGCTTTCCTGCTTTACTGTCCATACACAGTGCCCTTTTAAAATATCGCTAAAAATTTTACAATATAAGCATTTAAGCGAAAAATAGAAAATCGCTCATCTGTAACTGAAAACCTGCTGAAAACATACATCAAAGATGTTTTCAATAGCAGCGAAAACCATTCACCCAGAACACGGGCACCATACTTATTGCCAGCCGATGTCTGGATCACAAAATGACCGAAAATTAAGTAGCATGTAGGGTGTGCAACTTGCTCCTAAGGAGTTGGTTGCACACGCATTTTTTTATCCATCTGTATCCGCATAATAAAAATAATCGCATGCTTGTGCAAAAACGAAATTTTGCACACCCTGCACCGACTGAGCTTAAGATACCATCTGTGCCCTCTGCAATTCATAAAATGGGCGAGATTTTCTCAAGGAAATCAATCAAAAGCGCAGGTAGTTGAAAACTAAAATCGGAAATTTGAAAAATTTTTTTATTCCATACCACACAAGCACTTACAGCAAAATAGCCGTCTACAATTTTGTAGAATTTCGCATCAAAAGCGCAGGTAGCTCCAATTATAGAGGCGTTGTTTTTTTGCCTCCGGTAAAAAACAACAAAATACTAATATCTAAATCCTAAATCCGAAACAAATTCAAAATCCTAATTTCAAATGCTCAAAACAGCCCGGCATCCGGCTTACGTGTGCCGTTTTAGATTTCGTATTTTGGTCATTTGATATTGTTTAGAATTTAGTGCTTAGAATTTAGGATTTCTCCTGATACTTCAGGAGATAGGGGGAGAGTATTCAGATTGTCATCAACATTCCGACGCCGGTTGAACGGCTGGTTGTTCTTCCGGTTCTTTTGTACCGGCGTGTTCGTTACGGCTATGCCTTCAGGCGGATACCGCTGACGCGGGGAATGTACGCCATCGTGGACCCTGACGATTATTGGCATCTTTGCGAATATAAATGGCATGCTCTGAAAGGTCAGAGTACGTTTTATGCTACCCGTACGATTTACCCGGGCAAAAAACGAAAACCTAAGGTAATTTGGATGCACAGGGAAATCACCAAAGCAAATGACGACCAGGTGTGCGACCATATCAATCACAACGGGCTGGACAATAGAAAAGCGAATCTGCGATTGGCAAACCGGTGCCAGAACGCGTGGAACAGACGAAAGCAAAATAACAACAGCCGCTCGAAATATAAAGGCATCTCATATCATTGTCGTGAGAAGAAATGGTTTGCGAGGATACAAGTTGAAGGCATCAGTAAATTTCTCGGTACCTTTGACGAAGAAATCGAGGCGGCAAAGGCCTATGACAGAGCGGCAAGAAAATACTATGGAAAATTCGCAGTATTGAATTTCAAGTAAGAAAAGATGTGTTGATCTCGCTGCTTCTCACCATCTGTAACGCAGTCCGAGATCTAGGAGCGTTGAATCCACCCGGTCACCATAGGAATGGGTGAATCCACCGAGTAGAGACCACTTAGTCGAGAGTCTTCCATTGATGCGCATGGAAAGATAGGTCAGTTCGAAATCCTGGGACTGAGGCCCCTCATCGACTATTTGGAACCCAGCCATTGGCTGGATGAACAATTTGTGATTCATTAAGGGTAGGTGAGCGGATAGCATTCCGCCGTAACCATCCGTTTCCTCAACCGCAACGTTATAGACTGTCGTCGTTATAGAGGCATCTTGCCAGGAGAACAGCCCAGTTCGAGTCAAACCTATCCGCCAGCGGGGATCGTAATCGTATGTATCGGAGTCTATAAAGGCTACCTCCTCTGATAGACGCAAGTTCCAAGGCAAGCCCTGGTCGCTGCCCACCCAGTAACGCCAATAACCGTCGTCGAAAAAACGGTCATCCTCGTAAATCAGGAGGTCTCTCTCGGCACGATTGTCAGGGCGCTCCCAATGATCAAGGCCGGCTCTGAATGTCAAATCAGAAGATGGCCTGGAAACAGCAAAAACATCCAGCCGAGTAAGCCGCGTTCCGGTTTGGGTTTGTGCACCTCCGACGTCAAAGTTAACTTCTGCTGTCGAGTACAGTGTAAAAAGAGGGCCCACTCCCGCTCTCTGATCGAATAACAAAGCCAAACGATCCGACTGCCCCTTGTATAGTGAGCCTAAAATCCCTGCCGTGCCGGAATAGTATGGCCCGGGACGTTTTCCGGCCTCGTATGTAGCATAACCTACAAAGAGAGGCTCGTCCACTGATGGATCGAGATCATACCTATCCGGTTTAAATCCTGCAATCGTGCCGAGACTAAGATGCTCTCCATGCTGTATCTGGCTCTGGATGCCATCAACGTATCCTATGCCGGGAAGCTCCCTTGGTAGAAAACGTCCTAATCGGAGGAATCCATCGTCGGCCAAAGGTCGCTGGAATGAACCCATGTATAGATCAAGGCGGGGCTCCTGATAGTCCGGGTGGTAGCGGTGTGCATCTCCATCCCGGTAGGCCAGATTTCCTGACCATTCAAAACTCCAGTCCGTACCTTCGATTCTATCTAAGCTTCCGGATGAGCTTAAATGTGTCACTGAATAGTCCTGGAGATTCTCATGGTCGGTCTGCAACATTTGACGGATTTGCATTTGACCATGGAAGATATTGCTGGTTTCTGGAAGTCCGAGGGTCCACTCTGGGGGGGCGAGCAAAGGTATGAATGTGTCAGTATCAGCAATCTCCGATGATTTGGCCGGTGAATCTTGGCCCTTGTTTTCAAGATATTGAGAGTCCCGTTCGAAAACCAACCGCACCGCCTGGCCGGCAAGGCCATTTTGTTTATCCACAGCGCCAACGATACGCAGCATTGCTAATTGCTTTGTCACCTGAACTACTTCGAACTCAAAGACCCGACCATCTTCGAACTGCAGCGAACCAAACAGCCCCTGCTGTAATCCCTCATCAGTTCCTTTATCTATATAGAATCCATCTGAGACTTCGTGTGTGATCCGGGCATTTACCTTCACCTCGCCGGCGGAGGCAGACCCGACGAACCAGATAAGCACAACCATTATATACAGAAGAATCTTTCTCCTGAGATGTCTTTTTCTTTTCTTCATACAACTCAAATACAGGAAAATGATCCGTATCGGGTAGAATTAGTGTTTTGCAGCATTAATCATCCCCTTGCCCATCCGGATGACATTGATAGCATGCAAGCGAATTATAACTATAGCCGCTTACTTCATCGTGCCTGTTGTCAGTATCGCCCTGCTCGTGACAGTCTAAGCAGTCGAACGTGCTGGTATTGCCTGCCGTATGGCACTGGTCGCAGGAAACATTGTGAGGCCCGGTGAGCGGAAAGGTATGCCGGATGGATGCGGGTGTCCATGCATTAGTATTGTGACATTGCTCGCAGTCATGTGGAAAGTTCATAGCCAGGTGGTCCGGTGCCCCCTGGTATTCCGCAGCGTGGCATGAAAAACAATCCGGAGAGATAGGCTGGAAGTCGCCGCCGGTGTGGCAACTCGTGCAGTCAAGTCCGGCATGTCCGCCGGTGAGCGGGAAGAAATAATGCTCGAAATCCGCCCCCGCCCAGCCCGCTGGAGTATGGCAGCGCTGGCAGTTCGTTGTCCAGCCGTTCGCCAGATGGTCGGGGGAATTGGCTTGGGCGAGACTTCTTTGGTGGCATAGCTCACATTGCACCGGCGCTCCCTTGAATTGCCCGACGGCCGCCTGGAGATGGCAGCTTTCACAGGGAGCTACTGCGTGCGCGGCAACCAGATGGAAACGCGTTCGTGCATGCTCTGCAATCAGCCCTGTCGGTGTCCAGTCCATCTGCCCGTGACATCTCTCGCAATCCAATCCAAGTGCCGAGGCGTGCGGATCGGGGTGGCACCCGCCACAGCCGCGTGCGACATAAGCCATGACCGGCCCCCGGTCATTGTGACATCGTAAACATGCTGCACCAGCGTGCGCCCCTTCAAGGACATAGCCGGTTTCATTATCATGATCAAAAGAGAAGTCTTTCCGGAGAGTATCCCAACGCTCTGTTATGTGGCAAATACTACAATCTCCCGGAAAAGTCTTGTGAGGAACTAGAGGTCCCCAGCGTTTGCTCCAACTCTCCTGTGATACATCCGGACGACAATTGATAACAAACACAACTCCGGCTACGCAAAACAGCCCCATAAGAAATATCTTCTTACTTCGTTTATATCCCATTTATTACCTTTGTATTCAATTTTGTGGAGATGACTTTTATATGACTTCAAAACTCACTTTACTCTCAAATCAGGATTATCCCATTCATACGGCCTCAAACGATATATAGGGATAGGGCGTTATAAGACTAAAACGCTCTGATACATGCATCCAAAAAAACTGCCCAGATATCCAAGTTATCCTATATTTTTAGTATATTATAAATATTCTCGAAGCCTTGGTCAATCAATTATTTAGATTTTTCAATGTATTTTTGCTCCCGGCGTTTTATATGGTTTCAATAAAGGCAGAATAAACAAGAGGAAAAATGAAAAAGCAGAGTACACAAATGGCTTTTCCTAATGCAATTGATGCATAAAAACCGCCCTCATCGACCATAGACCGCGTTTGAACTGGAAGATACTGCTCTTGCCGTAATTCGCTATACACATTCTGCGCGGTGAGAGTTACGGAGATTTCTTCAGAACTCACTTCATATGTCGGATGGGCAAATAATAAATCCAGAGAGCTTCTATTGCTAATAGCTATTCGAAAAACAAAGCCTATTTGTGGGATTTTGGAGTGAGATCTCAAGCACTCAATCGGGAAGGGATTGCATCCATTCCGGCCAGCTATCGGGTGCAGCACCGCCGGCCCGCGTCCACGGCCCCGCCTCAATATACTCCTTGTTCCATTTCATTGTCCAAAGCCTTTTTAGCCGGACATGCTGGACCGACCAATCCAGCATGGCGACGTTTATTGCTTCATTGTGCCGGTTCAGACAGAAACGCTTCATGTTGTTGCCAAAGCTATAGCTCCACTCACCTTCGTATTCGGGAGGAGAATCTGTGTGGTGCGGGGCTCCTCCGACCCAGAGGCAATCAGCAAAAGCCGGTATAAAACTGGCCTTTTTGACGTTCTTGGTCCGCCAGTTCATTGTGGTGGATGCTCCCCATTGCTCTGTTCGAGTAGGGGTCGGATTGAAAAGGAACTCGTTGATGCCATAGCTGCCTTTGTAGTCATCAGATTGCCAAAGCAATAACGTATCGCCCCAACTGGCCCGACCTACGTTCTTGCGCTCGCCGACCATAGGGCAAAAGCGCATATCGCTGGTCTTATAGTAAGGCTCGAGCGGCTCCATCCATTCAAAATAGGGATCCTGGCCGTCCATGAAGTAGCCGTTGTGATCGTCGGCGTAGAAGTTAAACACGAGCCCCCATTGTCTCAGGTTAGACAAACAGACAATCGACTTGCTCTGCTTGCGTACCTCCTGAAGCGCCGGCATGAGAATGGACATGAGAAGAGCGATTATGGCAATGACCACTAAAAGCTCGATTAACGTAAAGGCGTGCTGTTTGGGATTCATAATTTATCTCCTTTTACAAGGATTTCCCATGAACACTTTACAAAAATACTCATGAAAGCTTGAAATATTATGATAAACTAATTCGACCTTGAAATCAAGCATATTCAAAGAATTACAGAAAACAAACACTACAGAATAAGTTCATATTCGAAACCACAAATAACACAGTAAAATTAATCATGAACTGGTGGGTTATCATCTAATGAATAACATTCGAATGGATATGTAATGGTGTTTACATGAAAATTCGTATTGCTAAGTTCAAAATTCTTAGACTAAAATCGAGCTGGGGTGCGCCATATATATGATTGAGCGTTAATTCAGCTGGTAAACTGAAGCTTTAGGCAAGTGCACTTATGACAGAAGATCAGCAACTTTTAAAGGCTTTGAATCACGGTGAAACCTCTGTGTGGCGGCAAATATATCTGAAGTACAAGGACGATCTGTTAACCGTCGCTCAGTCTTTGGTCTTTGACATTAATACAGCCGAAGATTGCTTGCAGGAGGCCTTTGTCCAACTGGTCTCGGACGGGTGCAAGGTACAAAGCAATCTGAAAGGATATCTGCTCAGTTGCGTGGTGAATCGGGCCCGAGACCATCTGCGTAGAAGAGACGCTCAGTCGAATTGTCAAGTGAATATGGAAACGCAGCGGTTTGATTTAACAGACCCGGCGAAAGCTCTTGCCGACAATGATCGCAATAAAAACGTAACTCGGGCGATGGAAAAACTGCCCCTTGAACAGCGGGAAGTTATTGTCCTGCATTTACAGGGGGATATGAAGTTTCGCCAGATTGCCACTATGCTGGACTTGTCTATTAACACCATACAAAGCCGGTACCGGTACGGCATAGAGAAACTCCAGCAGCTTCTAAAAATAAAGGAGGCAATATGACGCCGACAAGAAGAATTGAAGATATGGTTCGTGGTGCAAGAACAACGACAAGCGCTTCTATTGATACGCGAGTTGCCGAAGCCGTCGAAGCTGCAATAAAAAAACACAACGAAAAACGCCCCGCTTTTATTCGCACAGGTAGAGCGATAAGGAGAATTATCATGAAAAGTAACTGGACAAAACTTGCAACAGCCGCAACGATTATTATTGCGATAGGATTGGTAATGTACGCCCTGACAGGTTCTGGAACGTCGATTACAATGGCACAGGTCAGACAGGCCTTGCAGGAAATCGATTGGGTACGAATGGATTGCAGGAACGAAGAGATGAAATTAACGGCCTGGTATTCATTCAAATCAAAAGTCGAGATCGGGGTTTTTAACGAAAGCAAGATCATCTACTACGATTTCAACGCCGGCAAAATGCTAACATGGAATCCGGACAGTGAAGAGATGATTGAGTCTGACATTGAGGAAGGAAGACAATTCGCTAATGGTGTGAACAATATCTACGAAGCGCTTACCCAGGGCATTAGTTCCTGGGAGGCAGATGGCAGATATAAAGTGACTAAAGAACGCGGAACCTACCAGGGCCGGAAAATCGAGATATGGACGGCTCGTCGTATCAAAGGAGAACCCAAGCTGACACGAACGGAAACAGCGACGATATACATCGATGCAGAAAAGAAACTTCTCCTCAAGGCGACGGATGTTAAAGGGGCATATGGCGATGTTCAGCAGACAAACTATGTTGAGTTCACGTATCCCGATACAGGCCCGGCGGATATTTACGAGGCCGGCGCGCCCAGGACTGCGAAAATCATACCTGCTCCGAAGCAGTGAAATGTTGAGAAAACACGGCAAAGAAACTGACCCTCGGACCAACCTCCGGGGGTCTTTATTTATGGCTAACTACCACCATTATCCGGTGTTGGTCAATGAGTGCAGATATTCTTCGATGTTGGTATAGCCGTCTGCATCGAGGTCGCCGCTGCCGTCGGAAGGATCGTCCGGATTCAAGTTCAACTGCCTTTCCCACTCATCGGGCATTCCATCATGGTCGGAATCAAACAGTGGAATTCCACCGGAAAGCTTCGGATAGCCACCGACCTGCTCAGGGGAATCGATTATTTTGCCGGTGTGGTTTTTTACATCGTCAATTATGCGGAGATCGACCGTGTCACGCTGCGGCGCCGTCGCTCCAGCCTCAGCCAAGACTATTTCCATTACCTCGTCTGAACATTGAATAGATATTTGAGGAGTTTTGAATTTCGTGCCGCTGCGATGCTTTACCGGAGCAATGCCCTCCCGGCCCCATTTGAATCCGACAATGGCCCATTCATCCATGTTCGTATCGGGACGATGCGGGCCAATATTATCTTCGACATAAATCTTGGGATTACCTTGTGGGAATAGGATTTCATACGGCCCGGGATTGGTTGACGGCCCGGCGATAAAATAGTTGCCAATGAAGTTTAAAAAGGTATTCGAGCCATAGTCAACGATCTCGGCCGGAAGAATCCCCCAGTTGTAAATAATATTATTGACTATATCGTGCGTGCCGCCTTCGGCGATTAGTGGATTGCGAAAATCGTTGTGTGCCAAGAGATTGTGATGCACAGATACGTTGTAAGAACTGTCACCGATAAGCAGGCCGGCGCTGTGGGTCTTTTTGCGGTGCCTGCTTCGGTTTAAAGCTTCGCTGATTATCGACCAGGAAATCGTAATATCGTGGGCGCCATACCAGGTGCTCACAGTTTCATCTTCACTCCAGCTTGCAGAGATATGATCCAGCACGACATTATAAGCACCTTCAGAATCTCCATGTGGCCCAAGAATAGAGACGGCATCGTTTATGTCGGCGTCAACCGGGCCTTTGTTACCAGGCCGAATGCGGATGTGCTGTATCAATACATCATGGGTGATAATAGTTATACCGGCATCTTTAATACAGATTCCGTCGCCCAGTGCTGTCTGGCCCGCGATTGTCATGAATGGATGATTGATTTGCAGCTCCGATTTGAGTTCTATGGTTCCGGTGACGCGAAAGACAATGATACGGGCGGAAGGATCATTGACCGCTGCTCTTAGTGTCCCTGGGCCATCATCAGCAATCGATGTCACCTCTATCACTTTGCCGCCCCGTCCGGCGATGGTTCGCGTGCCGAATCCCTCAGCGCCGGGGAACACAGGCAATCCGGCTTGTGCTATGAATGGTCTCGGTGTACTCGGATTCTTCGGAGTCTCAGGGGCCATAGTCTGAATAATTATGGGGATACCGACTATTACTACGAAAGCAATAAACAAAATGCCGCCTGATGCAGCAAAGATCCAGCCTATGGGTGGCTTCTGCGGAGAACGAATCATTTTTATGCCGAAGTAAGTAACCAGTAAAGGGCAAAACAGCATAATGCCCCAGATGACCAAGGGACCGGGGAACTTCATCAGGTATGCATCGAATATGTTGGCGATGCGAAACTGGAAAAGCAAAAGTATGATCCAGAGGATCAAAGTTATGCCGAGCAGGAAAATTCCCTTTTTCAAATGACCTGCTGATTTACTCATGAGTGCCACCTTTTTTCATAGCGGATGTGAGTTTTTCGATCAATGATTTATCATCAGGCAGAAGGCCTGATGCCGGTAGGCGGGTAATCAAATCCACCCAGCGAGAATCCTGCCGGTAAGCGCGAACTAAATACGGAATTCCTTCATCGACTTGTTTAGCATCGTTTATTAATGTTATGCCGACCCAGAAGGCCGCTTCGCCGTTGGTCGCTTCATCTGGAACGATTGTGGTTGCCGCCTTATAAGTGGCTATGGCCTTGACGAAATCTTTCTTAGTCAGCCACATATCACCTTCATTGAGCTTTTGATATGCCCGCTGCAGCCGGATCAGCCGGCGTAATTCGGTGATAGGATTCGGATGGTCTTCCACCCGCAAATCGAAGAGCCGGTCTTCCCACGGTTTTCCTGTTGATGCGGCTCGAACCACAACAATCGCAGCCGACTGCCGGCCACGAATATCGCCGCCTTCAGCCTCGGCGGCTTCAAGGGCACACAGCATGCGCTCAGCAAGGTCGCCTTCTGCCGATTCGAAGGCTTTGGCCATGGCGGGCCAGACTGTCGGCTTGTCCATCAGGTTGGCCTGGACGGAGTATTGTTTTCCTACATGGTGACCAGCGGCGAAAATCGCCCTTTTACCGGTATGGGCTGCTACCCGGCCTTCGGCGTCTATCATGGCGACCTGGCGAACCGCGTTGTCCTCATCGGTCGAGACAAGGGCGTTTAATGCCGCCGGGGCACTTTTGCCCGCCCGCATCAGTTCGAATCCCAGAGGACCGTAAGCAGGATCGACAAAAGATTGAGTCGCAACAGCACCGACTCCGGCCTCGGCCCAGGGGACAACTGAGCCGACTGAAAACCAGTGGCTCTGGACCGCCACACCCATTTCGCCTGTGGCCGGGTCCCGCGCTACGATGGAGTAGGTCGAAACAGGCTTCGATGAAGGTTTGCGGCATAATCCGTCTGATGATAATAATAATGTTAACACGATAGCAGAGATGGTTCGGGGGCGCATGGTTATTCTCCTATTGATTCTCTGCCCGGCTACGTCGCCGAGCCTAATTTGGTGTAGAATACCAAATTCGCACTGAAAACTCAACTCTTACCGCCCTGCTGGGTCATCTGCTGAATCATCTGTTGGAACGTCGCCTGCGGCGTGAACTCCCACTCGGGTATCGAGCCGAATTTCGAAGTATCCACAACACCTTCATTCAGGAACATACGCATCAGGTGCTGCGTCCCCTCGGCCGTAATCGTCCAGATATCCCCATGGCCGATGTCGTCGAGAATCACCCAGTGGGCGTTTGTGAAGTTATTCCGGTACTTGTTTTGGAAAGATTCGCCCGTCTCTTTGCTGCCGTAGAAGATCAACGTCTCGACGGTTGACTTCTGCGTCGGTGGATGATCTTTTACAAGTGAAATAACCGGCCAATGACTGTATTGAAAACATCCCCATGCCAGCATCGACACCGGCGAGCCGATTACCGAATCGGGATCATTTAGCTCAGCAATAAAATTCCTGTCTGGGTTCGTGACGCTGCTGTAAGTCTTCGCAAGTAAATCCCCCGGAAATCCGATTAAACCGATGAACATCTCGTACATCATACACATCGCAGCAATGCTGCTGAAATCTCCCTTCTCCGCCGAGACATAAGCATCAAAAACCATGTTAGCGTATGAGCGCTGGTTGGTAATGCCGAAAGAGGTCATTAATTTTACTTTCGACGGGTCGATTGGTATGCCGTTGTATTCCTTCGGCAATTTGGCAAGCACGTTTCTCATTGTCTGCACAATGTCCGGCGACCTTTTCACTGCCTCGGCGTTCTTCTTCCACAGCTCGTTTATATGATTCAGCCTTGCGTCGAACTCGGCGGGCTTTCCGAACGCGATGTCGTATGGAAAAGCAGCCTCGGCCATAATAGCCCTGTGAATGCTTTGCGGGTACCTCAGGCAATATACCATAACAACCGCCCCGCCGTAACTTCCGCCAGTGATGTTTATTTTATTGTAACCCAAAGCTATCCTTGCCGCTTCTGTATCATCGACCACATTAAGGATATTGTATTGCCTCACATCAATTCCTCCCTCTGTCAGCGATGCGCACGCCTCGGCGAACTTTCTGCCGATTTCCTTGAGGCTGGTTTGGGAAAGAAAGTCCGGAGTCATCATAACCTCGTCGAAAAGAGTGTGTTTTAGCTGGGGAGAGCCATCAACTCCACGGTACCCGACTTCGATCAGGTCGTGGTTGGCCAGGTCCGATTCGTTGATATTTTCTCCGAGGTTCATGTTCGTAACGCCCGGGCCACCGGCAAACCGGAATATCGGATAGTCCGGGTTCGGACTCAAAGATTTCACCACAACGACCGGCAGTTCTACCGTTCGAGAATCAGGCTTGGTTCTATCCTGGGGAACATAAAGCGTTCCTCGCAACCCTTGATATTCTTTTGTCCGGCAGGTGATTTTATCCGGCTTAAGCTCCAGTCGAGGACTTTTGCTTTCGACACTACGCGCCTGCTGTAAAGTTGTCATAATCAATGTGACTATTGCCGCTGAGACAATAATCAAGTTCGCCATAAATCCTGTTGTTTTTTCTCTTGCCATATTTACCTCCAGTGTACAATTTCGTTTAGTTACGATTTTACACTAACTTTGGGTATTTAGTCGCAGAATTCCACGCAGGATTTCAAAAAAATGGCTATTAACTGCTAAGGAAGTAGCACAACAAAATTGAAAATGGGAAAGGATCGCAAAAAATAAAACCGTTGTATAAACAGATATCGTTTTAGAATCTGTTTCGCATTTGTTCGGCTTTGGTGGCTTCTTTTAGTATCTTTTTCTCTTTGGAGCTAAGGCTCTGAATGCCGGATTGGCTGACTTTGTGAAGGATACGATCAACTTCGAATTGCAGATTGCGTTGGGCAGCCATTCGCTTTTCCCAGTGGCCGGACCGAAGTTTGAACTTGAACTTGTCACGCCAGGACTGCGAAAATACGTAAGCTGCTCCAGCAGCCATACCGGCCAGATGTGCCGCGTGGCCACCGGCGTTTGCGCCTTTTGTAACTACAAACAAAAAGTAAACTGCTGTCAAACCAACTGCCGCTATTCGAATCGGGACGGGGAATATGAAAATGAATACGATAAAATGCGGGAAAAGAATCGCACATGCAGCTAACATACCAAGGATTGCTCCGGAGGCCCCAACCATAGGTATAGGGGGCAAAAATCGCACTCCGACAAGCAGCATATAGAATAAGGCCCCGGCGACGCCACAGCCGAGATAAAACGGAAGAAACCTTTTACTGCCCCAGTGTCGTTCCAGCGTCGGACCCAAGAAGAACAAGCCAAGCATATTTAGAAAGATATGCCAATAATAATTCGGGTCATGCAGGAACTGGTAGGTGATTAAGCGCCATAACTGCAGGGCCCGGCCGAGCGACCTGGCGTCGAGTTCGAACCATTCATAGATAAAAACACCAAGAGGTCTTATTGTGATTGCAGCAATGAATACGCCTATGTTGATAATCAGCAACCATTTGACTACGGGTGTGAGCTTTGGAAATGACATCCTCATCTGGGGTGCGTACCGGAAGTGTGACTGGTGCGACTGAAAATCTGCCTGAGTGTAATCTCTGTCGTATAGTCCCATAATTATATTCTATATATTTCTATATCAACATAAACTATATGATATTTAGTACCATCGGTCGAGATAAACCTCAAAATTGAGCGCCGACAGCTTCTGCTTCTATAATATCGTAAATTTGGGTAAATGTTCAGGAAAAAATGACTCAAATATCAACGGGCTGGACTTTCATCGCCTTAAATACCACAATTAAAATCACGCCTAATACGACCATTCCAATACCGATATTTTGAGATATCGTAAGGCTGTCAAATTCGAACGGATTATCATCACGCAGATATTCCATGAGAAAACGGGTGGTTCCATAGACGATGAACATCAAAGCGAATATACAGCCGGGCTTGGTGAAAAACTTACCGGAATTACCAGAAAGCTCCGCTTTTTTTGTCCTTCGCCAGATCACATACAGCATAAGACACCAAAAAGCTGCAATTCCAGAGGAATACAACTGGGTTGGGTGGACCGGCAAACACCTGTATTTACCTTCGTTGACTTCAATTTTTTGCTTGGTGGTTAAATATTCATACGGCTTCAGGCCGGAATACCGATTGCCTTTTTCATCGGTATAGCCGAAAAATTCGTCGGGTAATTCTAAATACGGCTCGGACCTGTTCCTGTCAAAATCAGGGCTTATCTGGCTATGATAAGCAAAAGAGTAATATGGAAAACGAACACCCCAGAGTAAATCTGTAGGTTTGCCATAACAACATCCGTTCAGAAAACAGCCAATCCGGCCAAAAACAAGAGCCAGCATCAGGCCAATGGCGAGAACGTCCAGGTAGCGGCGCATGGGCAGTTTGTGATACCATATGTAGAACAGGATAACCATAATAAATACCGCCACACCGCCAACAAGCTCCAACCCTCCCTGCCAGATAAAAAAAATCTCAAGTGGATTTGACCGGAAATTTTCAAAATGGTGGAAGACAAAGAACAATCGTGCCCCGACTACTCCGCCGACTAAAGAATAAAGTGCGGCGTTTGTGATATGCTGCGGATTGAACGTGAAGTCCCGACTGAGATGTCTTATCAGCGAAACGCAGGCAAGAAAACCTATTACCATCATCAGGCCGTAGCTTTTTACAGTCAGGTGAACGAATGGAATCTCAATAAGTTCAGGATACATTTATTTGGCTTCTTATAGTTTTAATCGTTTTGTATGTTAAGGAATTTATCATATAAATTCATAAAGCAGTATTTACTCGATCCACTTATCTTCGCTACGAACGGGAACAAAGCCGCGTCGCATAGTGTTTTCGGTTACAGTACGTGGTTCCATAAACTGGAGCAGGTAATCAGGCCCGCCGGCTTTAGAGCCGACCCCCGACATCTTGAATCCGCCGAAAGGTTGTCTTTCCACAATGGCACCTGTACATCCACGGTTAAAGTAGAGATTGCCCACCCGGAATTCCTTACGGCATCTTTGAAGGTGTTCGGGGCTGCGGCTGAAGACCGCTCCGGTTAACGCGAAGCGGGTGCAATTCGCCCATTCAAGTGCCTGGTCGAAATCTTTGGCCCGCATTACTGCCAATACCGGCCCGAAAATCTCTTCCTGTGCAAGACGGTCTTCAGGTGTAATGCCATCAACGATGGTTATGGGGACATAATAACCCTTGTCAGGTACATCACTGGAATACAGAATGTTGCCTTCCTGCCCGGCAAGTTCGATGTATTGGAGGATGCTTTTCTGAGCTGAACTGTCGATGACCGGGCCCATGAAATTGGCAGGCTCCTCGGCCGGGCCAATCTTAACTGAACGAACGGCATTGATTAAACGTTCGATAAAACGGTCGTATATAGTATCGAGCACAATAACACGAGAACAGGCCGAGCACTTCTGGCCCTGATATGCGAAGGCCGAATCGATTACATTTGGGATCGCCTCATCAAGGTCGGCGTCACCGTCTATTATTATGGCATTCTTTCCACCCATTTCTGCAATGACTTTCTTTACCGATGGTTGATTCTCAAGTGTATGACCTGCTCTTTGAATAATCCTCAGACCCACTTCCATGGAACCTGTAAAGGCAATCAGGCTGACCTGTGGATGGTCTATGAGAAAATCACCTATGACAGCTCCTGAACCGGGGATGAAATTGAAAACGCCGGGCGGCAAATTAGCCTCCTGCAGGATTTGCAATAGAGTGTATCCGACGACCGGTGTTTGATTGGAAGGCTTATAGAGAACACAGTTACCTGTAACTATAGCGGCTGCGCACATACCACAACTGATAGCCAGGGGGAAATTCCACGGTGCGATTACTACTGCAACACCTTTTGGCTGATAGAAATACTCATTTATCTCGCCCGGGGCATCACCCAGATATCGGGGGCTGGCCAGGTAAACCATCTCACGAGCGTAATATTCCAGGAAATCAATCGCCTCGGTAACATCATTATAGGCCTGTTTCCACTGCTTCCCTGCTTCTAATATCTGCCAGGCGACCAGTTCATAAATCCGGTTACGTGCTGTTTCCGCCGCATCGAGCAGGTATGTGGCCCGGTTGCGAGGAGAAGTATCTCTCCATAATTGAAAGGCCTCTTGTGCGGCACTTATGGCGTCTGTTATTTCCTTTTTGCCGGCCTGGCAAACCCGGCCTATGATTTCGTCCGGATTGACAGGATTTACCGAATCTACGGTAGTGTTAGTAGTTATCTCCTTGCCACCGATGAAAAGGGGATAGGTCCTTCCAAGTTTCTTTTTGACCTGACTAATTGCATCAGTAAAGGCATCCCTGACTTCCGATAGAGAGAAGTCTGCGAAGGGCTCATTGGTAAATATTCCAAACTCAGACTGTGTATCTGAGCTGCTCGAGTATTCTTCGGTGGTCTTTCCAGCCGCTTCACCGATGGATGTATTGGGCGCCTTAAGCAGTTCTTCAAGCTCGCGCCCTTCGACAAAAGTCTGGCGCAGAAAGGATTCATTGGAAGTATTTTCCAGAAGCCTTCGGATCAAATAAGCCATGCCGGGCAGCAACTCGCCCTGCGGGCAATACAACCGAACACGGTCGGTCATTTTCAAAAGGGCATTGCGGAACGGCTCAGCCATCCCGTACAGAACCTGAAATTCGTAGCGGTCATCAGGCACTTCCAATAAGCCAGCCAATTCCATTACCGAGCAGACAGAGCGTACATTATGCGAGGCACAGGCAAGATGGCAGATATCATGATTGCGAAGGATTTTCTCGGCAGAACGTTCAAATGCAGCATCGGTTTCGGCCTTATTGGTATATACGGGAATCGGCCAACCACTCTGTCGGGCAACGACTATTTCATAGTCCCAGTAGGCGCCTTTAACCAGCCGGATGGAAATCGGCAAACGTTGCAGACGAGCCCACTCCAACATAAGATCAATATCACGGTCACTGTTCTTAAGATAGACCTGCATTGCCAAACCTAAATTAGGATAGTCCTTAAATTCGGAATCACTTCGCAGACGACGGTACAGTTCAAAAGTGATTTCTTTACACTTCCGCATTTCCGTGTCGATGCACATAAAGCCGTTCAGCTCAACGATTTTCCTGTAAACAGGTTTGAGTCTATCCAAAATGTGCTCCACTGAACCTTTGAAATCGGCAGGATTGATTTGCGAGTACAGGGCTGATGGTTTGATTGAAACATTGACCTTGGGGGAATCGCCCCAATCCAGGGCCGAATCGGCTCGGCCAAGAGCCTCCCATTTCGACTGTGCCTGCTGGAGTCCTTCAAGTAAACACATGTAGTTTTCAGCGTACACGTCAGCCTCTTTCTCACTGACAGTGGCTTCGCCGAGAATATCCAATGTGAAAGCAAAATTCTTTTGACGGAGTTTACCAAGGTTTTTGATTGTCTCGGGTATCGTGCTGCCGATTATGAATTGATATGCCATACTCTCGAGATTCATTCGGATGGTCTTTCCCACCACTTTCATACCCAACCGACCGCCAATGCCGGCACTCTTTGCTCCGAATCGAAGTACGGCAGGTATGTTCTGGTCTCGGGCGAAATACTCCTGCATGTGTTCATTGAGCATCTGGTCAGTAGTAAGACAAGGCAGTACATCTATAAAGCGGAAAAGCTGGACTTTGAAATCCTCGTGGCTCATACTCCAGTCCATTACCTTGCCTGTCCAGTAGTTTTTCTTGAATATCGAAGGGATCTCGTTACCGAGTGTGGCAAAAAATTCCCTCCCCCGGTTGAGTATATTTGTTTGAAGTTGGTCTGGATTCATCTTCTGCTGCCTTCTTCAATACCGACAGTAACACTAATTTACTTGTCCAAGCTGCGGCTTTTATAACAGGTACTACCAGCTATTTCTATTCGCTTTTTTAATTTTCTTGTTTTCGTCACGAGTCACGATATCCGGGCTTGAGGCAGAAAGCTTTATTATCTCGAATACTATCATCAAAACCACGCCGAGGATGACCAGATAAATACTCAGGTTCTGAGAAACCGTCCCGCCCTTGTAAACCGCCCACCAGGCATACTCGAACGGATTGTCATCGCGCAGATATTCTATCAAAAAGCGGGTAATGCCGTAAAGTATAAGCGCCAGAGTAAATGTTTGCCCGGGCTGGATAAAAAGCATCCGGGTATTGTCGGAACCGGCGGCTCTTTGCGACCTTCGCCAGAAAAGGTAAAGCAGCAGAGATAAAAGAGCGGCATTTGCCGATGAATATAACTGAGTTGGATGAATACGCAAACATTGAAATCTGCCTTTGGTGACTTCGAATTTCTGCTGTTCGGTTAATTCTTCAAAGGGTTTGGGATATAGCTTTGTAGTTATATCGGGGTAGATTGAATATTCATCATGCGGTAATTCCAACTGGGGCTCAGATCGGTTCCTTTCCGGATTTGCGTTAATCTGGCTGAAGTAGGCGAACGAATCATACGGGAATCGTACGGCCCAGGGCAAATCCGTCTGCTTACCGAAACCGCAACCGTTTAGAAAGCAGCCGAGCCTGCCGAATGCAAGTCCCAGCATCAGGGAGATTGCTAAAATATCGAGACATCGCCGGATTGGAAGCTTGTGACGGCGTGAATAAAGAACAATGACAGGTACGGCGAAAATCACGCCACCATAAAATTCCAAACCGCCCTGCCAAACGGCAAACATTGAAGACCACGGATTTTGTAACTGGTTGAAATGATGGACTACGAAAAATATACGCGCCCCAACTACTCCGGCTACCAGGCAATATAAGGCGAGATTCGTAATTAACTGGGGATTGGAACAGATGCTGCGGCCCAGACGTACAATAAGAAAAAATCCCATAAGAAAACCAATAACCATCATCACGCCAAAGCTTCTTATGGTCAGATGGATAAAAGGTATCTCGAAAAGCTCAGGATGCATAAATTATTTTCGATTCTCGAATGGCAATTGTTGGTTTTTCAATTCGTCAACTATGAGTCGATTTGCATGGCAGATTATCAGTAAAGCTAATTTATTATGTTGTTGTCTTCATCAAGAACAGCAATTTTCGGTTTGAATTCCTTTGCTTCTTCGGGCGTAAGAAAACCAAAGCTGAGAATGATAACAATGTCTTTCGGCTTAATCAACTGGGCAGCAGCCCCGAGAATTGCGATTCGACGGGAACCGGCATCGGCTGGAACGACGTATGTCTCAAGCCTGTTGCCATTGTTCAAATCTGCAACCAGAACAGACTCGTAAGGCAGAATCCCTGATGCTTCCATAAGTTCCGAATCAATCGCAATGCTGCCGGGGTAGTGCAGCTTTGTCTCGGTCACCCGTGCACGATGTAATTTGCTTTTTAAAATCTTTACAAACATGACATATACTCATAGCACTTATTGTTTACCTGCGATTATTCAGACACATTATACACAGCTACCCGCCCGCGTCCACCAGAATGTTGTCGATGAGTCGGGCCGGGCCTACTTTGACAGCTACTGCAGCAAGAACTTTGCCGGTGATTTTGTCTATACTCTGAAGTGTTTCGGCATCGACAATGCTGACATATTCGATCTCGCTTGAAGGAATCTGCTGTAATATTTTTTGCATTTCG
>Ga0209536_100004980_pt1 | contig 20842 bp, 18 predicted proteins | sample DeeMarSeWOR28_12_FD_187461 | JGI IMG/M metagenome (GOLD analysis project Ga0209536, IMG submission 187461) | Marine sediment microbial communities from White Oak River estuary, North Carolina - WOR-2-8_12 (SPAdes) (version 2) | ecosystem: Environmental > Aquatic > Marine > Intertidal zone >... | reverse complement strand
CCCGGCCGAGAACGCCAGGTGGCGCGTCACCGCCTTGCGCCCGAGGTCGAGATCGTGGGGGCACTCGAAGGCCTCGGCGTCCACGTTCGCCGCCCCCCAACGCAGGTGCAGCAGCGACCCCTTTGGCACCGACACGCCCTGGAAAACCTCGTCGCGGCTGGTGATACGCGTCGAGAGGCCCTGGGTGGGGGCGCGCAGGCGCATCGACTCCTCGAGGAATGGGCGAAGCTTCGTGCGGTCCGCGCGCAGGGCGTCGAGCATGCCTTCGTGCTCGCACAGGAGCTGCGCCTGCTCCTCCAGCGCGTACTGCGTCGTCTCCAGGCCCCCGAGCACCATGGCGTAGACGACGCCACAGATCTCTGGATCCGTGAGCTTCCGACCCAGCGCCTGGTAGGTGACGTCGGTCAGGAAGCTGATCATGTCGTCCCGGGGGTCGCGGCGTCTCTCCTCGACCTTCTCCTGCACGTACTCGGAAAAGCCCGCCAGGCCCTCGCGCTGCTGCGCGGCCTGCTCCCTCGTGAGGAGGTTGCGGTGTCCCCGGCCGTGCACGAAGGGGACGACCTGCGCCGTCCCCCACGCCTCGAGCCGGTCCAGATCCTCACGGGGAAAGCCCAGGATGTGAGCCATCACCCGCTGGGGCAGGGGGCGGGCGAACTGGGAGATGAACTCCACCTCGCCGTCTTCGATCCACGTGTCGATCAGCTCGTCGGCGAGCTCGGTGATCTTCTCCGTGTGGCGGACGGCTCCCGGCCCGACCCACGGATCGGTGAGCTCCTGGCGATGGGTGCGGTAGAGCTCGTCGGTCGGACGCAGCGTCGCCATGGAGAGCACCATGGGATTCGCGTGCCGGCGCGCCTTCTCCGCATTCGGTCCGAGCAGCTGCTCGAAGGCCAGCGTGATCGTGGGCGGGAAGCGCTCCGGATTGCGAACCACACGGGCGACGTCCTCGTAGCGGGTGAGGATGAAGCCGTCGCTATCCGGCGTGAGACCTTCGCCCGGCAGCCGGTGTACCGGCGCCTCCCGGTGCAGGATTTCGTAGGCCTCGTACCAGTGCTCCTGGGCGCCGGGCGAGAAGAGGTCCACGTCGGCGAGCGTGACCGGGCAGCGCATCGGGCCGAGCTCGTGGTTGGGGGGCTTCCGAGTCATTCCTGCGCGTGGTCGACCGGGTCGGAGGGAGGGATCGCAGCGACGATCTCCCCGCTCGTACCTCATTCCTTTCGGGGCCAGGGCCTCGCCGGACACTAGATCAGACCCACGGAAGCTCGCGAGTCGCTCCAACCGGGGCGTGCCTGGGGCGTGCATGGTTCCGGGCCCCTGGCGGGTGGCCCGGCCGGCGGTCCGGTCAGCTCAGCTGGCTGCGCCTTCGCGGCTGCTCCTCCGGTGCTCCCTGGCTGTAGTCCGCAAAGGGGCCGTCCCGCTTCGTGATGGCGCCCTTGACGCCTTCCGATGCAGCGACTCGCACGAACTCCCGACCCTCCGGCGTGTTGCGCATGATCCCGTCGAGGATCGGGCCGAGCGTTTGCGTGCTCTGGAGCCCCATGTTGTCGTAAGTCTGGTTGACGATGAGCTTCATCGAGACGAGCTGGGTGAGCGGAATGTTGGTGAGCCGCTCGGCCAGCTCCTGGACGCGGCGATCGAGTTCCTCGAGCGGGTAGGCGAAGTTGATCAGCTCGATTGCGGCGGCCTCCCTGCCGCTGATCCACTCTCCGGTGAGCGCGTAGTACTTCGCCTTCGTGAGGCCCAGGCGGTAGACCCACATGCCGGTGAGATGGCAGCCCCACACCCGCGAGTAGGGCGTGCCGAAGCGGGCGTCGTCGGAGGCGATCACGAGGTCTGCGCACAGGGCCAGTTCGGAGCCGCCGCCCACGCAGTAGCCGTGGACCTTCGCGATGGTGGGCTTGAGTCCGCGCCAGAGGCCCATGAACTTCTGGATGTAGCTCGAGTACTGATTGGTCACCCAGTGCACGTCCATCCCGGGATCGTATTGCTCCTCCCGGATCTCCCCGTAGTGCTCGAGGCCACCGGAGAAGTCGAACCCGCCGCAGAAGTTGTCGCCCGCGCCCTCCAGGACGATCACCTTGATCGCGCGGTCGCGGTTGGCGTCCTCCAGCGAGTCGTTGAGGCTTTCGATCATCTCCATGCGCAGCGTATTGGCCTTGCTCGGACGATTGAGGGTGATGGTCGCGATGCCCTTCGACTTCGCGTAGAGGACTACGTCTTCGCTCATGTTCGTCTCCATTCGGGTGAAGCGGTTTCGGTCATCGATCGGGGCGCGGCGAGCCCCAGTGCGCCTGCGATCAACGCCCAGAGCTGATCGGTGAGCACGCGAGGGTCGGGCCGCTTCCGCTCCGCGAAGGCGTGGCTCACAGCCTGCCGGATGGCACCGATGATCGCGGCGGCCGCGATTCCCGCGTCGATCTCCTCCGGGATCTCGCCGCCGCGCTGGCCGGTCTCGATGTTGCGCCGGGCGAGACCGATCAGCTGATCCTGTCGCGTCGCCTCGACGCCCGCGACCTGCACCGAACGGCCCATCTTTCCCAGGACGATGGGGGAGAGCGGATCGCCGTAGAGGAAGCCGATCCAGAGCTTCAGCCTGCGAAGCTCTCGCTCGGCCCAGGGGGCCTCGCCAGCGAGATCGCGGTTCACCGCGGCGTAGTAGCGATCGTAGAAGTCGTCCACGACGGCCGAGAGCGCACCCGCCTTCGACCCGAAGTAGTGGTAGGGCAGGCCCGCCGAGACCTGGGCGCGCTGCGCGAGCTGGCCCATCTCGAAGTCGCCGCCGCCGTCGATCAGGGCCTCGGCGGCGGTGGCGATGAGCCGTCTTCGCGTCTCCACACCCCTGTTCTCGCGGGCCATGGACGTCCTCGCTTCCGGGGAGGAATATCCGAGAATTGAGTTGAGGTCAATTCACAGTCGGAAATGACGGCGCTTCCGGGCGCCTCCGCGAGCCGGGCGACGTCTTCGAGGCGGCGACGGGCCGCGTGCGCCCCGAGGCCACGGCCCTCGCCTCAGTCCGTGGGGTCTTCGGGGTGGAAGCGGGGCGGCCGCTTCTCCAGGAAGGCCCGCATACCCTCGATCTGATCCGGCGTCCCCAGGGTCTCGTGCACCCAGCGTCGCTCCTCGGCCAGCGCCTCCTCGAGGGGGGCATCGCTGGCGCCCACCACGCAGCGCAGCACGCCCTTCACCGCCAGCGACGGCATGGCGGCCAGCTCGTGAGCGAGATCCTGGGCGCGCTGCTGAAGCTCGTCGTTGGGCCACACCTGGTGGACGAGGCCGATGCGCAGCGCCTCGGGGCCCGAAATCTTGCGCGCGCGCAGGATCATGTCGAGGGCGGCGTCGCGGCCCACGCAGCGGGTGAGCCGGGCCGTCCCTCCCCAGGCGGGAACCGTCCCCAGGTCGAGCTCCGGGAGCCCGATCTTCGCGCCCTCCGCCGCCGCCAGGCGGAAGTGGCAGCCCAGCGGCAGCTCGAGCCCACCTCCCAGGCAGTAGCCGTAGAGCGTCGCGATCACGGGCTTGGGCAGGTTCTCGATGGCTGCGATCACGCGCAGCCGCTGATCGAAGACGGCGTCGGGGCCGCCCATGCGCTCGATCCCGAGGGGAAGCTGCTTCAGGTCCATGCCGACCGAGAAGTGCTCGTCGCCCGCTCCGCGGATCACGATCGCTCCCACGGAGTCGTCATCGGCCAGCTCCGCGATGGTCGCCTCCAGCGCGTCCATGAACTCCAACGTCATGCGATTGCGCGGCGCGTCGTCGTTGATCAGCGTCGCCACGCGTCCCTTCCGCTCGACGATCAGTGCATCGCTCATCTCGGCTCCTCTCGGGGTCCATGCCCGGGCATGCGGGCCATTGTATCCAGACCTCGAAGCTCGCCACCGGAGAGAGTCGTTGATCGCGTCGCGTGGCCCGGGGTAGAATTTTCCGATCCCTCGCGTGGAGGTCCACTCATGCTCCGAATGCTCCGTTCGGCCCTCGCGCTCCTCCTGCTCCCGATCTCATCCGGCGCCGACGTCTTCGACGACGGGCAGATCCACGACGTGGACTTCGCGATCGGTACACCGAGCTTCGTCCGGGACGACGGCGGCGGGGCGCCCACCACCGTCAATCTGATTGCGGGCGCCTCGGGCCACGAGATCCAGATCGAGGATGCCTCGGTACTCAACGTCTTCGACGGTGCGACGATCCAGTTTCCCGACTACACGCTCGCGTCGCGCGGCGCCGTCTGTGGAGGGAGCTTGACGCAGCTCGACGTGGTGGGTTCCGCCGACGTCGAGGTGAGCGGCGGGACCTTCACGAATGGTCCCTCGCAGCCGGTGCGGACCACCGGCGGGACCCTCGTCATTCAAGGTGGAAGCTTCGAGAACACGGCGAGCCTCGCCACGAAGGTGGCGCTGAGCCTCGGCGGCGGGACGGCGGAGGTACGCGGGGGGACCATCGTAGACGGTGCGGTGAGCATCGGTCCGACGGTGCAGGCCACCCTGAGCGGCGGCAGTCTCGGGTCGGACGGCATCACCACCGTGTCGGGCGGCAGCCTCACGATCGTCGGAACCTCCTTCAACCTGCCCTTCGGTGCGATCGTCGGGGCCTACAACGGTCCGCTCACCGGCACCCTCGCCGATGGGTCGGCGCTCACCACGACCCTGGTGAAGGGGGCCTCGTCACCCGTGGAGCTGGTCCATGGTACCCAGGGCCCCCCGACCAGCGCGGTCTGCAGTCTCGCACCGCAGGTGCCGCTCCTCCCGACCTGGGCGGCCGCGCTCGCCGGGGTCTCGCTCGGGGGCGCGGGGGCGGCGCTGCTCGGCGCGCGCCTGCGGCGCCTCTAGCCGGCATCCGAGGGAGGCGCCGTCGCGGAGCAGCTGCGTCCCGGTCACCGTGACCGCACCGTCTCTGCCTTCGAGCCATTGCGGCTACCCTACGCGGCGATGGAGAGAAGGCGCCGCGCGTGGATCGCGAGCTTCCTGATCGCGGGCTCGATCGCCGCAGCGTCCGCCTGCCAGGACGCGCCGCCGCCAGATCTGGGAGGCGGCTCCGTGGCCACCTGGGCCGCCTACGGCGGGACGCCGGGCGGCATGCACTACTCCACGGCCACGCAGATCACACCCGGGAACGTGCGCTGGCTGGAGCTCGCCTGGGAGCATCGCTCCGGCGACATCCGGCACGGGAGCCCGCCGCGTGAAGGGGAGCTGCCGGTCACGCCCAGCGGCTTCCAGGCCACTCCCATCGTGATCGACGACGCGCTCTACTACTGCACGCCCTTCAACAAGGTCTTCGCGCTGGAGGCGGAGACCGGCGTGGAGCGGTGGCGATTCGATCCGGAGGTGGATGCGTCGGCGTACATCCTTCCGAACTGCCGTGGCGTCGGCAGCTGGCGATCGGGAAAGACGGGACCGTGCGAGCACCGCATCCTCCTGGGCACCCTCGATGCGCGCTTGATCGCCCTGGATGCCGTGACCGGCCGTCGCTGTCGCGACTTCGGAGAAGGGGGCGAAGTCGACGTCACCCACCGGATCTCGGAGCATCAGCCCGTCGAGTACAGCATCACGTCACCACCGGCGATCCTGAAGGACATGGCGATCACCGGCTCGCTGGTGCTCGACAACAGGCGTACCGATGCGCCCAGCGGCGTGGTCCGCGCCTACGATGTGAGGACCGGTGCGTTGCGCTGGGCCTGGAATCCGATCCCGCCGGGCATCGATCCGCTCAACGAAGATGGTACATACCGCAGCGGCACCACCAACGTCTGGTCCATCATCGCCGTCGACGAGGATCGCAACCTCGTCTTCGTTCCGACGGGGAACACCAACCCGGACTACTACGGGGGCCACCGGGACGGGCTCGACCACTACTCGAGCTCGGTCGTGGCGCTGGACGGCGACACCGGTGAGGTGGTCTGGCACTATCAGATGGTCCACCACGACCTCTGGGACTACGACACACCCGCCCAGCCGACGCTGATGGACCTGCGCCTGGATGGCGAGACGATCCCGGTCGTCGTGCAGGTGACGAAGATGGGCATGACCTTCGTGCTCCACCGCGAGACGGGAGAGCCGGTGTTTCCGGTCTAGGAGCGCCCGGTTCCCCAGGAGCCGGTGCCGGGAGAGTACCTCTCTCCCACGCAGCCCTTCCCCTCCCACGTTCCGCACCTGCTCCCGCCGATCACGGCCGACGACGCCTGGGGCTTCACCTTCTGGGACCGCGGGGTCTGTCGCGAGCGGATGGAAGCGCTGCGCAACGACGGGATCTACACCCCGCCCTCCCTCGGCGGTTCGATCCTCTATCCGAGCAACGGGGGCGGCAACAACTGGGGCTCGCCGGCCATCCACCCGGACGAGCAGGCGATGCTGGTGGTCACATGGCGCATGGCGGCCACCTCGAAGCTCGTGCCACGCGCGGATTGTGCGGGCACGCTCCAGCCCCAGCTGGGCACCCCCTACTGCGTGGAGACCGGGCTGGTGTCCTCGCCCCTCGGTGTGCCCTGTACGGCGCCGCCCTGGGCCACCCTCGATGCCATCGATCTCACCGCCGGGGAGGTCCGCTGGAGCGTCCCCCTCGGAACCACCCGCAACATTGCTCCCTTCCCCTTCTGGTGGATCGAAGGCGTGCCCGGGGTCGGGGGGCCCATCGTCACGTCCACGGGGATCGTGTTCGTCGGTGCCTCGATCGATCACGCTCTACGGGCTCACGACGTCGCCACCGGCGAGGTGCTGTGGAAGGCCGACCTGCCCACCTCCGCCAACTCGGTTCCGATGACCTTCCAGGTGCGACCCGACGGTCGTCAGTACCTGGTGGTCGCCGTGGGCGGGCACTGGGGAGCCCCGACGCCGCCGGGCGACCACCTGATGGCCTTCGCGCTGCCCGAGTAGGCGAAAGCGCGGGATGGGAACTACCACTTCTCCTGCGAGGTCCGAACGTCGATCTCGAATGTCCAGGCGCGGCGGGGCTGGTGGTAGAGGAAGACGTAGCCGTCCACGATGCCCTCGATGCTGATCATGCCCTCCTCGCCCAGCTGTTCGGCGTAGTCCGGGAAGCGTGTCATGACCTTCTCGCCGCCGATCGCGCCGTCCACGACCACATGGCCCACGTGGATGCCGTCGGCCGCGTACTCCTTCGCCATGGCCTGGGCGAGGGTGCGGAGCGCGGCCTTCGACGAGTTGAACGCGCCGAAGTGGGCGCGACCCCGCAGCGACGCGCTGGCGCCGGTGAAGAGCAGGGTCCCCCCTCCCTGGGGCTTCATCCTGCGCACGGCCTCGCGGCCGAAGAGAAAGCCGCCGAAGCAGCAGACGCGCCAGCTCCGCTCGAAGTAGTCGGCCTCCATGTCCTCGATCCGACCCGGGGTGTTGTTGCCGGCGTTGTAGATCGCGAGGGTGAGGCCGTCGCCGGCGCGCCCGAAGAGGTCTCGGGTGTCCGACTCACTGGTTGCGTCGGAGACCAACGCCTCGGCGCTCCCGCCGTCGCCCCGGATCGACTCGACCACGGCGTCGAGCTTCTCCTGCGTCCGGCCTGCTACGAGGACGTGCAGCCCCTCCGCGGCGAAGCGGCGGCACAGCTGGGCTCCCAGACCCCGATCGGGTCCGACTCCGATGACGATCGCGCACTTCCGGCTCATGCCCCGAGTGTACGCGGATCCCACGGGAGTCGGCCGTGAGAAGCGAAGTGGCTGCGCTGGTGCTCGATGGCCTGGTCGAGCCGCTCGCGCTCCTGCGCGGCGAGGCGTCCGACGTCGCTGCCGCCGAGCGTGGGGTGGGAGGCTACGATGTCTGGACCACCCGCTCCGATTGCGACGGGGGATTGTCGAAGTCGAGCACGCCGTCCTCCAGCGGGGCGTGGCGGATCATCTTCTTGTCGGCGTGGTAGTTCTGCGTGTTCAGCCACGGCTCCCGATCTCCCTGCTTCGGGAAGAGGTGCATCACGCGCTGCATGTAGCCCGCCGAGAAGTCGTCGATCCAGGGGCGCTTCGGCATGTTCCGGTCCTGGTCGCGCAGCCGGGGGGTGCACTGCCGCACGCCGAGCTCGTCCATGCGGTTGAGCACGCGGCAGGTGTACTCGGCCGTGAGATCGGCGCGCAGTGTCCACGAGGCGTTGATGTAGCCGAAGGTCTGCACCAGGTTGGGGACGTCCGAGTACATCATGCCCTTGTAGCTGTAGGTGTCCGGAAACTGGACCGGATCTCCGTCGACGCTGAACTGCGCGCCGCCCAGGATCTTCAGGTTCAGCCCGGTCGCGACGATGATGACGTCCGCTTCGAGCTCCTGGCCCGACGCCAGCCGGATGCCCTTCTTCGTCACGCGGTCGATGTGGTCCGTGACCACCGACACCTTGCCGGCGTTGATGGCCTCGAATAGATCTCCGTTGGCGATCAGGCAGAGACGCTGGTCCCAGGGGTCGTAGCGGGGCGTGAAGTGCTTCTCGACGTCGTAGTCGGGGCCCAGCTGCTTGCGCACTTGCCGCAGGAGGAAGTTCTTCACCTTCTCGGGATCGGTGCGTGTCTTGCGGTATACGCGCCGCTGGAGCTCGATGTTCTTGAAGCGGGTGATCCTGTAGGCAAGATCGTCCGGGAGGATCTTCCGCAGCGCGTTGGCGATGAAATCCTTCTCGGGGCGCGCGATCACGTACGTAGGCGAGCGCTGCAGCATGGTGACGTGCTCGGCCTCGTCCGCCATAGCCGGCACGAGGGTCATCGCGGTGGCGCCGCTGCCGATCACCACCACGCGCCTTCCGCGGTAGTCGAGGTCTTCGGGCCAGAGCTGGGGGTGGAACATCGGGCCCTCGAACTCCTCCTCTCCCTCGAAGGTGGGCCGGTAGGGCTCTTCGTAGCTGTAGTAGCCGCTGCACATCAGCAGGAAGTTGCAGGTGATCCGCTCCGGGGCATCCCCGTTGGTGCAGACGACGTCGAGGCTCCAGCGTGCCTCGTCGCTGGACCAGGCGGCCCGGTCCAGGCGGCGGTGGAAGCGGACGTGCGGCCGAACGCCGTTCTCGTCCGCCGCCTCGTTCACGTAGTCGAGGATGGAGGGGCCGTCCGCAATGGCCTTCTCCGCGCGCCAGGGCTTGAAGTCGTAGCCGAGGGTGTGCATGTCGCTGTCCGAGCGGATGCCCGGGTAACGATAGAGATCCCAGGTGCCGCCGATGGCGCCTCGACTCTCGAGGAGCGTGAAGGTCTTGCCGGGGCAGAGTCGCTGTAGGTGGCAGGCGGCGCCGACGCCGGAGAGACCGGCCCCCACGATCACCACGTCGAAATGACTCATCGCGATCCTCGTCCCGCTTCACACCGCTTCGTTCGACGATAGCCCGAATGGTCTGCGACGGCGCGACGCGCGTTCGTGGACTTGCGTCGGGGGATGGGGGCAAGCCGCCCGCAGCGGTCACCTACACGCTCCCGGTCTCGACCCCGATGGCTCGATTCGAGCCGGGTTGACCCCCTGCCCGGGCCGCGTGGAAGGATGTGCGAGTGGGCGTGCGTACCGACTGCCTCCGAGGCTGCGGTGCGGCGCGGCCAGGAAGGATCGCGGCATGGGCAGCGGATCGATCCGGCTCTTCGTCTGCACCAACTCTTCGTCTGCATTAAGAAGGGGCTCTGGACCCTGAGCAGCGGCCCGGACCTGAGCGAGTTTCGCCTGGAGGGGCCCGAGTTCCTCGGGCACATCATCAACCACGCGGTACCCGACCCGCGTGACGGCCGCACGCTGCTCGTCGCTGCGCGTACCGGGCACCTCGGTCCGACCGTCTTTCGCTCGTTGGATCTGGGAGCGACGTGGGCGGAGGCGACGCGCCCGCCGGCCTTTCCGAAGGCCGAGGACGGTGCGGCCCCGCGGGCGGTGGCGCACACCTTCGCGCTCGTCCCGGGACACGAGAGCGAGCCCGGCGTGTGGTATGCGGGTACCTCTCCGGAAGCGCTCTTTCGCTCCGAGAACGCCGGCGAGAGCTGGAAGTCCGTGGCCGGCTTCAACGACTCGGCCTGGGCCTCGGCGGAGCTCCCCTGGGCGGCGGACGAGGGCTTGGAGCCCACCCCGGGAACGCCGGACGGAGACATCCTCCACGGCATCCTGATCGACCCCCGCGATCCGGATCACGTCTACATCGCCACCTCGGCGAATGCCGGCGGGGTGTTCGAGAGCACGGATCGCGGGAAGACCTGGCAGCCCCTCAACCAGGGATGCGACGCCAACATCGCCCCGGATTCCGCGGCGATGGAGGTCGGCTTCGATCCGCACTGCGTGAAGCTCCACCCGCTCGCGCCGGACCGCCTCTGGCAGCAGAAACACTGCGGGATCTATCGGCTGGAGCGGCCGGGCCGGCGCTGGGAGCGGGTGGGGCGCCGCATGCCCGCAGACATCGGGGACATCGGATTTCCCATCGCTCTGCACCCGCGCGACGTGGACACCGCGTGGGTCTTCCCCATGGACGGCACCGATGTCTGGCCGCGCATCAGCCCCGACGGACGCCCCGCGCTCTACGTGACTCGCGACGGCGGGTAGAGCTGGGAGCGCCGTGATCGCGGCCTTCCGAAGCACCAGGCTTGGTTCACGGTGCTCCGACAGAGCATGGCCCTCGATGGACGCGATCCACTGGGCATCCACTTCGGCGCCACCTGCGGCGAGATCTGGGGGAGCGTCGACGAGGGCGAACAGTGGCATTGCCTGGCGAGCCGTCTGCCCTTCGTGCTCGCCGTGGAGGCGACGGAGGTCGCGTGAGGCCGTGAAGGTCTTCATCCCGCAGCCGCTCGTCTCCTACACCGGAAGGAAGGCGGTCGAGGCCGAGGGCGCGAGCCTCGCCGAGCTGCTCGTGGATCTCGACCGGCGTCATCCGGGCATCCGCTTTCGCGTGGTGGACGAGCAGGACCGCATCCGCAAGCACATCCGGTTCTTCGTCAACCGCGAGCAGGTCTCTCGCCTGGACGTGTCGCTGGCGACCAGCGACGAGGTCCACATCATGCAGTCGCTCTCGGGAGGATGAGCGCCGTGCCCGCCGAAATCCGTACCCGCGATCAGGAGTCCGCGGTGCGCGGCGCGCCCGTCGAGACGAGGCGCAGCAGCACGCCCTGCGCGTCGTCGACCAGCGTATAGGCCACCGGCACCACGATCAGGGTGAGGGCCGTCGACGCGGCGAGGCCCCCGATCGCGATCACGCCCATCGGTCCGCGCCACTCGGAGCCGTCGCCCACTCCGGCCGCCAGGGGCAGCATGCCGAAGATCGTCGAGAGGGCGGTCATCAGCACGGGGCGCAGGCGAACCGGCCCGGCCTCGAGCACCGCCTCGCGGAGCTCTCGACCCCGCTCGCGCAGGGTATTCGTGTAGTCGACGAGCAGGATCCCGTTCTTCATCACGATTCCCATCAGCAGGAGGAACGTGATCTGCCCCATCACGTCGAGCGCTCCGCCCGTGATGCGAAGCAGCGCGAAGGCGCCGATGAAGGAGAGCGGCGCCGACAGCATGATCGTGAAGGGGTGGACGAAGGAGTTGAACTGGGCCGCCAGGATCATGTAGATCGCGAGCAGCGCCATCAGGAAGGCGAACTGGATCGCGTTCGCGGTCTCGCGGAGGCGTCGGGTGGGTCCCACCGCCTCGAACTCGTACTCTCCGCTGATGCCGACGTCAGCTGCCAGCGCGCTGATCTCCACGTCGGCGGCGTTGCCCGCTTTCCCAGCCAGGTTGCCGTAGATGGTGATGACGCGGCTGCGGTTCTCGCGATCGATCTGCACGGGACCGCTGCCGACCCGGGGAGTGACCAGATTGCGCAGCGGCACGAGCTGTCCACCGGATGCGCGCACCCGGACCAGGTCGAGCTTCTGGAGGTCGTCCCGGTCCTCGGGGCGGATCTGGAGGCGCACGTCGTAGCGCTCTCCACCGTCCTCGAAGGTGGTGGCGTCGACGCCGGCGAAGAGCGCGGAGATGGTCCGCCCGATCTGCTCGGCCGGTACACCGAGATCAGCCGCCCGCTCGCGGGTGATCTCGAGGGCGATCTCCGGCTTGCCGAGCTCGTAGGAGAGGAAGAGGTCGGCGTAGCCGCCCACCGCCTTCATCCGCTCCACCAGCGTGCGGGAGTAGTACTGGAGGCGCTCGATCTCCGGGCCCCTCACCGAGTACATGAAGTCCGCATGGCGCGCGCCGCCCACGTTGATGATGCCGATCTCCTCCACCGCGAAGTCCTGGAGGGGGACGTCCAGCGCGGCGATCTGCTCGCGCAGGTCCTGCATCAGCTGCTGCTGAGTGCGCTTCCGGTCGCGCTTGTGGACGAGCTGGACGTAGAGGAGCGCCTCGTTGACGCGCTTCTTCGAGCCCGCGCCGATCGTGGTGAACACGACCCGGCTCTCCGGCAGGGTGTCGATCAGCTCCTCGACCCTTGCGGAGGTCGCCTGGGTCGCCGTGAGGGTCGAGCCGAGCGGAAGCTTCAGCCAGACGTTGAATTCGGAGCGGTCGTCTGGCGTGACGAAGTTGACCGGGACGCCGCCGGCGATGGCCGCCCCGAGGCCCACGGACGCGAAGGCCAGCGCCACCACGCTCGGCCGATGGGCAAGGGCCCACCGCAGCAGCCGGCCGTAGCCGCGCTCGACGGCGCTGAAGCGGGCCTCCAGCCAGCGGTTGGCCGGGCCTTGCTCCCGCGTGACCCGGAGGTAGCGCGAGCAGAGCATCGGGGTGAGTGTGAGCGCGATCAACGTCGACATAGCCACGGCGCAGGAGGCGATGATGCCGAACTCGCGGAAGAAGCGGCCGACCACGCCGGAGAGGAAGGCGATGGGAACGAAGACGGCGAAGACGGCCAGCGTCGTCGAGATCACCGCCAGCCCCACCTCGTCGGCGCCTTGCGATGCGGCCTGCTCCGGCGGGGAGCCCCGCTCCGTGTGCCGGTAGATGTTCTCCAGCACCACGATGGCGTCGTCGATCAGCAACCCGATCGACAGGGAAAGCGCCATCAGGGTCATCGAGTTGATGGTGAAGTCGAAGGCGTAGAAGAAGACGAAGGTGGCGACGATGGAGGCCGGGATCGCGATCGCCACGATGGCGGTGGAGCGCACGTTTCGCAGGAAGAGGAGGACCACCACAGAGGCGAGCGCCGCGCCCCAGGCGAGCGCGATCGCCACGTCACGGATGGCACTGCGGATGAAGCTCGAGGTGTCCAGGGCCGTCACCACCTCGAACCCTGGCGGAAGCTCCGAGCGGATGCGGTCCAGCTCCTGTCGGACCGCGTCCACGACGCGCACCGTGTTCTCGCCAGACTGCCGCCTCACCATGAGCGCCACGCCGCGTCGTCCGCCCAGGCGCGAGAGCGTACGTTCGTCGGCGAGGCCGTCCTCGACGGTGGCGATGTCGCGCAGGTGCACCACCCGGCCGCCCTGCGCGCTCACGACCAGTGCCGCGAACTCTTCGGCGCTGTGGAGCTTCCCCTCCGTCTTGAGCCCGAACTCCCGGGTGGGAGTCTCGATCCGTCCCGCCGGGAGCTCGACGTGCTCGCGCCGCAGGGCGGCGAGCACCTCGCCCACGGCCAGCCCGTATCCCGAGAGCCGCACGGGGTCGATCCAGATGCGGATCTCGCGGGGGCGGTCGCCGACGAGGGTGACGCTGCCGACGCCGGGGACCCGTTCCAGGCGCGTCTTGATGCGCTTGTCGGCGAATTCGCTGACCTCGCGGATCGAGACCGGCGCCGCCACCAGGATCGAGAGGATCGGCGTGGCATCCGGATCCACCCGATCGACGACCGGGGGGTCCGCGTCGGGTGGCAGCTCGGCGCGGACGGCCGCCACCTTCTCGCGCACCTGCTGGGTCTTCTCCTGGATGTCGTATTCCAGCTCGAACTCGATGAAGAGGAGCGAGAGGGAGTCGCTGGAGTTGCTGCGCAGCTCCCGGATCCCCTCGATGGTGTTGACCGCCTCCTCGAGGACCTCCGTGACCTCCTGCTCGACCGTCTCCGGCGAGGCGCCAGGCAGCACGGTCTGCACGACGGCCATCGGGAACTCGACGCGGGGATAGAGATCGATCCCGAGTCGCGGGATCGACACCAGCCCGAGCACGACTAGGCTGCCGATCAGCATCACCGCGAAGACCGGCCTGCGGATCGAGATGTCCGAGAGCGTCACGGGGCACCGTCTCCGTTGGGGGCAACCCGGACCTGCATGCCGGGTGCGAGGGTTCGCGCGGCCTCGCCGACGACGATCTCCTGATCGACCCGTATTCCCTGCAGCACCTCGACGGCGTCTTCGGCGATCACGCCGAGCTGTACGGGCATGGCGACGGCACGGCCATCACGCACCGCGAGCACGCGGGTGCGGCCGTCCTCGCGCCGGATCGCCTCACGCGGCAGCAGCAGCACGTCGTTTTTTGCCTGGGGCAGGATCTCGATGCGCGCAAAGACTCCCGCCTTGAGTGCGCGGTCCTCATTGGGGACGCGCATCGTCACGAGGTAGGTGCGCGTTGCGGGGTCGATGGCGTCGCTCACCGTCGCCACCTCGGTGGCGATGGCGTGGCCGACGCCCTCGACGTGCAGCACCGCCGCGTCACCGACCCGGATGGCGTCGAAGTGCACCTCCGGGATCGTCGCCTGGGCCTCGAGCTCGGTCGTCTCCTGGAGGACCAGCACGATCGTCTGGGGGCGCACGAGTGCGGTCGTGCCCTCGTCCTCGAGGCGCGCGGCCACCGACGCGTCGTAGGGTGCGCGCACCAGGGTCTGCTGGAGCTGGCGCTCCGCCATGGCGACGGCCTCGCCCAGCTCGCGCTCTGCCGCGACCGCGACCGCCAGGGAGGTTCGCAACTGATCCATGCGCTGCTCCGCGACGACCTGCTTGCTGCGCAGCTGCTCCGCCCGACGGAGGTCCGCCTCGATCTGGCGGCGCTCGGCCCGGGCGCGTTCGAGGCGAGCGCTCGCCTGGTTCCGGGCCAGCTCGAAGGACTTCGGATCGATCTGGAACAGGGGGTCGCCCTCGGAGACCCGATCGCCCTCGGTCACGAAGACCTTCGCGATGCGACCCGCCACCTCGGACCCGATCCGGCTCTCCCGCTTCGCGACGAGACTCCCGGGGGCCGTGATGCGCTGGAGGATGGCGCCGCGGCGAACCCTCGTGGTCTCGACCGTGACCACCGGCTCTGGGGCAGCGCCCAGGCTCTCGGGCTTGGGGGGGGCACCCCGGTCCGAACAGCCCCCGGCGACCGTGAGGGCGAGGGGCAGCAGCGCGATCCAGATGCGTCGGGCGATGGCCAAGGGAACTCCCTCCGGCGGGTGATCGTGCAAGCCCGGGGCCGCTTCGGGAATCCAGCCCTTGCGGGGGTGTTGCCGCCGCGAAAGACCCTGGAATGGGGCGCAATGCCCCGGAACGGGTCGCCGCGCCCCGTCATTCGGGGTGCCGACGCCAAGCTCAGGGCGAGGCGTCGCCGTTGCGGCCGGGCAGGCCGACTGCGAAGCGGACCACCGCCTGGAGCTCGGCGTCGGTGTAGCTCGCGATCCGTCGCTCCATCTCACGGTGCGCGTTCTGGCGGCGCCCGGCGGCGATCGCCCGGATCTGTCGCAGCAGGTAGCGCTCGTGCTGACCGGCGATGGCCGGAACGAAGCGCCCTCCGTCCCCTTCGCCCTGGGCGCCGTGGCAGGCCCGGCAGTCGCGCTCGTAGAGCCGGCGGCCCTCCGCCAGGTGCTCCTGCGTTCCGCGCTGGGTACCGTTCGCGGGCGTCGGAAGTGTCTCGATGTACGCTGCCACGTCCGCCAGCTCCTGGGCGTCGAGCAGGGCCTCCGCGAAGGGCGCCATGATCGGATTGCTGCGACGCCCCTCCCGGATGTCCACCAGCTGCTTGACGATCACCTCGCGGTGCTGGCCTGCGAGCTGCGGGAAGGTGCCGTCCGCCCGTCCGCGGCCGTCGGGCAGGTGACACACGGCGCAACTCTCGTAGGCGCGCGCACCGGCCTCCGGATCGCCGGAGAGCACCAGGGCCTCCCGGATGCTGGGAGCCACCGCCTCGTCGGCGAGCAGCGAGCCCACGTCGCCGAGCTGGAAGAGCGCCGTCAGCAGAGCGCTGAGGAGGATCGGACCGCGGGAGCGCAGCATCCGCGGAGCATACCGATCCCTCGCCGGGTGGCCGACGGAGCCCGGAAGGGCACCGCGATCCGAGCCGTCGGCCCCACGCGGGTGCGCTCGAGACGGGTCTGTGCCTCGGCCGACGCTCCGGTTCCTTCGGGGGGTCCGAGCCGATCAGCGTCGCGGACGCGGCCTCGCGGGAGGCATACGGTGCCGATCGTCGACCGTGACGTCGGTGTCGTTGCTGTCGGTGTCGACGTTCCAGACCCGACCGCCACCTGCCGTGCTGCAGGCGTCGTTGCACTCCTCTTCCGCGTCTTCGTCACCGTAGTCGGCGTTCATGGCGTGGGCGATCGTCCCGTTGTTGCACTGGCACTTCACCGTCGCCTGAGCCGCGGGCGGCGCGAGCAGACAGACGAGGGCGAGGACGAATCCCGCTGCGCGGGTGTTTCGATACGACATGAGTTGCGGCCTCCTGATGCTTCCATCCACGGAATCGGCCCATCGGGCCCGAGGCTTGAGGTCGTACCGGAGGCGTCGGAACGGGGAGGGGCGATCGGGCCTGTCGCCCTCGGAGCCGCGGCCTCCCATCGGCGATCCGACGGCGGGAAGAGGGCCGAGCCGGGGGCGTGGAATGGGCGAAACTGAGGGGGTGCAGGATCAGCGACGAGGCCCCTCGGTCCTGAGCAGCTGGACCCGGACGATCGTCCGGGCCCTCGAGGCTCGCCAGGTGGATCCGGCGCCCCTGCTCGCGGAGGCGGGGCTCGACCGCGCCCTGCTCAGCGACCCGAACGCGCGACTGCCGATCACTGCCACCGGCTCGCTCTGGGGGCTCGCCGCGGAGGCCACCGGGGATCCCGCATTCGGGCTCTACGCGTCGCGCTTCGTCGAGCAGACGACGTTTCACGCCCTGGGCTACGCGGTGATGGCGAGCGGCTCGCTGCGGGAGGCCTTCGAGCGCTTCGCCCGCTACGGGCGGCTCGTGAGCGACGCAGGCGCCTCGATCCTGGAGGTGGCGGGCGACCGCTGGCTCTATCGGCTCGACGTCTCGCGCGACCCGCCCCGGCCCGCCGACGAGTCGATCGATGCGATGATGGCACTGATCGCGCGCACCTGTCGCCTGCTGAGCGGTGGTGTGGTGCTCCCTCTCGAGGTGCAGCTCGCGCGCCGGAAGCCGTCGGTGTCCGGGGCCTACACCCGGGTCTTTCGCGCTCCGGTCGCGTTCGGTGCGGCGACGAACAGCCTCGCCTATCCCGCTGGGAGCCTCGACACGCGGCTGCCGAGCGCCAACCCAGAGCTGGCCCGCCACAACGAGGAGGTGATCGAGCGTCACCTCGCCCGACTCGAGCAGGAAAGTATGGCTACGCGGACTCGAGCCTGGCTGGTGGGGCGCCTGGCCTCCGGCGAGCCGCGACCCGCCGACGCCGCGCGAGCGCTGGGGCTCAGCCTCCGCAGCCTGCAGCGGCGTCTCGCCGACGAGGACACTTCGTTCAAGCAGGTGCTCGCCGACACGCGCAGCGGACTGGCCCGCGCCTATCTCCGCGACGGCCGCACCACCGTCGGTGAGGTCACATTCCTGCTCGGCTTCGCCGACACCAGCAGCTTCGCCCGGGCGTTCCGGCGCTGGACGGGGAGCTCGCCGGGGGAGTATCAGAGGGCTCCTTGAGCGGGGCGCTGGCGCGCAGAGCACGCGCTCTGGCGCCGCGGGCACGGCCGCAGGCCCACCGCGTGGGATACGCTGGGCCCCACATAGGGAGGGTCGCCTCATGAACGCACCCCGAAACCCGTCGACTCCGTCTCCGATTCCGAACGCGAGCTTCGTCACCGGAGCCACGGGACTGATCGGCCGTCACCTGGTGGCGCGCCTGCTCGAGCGTTCGCAGGCAACCGTCTACGTCCTGGTCCGGGAGGCGTCGCTCCCTCGCCTGGAGGAGCGCTGTCGCCAGTGGGGTGTCGCTCCCGGACGCGTGGTGCCCGTGCTCGGCGAGCTCAACGCCTCCGGTCTCGGTCTCTCTCCGGACAAGCTGGACGAGCTCCGCGGAAACGTCGGTCACTTCTTCCACGTCGCTGCGCTCTACGACATGAAGGCCTCGGACGAGGCGCTGGAGCGGGCCAACGTGGCGGGCACCCGCAATGCCGTCGACGCCGCGGTGCGGATCGGCGCGCGCTGCTTCCACCACGTCAGCTCGATCGCCGCCGCTGGTCGCTATCCGGGAATCTTCCGCGAGGACATGTTCGACGAGGCAACCGAGCTCGACGATCCCTACTTCCGGACGAAGCACGAGTCCGAGCGCGTGGTGCGCAACTCGTGCCGGATCCCGTGGCGGATCTACCGCCCGTCGGTGGTGGTCGGTCACTCCGAGACCGGCGAGATGGACAAGATCGACGGGCCCTACTACTTCTTTCCCTTCCTCGAGCGCCTCTCCGCCTCCCTGCCGCCCTTCGTCCCGCTCCCGGGAGTGGACGGCGGTCTGCTGAACATCGTTCCGGTCGATTTCGTCGCCGACGCGCTCGATCACATCGCCCACCAGGACGGCTGGGACGGCAAGACCTTCCACCTTGTGGACCCGGAGCCGCGCTCCTTCGGGGACGTCTTCAATGTCTTCGCCGAGGCCGCCGGTGCGCCCCGTCTCTCGCTGAGGCTCCCCGGGACCGAGACTGCGATCGCACCCTTCCGGCAGTTCCTGGCGAGCCAGGCGTCCGGTCGCATCGGCCGCGCCTTCGAGGGGCTCGTGGGCATCCCTCCGCGAGTGCTCTCCTACGCGGACAATCAGACGCTCTTCGACTGCAGCAACACGCTGCGAGCGCTGGAGACCTCGGGAATCGCCGTGCCGCCCCTCGAGCGCTACGCGCCCCGATTGTGGACCTACTGGGCGCGAAACCTCGACGCCGACACCCGACACGACCGAAAGCTCGACGACACGGTCGAGGGTCGGCGCGTCCTGATCACCGGTGCGTCCTCCGGGATCGGCCGCGCCGCGGCGCTGAAGCTCGGAGCGGCGGGGGCTCACGTCATCCTGGTCGCCCGCAACGCGAGCCGGCTCGAGGAGGTGAAGGCGCAGGTGGAGCGCGTGGGGGGGAGCGCGTCCGTCTTCCCCGCGGACCTGAGCGACGAGCCCAGCGCGAGCAAGCTTTGCGATGACGTGGTGCGCGAGCACGGCGGCATCGACGTGCTGGTGAACAACGCGGGGCGTTCGATCCGTCGCTCGCTGCGCCTCTCGGTGGATCGCATCCACGACTTCGAGCGCACGATGGCGATCAACTACTTCGGGGCCATTCGCCTCGTCCTGGGGTTCCTGCCCTCGATGAGGGCACAGCGAAGCGGGCACATCGTGAACGTCTCGTCGATCGGGACCCAGGTCGGCCCGCCGCGCTTCTCGGCCTACATCGCCTCGAAGTCCGCGCTCGAGGGCTTCTCGAAGTGCGCTGCCCCCGAGCTCCTGGCCGACGGCATCCACATCACCACGATCCACATGCCGCTGGTGAAGACGGACATGATCGCGCCGACCGGGATCTACGACTCGTTCTCGGTCATCACGCCGGCCGAGGCGGCCGACATGATCTGCGACGCAATCGCGCGGAGACCGAAGCGGATCACCCCTCCCCTCGGCGTGGCGGCGCAGTTGAGCAGCGGGATGGCGCCGGAAGCCTGGGACGTGTGGCTCCACCTCGCCTACCGGCTCTTCCCCGATTCGGCTGCGGCGCGCGGAGACGTCTCGGTCGAGGACGAGAACCCGACCAGCTGGGGGAGGGTCTTCGCGCGACTGCTCCCCGGCGTACACTGGTAGAGACGATACGGAGGAGGAAGCAGCGATGGCCTACTCCCATTTCGAACGTCTGTCGGCGGTCGACGCCGCGTTCCTCACCGTCGAGGACGAGTGCACCCACATGCACATCGGCTCGGTGTCCGTCTTCGAGTCCGGCCCGCTCGGCTTCGAAGGAGGGGGCGTCGACATCGATCGGATCCGGCATCTGATCGAGGTCCAGCTCCACAAGGCCCCGCGTTTCCGCCAGAAGCTGGCCTTCTCGCCGGTCGCGGGCACTCCCGTGTGGATCGACGACCGCTCCTTCCACCTCGACTACCACGTGCGACACACCGCTCTTCCGCACCCGGGAGGCGTCGTGCAGCTCGAACGACTGGCCTCGCGGATCATGTCCCAGCGCCTGGATCGACGCCGCCCGCTCTGGGAGCTCTGGGTCGTCGAGGGTCTTGCGGAGAACCGCTTTGCGCTGATCTCGAAGATCCATCACGCCATGGCGGACGGGATCTCCGGTGTCGATCTGGCCAGCGCGACGATGGGCAAGGACCCGGACTTCCGACCCGGGCCGGTGCACAGCTGGGTCCCGCGTCCCGCTCCGGGGACCCGCGAGCTCCTGGAGGGTGAGCTGCGACACCGCGCGGGAGCCGCCTGGGATCTGCTGCGAGGTCGTCTGATCGCAGGGGGGGGCGGTGCCGACTCGTCGGAAGAGGAGTCGCTGACGACGCGGCTGCGCAAGGCGGCGACCGCCGTGGCGGCTGGGGTGGAGAGCGCTCCGCCGACTCCGCTGAATGCCGAGGTCGGCCCGAATCGACGGTTCGCCTGGACGCGCACGTCCATCGAGGTGCTGGGGAAGATCCGCGAGGCATCCGGGTCGACGCTGAACGACGTGGTGCTCGCCATCGTCACCGGAGCCGTGCGCGAGTTCATGATCCGGCGGGGCTGCCCCGTCGCCGGGATCGACTTCCGCGTGATGGTGCCAGTCAGTATTCGCACCACGGACGAGCGGGGAAAGCTGGGAAACCGGGTGTCCCAGCTCGTGGTGCATCTTCCCCTCGATGCGGAGGACCCCGTCGAGCGGCTGCGGCTCGTCAGC
>Ga0209536_100004979_pt1 | contig 20844 bp, 15 predicted proteins | sample DeeMarSeWOR28_12_FD_187461 | JGI IMG/M metagenome (GOLD analysis project Ga0209536, IMG submission 187461) | Marine sediment microbial communities from White Oak River estuary, North Carolina - WOR-2-8_12 (SPAdes) (version 2) | ecosystem: Environmental > Aquatic > Marine > Intertidal zone >... | reverse complement strand
GAGTCAATCCCCGGGACTTCGCTCATGTGTATAATGCTGCCCAACTTGTAACCCCCATCGCCTTGGCGCTCAGTGCCAATAGCCCTATTTTCTTGCAGCATCGCCTGTGGGAAGAAACGCGAGTGGCCCTGTTTAAACAATCGATTGATGGTCGAAACGCGCTTGAACACGACTGGCATCAACCAGCCAGAGTATCCTTTGGCCATGGATGGGTCCGCCATGGGGCGTATGAATTATTTGCCGAAGCCGTGGGGCTTCATACTCCCTTGTTGCCGATTATGGGCACGGAAGACCCGATGGAGTGCATCAGGCGCGGCCAGTTGCCGCAGCTCGAGGAATTGCGCCTGCACCAGGGAACCGTCTGGCGCTGGAATCGAGCCATTTACGATGCCAGTGCTCATGGACATGTCCGCGTTGAATTTCGGGCTCTGCCCTCCGGACCGACGCCGATTGATATGGCCGCCAATGCCGCGTTTCTGATAGGGCTCACGTTAGGCATGCGTCATCAAATCGACAAATTCCTTCACCTGTTTCCGTTTGAATATGCGCATCGGAATTTCTACCGGTCGGCCGAATATGGAATGGACGCGATGTTAGTCTGGCCGAATGAGGCAGCACCTGGCTTGCGCGAAATATCGGTGTGTGACTTGGCCAGGGAATTGTTGCCGGTTGCCGAACAGGGCCTGGAGGAGTGCGAGGTGGAGAAGGACGAAATCCGCACAATGCTGAATGTGATCCGTGATCGCGTGGAGGCCCGCATGAACGGGGCCCGTTGGCAGCTCCATCGCTTGGAACAATATGAGAGCCGGGGATATGAGCGTCCAACGGCCCTGACTGGTATGTTGGAAGACTATCTTCGAGCCTCGCACACTGGCGCACCCGTTTCACAATGGAGTCTGAACGCCGAATGACCCCCACACGGCCCATACCCAGGTGGGAGGCGCCCACGCCACAAGACGTGGGGCAGACGGTCGAGGATTTTCTAGTAAAATTGGGTGAACCCACCTTTGTGTGGCTTCCGGGACTGGATGCCACGCGCACGCGAGCCGTCAGTACCTTATTGCACGGCAATGAACCCTCAGGCGTACGGGCCATTCACCGGTGGATCAGGGAGGGCCAACAACCGCAAGTCAATGTGCTCTGTTTTATTGGGGCTATCAGAGCGGCCTTGACCGAGCCCCTGTTTTCTCATCGATGCGCCCCGGAAGGGAAAGATCTGAATCGGTGCTTTCGATCACCGTTTGAGGGGCCGGAAGGGATCATGGCCCAAGCCATGCTTCAAGAACTGCAGCACGCACAACCCGAGGCCTTGATTGATCTGCATAACACCTCTGGCCGAAGTCCCGCGTACGGAGTCTCCACGCTGAACCGGGACATCCAGGAACGATTGACCGGGATTTTTTGTGATCATCTCGTCGTCACCGACTTGCGGTTAGGTACCTTGATGGAAGCCACGGAATATGACTGGCCGACGGTCACCATTGAAGCGGGAGGGGCGAAGGATCCACGGGCCGATGAGTTGGCCTTTCGCGGATTCACGCGGTATGTCCTGGCCAAAGATTTCTCTGATTTCTCATCCCCGGTGACGGTCGTCCAGCATCCCATTCGCGTGGAACTCCAGAAAGACGCCACCGTGGCCTACAGCCATGCCCCGGTTCCGGGTGTGGATCTTACCCTTCCTCCCGATGTAGATCGATTAAATTTTGGATTGTGGTCCCGGCAGGAAACGCTGGGGTGGGTCGGGACACGGGGATTGGACGTGCTGTGGACAAAAAATGCGATGGGGCAAAACCTCAACTCCGCATTCTTCGCCGTGCAGGCCGGCGAACTGCGATTGGCTCACCCCAGCCGACTCATGATGGTCACAACAAACGCAGAGATCGCCAAAAGCGATTGTCTCTTCTACATCCTCCCCGATTCGTAAATACAAAATTTTCGGATTGAGTTAAAGCAAAATCACGGTCAACATGTAGCTATCAAATTCCCTTCGCTCTTACCGGAGAAAGAATTGAGAGTGACCTCCTAAAAGAAATATTTCTTTCAAAGAAGGGACAGCTGAAAGAGCAGGGCATTTTTAAGCTGGATTTATATAGATCAGATCCCATTGTTTTCCACAAGATGCAATACGTCACCAGCAGGGGAGGTTGACCCGTTCGAAAATGACTCACGACCCCTTTTCTTGTCCTTCTCCATTTCGTTTGCTAAGCATTGTGGTAACGGTTTCCACCGCCCGAAGGCCTTCCAAGAGATACACACTCCAAGGGGTACCCGAAAAGTCATGTGGTTAAAGGAGAGGCACGAATCGGCCTGCAACCAGGTAAAGAGGATGTCCGCTTGAAAGATTGTCAGGTGAGATTAACTTGGAATAGGTTCTTCCTGCTTCGTGTGGAGAAGGGCCTTTAACTCTTCACCTGTCATCACTTCCGCCTTCAACAAGTTCTCGGCCCCGGTCAACAAGACCGGACGAAGCCTTGTCAGGAGCTCCCGTGCGCGATTCCCTTGCTCCTCGATAAGGCGGCGCACTTCCTGATCGACTTGTTGCGCGGTGTGTTCGGAATAGGTCGGGGTTGCATGTGCTTCCATATTTTTCAAAAAGGTCGGCTGCACGGATTCATCCAACGCCACCGTTCCCAACTTGTCACTCATGCCATAATCTTTGACCATCCGCTTGGCGATTGTGGTGGCTTTTTGCAAATCATCCGCCGCTCCTGTCGAGGCCTCTCCAAAGACCAACTCCTCCGCCATACGCCCGCCTAACAACACGGCAATGCGATTTTCCAACTCCGTCCGTGTGAGTAAATACCGGTCTTCAATCGGTAGCTGAAGCGTGTAACCCAACGCCGCAATGCCTCGGGGAATGATCGAGATTTTCTGGACGGGGTCCGACCCGGGCAACGACATCGCCACTAACGCATGACCCACCTCATGATGGGCCACTCGCTTGCGTTCTTCCTTGCTGAGTACACGGTTTCGCTTTTCCAGGCCGGCAATCACCCGTTCCACGGCTTCCTCAAAATCCCGGTGTTCCGCAGTCTCCCGATTTCGTCGAATGGCTAAGAGGGCGGCCTCATTCACCACATTGGCTAAATCGGCTCCAACCATTCCCGGTGTCATCGCGGCGATTTTGTCTAAATCGACGTCAGGAGCCAGCTTGATGGCCTTAGCATGAATGGCCAAAATCGCCGTTCGTCCGGGCCGGTCCGGTCGATCAACGAGCACCTGTCGATCAAAACGGCCCGCGCGCAGCAACGCCTGATCCAGAATTTCAGGGCGATTGGTGGCGGCCAAAATAATGACCCCCACCCGAGGATCAAATCCGTCCATTTCCACCAAGAGTTGATTCAGCGTTTGCTCCCGCTCCTCGTGCATCATGGGCCCCGCTCCCCGGGCTTTCCCCAATGCATCCAATTCATCGATAAAAATGATACACGGCGCTTTGGCCGTCGCTTGTTCAAACAAATCCCGCACACGGGCCGCTCCCACCCCTACAAACATTTCCACAAATTCCGATCCGCTAATGGAAAAAAACGGTACCCCCGCTTCCCCTGCAATAGCTTTCGCCAGCATAGTTTTCCCGGTGCCCGGCGGCCCGACCAGGAGCACCCCTTTGGGGATTCGTCCTCCAATTCTGGTGAACTTTTCCGGAGTCTTCAAGAATTCCACGACTTCCATGAGTTCCACTTTGGCCTCATCGACTCCAGCCACATCATCCATGCGAGTCTTGATATCGCTTTCAATATACACTTTGGCTTTGGATTTCCCGATTCGCATAAAGCCGCCCCCCGCTCCCTGCCCCATCTTCCGGAGAAGCCAAAACCAGATCCCGGCAAAGACTAAAATAGGGACAACCCAGGATGCCACGTCTTTCCAGAGCGTGCTGACAATCACTCCGGCAAATTCCACATGTTTCTCTTCCAACAGTCTCACTAAATCCGGATCATCCACACGTACCGTCTGAAACCATTGGGGAGTTGCCTTTTCTTTTTCTGTCTTCAACTTTCCGTGAATGACTTTGTCCGTAATGGAGATCTCGGCGACCTTATCCTCCTGAACCCAGGCTTTAAATTGGCTGTATGGCACTTCATCCATATGTTGGGCCGCAAAATACATTTCCTGAAGAATAATGAGCCCCCAGAACGCGATAATGAAATACCAAATGGACACCCGATATTTTTTATCCATATTTGCTATCCTTAGCTCTGCACCTTGGTGACTCAGGCTCCGTTTCCGTGAACATGATAGTACTGTACCCAAGAATGAGGAATGCGTCTATCGAAGCGAGCGAAATTTCTTCCCGGATCGGCCTCACCTTGGCCGCAAATCTTGCAATCTTACTCGCCCGCTTATGGGCCGAGAGTTGAAAAGGCCAATGATCTTTTGCCAGTCTACAGAATGTAAGGAACATTTTCTGCCGAGTGTTGTAATTTCTTCTCAGGTATGACCTTCCCTCTCGACTCCCAAGTATTCTGGATTATTCTGGCCGGCTTCCTGGTCGGAGCAGCCATGGCCTGGGCCATAAGCTCCATTCTCCATCGAGGGGGAAAGATACAAGCCTTGCACGATGCCGACACCCAACTCGCTTCGGCCAAAGCCCAGGCAGGAGAACTTCGTACCCAATTAGCGGCCCTCCACCAGGAACGTGAACAATTCCATCAAGAATTTCGTTTCATGGAAGTGGCTAAAGTGTCGGCTGAAACCAAACTCCAGGACGCTCAACAGCACTTAGCCGAACAACGTGTCATGTTGGAGGAAGCCAAAAACACCTTGGCCGATACCTTTCGATCCCTGGCCTCGGAAGCTCTGGCGGGCAACAATAAGGGATTTCTGACTTTGGCCGAGGAAAAATTTAAAGCGCTCAAGGACGAAGCTGCGGTCGCATTTGATCAACGCCACACTTCCCTTGAATCGTTGTTGCATCCCCTCACAGAATCCCTGCGCACCTATCAAAAAGAATCCAAAGAATTAGAAGACAAACGGCTCCGTGAACTCAGTGCAGTGGGCGAACAATTGCGACAATTGGCGTCAGCCCAGGCCACACTCCAAACTGAAACATCGAAATTGGTCAATGCCTTACGATCTCCGCAAGTTCGAGGACGCTGGGGAGAAATCGCGCTTCGCAAAACCGCCGAATTGGCAGGCATGTCCGCAAACTGCGATTTTTTTGAACAGGAAAGCGTCTCCACCGATACGGGACGACTGCGTCCGGATATGATCGTGAAACTTCCGGCAGGAAGAGACGTGGTCGTCGATTCCAAAGTGCCGCTCAGCGCCTTTCTAGAAAGTCTGGAGGCCCAAACAGACGAGGATCGGGAAGCCGCCCTCAATCGGCACCTGGGCCAGGTGAAACGCCATATCAGTCAACTAGCCTCAAAGGAATATTGGGATCAATTTCCCGCAGCTCCGGAATTTGTGGTCTTGTTTATCCCTAATGATTCGTTCTTAGCTGCTGCCGCTGAACGTGATCCCTCACTCGTTGAATCGGCATTGACGAAAAAGGTGGTCATCGCCACGCCCACCACGTTTATCGCACTTTTGCGTGCCATTGCCTATGGCTGGCGCCAGGAGCAAGTCGCGGAAGGCGCTCAACGGATTAGCGCTCTCGGACAAGAACTCGCCGATCGCCTGAGCACCATGGCGGAACATTTCTCCAAAGTCGGACAAGCTTTGGGGCGGGCGGTAGAGTCCTACAATGCCACTGTCACCTCATTGGAAAACCGGATATTACCCACCGCTAGAAAATTCAAATCACTCGGGATCAATACCAAAAAAGAAATCATGGACCTCAAAACCGTAGAACAGATGTCAAGGTTGCCTCAGCACATGGACCCCTATCCTGATAAGCTGCCTCCCTCGTCCTAATTTGAGGAACAAGCTCCCTGATTGTCTGGATTGAAAGGGAAATCCAATCCCCCTGGAGAGGCCATTGATGAATTCCACATACCTCTCATTTCTTGGGCCTGGATCTTGACCATAGGAATATTTGGGCTATTTTTACCTAAACGTAAATTGCTAATATGAGAACGTGTCCCATCAGCAAATAAATCAGATTCTTAGGAAAGGAGAGGTACACGCCGTGAGAGAAAGAAACGCCATCACCACTGGATCAACAACAGCAAGGCAAAAAAACTTCGGAAGGGCAAATGGACGCTTCTTTGCCATTCTAGGTCTAGGGGCGGGTATTTTGATGATCCTCCAGTGCGTTACCCTTTCAACTCCATCGTGGGCCGCCGCTGGTGAAGCTTCTGAACATCTCTCCAAGTTCTTAGAAATTCCCCTGGAAGGTGAAAGTTTCCCCAAAAACCTCAAATTCCCTCTCTACGAGCAGAATAATATTCAATATTTTAGTGCCGGGCTTGGGAAGGAAGAACGGAGCCTCCCCTACCCCCCTTATCCGCTGAAGTTGATCTTCGTAAAGGGCAAACGGGCATTTTTAACCAGTGTGGCCATTGAAGTGTTACAGAAGGATGGGACGAACCTCATCTCGATTCCAGGCGAAGAGGTGCAGGGCCCATGGTTGTTCCTCAACCTTCCTGCAGGTAAATATCTGCTAAAAGCAACCGATTCGAGTGGAACAACACTAGAAAAAACCATAAACATAGCGGCGAAAAAAACGAGCACGGTTCATTTCCGCTGGCCCTAGAACAGGGTACGTGCCCCCAGGGAAATTCAGTATTTTCTCTTGCCCCCGTTAAAAGTCCACATGGCTTAATAGGCAACGCATCTCACTAAATCCCCTAAATTTTTTCGGTCCCTTTTTCCGCCTAAATACTTAGGTATAAAATTTTAGGCTTTTTGGTCTATAGCAAGACTTTAAAAGCGATTCTCTCTGCTTTTTTCAAGTTCATGATGGTTTCAGGTCATTCTTTATCCCCGATTATGAGGAATTTTTAATATTGTGTTAATCTTGACTTAAGATCAAAGAGCTATATCTCTAAAACAGCAATAATATTATTAAACATATCGTGATTTCATGAAAAAGGAGTTCAATATGGGACATTATGGAATACAGAAAAAGACCGCTTCGGTTGGGAAACGTCCCATCAAGAATGAAAACATTCAACCCATGGGCACTCCAACGACCAAAGCAGCCGATCCACGACATTCGGATACATGTACGCGATGTGGAGGATTTATGGTCTCCCACTGGTGCATGAATGTGAACTATGATGCCGGTGGCATGGAGATTTTAACAAAACGATGCTTGCAATGCGGTGAAGTCATTGATCCCGTTATTTTGGAAAATCGCCTGAACCCTGAACGAGAGGCGATGAAGAAAAAAACCCGTCCTCTCCTCTCCAGGCCTTTGGCATCATCGAACAAAGGCAAGGGCTCAGGGATGAGTTGTAGTCCTGTGGCTTAACCTTGGGTCTGGCCACATCAACAGTGGCTTTTTGGACCACCCACGAGGAAGAGCCGGAATTTGCCTCCTGAGGATTCAAAGACTGCTCGATTATTAAGTCTATCCTCCCCAGGATAATCCCAGGCCGCAAGTCTCCCCCTCTCCTTGTGGGTCCCATCTCACAGATTAGTCCATTTCAATTGGCTCTCAGCTTCTCTTTCCAGCTAGACTTTTTTCAACAATCCCTTCTACCATCTTCATCTCTTAAAAGGGAGTGAATGATGATTTTTTTTCGTGCCATCATGAGTTTTCTGCTCTTGCTTCTTCCGCAAGTCGCCTCAGCACAATTTGATGATTTTCTCAAAGGGATGGATAAATTGGCGTTGCCGGGCACAAAAACCCTGGGAGATGACAAGATCATCTCTGGCCTCAAAGAAGCTCTGAGCGTCGGGACGGAAAACACCGTAAATCTCACAGGCAATACAGACGGCTTTTTAAAAAATGAGGCTATTAAAATCTTACTCCCGGAAAAACTTCAATCCATGGACAAAGCCCTTCGATTCGCCGGGTTCGGACCTCAGGTGGATGAGTTTGTGGTCAGTATGAACCGGGCGGCCGAGCAGGCTGCCCCTTTGGCCAAACCCATTTTCAAAGATGCTCTTACGAACATGAATTTTGACGATGCCAAGAAAATCTTACATGGAGGAGATACCGCAGCCACCGACTACTTCAAAAACAAAACCCAGAACCAACTGGCCACTGCGTTCAAACCGGAAGTGGAGAAGGCCATGAACCAGGTCGGGGTCACCGCGCAATACAAAGAATTAGTGGGACAATATACGACGCTGCCATTCGTCAAAGTACCGGCTTTTGATTTGGACAACTACGTGGTCGGGAAAAGCTTGGACGGACTCTTTTACACGCTGGCGGAAGAGGAGAAAAAAATACGAACCAACCCCGCAGCGCAGGTGACGGATTTACTCAAAGAAGTCTTTGGAAAATAATTCATTGATTAATTTTGCCCTCACACCACTATGCTCTGAGTAAAAATGGACCAACCGATTATCGGGTTTCACCAGGATGACGTGGGCGATTGGGTAGCGGATCTGGCCTGTGGTCACGGGCAACACGTTCGACATCAGCCCCCGCTCAGTATTCGCCCGTGGGTCCTTTCCCCGGAAGGACGACGGGCACATCTTCAGAGCATACTCCAGTGCAAAAAATGTGACGAAGAATTGCGAGACTCCTCGGGAAGTGCGAACTAAAACACCGTCCTCTCTCTAAAAAAACTCTTCCTCAACTTCAAAGCAAAATATTCCTCCAACCCTTGCGCGTTACGGGTTGTGCCACATGGCTCCATCCGCATGATGCTCACTCCCCTGGTGAGTAATCTTGACGGTATCCCCGTTTTTCACTTGGGCTTCCAACGTGGAGATTTTTTGATTAATGGTCAACATGAGTTGATTGGAATGAAGAAAAGGCATCAGCCCTTGAAATTGGTCGGGATAATCCTCCAGCAGTTGGCGAAGGGTCGTGGCGTTTTCTAGAGTAATTTCCACTTCAGGATCTTCAACGACCTCCCGAAGCGCAAGTCCAAATATCAAAATTTTTACCATCCGGTGTTCCTCATCTAAAAATGAAAATCAATCCTATTGAAACGATCACAACGATCTTCCGACAGAGCACGCATTGTGTTTCAGCATCTCACCTCCTAGCCCTTGCGAGTATGCTCCCGCATGACCTGTGCGATATGCTTGACCTCCGCCTTTCCACGAAGACCATTTTTTAACTGAATCATGCACGCGGGGCAACTGGTGGCCACCACTTGAGCCCCGCTTTGTTGAATAGCTCGCTTCTTGCGTTGAAAAATCTCTTGTGAGGTCTCGTAATTTTTCACCATGTACGTCCCCGCTCCGCCTGCACACCGATCGGCATCCTGCATTTCGACAAATTCAAGATCAGTCAATGACGAGAGCAATTCTCTCGGAGCTTGGGATACGCCAGCGGCGCGAAGATGGCATGAAGAATGGTATGTCACTTTTGGCAACTTCTCATTGCCGGATACAGGCGAGTTCGGCGGCTGTGTTGATCTCCCACCCCGGTCAACCAGAAATTCAGAAATATGTTTAACCCGTTTTTGCAAATCGATCGCCACGGCTTCCTCCGGCTCTCCTTGAAAAAGTTTGACGTAATCCTTCAAGCTTAATGTACAAGAGGCACAACTGGTAATGACCGTTTCAAACTGAGCCAGATGAGCCAGATTGTCCCGTGCGCCGTCTTTCACCAAATCCCGCAATCCATACGTTTCAATAGGCGTCCCTGAACATCGTTGAGGGGGCAGAGCCACCTTCACGCCATGATCGGCTAAGAGACCAATCACGGCGTCCCCCACGCCATCGTCAAAATAGTTTGCGGCACAGCCGTGGAAATATGCGACTGGCGCCTGGCGAACATGATCGGGATGACAAAGATCGGGATACCGGTCACGCAAATGACGTTTGGCAAAAGTCGGAAGCACCATCTCTCGAGGAATTTTCGCGGTGGCGGCCAATCCACGCAACAACGGGCGAGTCATATTTTCCAGTATGCCTCGAATGACCGGACGATCCCAAAAGGACTGCGTCCATGCCACCACCTTCAGCAACGGATGAAAAAGCCATGGACGGGCATGAAGTGCAAAGATCCAACCAGCCACCCGATTGGGATGTTCCGCCCGTCGCTGAAGAATCAAGTCTGACACATCAACCCCTGCAGGACAAATGGTGCGGCAGGACTTGCAATTCAAACAGGCTTCGACAACACGTTCGGATTTCAGATACTGGTAATCCGAGGCCGTGACAATCTCAAACCAGCCGCGGGCACTCATATCTTCAGACTGGAACACATCATACACCGGACACACCGAATTACATTTGGCACACGTCGCACAGGGCTTCCCCATGCGCTCATAATCAATATGCTCCGTGAACGATGTTTCGCTGATTTTCACGCCGGGATTCATCATCCCCTGCGGGTCAAACGCCTGCTTCACGCGAACAAAGACCTGATAGACTTCTTCTCCATACATCACCCGCACCGTTTCCGCCCGTACACGCCCATCTCCATGTTCACCACAAATAGACCCGTCAAACCGGTCCAACACCGTTTGGTGAATCTCACGATGTGCCTCAACCATCGCGTGGAAATCGTATTGATTATGAAGATCGAGCAGCGGCACGATATGCGCGTTGCCATTCCCCACATGCCCGAAAATGGCAACGGAAACGCTCTGACGTCCGAAATACTCTTCCAAATACCGAATCAATTCTCCGGTACGCGAAGCCGGCACGACCACATCATCGACAAAATTGATCGGCTTTTTCAGAGGATCGAACCGATAGAGCGTCGGATACAATGCCTTGCGAGCCTTCCAGAGATCGGCTTGCTGAGCCGGATCCGATGCCAGCCTCACTTCACCCGTCACCGCAAAGGTTCGACACATCCCTTGCAATCGTTCCCGACGATCCGTTCCGTCTCCCTCATCAAATTCAATAAGTAGGGTGGCCGCAGCATCTAATGGGATGCCATGACGATCGCGCCCGATCAAATCCAAGGTATTCCCATCCATCACTTCCAAGGCATTAGGTTCCAACTCCAACAAATGCGGCACGGCTTCGCCCATACCCTCCAGGTGCCGGAAATGGATCAGACCTGTCACCGTGGCATCAGGTCGTTTGACCAATTTGACTGTCGCCTCACTCATGATCCCAAGCGTACCTTCGCTACCGACAAACAACTTGTGAACATCAAACACCCCTCTCTCAAGCCCTTTCACCAAATCAAACACGTTATAGCCGGAACTGTTTTTACTCACCTTGGGACGTTTGGCACGAATCACAGCCTGGTCCTGCTTGAGCAGCGCCCACACGGCTTGTAAAGATGCATACTGATTCAACAACGAAGTATAGGCCGCTCCTCCAATATCTACGGCCATGGCGTCAAGCCAACCCTCCTTTAACAACCGGACCCGGAGGGAATGAACATTGTCCTTCACCGATCCATAGCGAAGCGTATGCGGACCAGCCGAATTATTGGCGACCATGCCGCCCAATTTACACATATCCCCGCTTGAAGGATCGGGACCATACATCAGCCCCAAGGGGGCCAACTGCTTATTAAATTCAGACAACACCAGACCGGGTTGCACACGCGCCCACTGTTCTTCCCGATTGATTTCAAGAATCCGGTTCATTCGTGAAATATCCACGATAATGCCAGACCCGATGGCTGAACCAGTCAGGTTCGTTCCGGCAGCCCGCGGGGTAAGAGGCACGCCAACCCGGACGGCATACTCCATCACGACATCAATCTCTTCTTCCGTGTCAGGAAGAACGACGACTTGTGGGGGTATTTTGTAGATACTGGCATCGACGGAATAGGCCTTCAGCGTCGCCCAATCCCACCGGACCTTGTCGGCGTCCAATCTTTTGGCTAAATCAGCGCCAAGGGAAGATTTTTTTTCAGGTAACAACAAAGCCATAGGAACTCATCCCGCTCCATATGCAGAGAGAACACCCGCTCATTGTAGGAGAGAAGACCGGAAGGCAACAAGAAAGGCCGTCGAGACGCGTGGCCTCAACTCACATCATGCGGAAAGATCGGCGACGCGAGATTCCCCCTCGTCTCCTTCAGATTCAAAGGGAAGCTCCATCGGAAATTGTTCCGGGCTACCTAAATCTTTCAATTCTTTCAACGGAGGCAGATCCCGGAGATCGCGCAGGCCAAACCGTTGAAGAAACTGTTTACTGGTCCCGTACAAAATAGGGCGACCTGGAATATCCTGCCGCCCGACGATCCGAATCAATTTCTGATCCAGGAGCGTACGCAACACACCGGAGGTCTCCACACCTCGAATTTTCTCAATATCCGCCCTCGTAATGGGCTGTTTATAACTCACAATCGCCAGGGCCTCTAACGCCGATTTTGAAACCTTGGCGGAAGTTTTGACCTTACTGGTCAATCGCTTGATATAGACACTCTGTTCAGGCCGCGTCACCATGACATATCCGCCAGCCACTTCAAGAATCTGCAAACCGCGTCCAACCTCCTCATACTCGGCCTGGAGAGTCTGCATGGCAGATTTGATAGACGGTTTGGGCACCCCTTCGAGTACGGAAGCCAACCTCTCGAGACTGAGAGGGTCATGGGATACAAACAGCAGCGCCTCAAAGGCGCCTTTCAGTTCATCAAGATCCAACGCCACCTCTTGCCTCTCTGTATCGGCGTCGTTGACCTCTTCCGAATTATGCCCATTGGTGGAGGCATCGACCAGTGCAGAATCCTCGGGCTGGTCGGCATCTACAACATCTGAAGTCAGGTGTCCATTGGTGAGTGCTTTGGTAATCATATCTTCCTCCTATGTGGACTGAAACAGTCCATCCCACACCGCCACATTCACTATTCTTACAAACAACCTAGATAATTCCTCACGGATCGTCTTTCCACAATCAATGACCAAGTCAAGACTTACAATTCTTCCATTTGAAAACTTCCCGCAGCATCAGGCCCTCCCGCAGGAACGAAGCGCCTGGTTACTTGGATAGGGCCAAGCCATTCTCCTTGAAATAACCGAACCAGGTTCATCCGGACCAACTCCAATAAGGCCAAAAACGTGACAATCACGAGAGGCCGCGACCAATGCTGCGCAAACAGCCCTTCAAAAGGAATTGTCGACTCCCCTTCCAACCGCTCCAAAATCACTTGAATGCGATCCTGAACCGTCCAGGCTTCCCTGGACAATTCCACAAATTGGTCGGTTGGAGCTCGATCCAGGACTTCCTGAAAGGCACTGAGGAGATCAAATAACTGGAGATCCTCAGTGGTGAGATCTTCCTCGTCCACAGACTTTATCGGCAATGGAAGAGGATCCCGCCCAAACGACTCCCGCCAGATACGTTCCCGTGCGACCAAGGTCCCAGCCGCTTCCTTAAACCGCTCATATTCCACTAATTGCCGGACCAATTCAGAACGAGGATCCAGACCCTCATCATCCTCCGTCACGGCTTTTTCCTCTTTGGGAAGGAGCGTCCTGGATTTAATGTACAGCAGCGTGGCCGCCATCACCAGAAATTCACCGGCCAGGGACAGGTTCAAGGTCTTCATCAGGGACAGATATTCCAGATATTGCTTAGTAATCAGCGCAATTGGAATATCATAGATATTGATCTGGTGTTTCCGAATCAGGTGGAGGAGAAGGTCCATGGGGCCGGTAAAGGCCTCAAGCTTGACCTGATAGGCATCATCATCTTCGAGGTCGGAAATAATCAGAGAAGGGACAGAGTCCAATCAAGAGCCTTTCGGCTGGGGTCCAGGGTGCAGATTTCGAAACTGGTATACCATCTTTTGTGTTAAGCCGCAATACCTTAACAAAATATAGTGGTTCAGACCATTTAGGCGGTCTTTTTCCTCTTCGAGACCCAGAGGAAAAATAGCACCAAAATGACCAGACCTGCAAAGATCGCGAACTGGGCTTGTTGGCTCCGCCAACCCTGAGACAGAACCGCGTCAAGGGATAAGTTGCTCCCGGTTAATTCCGGTGGTGCGTGGAACACCACTCCTGAAAAATCCTGGCTCCCGTCAAACCTGGCGCTTGTAAAATCGACAACATTGTGAAATTGGGTGTCCTGGAAGGAGACCTCCTGTTTAAATTCCGTGAACCGAAAATAGATTTCATGATCGACCATAACGGATGAAAAATCAGCCTGGCCATCAAAGACCGCCCCTGAAAATCCTGTTCCACTGGCAAAATGGGATCGGGAAAAATCCGCCCCCTGTTGAAACTCGACTTCTAAAAATTCCGCCACCCCGGTGAAATGCGTGTCGGCAAATGTGACCCGATCGCGAAAAGCGGCCTTATGAAACCGGGAATGGGTTCCAAAGGTCACCTGAGAAAAATCCACCACCTGGTCAAATTGAGATCCAATAAAAAACGCCTCAAAATCCACGCGCACCTTTGAAAATTCGAAAGGCCCCACAAACACTGTTTTAGAAAGGTCAATCGACTGCTGAAAGACCGTACCAGTGAAATCCAACGCTCCCAGCACAAGGAGGGCACCTTCAACCAGATTGGTCGCCAGAACTTTTTCAAACCGGGAATGTCGAATGGAGAGGGACCCTGGAATGACACGAACGGCTTCGATGCTCCGTTGGTGAAGACGTTCTTGTACAGCCGGGGAAATGTCGGAATCTCCTGACAGGTCATGAAGAGGCAGGCGATCCAGCATCACATCATCAAGCACCAGCACACCTTCAAAATCAATACTCCTGCCTTGCTCCAGAGCATCAAGAACATCGGCTCCCCTCACCGCCAGTGTCGCTTGTTCCTCCGGCAAACAGGGTCCTTCAACATGAACCCAGAAGACGTTCTCGATTTCCGGAGGAGTCGGAAGAAGACGGCAGGCCTCCACTGGCATGGGCAACAGACCAAACAGGCCTAGCACAAGCGCAATCGGCAAACCATGGAGCCCCCGCAATCCCATCAATCGCCCAATCGAATGAGTGTGAGATGGCATTCAGGGCAACCGGACAGCCTCCTAGGCAGAAGAAGCGCTCTCAGCGGGTTGGGAAGTCTTAGACTCGGCAGGCTTGGCAACGGGCGCCACAGCGGGTGTAGGAACAGCCCCTTCGGCAGGCTTCGAAGCCGCGGGCTTGGAAACATCCTTCAGGGCTAAATAAAAATCGCGATGTTCGTATTCCGTTTTAGCTAAGGCTTGATCGACTTCTTGAACGGTCTTGGGGGGAGGCACCACGACCTTCTCCCCTTCCCGCCAATTGGCCGGTGTCGAACAGGCGAAGCGTTCTGTCGTCTGCAACGCGGTGACCAGCCGAAAGATTTCATCCACATTGCGGCCGGCATTGAGTGGATAATAGACCAAAGCCCGGATCACCCGCTTGGGATCAATAATAAACACCGCCCTCACCGTTGCAGTGGAACTCGCATTGGGATGAATCATCCCATAGAGTTTGGCGACTCGCATATCGGCGTCGGCAATCATCGGAAAAGGAATGGTGGCGCCCATCTTTTCGTGAATGTTTCGCAACCAGGCTAAATGGGCATGAATGCTATCCACACTCAGCCCGATGAGTTTCACCCCTCGCTGACGAAATTGATCATAGAGTTGGGCAAAAGCCACCAATTCAGTCGTACACACCGGAGTAAAATCAGCAGGGTGAGAAAACAACACGACCCAGTGTTGTTCCTGCCAGGCGCTAAAACTAAAATCTGTATGTTGGGTCGTCACTGCGGAAAAGTCCGGCGCAGGATCTCCGATGCGAGGCAATCCTCGTTCTTCAGACATGAAACCTCCTTCAGTTGGCAAGACAGAAACACCACCAGTCAGTCTCAGGCTGAGTGAAAAATCACGGCCTTCGATGAAACCGGGATCAAAAAAAACGTACGCGTTGCGTTAGCAGACAAAAGAGCCGTTGGCACCTCACACGTCCCACTACGGCGTAGAATCTCTACCAGGACCTGGGGATTTCCTCCTCATCATCCTCAGTATTGGATTCGGTTTCCCGAAAAAACTTTTCAGTGCCTAATTCCTCGGATAAGTCTTCAGTGAGATCCAAATCCTCATCCGCTTCATCGGCCAAATCTCCGGCAAAGTCATCATCGTCAAAATCATCGGCTAAATCATCCACCTCCAAGGCGTCGGTGGCATCATCGATTTCAGTCGTCAAGGCATCAAGGGTGATGTCGCCATCCGCTTCGACTTCAATATCCAATTCGGCATCGATGTCTTCCGGCAGATCAGTCGTCTCTTCGCCCAGCTCTTCCTCTCCGATACCGGCAGGGGAAATCACCCGTGCGATCTTCGGCTTCTTTTCCTCAAGTCCCTTGGCCGCAGCCGCCTCTTTTTTGGGCCTTCCCCGGCCCTTTTTCGCCTCGCCTGGAGCAGGCGTCACTGCCGAGGATTTGGCTTTTAAGCCTTCCGCTTTGGTCACAGCCTTAGCCGGTTTGGCAGCAGACTTAGCTCTCTTCTGTGTTGTTGGTTTCGCAGTCTTTTGAGATGGAGTCAACTTCTTCTCTTTCCCTTTCACCACCTTTTTTGGCGTCGCTTTGGATCGTGGTGTAGCCTGAGCCACGGCCTTGGATTGTTTCTCCTTGGCCTGAGCCTTGGTGCCGACCTTCGTTTTCTTGGACTTCGCTTTGGTAGACGGTGATCGTTGAGGCTTCACAGGCTTCTTCGGTCTGGCTTTCGTCTTCGGTCTGGCTTTCATCTTCGGTTTAGCTTTCGCTTGAGTCCGAGACGTCTTCCTAGACTTGAGCTTAGGCTTAACCTTGGGCTTCGCCTTAGCCTTTGACTTAGTCTTGACATTTGACTTGGGCTTGGCCTTGGACTTGGGCTTAGCCTTGGCAGCCATGTGTCACCCTCCTGATTGTGTGATCGACAAATGATCCGTCCGGGACAGATCGCCTCCTGAGTTGCCCCCATCTAACATGGAGAGGGCCTCTCAATCAACAGAAGATTTTCAAGAACCGTATTCTTCTTCTATATTCGAAAAACTTCCGGCCATTCATGATCCCTGCTAGAATAGGAAATCCTATGGAAATTATCACCACGCATCTCGAGGCAGATTTCGATGGCATCGCCTCAATGGTGGCTGCCAAGAAGCTCTACCCGGAGGCATATCTCGTTCTCCCGGCAGGAGCCCAATCCCGGGAGCGAGCGTTTCTCGCCGAACATCCCCTTCCCTTAACGGCACTCTCCAGCCTGGACCTCACAAAAATAACCCGCCTGATATTAGTGGATGCCCAGCACCAAGATCGGTTAGGACCACTCGAAAAAGTCATTGAAAATCAACACCTTTCCGTTCATATCTTTGATCATCATCCCATGGAGGGGGACAATCCCCTGCTTCCACGCGCGGACTACTGCAAACTCGATTCGGTGGGGGCCACCATCACCCTCCTCTGCGAAGAACTGCAAGCCAGATCGCTGAAGTGGACACCCGCCGAAGCCACATTATTTGCCATAGCCCTGTATGAGGAAACCGGCCAATTCGGATATCTCAATACCACACCCCGCGACTTTCAGGTCGGTGCCGCCCTCGTCCAATCAGGCGCTGATATCAACCAGGTCACGAAGCATATCAGCCGGCAATGGACGCCCCCACAACTCGAATTATTCCATGCACTGCTTCAATCGGCACAAATCCTGAACCTCGGAAACCGCCGTATTCTTCTCACCACCCTTACCTGGCCTGACTATGTGCAGGACCTGGCGCCGGTGGTTCAACAACTGGCGCAATTGCACGGAGCCGATGCCATCATCGCCGCCGTGGCCATGGAGGGCAAAGTGCAAGTCATCGGGCGAAGCCGCCACCCTGACATGGATATGAACCATATCACCCAGGCCTTTGGGGGCGGAGGGCACACCATGGCTGCCGCCGCCAGCATTAAAGGGCTCACCTTAGTCGAAGTGGAACGGAAGATACACGCCCTCCTTCAGGAACAGGCCAAAACCTGGCTCCCCATCAAGCGTCTCATGACGACGCCGGTCAGGACCGTGGAACTCAACACCCCGATCAAACAGACCGAACGCCTTATGACCCAATATGAGGTCAACGCCTTACCCGTGGTCAATGCCACTGGAGCCTTCATGGGGTTAGCCACACGGGAGGCGGTGCAAAAGGCCCTGTATCACAAACTGGCCACCCACCCCATTGATCACATCATGCTCAGAGACATCTTCCTGGCCACCCCCGCCACACCCTTTGAAGATGTCCAACACCAAATGGTCGAGCGGAATCAGCGGATCGTCCCGGTGCTGGATCATGACCAGATCGTCGGCATTTTCAGCCGTACCGATTTGCTTCGGGCAATGCACCAAGGACTCCCTTCCCAATTAGGTGATGCCGAGCCGCCAAGTGAAAAGACTTCACTTGCGACACCAGCCCCCACGCCAACCTTGCGAACCTCCAATCTCCAAAAACAATTGGAAAGCCGGTTGCCTCCGACCCTCCTGGCCTTGCTCGCAACCATTGGAAAGTTAGCCGACACACAGGAGGTCGCGGCCTTCCTGGTAGGCGGATTCGTCCGTGATCTCCTCATGAACATTCCTAACTTCGATCTGGACGTGGTGATCGAAGGAGACGGAATTCGTTTCGGCAAAACCTTAGCAAAAGAGCTGAAGGCGGAATGGACAATTCATGAGCGATTTGGAACCGTCTCAATCGCGCTTCCTAAGACGCTCAACATTCCACAGATGCATCACCTGGACATCGCCACGGCCAGGACGGAATATTACGAATACCCCACCGCGCTACCGACCGTGGAGCGCAGTTCCATTAAAAAAGATCTCTACCGGCGGGACTTCACCATCAACGCCCTGGCCATTCGCTTAAACAGAACCCCCGGCGAACTCCTGGACTTTTTCGGAGGCCGGCGTGACCTCAAGGATAAAATCGTTCGCGTCCTCCACAGTCTCAGCTTTGTGGAAGACCCCACGCGCGTCTTCCGGGCCATCCGCTTCGAACAGCGGTTCGGGTTCCAGATCAGTAAAGAAACCCAGTATTTCATTCAACAGGCCGAAACCATGGAATTGTTTCACCGGCTCTCCGGATCACGGCTGGGAAACGAACTGATCCATATTTTAGAAGAGCCTGAGCCGGCCAAAGGCGTCCAGCGGTTAAGTCAGTTCAAACTCTTCCGGTTCATTCATCCTAAGCTACAATGGAAAGAACCGGGGCCCACGCTGTTTGAATCCGGCGAAAAAATTCTGGCCTGGCATGAGGTGGAAAACGCCAAACCGGGAACCGGGCGATGGCTGGTCTATGCCCTGGCCTGGTTCGAATCGTTAGGCAAAACCGAACTGGTCAAAACCTGGAAACGGTTAGGATTCCCACAAAAAACCACGGAGACAGTCGGAGAGTTCTTGCAGGCCCAGTCTACCCTGATGCGCACCCTCAACAAAAAGCATCTGGCTCCCTCGGAAGCCTACGCGCTCCTCACGCCATGGCCCAAAGAACTCGTGCTCTTCCTCATGGCCAAAGCGCAGAGCAAACCTGCGACGCAGGTGGCGATGGAAAGGATTCGTGAATATCTCACCACATTCCAACATGTGTCCATCACATTAACCGGTCACGACCTGGACGAGATGGGCCTCCCCAAAGGTCCGGCGTATCGCCGGGTGCTCGATCGCGTCTTCAAGGCCAAACTGGATGGTCTGGTGGCCACACCGGAAGATGAATATCGCCTCGCCAAAACATTCATCCAGCAAGAGACCATATCAGGAAGCCATGCCAAATCTTCTTCATTGGCAAAGAAGGACAAGGGATAGTCGCCTTCCTATAGAATCTCCCGATAAGTATTTCAGTCCTTCCCCATGCACGCGTTTTCACCGTCCCCCACACCGTCTCGAGTCCGCTGGCGAATACTGTTTCTGCTTCTCCTCATCAGCATCATCACCTACATCGACCGGGTGAATATTTCCGTCACCGCCCGCCAGATGATGCCGGCCCTCGGACTCACCGATCTCCAAATGGGACAGATCTTTTCGGCCTTTGTCTTTGGGTACGCTCTCTTTCAAATTCCCGGCGGATGGCTGGGGGATCGCTGGGGACCACGCCGCATCCTGACCTTTGCCGTCATCTGGTGGTCGATCTTTACCGCCCTCACGGCTGTCGCGCCCACACTTCCATTGGCCAACCTGATCGGCATCATGGGCTCGCTCATGGTCGTGCGGTTCCTCATCGGCATCGGCGAAGCCGCCGCGCTGCCGAATTTCAATCGGGCCGTCGCCAACTGGCATCCACCGAATGAACGAGGCTTAGGCATTGGCATCACCATCGGGGGCATCGGCGTGGGCTCGGCCCTCACGCCACCCATCACCGCCTGGATCATGGTCAATTATGGCTGGCAAACCGCCTTCTATGTCGCAGGCGGATTGGGGATTGGAATCGCACTTTTGTGGTATTGGTACGCGACCGATCATCCCCGGCAACATGCACAGGTCAACAACGCCGAAGCCACACTCATCGAGGGAACGGAATCGCTCACCAACCTTCCCACTGCGTTGGAAGGACGATCCGGCAAAGCCTGGGGCATGGTCCATGATGTCTTCACTGACTTTGAAACACGTGAAGGCCTGCCTCCGGCTTCACAGGCAAGAAGCAACAGCAATGGCAACGGAACCGGAGAAAAGAAAGACCGCGCCCCCTCCTCCATCCCAACACGAACAGGAAGGAAGAGCGGACCAGCCCCCACTCGAATGCCAAAGACCGACACCGTTCCCTGGAAAGCCATCCTTACCACCCCCACCGTCTGGTGGCTCACCCTCAGTTACACCTGTCTCGGCTATGTGGCCTATGTCTATATGTCCTGGTTCTATCTCTACCTCGTCAACGTCAGGGGCTTTGCCATCCTTCAAGGCGCCTTCTTTGCCTCAGCGCCGTTCATCGCCATGGCCTTCTTCTGCCCATTAGGAGGATGGGTGACGGATCGGCTCGCAGAAAAATACGGCATC
>Ga0209536_100004978_pt1 | contig 20852 bp, 26 predicted proteins | sample DeeMarSeWOR28_12_FD_187461 | JGI IMG/M metagenome (GOLD analysis project Ga0209536, IMG submission 187461) | Marine sediment microbial communities from White Oak River estuary, North Carolina - WOR-2-8_12 (SPAdes) (version 2) | ecosystem: Environmental > Aquatic > Marine > Intertidal zone >... | reverse complement strand
TGTCGAGCCGCCGGACCGCATCTGTCAGGTCACCCGTGTCCACGAGAATCAAGTTGCCGATCATGATGGCCGTGGCATTGGCGGGGGTGGACAGAGCCGCCTCCGTGAGAGAAGTGAGGTACTCCTCTGACTGAGGGGTCGCGAAAATCGCGCGCACGAAGTCACCCATCCACTGCTCGCGGTCTGTCTGCACCGCTGCATATCGTTCTCGAAAGGCGGACGATTGTGACCAGTCCGCGTCGATCGCATGGTCCACCAGGACGGCGCCGGCCACCTGGTCAGTCCCCGACTGGTCCACGTACTGCAGCACCTCGTGCACGCCCAGCGACCAACCGACCAGGACAGTTGCCTCCAGATCGAGGTGCTCAAGCAGCTCACCGATGTCCTGAGCTCGCCGGCTCGCGTAGTAACCGTAGGCGACCTTCTCCGAACGTCCCTGACCTCGGGGGTCGAACGCGATCACTCGGTGAGTGGCCGCGAATCGATCGAGCTGCGGCTGCCAGATCTCGGCTGGCATCGTCCATCCCGGGACGAACACGACGGGAGCGCCTTCGCCGGCTTCCAGGTAGTGAAGCTCGACACCATCGGAGGAGGTGAACGTGCCGCTGCGGATCTCAGGCTGGGCCCAGACCGGAGCCGCGGATGCGATTGAGAACGCCAGCCAGCCAGCGAGTGGACGCATCTTCATGATAGACCTCCTTGGACGGCCGAAGGTCGTACACCGCCTGCGCCCCAACAAGCGCTTCCTGCTGACATGGGTTGGCTGCGGGCGTTCGTGTGACGACCAGATACATGCTCCGCCGTGCCGCCGAGTCGGACGCCGAGTTCGCGCGGCTCGCTCACCACGCGGCGTACCGCGATGTGGTCGAGAGGCAGTTTGGTCCTCCTTCCACGAGAACCGAGCGCTGCACCTCTACCGACGTCTCGGGTTCAGGGGCATCGGGAAGACGGAGACTCACGTTCTCACGGAGTGGGTGCCACGGTAGGGAGCCATCGGCCGGACCTGAGGCGATGGACAGGCTCGCTGGCGGTCCAGAGGGCACCGCAGCAGAATTCCAGCCCGCTCGAGGCATCCTCCCATGCCGGCGGCTCGACCTGAACCAGACCACGAGAACACCGTATGATCCGCAAGTGCTTCGCCGTGCTCACGGCCCTCGTCCTTTGTCTTCCGACGGGCGCCATCAGTCAGGATCGGCCCAACGTCGTCCTCGTCCTCATGGACAACTTCGGGTGGGGTGAGCTCGGGGTGTACGGAGGGGGGATCATCCGGGGGGCCGAGACCCCCCGAATCGATGCGCTCGCAGCCGAAGGCATGCGGTTGCTCAACTTCAACGTGGAAGCCCAGTGCACCCCCAGTAGAGCGGCAATCCTCACCGGCCGGTACGCCATTCGGACCGGGAATGCGACCATCCCGCTCGAGACCCCGATCTACGGCCTGACCCAGTGGGAGTACACCTTGCCCGAGATGCTCTCGGAGGTCGGATATTCGACGGGGATGTTCGGGAAGTGGCACCTGGGCCACACCGAGGGCCGGTTCCCGACCGACCAGGGCTTCGACGAGTGGTACGGGATTCCCAACTCCTCGGACGAGAGCGCGTGGCCGGACGACTCACGCTTCCGACCAGACAGCCACGAGTTCGCCCGTGCCGAGCACGTGATGGAGGCCCGCCGAGGTGAAGCGCCTCGAGAGCTGCAGGTCTACGACACCGCGGAGCGGACGCTCATCGATGGGGACCTCACCGAGCGCGCGATCGACTTCATGGAGCGGCAGGTCGGCGCGGGGAATCCCTTCTTCGCCTTCGTTCCCTACACGCAGCCACACATGCCCACGCTCCCGTCCCCCGAGTTCGAGGGTGCCACGGGCAACGGGAACTTCGCGGACGTCCTCGCACAGACGGACGCCTACGTGGGTCGTCTCCTTGATGCAGTGGACCGCCTCGGCGTCCGGGACAACACGATCTTCATCTTCACGTCGGACAATGGCCCGGATCCGACGGTCCCGCACCAGAGCTTCGCCGGGCCGTGGAGCGGGTCGTACTTCACGGGTCGCGAAGGGTCGCTGCGGGTGCCCTTCATCGTTCGGTGGCCCGACCGGATTCCGGCCGGCTCGGTAAGCAACGAGATCGTCCACGAGATGGACCTCTTCCCCACGCTGGCCCGGGTCGTCGGCGGCTCCGTTCCGCAGGATCGCATCATCGACGGTGTCGACCAGCTCGACTTCCTCATTGGTCGTCAGGAGTCGTCGAACCGCGAGCACGTGATCGTCTATGTCGGCGCCGAGGTCTACGGCGTGAAGTGGCGCAACTACAAGATGATGACGAAGGAGATCGACCTGGGATTCGGCGATCCGACGCGCTCCTACGGCGTGCCCCTGCTGTACGACCTGCACACCGACCCCAAGGAAGAGACGCCCATCCACGCACAGTGGTACGAGATAGGGTGGATCCGCTGGCCGGCCGGGGAATACCTGGTCCAGCACCTGGGCTCTCTCCAGGCGGAGCCGCCGATCCCACCCGGGACGCCCGATCCATACGAGCCTGGCGCGCGCTGATCGGAACGACCGCTATCGGTGAGTACCTCCTGACAAGAAACGGACGCAGGTGGTCGCCATGAAGTGGATTCTCGGGGGGACGGTTGTCGCCTCCCTCATCATCGGAGCCTGTGACAGCCAAGAGGCGTCGCCTCGACCGGGATCGGCGATCCTGGTCGCACATCGGGGAGCTTCGGCGTACGCGCCGGAGCACACATTGGCCGCGTATGATCTGGCGATTGCGCAGGGCGCCGACTTCATCGAGCCCGACCTCCAGATCACTCGGGACGGGATCCTGGTCGTGGTTCACGACCTGACGCTCGAGAGGACCACGGACGTGCGTGAGCGGTTTCCGGACCGCTACCGCGAATGGGAGGACGGTGACTCCATCCGGCGCGTCTGGCCCGTCGTCGACTTCACGCTGGAGGAGGTGAAGAGCCTCGATGCGGGTAGCTGGTTCTCCGAGGAGTTCGTCGGGGCTCGTGTGCCGACCTTCGGTGAAGTCCTCCAACTGGCGAAGGGGCGCGCAGGCGTCTACCCGGAGACCAAGGCTCCCTCCGTGTACGCAGGGTCCGGGTTCGCGATGGAGCGACTCGTACTGGACGAGCTGAGAGCACACGGGCTCGAGCGCGCTGGAGCCGACCCGGCGACCCCCGTGGTTCTGCAGTCCTTCAGCGCTGAGAGCCTGCGACTGGTCCGGACCGAATACGGGTCGGACCTCCCCCTCACCTTTCTGCTTGGCGGCAGGGGGTCCGAGGACTGGACGTCCGACCACGGGCTGCAGGAGATCGCAGGGTTCGCTGACGGAATTGGGCCCTCTCGGGCCCTCCTCCGAGAAGACGACACTCTCGTGCAGAGGGCCCACCGTGCAGGGCTGACCGTGACGCCCTACACCTACGGGACCACCGACCAGGTCACGCCGGCATCGCTCCGCGACGTGATGACCGAAGCGGTGTGCATCCTTGGAGTCGACGGCTTGTTCACGAACAACCCCGACCTCTTCCCACGTGTGTGCGGATAGGTGCGCGGTTCCGCGGTGCCCAAGACAAGGAACCGCTGCCGTCCGCGGAGGCTGATCTGCGGGTCGGGTACCGTCCGTAGTTTGTCAGCAGGCGGCTGCGGCAGCAGAATCCCAATCCGATAGACCTCGCGTCCTGCCAGGGGGTGGAAGCACCATGCGAACGTGCCTGCGGGTGGGGGCTCTCTGCTCACTCCTCCTTGCCAGCCCGGGGGGCATCCACGGCCAGGAGGTGGTGAGTGTCGACTCCCTCCGATCCTGGATGCAGCAAGTGTCCAACAGGGGCCGCTGGGGCGAAAGCGACGAGCTCGGCACTCTGAACCTGATCACGCCGGCCCGCCGGCAGGCCGCGGCAGCTTCCGTGACCGACGGGGTCACGGTATCGCTCGCGCATGATCTGATTCCGGGACCGAACCGGAACTCCATTCAGCCTCTCGAAGTCGAGCACATGGTCGCACCGCTCGGGGTGACGACTGCGGCGTTGGACCGGTTCAACATCATGTATCACGGTTGGGCCTACTCTCATCTCGACGCGCTCTCGCACTTCGCGTTCGACAGCACCTTCTACAACGAGCGTCCGCTCGACATCCTGACTCCTTCTGGGTCCACGAGCCTGGACATCGGCGTCATGTCGAACGGAGTCGTTGGCCGCGGAGTCCTCATCGACGTCCCCCGACTCCGTGGGGTGGCCTATCTCGAGCCGGAGGCCCTGATCACCTCGGCCGACTTCGAGGCCTGGGAGGAACGGACCGGAGTCCGGGTGTCCGAAGGAGACATCCTGCTGGTTCGGACTGGTCGCTGGACGCGCGAAGCTGCCGAAGGGCCGTGGTCGGTGCGCGCATCCTCCGCGGGAGTGCACCCCTCCGCCGCTCTCTGGCTCCGTGAACGAGGAGTCGCTGCGCTCGGCGGTGATGCGGCGAACGATCGAACTCCTTCGGTCGTGGATGGCGTTGGTGATCCACTCCATCAACTGGCGATCGTGGGCATGGGGATGCCGTTCTTCGACAACCTCGACCTCGAAGCGCTGGCCGTGGCAGCCGCCGAGCGATCGAGATGGCATTTCCTGTTCGTCGCTTCACCGCTTCGGCTGACCGGAGCGTCAGGCTCACCGGTCAATCCGCTGGCAATCTTCTGAGCAAATGGGTGTGAGAGTCCAACCACCACGCCTGGAGTTCACATGAAACGCGTCACCGGCATCGGCGGCATCTTCTTCAAGGCTCAGGATGCACCTGCGCTGCGGGACTGGTACAGGCGCCATCTCGGCATCGATGTCCAGGCGTGGGGCGGTACCGCGTTCACCTGGACCGACTCGGACGGCGAGCCTACCGGCGGAATGACCGTCTGGTCCGTCGCCCCGGAAGAAAGCGACCAGTTCGCCCCGAGTAAGGCCCCCTTCATGGTCAACTACCGCGTCGAAGACCTTCACGCGGTGGTCACGGCGCTCAAGGCGGAGGGCTGCAACGTCCTCGACAAGATCGACGAGTCCGAGTACGGCAAGTTTGCCTGGGTCATCGACCCCGAGGGAAACAAGGTCGAGCTGTGGCAGCCACCGGCCGGGCAATGAAGCATGCCCGCGGTCCCTGGCAGCCTACCTGAACCCCTACCCACCTGAGAGGGCACGAAATGGAAGGTCCCGAAAAGATCTCGGACTCGGCCGAGCTCACGAGGCGAGACCTCGTCAAGGTGACAGCAGGAGCGGCGGGATTCGTGCTCGCGGGGTGTCTGAATGACGTGGGCTCGACCGGGGCGAGCGTAAGGGGACTCGACGATCCACTCCACTACTCCTCCTCGATGTCGCTTGCGGCAGCGGTCCGGGAAGGGCGTGTGTCGGCAACGGAGCTGGTGGATGAATTCCTCGCGCGCATCGAGGAAGTGAATCCAAGCCTGAACGCGGTGGTCCGACTCCGCGCCGAGGAAGCGAGAGCTGATGCCAGGCGAGCCGACGAGGCCCAGGCCCGCGGCGAATCGCTGGGGCCCCTCCACGGAGTTCCCATGACCATCAAGGACTCGATCGATACGGAGGGGCTCGTTTCAACCGGTGGGACGACGGGGCGCTCGAACTTCGTGCCCGACCGCGACGCCACGGTGGTACGTCGCCTCAAAGAGGCCGGGGCGATACTCCTGGGGAAGACCAACACGCCGGAGCTGACGCTTTCGTACGAGACGGACAATCTCGTGTACGGTCGAACGAACAATCCGTGGGATCTCGACCGTACACCTGGTGGAAGCAGTGGAGGCGCCACCGCGATCCTTGCCGCGGGAGGAGCGGCGTTCGACATCGGCAGTGACTACGGCGGAAGCATTCGCTTGCCGGCCAGCTTCTGCGGGATCGTCGGGATCAAGCCGACCCATGGCCGGGTGCCACGGACGGGCCACGTCTTCCCGTTCGGCGGAACCCACGACTCGTTTCAGCAATTGGGGCCGCTTGCTCGTTACGTCGAAGACCTCTTCCCGCTCCTGAGAATCATCGCCGGGCCGGACAACATCGATCCAGCGATCGTCCCCATGCCTCTGGGTCATCCGTCCGAGGTCGACCTGCGGTCGCTCCGGGTCGGATTCCACGTGGAAGACGGAATCAGCGCCCCGACGGATGAAATCCAGGCCGTCGTGCGCGAGGCGGCGAGGGTGATAGAGGGCGTCGGAGCATCGATCGAGGAATCGCGGCCGCGCGGGATCGAGCGCTCTTTCGACGTCGGGAATCAGATTTGGAGCGCGGATGGAGGAGCGGCGGTCCGACGCCTACTGCAGGAGGCCGGCACAATGGAGGTGGACCCGGAAGTGGAGTATCCCGCACTCGATGCGGGAGCACTCGACCGCGTTCTGACGGACTGGTACTCCGTGCGTAGTGAGATGTCGGCGTACTGGAATGACCACGATGTCATGCTCTGTCCTGTGAATGCGCGTCCAGCCGGCCTCCACGGCGCGACCGCCAACTGGGAGGAAATCCAGGACAACGAAGGCAAGAACTTCAGCTATACGATCGCGCACAACGTCACCGGCTGGCCCGCAGGCGTGGTGCCTGGTGGCTCTTCCGCCGAGGGCCTGCCCATCGGCGTCCAGATCGTCGCTGCGCCCGGGCGGGAAGACCGGGTCCTGGCGGTGTTGGCCCATCTCGAAAGAGAACTCGGAGGATTCCGGCCGCCGCCGATCTGAGAGGCCTGCACAATCCCGAATCGTTTGGCCACGCTCACGCTGACACCCCTGGAATGAACCGAGTCAATTGGTCCCAAGCTGTTGCCGAGGTACTCCTGCTCGCGATCGGTATCGGCCTCGCGCTACTGGCCGACAGCTGGTGGCAGCAGCGACAAGAGCGTGTCGAGGAGCAGTCCTATCTGACGGCGCTTCATGCCGACTTCAGCGCGACGAGGGACGAACTGGCTCGCACTCTCGAGGATAGTCGGGGGACTCGGGATCATGTGGTGGCATTCCTCGAGCTGCTATCCGGCGACGAAGGATCCGTCCCCGTGGACAGCCTCGAGAGGATGGTGGAGCCGTCGTTCTGGTGGTGGGACGTGGAGCCGGTGCTTGCCACTTATCAGGACATGGTCAACTCGGGCGACCTCCGATTGATACAGAATGGCGAACTCCGAGTCGAAATGGCTGCTTTCCTGAGCTTCCTCGAGACGATCGAGAACCTCAACGACGCCTCGCTGCTGGAGTGGAAGGATCTGCAGGCCCCGTTCATGATCGATCGCCTGGTGGTGACGTCGACATACGCGGACTACGGGGAGCGGGACTTCCCCAAGAGTCGACATCGGACCGATCCGAGTGCTTTCTGGGACGGCGAGCTCGAGAACATCCTGGCCATCAAGCTGATCAACCTGGAGGACCAGATTCGGAACCTCACGGACGCCCAGGAGAAGGTCGGACGCGTCCTGTCACTGATCGAGGGCGAGCTGGCGGAGACGTGACCGCGACCTGACAAGGAGTTGCTGAGGTCAGCGACTCTCGGAGCGCAGCGTCTCGGAGAATCCCGAGGAATCGCCGCAGACGGGGCATCGGCTGAGAGGCAACGCGCTGGCGGACTGGAAGGCGCCGCTGCAGAATCCCGCTTCATTCGGGGGCGCTGGCAGCGTGCCTGTTTCCCAGGATTCCTCAGGCGCATCAGAGAGTGACCGAGAGCTTCGACCTCCTGTCCTCCTTGGCGGAGATCGCCGGAATCTTCATTGGTTTCGGCGCCTTGATCGTCTTGTCCGGCGAGAAGGACGAGGATCCGGTAGAGATGGGCATGGTCCGGCAGGTAGTCGTATCGGGACTGGTGACCCTGGTAGGAGCTCTCATCCCAATCGGCATCGCTCAGTTCGGGATCGAGAGTGGCCTCCTTTGGCGGATCTCCGGAGGTTGCTTCCTCGGCGTGATCTGGTTCGCCATCCTCCACCCAACGTCTCGGCCGCTCCTCATCAACCAGTTCCGGAACGATCCGAGGGCGGCCGCATTCTTCTGGTTCGTGCTTGAACCACCGATTCAGGTTCCCCTGGTGTTGGCGCTCCTCGGTACGTTCCCGGCTCGGGCTTCTGGACTTTACACCATCGCGGTCGTCGTAAACCTCGTGCAGGGCGCGCAGCTGCTGGCCCAAGTGGTCTACGCAAGAGTCGAGAGGACGGGCGAGTCAGCCAGTCCGTAGTGCAATCCGTCAGATCCAGCGGTCTCGTGGGCAAAGTGATGCCGACCACCACCCTCGACAGCCCCAGCCCTCCGTGTCGATGAGCGCTCCGACTTCCCGGCCGAACATCTGGGTCCGCCTCGGATGCGGATCCCGGTCGCTCCGAGCCTGGGCCCTCTATGACTGGGCCAACTCGGCGTTCGCGACGACACGTCCCAGCTTGTTCGCGGACAGGCCGCGCAGCAGAATTCCGATTCGTCAGGCCGCCATCCGCACGCGGCCGTACCCTACGCGCTGAACCAAGGACGTGCACCGTGGCCGCCCCTCATGCCTCACGCGTCGGCGAGGTACTCAGCGCCGACATCGCCGTGCCGGAACACGAGCGAGAGCTGCTGTTCTATTCACGCGTCCTCACCACGGGGGATAATCCTCTCTGGCGCGAGGACCTGATGAACAACGCGGGCACACCGATCATCGGTCTCGGTGAGCGAAGCCCTGCGTACGCCGACCTTCCGCTCCAATGGATGCCGCACATTCAGGTGGCCGATGTCGCCGGAAGTGTCGAGCGAGCTCTGGGTCGCGGTGGGCGAGAGCTCATGCACCACAAGGATGATCGCGGACAGAGTCAGTGGGCCGTGTTGCTCGATCCGAACGGAGCCGCCTTCGGGATCATCCCCGTGGTCACCTCGCAAGCGACCCAGCCCGTCAGCGAAGGGCTCCCGCCAGACTCGGTGGGACGAATCGCGTGGCTCGATCTGACGGTCTCCAACGCACCCGCCACTCGGGACTTCTACCAAGACGTCGTTGGTTGGTCCGTGCAGGATGTCCAGATGGAGGACACGAGCGGGCGGTACGCCGACTACGCCCTCTGCACGCCCGACGGGACCGCCGTGGCCGGCGTCTGCCATGCACGTGGGGTCAACCGAGGCCTCCCGCCCGTGTGGTTGATCTACCTGCCTGTCGGAGATCTTGGCCAGAGTCTCGGCCGGGTACGGGAGGGCGGAGGGGAGGTCCTCGACGCGAGGAAGGGGTCCGGTGGTGAGTACGCGTTCGCCGTGGTGCGCGACCCGGTCGGGGCGTGCGTGGCGTTGGTGCCGGGCTGAGGCCGCGCTGGTGTCCGGGCAGGCCACGCAGCAGAATCCCGATCGTTAGACAGTGCCCTCAACGATCCCGGAAGAGGCTAGTGGCGGCTCCTGCGCTGACGTTCCGACACGCCACGCCGGCGGATGTGCGGATCCTGGTCGGCCTCTTGGCCAACGACGTGCTCGGTTCGCTTCGAGAAGCCCCGCACGAGGAAGACCTGACCTCGTATCTGAGGGCCCTTGAAGCGATCGACGCCGATCCCAATCATCTGCTCCTCGTCGCGGAGGCTGAAGGGGACGTGGTCGGGATGCTGCAGCTTTCCTTCATCCCACACCTCACGTATGTGGGTGGTTGGCGCGCCCAGATCGAAGGGGTCCGCATTGCCGAGCACCTGAGGGCGGCGGGCTTGGGGCGCCGTCTATTGGAGGAGGCGATCTCCAGAGCTCGAGCCCGTGGGTGTCATCTCGTGCAGCTCACGACCGATCGAAGGCGCCCAGACGCGCTGCGCTTTTACGAAAGCCTCGGCTTCGAGGCGACACACCACGGGATGAAGCTGCACCTCGGGCGCGGCACTGACTGACTATTGGAGGGGAGAGGCCCGGTGAGCCACGAAGTTCGCGTGTCGGCGCTGGCGGACGAGATCAAGGGGATCGAGGAGCGACTGGACCCCGGCGCTCACAAGAAGGGACAGCGAATCGCTGACGCGATCACGTTCGCCGTGCTGCTCCCCCTCGTCATCGCTCTCGAGTGGTACGTCCGTTACCCTCTCCTGATGTTCGGGCTCATGGTTGCCGGCCTGGCGCTCAACCGGGTGCCCCCGCTGGTCGCGCGCCGACGCCTGCAGAGGGAGCACGACAAGCTGTTCGACCAATACCAGGAGATCCTGGAGCTCGCTTCTGCGCTACCTGAGAGGTCGGCAGAGCAGGATGAGTAGAAGCTCGAGCCGTCAGGGTGCAGTCGGGTCCGCAGACCGAGACGAGCCCCGATACGAAATCGGCGCGCGCCTCCTCCACTGGATCATCGCGCTCATGGTCCTGGTGCAGATTCCGGTCGGCATCGCGATGCTGAGTCAGCCGCTATCTCGATTCTCCGATCCGCTGTTCATCCTGCACAAGGGAGGCGGTGCGGTGCTCCTGGTGCTGGTGGTGGCGCGTATCGCCTGGCGCTTTATACACCGCCCTCCGCCGTTCCCGGACTTCGTTCCCGCGCTCGAGAAGCGGATCGCATCTGCAACGCACATCGCCCTCTATGTGTTGCTCGTGACGATGGTCGTCAGTGGTTACGTGCGGACGGTCGGCGACGGGTACCCGATCGAGCTGCTCGACGCGCTCGGCCTTCCTCCTCTGCTGCCCGTGATGCCCCAGGTCGCTGCGGTCGCGCTGGTCATTCATCAGTTCGCCGTGATCGTCCTGGTCGCGCTGGTCGCTGTGCACGTGTCCGCGGTGCTCCGCCACCATCTGATCGACCGGAACCCGATCTTGTCCCGAATGTGGCCACCTTTCGGGCGGGGTTAGACCGTGGCCTCCGCGCATCGGTCAGATCGACAGGCTGAGTCGGAAGCTCGGGATGCCACGGACGGGTGAAGGCTGGGCGGTGCCGGAGCAATTGGTGGCCAATTGCTCGAGGACCGCCGAGGGGAGGAAGTGGCTCTCGGGCCTCCCCACGCTCGTTCGTGCTCTCGTGGATCGATGGTCGCTCGAGGTCGAAGCGCTCGACGGATCTGTCGACGCAACGGCCTCATGGGTCGCGCCCGTTCGCCTGCCGACCGGCCAGCCGGCGGTTCTGAAGATCGGGATGCCGCACATGGAGGCAGAGCACGAAAGCGACGGGCTCCGCTACTGGGATGGGGATCCGACGGTCTACCTCCTGGATGCGGACAAGGAACTGAATGCCATGCTGCTGGAGCAGTGCACGCCCGGAACGAGCCTGCGGGCCGAGCCCGAGGTCCGGCAGGACAAGGTGATCGCTGAACTTCTTCGACGACTCTGGGTGCCCCTGGAACGGAGTGACCCGTTTCGCCCCCTCTCGTCCATGCTCTCGGCATGGGCCGAAGAGACTCAGGCTCAGCGGAAGGAGTGGCCGGATGAGGGGTTGGTACGAGACGGGCTGGATCTCTTTCGAGACCTCGGAGCGGAGGGCTCCCCGACCGTGCTCCTCGCTACGGACCTGCACGCGGGCAACGTACTGCGCGCGGAACGAGAGCCGTGGCTGGTCATCGATCCGAAACCGTTCGTCGGAGACCCCGCATATGACGCGACCCAACACCTTCTGAATTGTCCCGAGCGACTGCTGGCCGACCCAATGGGTACGATCGAGCACTTCGCCGGTCTCCTGGAAGTGGACCCTGAACGAGTGCGACTGTGGATGTTGGCCCGAACCGCGGCCGAGCCTCGGGACGACTGGGCCGGCGGTCAGCGATGGATGCTGACCAAAGCGCTAACGTACTGATACGGTGTCGGGGTGGGTCGGCGTCGGAGATTCCAACTGACGAGGAACGTAGATGCCTGATGGCTTTCTGGCACCCCGGGGCAATCTCCTCACGGACGTCGTGTTCGTCTGCAACCTGATCGCGCCGGTGTGGGCAATCGTGGCGGCCAGGCTGGCCCGCCGAGGAGAGCACCACCGCCATATGCAGCTGCAGCTGGCCCTCTGGCTCCTCATGATCACGAATCTGCTCCTGCTCGAAGGCTATATCCGCTTCAGCGGGGGCTCGGGCAGTCTCATGTCCGGCTCGGCCTACGCCGGGACCGCCCTCATGCGCACGGTCTTCGCGATACACATCATCCCCGCGATCGCGACCTACGTCCTCTGGAGCGCGCTCGTCGTGGTCACGTACCGACGTCGCAAGGTCACTGCCCTCGGAGGCTTCTCGTCCCGGCACATGCTCCTCGGGAAGGTGGTGATCGGCGGGTTGATCTGGACGGCTCTCAGCGCATGCGGCATCTACTACCTCACCTTCTGGGGGACCTCCTAGGGGTGCAGGTCCTCGGCTACCGTCCCTCGACCTCACGCAGAAAGTCGTTTACAGCCGCGTTGAAGGCCTCGGGCTGATCGACGTTGCTCACATGTCCGGCGTCCGGGATCACGGTGAGCGAGGAACCGGGAACAAGCTGCATGAACTCCCGCATCGTCTCCGGGCGAGCCTCGTCGAACTCTCCTACGAGGAAGAGCACGGGGAGGTCGAGTCGCGCGAGATCTCCCACACGGTCGTAGTCTCGCAGGGTACCGGTCGAGACGAATTCCGAGGGACCCCACATGTACTCGTAGAGATTCGAGTCCCCCGGGGGGCGCACCCGACATGCGTCGATCGCCTCGTAGGCATCCACATCCCGGACGCCGAACTCTCCCATGAACTCCGTATTCGCTCGGGCGAAGCTCTCCGTGGAGAAGTCACCTGACGCGATCGCTTCGTGTATGGCGGACTGGCTCTCCTCCGAGAGCAGTGCCACCAGATCGTTGGCATCCTGAAGCCAGCGCTCCGTTCCGACCAGCGGCCCCACCAGAGTCACGGAGCGGACGCCCGTCGGATCCTCTCGCAGCAGATACTCCAGGGCGACGGATCCTCCCCAGGAATGCCCCAGGATGTGGATTTCATCGAGCCCGAGCTCTTCCCGAATCGCCGTGACCTCCTCGGCAAAGCGCCGGACGACCGCCAACTCCTCCAGATCGGTGATCCGGTCGGAGTGCCCCGTCCCGAGCTGATCGTACATCACGACCGGCCGATGCTCTGCGATGCCCGTCAGCGTGGAGGGGTAGATGCAGCTCGAGCTACCCGGTCCTCCGTGGATGACCAGGACAGGCGTACCCGGACCCTCCCCCATCACCCGGAAGGCGATCCGTCCGCCGGTCACGTCGACGAACCCGTCATCCGGCAAGGAGGGCGCAGCCTGGCACCCGCCCAGGGCGAATGACGTCATGAGAAGGAAGGTCGTGGCGGAGATACGGCCGGGTCGGCTCATGGAAGGTCCGTATGTGGTGGGTGTCGAGCCGATCACAACGGAGGGAGAGAGGGCGAGAGAGGCAAGCGGTGGAGTCGACCCCCTGAGAAGGGCAAAACGGGCCGCTGACCCGGTTCGTCGGCCGGTTCTTCGGCTAGGGCCGTGGCGTAACCCCGCCCAAGGCTGCGAACGCGGGGTCCCTTCCCTTCGCGATCCGTTCTTGTGCTTGCCTGTTGGCGAGCTTCATCACGTGAACGACTCCGGCCGTCATCAGCAGCCCGGTCCCGATCGGGACGCCCAGCATCGCGACCACGCCCTGGCTGGCGGCGATCATCCCGGTCGCGAACGCGACAGCCCCAATCAGTCCGACGAACTGCCAGAACGTGCGCCTCTTTGCGCCTGCAGCGCAGGTCGGACAAACGAGTCGGCCGTGGATCAGGAAAAGTGCATCCGTATCCGCACCACCCAGGTCGGCAGCGCATCCAGCGCACTGGCTGTTCTCGTTCCGGGTCCGCGCCCTGCGACGATCGGCGATCCACCCGGCGAGGGCGGTGGCGCCGGCAGCGGCGGCGACAGCTAGGACTTCCACAGATCACGCTCCTTGGCGAAGCAGCTGGCAGAGCCCATCGCAGGCCGCCCGTGTCGCCTGATCGCAAGATTCCGGATGTCGGGGCGGTCGGGCAAGGAATTCGCACAAGACGGGCCGCTCGAGCAAGAGATACTGGATACGCTGCGCTGGTGATCCGACAGACCGCGCTGCAGAATCTCAGCCCGTCATGCAGTGCTTGGGACAGAGAGGCTCGAAGGCAATGAGAAGACTGGGGCGCAGGGTTGTCGGAGTGACCTTGGCGATAGCTGGAGTCTCCGGCTGTGGGGCTCCATCGGTTGATCATGAGGCCGAGATCACCACAGTGCTGGAGGCGTTGCCCGTGGCGTGGAACGCCCGAGACGCATCGATGTGGGTCGCGAACTTCGCTCCCTCGAGCGACTTCACGAACATCCTCGGGATGCACTTCGAGGACCGGGCCGCCAACGAAGCACGGCACGCCGTCCTCTTCGAGACGATCTTCAGCGACTCACAGCTCGAAGCCGAGGTTCTCGAGGTGCGCATCCTGGGAGGAGACGCGGCCGTAGCGGAGGTGGCATTTCGGCTGATCGGCTACGAGCGGTTGCCTCCCGGGGTCACGGAGACGGAGCCGGGTGAGCTTCGGACACGCCTCATCACAGTCCTCGAAAGACGCGAGGGTCGTTGGCAGATCGTAGCGGCTCAGAACACCGCGGTTCTTCCGGCCGCTGTCGCGCCCCCTGCAGGCCAGGAAGGCGACAGAATGCAAGCAGCCGCCCGGACTGTGGGGGATGGAGTTGGATAGCTCGGAGTCTCGGTTGTGGAGCTTGCCCAAGACGGACTGGGGTCACTGGTCCGTCCGCCTCTTGGTCGTGTTCCTCGTGCTCTTCCCAACCTGGATCGCGTACTCCTCCCTTCGTCAGATTCCTCGCCCCACCTTCTTCTCGGATCCGATCCACGTTCTGCTCCTGCTCCCGGCCGCAGCCTCCGCCGTTCTCGGTGGTCTCCTGGGTGTCTGGTCTGCGCTGTTCGGCGGTGAGCGCTCTATTCTGACGTTCCTGAGCATCCTCGTCGGCGGCTTCGTGGGGTGGTGGGGAGCAGCGGAGATCTTCTTCCCTCACTGATCATGAGGAGCAATGCTCAGGGCGATCTCGACTCCGAGCGATCGAAGACGGACACTACTCCTGTTGGCGCTCGCGGTCATCTTCGGGCTCGGGGCTGCCGCGTCAGGGCTGGACGACAACCCACCGGGCCTGATCCTGGCGTTCCTCTCGGCCGCGACGTTCGGTGCAGCGCTCGTCCATCCCTGGAGGTCGGCCAGGAGTTTCCGGCGGCTTATGTACGCGTCGGGCCTCGGCTTCCTGGCCTCCGTGATTTTGCACAACGTCCTTCACGCAGCAGCCTCGATTCCCGGCCTTCCTCCGCTCGCGCACGACGTGCTCAGCGCAGCTGGAGTCCTCTTCTTCTTCACTGCGATCCTTGTCTGCCCTCCATTATTCCTACTGGGAGCCGTCGGTGCGGTGGCGATGTCCATAAGGAAGTCGGACTCGTAGTGTCATCGCCCGGCTGTGAGGAGATCACGAGTCCCAAGGAGGTGTGAACACTGATCGAAGCCAGCTTGCAGCATGATCCGACAACGTCCTCGAAGCTCCGCGAGGGTCGTCGGCTCGAGTATCTGACGATTGCCTGGAATGCGATCGAGGCCGTGGTCTCGATCGCAGCAGGCGTGCTCGCCGGCTCGACCGCGCTCATCGGCTTCGGTGTCGATTCCGTGATCGAGAGTGGGTCTGGCGCCGTGTTGCTGTGGCGGCTCCAGGAGTCCGACGACCACCACCAGCGCGAAGCACAGGCCCTTCGTTTGGTCGGAATCACATTCCTGGTCCTGGCCGCATGGGTCGGCTACGAGTCCATCACTTCCCTGATAGCTCGTGAAGCGCCCTCCGCCAGCTACGTCGGGATCACCATCGCCGGGCTGTCTCTGGTCGTGATGCCCTGGCTGGCTTTTCGAAAGCGTCGGGTCGCAGCCCAAATCGGGAGCCGGGCGTTGGCGTCGGACTCGCGCCAGACCAGCCTGTGCGCCTACCTGTCCGCCATCGTGCTGATGGGGCTATCACTCAACGCGGTACTCGGCTGGTGGTGGGCCGACGGTGTTGCAGCCCTGCTCATGGTTCCCATCATCGTGAGCGAGGGTATCGAAGCACTCCGTGGAGAACGCTGCGAGTGCTGAGTGACCGGCTACCTCGGGTCCTCCAACGCCGCGACGATCCGGGCCGCCTGATCCAACATCTCCACAAGACCGGATCGCATGGCCCGCTCCCCGGATTCGCGGGCCGCGAGGAGGTTCATGAGCTGCTGCTCACGGCGCAGCGTGACTGAGCCCAGCAGATCCGGGGGCACCGGAGGGCCTCCCCCGAGCTTGTTCCTCAACAAGGGGGTGCTCCGCAACTCGGCGTTCGCCACCGCATAGTTGGCCCGCAGATAAGAGGCGAGATCTGCGGCGGCGAAATTCCGAAGGTAGACCTCGTCGTCCAGCAGGTCTTCGATCCGTGTCGGCCAGTCGAGCAGGTCGCGCCGGATTCCAGGATCCTCGATCAGCGCGAGGCCACCGGCCGCGATGAACACGTCGAGAGATCCCGTGGTCACGTCCGCGGTGGCCTGCGGGAACAGTGGCCCGATCAAGGTATCGGAGACTACCACCTCCGAGCCCTCCGCGACCTGACTGAGGACGGACGTGAGGTGCTCAGCCAGATCTGCGTTGAGGTCGTGCACGCTGAGCACCCGCTGCAAGGCCTCGCGCGCCGACTCCATCTCTCGGGCGACCACCTCGAGCTGATCCCTGAGCTCGTCTTCACGACTCTGGTTGTCCCACCATGCGTCGAGGGCAAAGGCAAGCAGGATGGACCCGACGATGACGGCTCCCTCCACGAAGACCCGCAGCCATGGGATGTCTTTGGGCCGCAATTCGAGCTCCTTGGCGCTCGCAGACTTGGGTTGTCTCGCGAACGTAGTGACGGACATGATCGCTGTGCCAGGACGGCACACGCAGGCCACACGCCACGGCATCCACGCAGCCTGGGCGACCAGTGACGGCAGATCGCGGACGCTCGCTGGCGTCTTCGGGGGTGCCGCCGCAGAATCCCACTTCGTCAGGGAGCAGCTGAGCCGGGTACGGAGCGTGGGAAAGCGAGAGTCCGGGGTTGGCCAGATCATCGGGACCGTAGGGGTCATCCTCTCACTTGCGTTCGTCGGATATGAGATTCGGCAGAATACGCAGGTGGCCAGGGCCGCCACCGTTCAGAGTCTGTCCGATCAGAGTATCGAGATCCTGCTTGCGTGGAGTCTCGACGACGAAGCCGTGGACCTGCTCGGACGGGTCCTGAAGGGCCAGCTCCCCGCTGACTTCACGGAAGCGGAAAACGTCAGGCTCCGGCTCATGTACATCACCGGACTGCGATCCGTCGAGGCAGGGTATCGGCAACTCGCTCTGAGTCTGATGGGAGACACGGAATGGATGGGCGGTGCCGCGGCGATGTACCGAGCCCCCTACCTGGTCGAACGGTGGTCCGAGTTTCGCCCGGCCCTCGCGTCAGACTTCGCGGAGTGGTTCGAGACCGAATACGGACTTCGTTGAGGATACGCCAGACATCCATCGGCTCGAGTTCCTGAAATCTCGGAAAGGGAAGTGCGGCTATGATCATGCAGATCGTCAACCTCAAGAGCCCGCTGTCTGAAGAAGAGCTCCTATCGAAAGCGCACGAGCGCGCTCCGCAGTTTCGAGCTATCCCGGGTCTGTTACAGAAGTACTATCTCAACCGGCCCGGAGACGGTGAGTACGCCGGAGTGTACGTCTGGGACTCGAGAGAGTCGCTTGCGGCGTTCCGTGAGTCGGAGCTGGCGAGATCGATCCCAGCGGCCTACCAGGTCACCGAACCTCCCGTGATCGAGGTCAGTGAGATCATGTTCCCGCTGCGGGAAATGTGACGCACGACGCTCCGGGAGTGCTCGAAGTCCACCTGCGCTAACCGCCGGGTGGCCCGTCGGGGTGGGGGCGGCAGTCTGGTGGCTGCTCGATCGTGTATGCGAGAGAGCTGATCATCCAATCTCCCTCCACCCGAACCATTTCGAACAGGTCGACCCCGCAGTGTGACCATTCCCCCTCTCGATAGAAGTCGTAGGGAAGCCAAACGGTGCCGAGGTCGCCGTAGACCTCGGCGCGACCATCGAAGCCCCGCTCGACGAGGTCCGCAGTCATCGGTCGACTGCGGTTCTCCTCCCGTGTAGAAAGCCGCGGGCTACCGCCGCCGGGGGGGATGACGAGCACGATCGCACCCTCGATCATCAGGTCCGTGAGCGCGATCGGATCCTCCTCGCTGATCGCCTCCAGGGCTTCGTGCGCGAGAGCCAGTATCTGCTCATCATCCGTCGTCGGCTCCTGTGACGTAGCACTCGGAGGGGACACGAGGAGAACCAACGCAGGCAGCAGGAGCGTCAGGGTTGGCGCTCGTCTGTCGGTCCTTTTCATGCCGATGTTCCTCCTGGAGCTGAATCCGTACCGTCACGCGGGGCACAAGATCGTCACCGCTCGGGGGACGACTTCGAAGCTGGCCGGAGTGGTCCCGAACAGATCCCCGTCCACCTCCACGAGCGCAGGCGGCTCACTGTCCACCGGCGAAGCGCTCCCACGTCGCGAGCCCCGCCCCGCCGTGCCCCGCCGGATTCACGAGATACAGGACCCTTCGAGACGGCGTCATCGACTATCTGCGCCAGACGGCGGAGCGGATGACGGCCACCCCGAGCAGAATCAGTATCACCGAGACCAGCGGAAGGCCTGGATTGAGGTATTCCCAGACCGCCACTGCGATGAAGAGCACGCCCGCGACGACCCAGAACCGCTCGAACTCCAATCCCGCCGAACGACGCGCTACCTGGACGCCCAGGGTGATCAGTCCGAATCCCAGGAATCCGATCGCGGTGCTCAGCTCCCCGACGAAGAGGACTCCGACCCAGATCAGGAAGAGCCCCCATCCAACCTTGCCGAGCCTTTCTGCCACCTTGCTGCTGTGTGACATGGAGACCTCCGAGGCCGAATCCTGCCTCCGTCGTCCGCATGGGATCCGACGGGGGCCTGTCCCTAGTCTACCGAGAGGCGTCCGACCGGCCTGTCGGGCATTTCCCACTCGCATCGGTGGGAGAGTCCAAGGCGGATTGCTGGGTCCGCGCATAAGCTCATGAGCCCCTCGCAGCACTGGCTGGCGGACGCGAGGGGACCGCTGCAAAATGCCGAGTCGTCAGGGGTCACCTACGGGAGCCGGGTTGAACTGGGAAGCCTTGGGAGCGATCGGCGAGGTGGTCGGGGCTGGGGGTGTCATCGCGACACTCGTGTACTTGGCGTATCAGATTCGCCAAAACACGGAGCAACTCGAGCAGAGCATCCTCAGCGCTCGGGCGTCGGCGGTCAACGCCAGCCAAGTCACGCTTCGGGAGAACCGCCAGTCCATCTTCGAGGACGCGGAGATGGCCGAGATCTTCCTGCGTGGAAACCGCAGTCCGGAAACGCTGAGCGAACTCGAGGCGCTTCGGTATCGACTTCTGATGCAGAACGTGACGGAAGCGATGCTGGAGATCTTCTCGCAAACCGCCGTCACGAACTTCTCGCCAGAGACTTGGGAGACGCAGGGTAGGACGCTCGTGCTCCGCGTGATGGGCACGCCCGGCGGTCACTGGTTCTGGCAGACGTACTCGGACAACTATCCCGCAGCGTTTCGGCGGGCCGTTGAAGACCTCATCGGTCCCTACTCCGACTGAGGCTTCGCCCCTCGCGAGTCGCAGGTGAAGCGCCTGCGACGACTCCGCGGCGACGGCGTCCCCCCGCCCCGTCCTGTTTAGGTGACGAATTCGGGGCTCACTAACGCAAAACGGGGCGTCTGCGCCGGCACGCCTCCTGCACCTCATCGCTCACCATTGGATGCCCCACGGAGCAGAGACGCGTGCGAATGTCGAGGAATCACCACGCGCTGGCGAGCTGGCGCGTGCGACAGCAGAATTCCGAGCAGGCCGCTGCAACGAAGGAGACGATCTTCGAATGAGTGCTGATCGATGGGTAGGTAGAGGAAGAGCGGCGGCAGTGGTGCTCGTGATCGCGACGGGGGCCTGCGCGGGAAAGCGAGATCCGGAGATGGTTCCGACCCCTTCGGTACACGAGTTGGCACGCCTCCAACACGCGGGACAGCTCGATCAGAATCGGCTGGAGTGCGTCATGGTCGCAGCGGGCCCCCTGGCTTCGGAGATTCGGACCGCCTCCCGCGTCTTCCGGAACCTGCTCCAGACGCGTGGCGCTTCGGTGGGGCGTGATCATGCTCGCTCCGTGCAGCAAGCCATGGCGGGAAGCGACGAAGCGAACCTCGCGGCCCGTGCGGCCCAGGAAGCGCGCAGGGCAGCCCAACAGGCGTCCCTGGAGGGGGACGACACCCGGGCCGCTCACTTCACCAGCTACGCGGCCGGCCTTCTCTCACCCGCCCGCGACCCGGATGGGCTACCACCGCGCACACTACATAGCTCGCAGCGCGGTGCAGCTCTGACCGACGAGGAGGCCGATCTCTTCGTCGAGTACGCCGAGCTCCGAGCGTCCCTGGTCTCGGATGAACCGTCCGAGGAGAGAATCAGTCGGGTTCAGGAGATCGAAGCGCTATCACCGGTCGTCATGGATCTGTATGCCGGCCTGCTGCTGGACCTGTATGGCGACCATGAGGTGACCTGCGCCGGTGGTGGCCTCTAGCGAGGCCGCGGCGTGCTAGTTCGGCACGAACCTCTGGACCCGACGTCCACTGCCGACCTCCGCGGTGTAGACGTTCCCCTTCGAGTCGACTGCGACGTTGTGCAGGAACACGAATTGCCCGGCATATCGTCCAATCCGCCCGAACGCCGAGACCTCTTCGAGCGTCTGTCGATCGAGTATGTGAACGCGCCCGTTCCCCGCATCGGCCACGTAGACCCACCGCTGCGCAACGTCCTCCGAGAAGGCGATCGAGAACGCGGTGCCCAGTAGCCTGGTCGACCGCTCGATGAAGACCTCGCGCTCGAACCGTCCTTCGAGGGTGAACACCTGCACGCGGTTG
>Ga0209536_100004976_pt1 | contig 20853 bp, 21 predicted proteins | sample DeeMarSeWOR28_12_FD_187461 | JGI IMG/M metagenome (GOLD analysis project Ga0209536, IMG submission 187461) | Marine sediment microbial communities from White Oak River estuary, North Carolina - WOR-2-8_12 (SPAdes) (version 2) | ecosystem: Environmental > Aquatic > Marine > Intertidal zone >... | reverse complement strand
CGCGGAATTGAGAGCCCACGACCCTTACGTACAGCACTGGTGGGAATTCGAAAAGCAGGATGAGTATCCATCGCCCACACATAGCTTAAAAAGATTTTTTCGCAACCAAGATAAATTGGTGGATCTGCGCATCGAACGAGATTTGAAAAAGGCCTTGGCTGGGGCTGACGCGGTGATTTTTGCAGTCAGACATCAGCCCTACCTGGATCTTGACCCCGATGAAGTGGTAGAGACAGCTGGCGGTCCGTTGGTCGTAATAGACTGCTTTGGTATTCTGGACGATGCAAGGATCAAACGCTACTTTGAGTTGGGTTGTGAGGTCAAAGGTTTGGGTCGCGGTCACGTTAAGAGGATCAAGGATCAGGTGCGTGATGAGAAGGAGCAGATGCTGCTGCAGATGGGAACGCGATGACCAAAATGGTGGTGCAAATGGGGTGAAACTTTGAAGCAAACAAGGAGTGGAGATGCGAACCCGCCTGGGCCTGAGAACAACTTTCCTGATGATTCTAGCGCTTATCTTTCTCCTGTCCTGCGTGAGCATGGATGAGAGATTGAGACTGGCCGCCTTTGAAGGTGATGTCAAGACAACCAACAAACTGATTCAGAACGGTGCGGAGGTCGACGGGAAAAATGAATTTGGCAATACAGCTCTGATGATTGCCGCAATGGAGGGCCACACCGAGACGGTGAAAATCCTGGTGGACAGGGGCGCGGATGTCAACGCCAGAAACCGAGGTGATAATACAGCTTTAATGATAACGGTCAAAACCGGCCACACTGATAGCGTTACAGTTTTAATCGAGGCTGGCGCGAATGTAAACGCCAAAACTCCTGGGGGTGTTACAGCTTTGGTTATAGCTGAAGCTGGGGGACGCACCGAGATAATCGAACTACTCAGAAAAGCCGGAGCAAAATAATTTCTGGAAGAAGGCAAATGGGAGACTGGAAGAAAGATCTAAAAACAGCCTGGCATATCCATTGCACTAGCCAGATAGGGAACCGTAGCTCGATCCATCTGGCAGGAAAAGATTTCATATACTGCCAGCGTTCTCTTTTGAGTGCAGGAGCCACTTTACAGCTGCATGGCCTGCAGGCTGAGGGGGCAAGCATGCGACCTTGAGGTATACTTTGGCATACATTGATTTAAAAAAGTTACACCTCACCCGAAAGACACAAAGGTCAGGACTGCCTTCATACTTTTGATGGCGGCTCAAGCGCGTTTTGATTTCTTATAGGTACAGCAGGTGAAAAGATGAAGAAAAAGAATTTGACAGTGATGTGGATGCCGTCAGCTCACTCCAGCCCTCGAACCTTCTCTCTGCCCCATGCACTTCTTTATGTTTGTTTGGGTTTACTGATAGTCTCGTGGCTACTGTTGGCTATCGGGGGATACATGGGCCACATGCTCTACCGCGATTACACCAAATTGCGGCAGCAAAACGATCAATTGCTGCACGAAGTGAAAGATTTGGAAGCCCTGCGCCTTACAATTGAGCAACTCCAAAAAGATGAGAGCATAATCCGTGGTTTTTTGGGTCTTGATGGTGGTCAGGAAGAGGGAAATGGACTCGGACAAGGAGGCGAGCCCTCTCCGGATCTCTCCACCATTGCCCCCCGAGATGCCGAGACAATCAGTAGTACGCAGGTCCCAATTGCCACCCCGCCGACTTCATTGGCTCAGAAAGCTCAAGACTTGCAGGCTGATCTTCGGGAGCTGGTTGCGGCAATGTGGGACCAAAGACAGGTTCTGGACACCACTCCCAGCATTGTTCCAATTGAAGCCGACAAATATTGGGTCTCTTCAGGTTATGGCTGGCGGCGCAGTCCCTTTACAGGAGTAAAGGAGTTTCACAACGGCTTGGATATAGTCAGTCACAAAGGTACGCCAATTGTGGCGCCGGCTGATGGTGTGGTGTACAAAAAGGGTAAGCATAGATACCTGGGCAGGTACATCCGCATCAACCACGGCAGAGGAGTTACCACTACCTACGGCCATCTCTCTGGATACAATGTCAGTAAAGGTCAGAAAGTGAAAAGAGGAGAGGTGGTTGCCTTTATGGGCAATACGGGCCGTTCATTTGGAACCCATCTTCACTACTCCATCAAGGTTAAGAACAGATATGTGAATCCTTTTCAGTACATTCTCAATACCAAAAGAAATCGCCTGGTGGATTTCTAGGTAGTGTCCATCCGAAAACCCCGGTTTTCGCATGAACGCCATCAGCAATCAGCTTTCAGCTCTCAGTAAAATACATTCGGCTCAGAAAACCTTTTAAAGTAGTTCTCATACCCAGCAGTGAAAAAACCAAATTTACGGGTAGGATCGTCAATGTCAGTGGGGTTGGAGCTTTAGTAACATTTGAGGATCAGCCCGACTTGGTCCTGAACCAGGAAGTCAATATGGAGATCCACTCACGACAGAAAACTTCAAAAGAATCAACTGAAATTGTAATTAAAGTTAAAGGAGAGATTAGAAGAATAGGTGATAAAGATAAGCAAATTGCCATAATGTTTTTAGAAGAGGTTGAACAAGAGTACTTACTTGCCCTTTGAGGGGAAAAATTACCCCTGATTCGGCTCCCTTCCTGGGGATTCAGATATTGATTGACTAAAGCTTTGTGTCCGTAAAGTTTCTTTGTAGTTCAGTGCTTGCTAAATGGTTCTCGAGCTATTATGAAATCGTTTGACCAACGGAAAAACCCCAGAATACGACAGGGCTTTCAGGTGAAATTTCTCAAGCGAGGCCTCGACCTTACGCTTGAGGGGATCACGGGCAATTTGAGCCAGAAGGGTGCTTTTATCAAGACAAAACACTGGCGCTCCTTCCAGGCCGGCGATCCGGCACTCTTCACCTTCTTTCTACCCCCCGTTTTCACTGGCCAAAATAAAATGATGGGTTTGCAGGGTTCTGCGGTTATTACCAGAGTTGATCAAGAAAACGAGGGTCTTGGTATAGAATTCATCAAGAGTCTCAAGCAGTTTGAACCTGTCACCACTTCAGAGGTGGCAGGCAAGATCAGATATAAGAAACTTGCCTACTATCTTTCCACCTTTGAAGATTCAGCCTTGGGGAGATTTGTTGCAGCATATCCCAATGGTTTTCTGGTGGAAAAATCCGAAAGACTTTTGGACAAGGGTGTGATGTTTCAGTTTCTCACTGATGTGGTCGAAGACGAGCATGTTTTGGAACAGTTAAAAGAAGGTAAAGTGAGGGCGGCGATTTTAGACGCCAGAGTCATAGAGGTAACAAAACGAAAAGATATCACCCATCCCGACAAAATTACCATTGGTCGTTCTCCGGACAACGACATCGTGATCTACAACAAATTGGCATCTAGAAGACATGCTTATTTAGATATCAGTCGCCCGAATGGAACCTGCATTCTCGTTGATGTTGGCTCAACAAATGGTACATTTCTTAATGGTAACCAAATAGAACCCCAGGAGAAGCATCCACTAACAGATGCGGACGAAATATCTATTGGGCCTGAAACTAAAGTGGTCTACTTTTCATCCAAGGCCTTCCACACGTTTCTCTCAGAGCTAAAGCCCTCTAACCCGGATAATTCATGAATCGGTTGCTGCGACCGCAAATATGATCGTCCTCCCGGGCGTCCTCAGGGCTTGAAACCTGCGACGTACTGTTCAAGTACGCCTCGGATTCAAGCCCCTGCGGTAGCCCGGTGGCACGCCCATCTTCACGGTCTCGCGACACAGATTCATGAATTACCCGGGTTAAGCCTTAAGTTCCTTAAGATTGCTCAAGTCTGTACTTTCCCGATCAAGGCACAGGCAAGTAGTGTTTGGGCGGGGTAGTCTTCCAACAACCCGGTTAATCAGTATGTGTGTTGACTTGAGAAATAATACCCTTATCTTTTAGCTAGATATCCTAGTCACTCAATAGGTTAAAAATTCTATTCCGAAGTTTCGGGGTTAGAAATGATGGCTTTAGTGAAAAATAGAATCAGGCGGTTGTTACAGAAACGACAGCTTGCCTTGATGAATCTTTTGGTGTTGCTCTCAATGGTGATGCTGCTTGCTTCTGGAACGGCGCTGGCTGCAATCAATATTGAAGCAGAACCTGTGGCCACAGGTCTTACTAATCCGGTCGACATAACCCACGCCGGTGATGGTTCGGGTCGCCTTTTTATTGTTCTTCAAACCGGTCAGATTGTTATCTACGATGGTGCTCAAGTCTTGCCTGCACCCTTTCTGGATATCAGCGGTCTTGTTTCCTTGGGCGGCGAGCGCGGACTACTCGGTGTGGGCTTCCATCCAGATTACGCCAGCAACGGATTTTTATGCGTGAATTACACTGATGTTGTCGGAGATACTGTTATCTCCCGCTACTCAGTATCGGCGGATGCCAATCTTGCCGATCCAACTTCACCTTTAATCCTGCTTACCATTCCCCAACCTTTCAGCAATCACAACGGTGGTCAACTGCAGTTTGGGCCTGACGGTCACCTTTATATTGCCGTGGGAGACGGTGGTTCGGGGGGAGATCCACGGGACAATGCGCAAAACCTGGGATGATTCTTGGGAAAAATACTTCGTATCGACGTGGACGGTGGTGTTCCTTATGCTATTCCTGCCGACAATCCATATGTAGGTATTGCCGGTGCACTGGACGAGATTTGGGCGTCAGGTCTGAGAAACCCTTGGCGCTTCAGCTTCGATCGATTGACAGGTGATCTGTTTATTGGCGATGTTGGTCAGTCCAGTTGGGAAGAAGTAGACTTTCAGCCAGCTGGTAGCGCAGGAGGTGAGAATTACGGCTGGCGGCTGATGGAAGGCAACAGTTGTTTTAACCCCTCAACCAACTGTAATAATGGCACGCTGACTTTGCCAATCCTGGTCTATAATCATAATGTCGGGTGCTCTGTTACGGGGGGTTACCGTTACAGGGGCAGTAATAATCCAGATCTGGACGGATTTTATGTTTACGGCGACTATTGCACCGGTCGAATCTGGGGTGCCAAAGAGGACGGGGTGGGGGGATGGACCACTACCGAGTTAATCGATACAAATTTCCTAATAAGCACCTTTGGCGAAGACGAGTCCGGTGAGATATATGTTGCTCACTTTTCCTCCCCTGATGGCGCCATCTATCAAATTGTCCAAACCAATAGTGCGCCTAGCGCCTCTGCATCTTCGGATGAAGGGGGAGGAGGTGGTGGAGGGGGCTGCTTCATTGCCACTGCGTCCTATGGTTCGCAAGTAGAACCGCAGGTGAAGATCTTGAGGGAATTCCGTGACCGGTTCTTGCTCACCAATTCAGTGGGTCGAACTGTCTTGCACTTCTACTATACCAGACTTGCCAAGATTCAAGAGGAGATCAATGCACGCCCGGGACAATAAACCCCTAAATTTATCTTGAATCTTTTCTCTCCTTTCCGTAGTCTATTTGTATAAGCGACCTTGCCAGTACTTAATTAATCCAATGACAATGATAAGTCTCGATGCCATAGACTCTAATTCTTCATATCCTTAGAGATAGGAGGCTAATAAATGTATAAATTCGGTGAAACCTTGCAAAAAGATGGGTTTTTGGAATTGCGAAAAGAAGGGGAACAATATCTGTTCAGCGTTGGAGATTGTTTTGACGATGGAGAAGAAGGAGTGTGTATGCCTCTGTTCTCCTTCACTAAGAAACTCAGCAAGGAGCGAGTCGAGGGACTAATCAAGTATTTACTTGATGCCGTCTAAGAAAATGGTAGTAGGCTAGATCCGGAATCTGGTCGGCGGCATATTCTGCCCCCAGCGAAGCTCAGGTTCTATTGAAGCTCCCTGCAGCAAGACCTGTCGACGAGACTTGTTGACGAGCTCAAGTCGAGTCGCTCAAGTCGAGTCGCTACGGGGAATGCGCTCACTGTAGCATTTGCATTCTCAAAAAGTTCTAGTCAAAATATCCTTTCCCCTCCCAGCCACAAGGGTGGGATCTTCGACAAGGGAGAGGATGTTTTTTTTGGTTAAGGTAAGATAGTGAAGTGGAATTCCATAACCATGACTTTCATGGAAAAAAGTAAAAAGAGAGGGTCTTATGAGTGTACTCATCAATTTTTCCATCTTTCCCCTGGATAAGGGAGAAAGTGTAAGCCAATATGTGGCGAGGGCGGTGAAAATTATCAAAGACAGTGGATTGCCCTACAAGCTAGGCTCCATGGGTACGAGCATCGAGGGGGAGTGGGACGAGGTCATGGAGGTGGTGACTCACTGCTTTGAGGAGTTGAAGAAAGACTGCAACAGGGTGTATGTGGGCATCACAGGCGACTACAGGAAAACCGGTTCCGACCGCATTGCGGCTAAAGTTAAGGCGGTGGAAAGGAAGCTCTAGCGAGAGCGACTCTAGATTTCGGATTTCGGATTGCGGATTTCGGATTGAGAATTGTGGATTGAAGCTAACAGCACGGTGAGAGGGGGGAGTGAACATGAAAATCGTTTGCCTGCTCGGTAGTCCAAGACCCAAAGGAAATAGTGGTGCCATTGCCGCAAGGTTCTCGGAGGCGGCCGAGGATCTAGGTGCAGAGGTTACGACCTTTGCTCTTAACAAACTCAAATACCGCGGCTGTCAGGCGTGTATGACCTGCAAAACTAAACTGGAAAAATGCGTACTTAAAGACGACTTGGCGGAGGTCTTGGACGCTATCCGCGATGCCGAGATCCTGGTGTTGGCCACACCCATTTATTACGCCGATATCTCCAGTCAACTCAAGGCTTTCATTGACCGAACCTACTCATACTTGGTACCCGATTACGCCACCAACCCTAGCCCATGCAGACTCTCCCCGGGCAAGAAACTGGTGTTCATCGAGGCTCAGGGGCACCCTGACGAGAGCCTCTTCGCAGACGTATTTCCCAGGTACGATTCCATTTTCAAATGGTATGGATTCAGCGACAGTTATCGCATTCGCGCCTGTGGTGTGCATGACAAGGGTGAGGTCGAATCCCGGGAGGATGTCATACAACTGGCTGAAGAAACGGCCAGGAAGATCGTGGGCTAGGATCTCATTTGCTAGCGTTGCACGCGGATCTGCTGCACGGCCATCAGAGAGATCATGGCCATGCCGGCACCAGCCACAAAGGGAATTCGATAGTCTACCATCCAGAGAAACCCACCAAGTGCCGGTAAGACCACTGCTGCAATGTGGTTTATGGTAAAACCTACTGCCATGCTCGGGGCGATGTCACGAGGATCTGCCACTTTTTGAAAATAGGTGCGGATGGCTATGGCAAAGTTAAAGAAAATGTGGTCCAAAATGTACAGCACCGCAAGGAGTACTTTTGACTGAACTGTGGCGTAGGCCAGGAAAATGAAGATCAAGCTGAAATACTCCAGTGACAATACCTTCCTCTCACCGAACCGGATGATGCTTCTGCCAATAAGAGGGCTAAGGAAATAGTTAATAATATTGTTGATGACAAAGAGGATGGTGACTTCCTGAATAGTATACTGGAATTTCTTTACCAGCAGGAACACGGCAAATGCCATGAAGATCTGGCGCCGAGCACCTCCCATAAATGTGAGGAAGTAAAACAGCCAATACCTCTTACGAACAATCATTTTCTTGCGTTGAGGAACAATATCCCGGTCGGTGGGATCTTGAGTAAGCGCCCAGAGGCTCGTGGCAATAATGAGACCGCCAACCAGCATATATATTTGGGTGTAGTTGAGAAGAGTGGCCATGAGATAGATGAAGATACCAATGGCAATATTTGAGGCTGCGGCCATACTTCTTAGTTTGCCAATCACCCACGGGGATGTGTTCTCATCAAAATATTGAAGAGAGAGTGACTGGTTTGTTGTCTCGTAGTAATGGAAGCCAAAACTCATGATCAGCGTGGTAATGAGCAGACCAATGAAAGAGGGAAACAAGCCGGTTGCAGCAAGTCCGACTCCTAGAAGAAGAGTAGACAATGCTGACAAGCGATGCTCTTTGACAAGCAGCATCACAAAAATGGCGAGGAGTGCCAGGAACCCAGGAATTTCCCGCACCGATTGAATCACACCGATGTGGATTCCTTCCAAACCGCCAACTTCCACGGCGAAGTTGTTGAATAGTGTTAGCCAGGCTTGCAGCCCAACGGCCGAGCAGATGGTGAGCACCATCAGGTAGCGATACATGGGCTTCTGTTTCGCGCTTTTCATCGGGCTTTCTAATGATGACGATTAAATAGCTAAGGTTTTAGTATTCCCCTCTGCCGCTTCGCTTCAGGCGGGATTTCCGCTTCGCTCCAACAGGTTTTAGTTTTTTTGTTTTTCTTCCCTGACACCTGAAACCTGACACCTAGTACCTGAATGGCACCCGACACCTAAAACCCTGGCCTTTGGTGCTTGGAGTTTGGGAATTCATTAGTTCGCCTTATTGAACCACTCCATTCAACGGTTTTTCTTTGCCCCAGATTGATAGTTTAGCTGAGCCATGGTCAGCCACTTCGCGGCCGAAGCATATCATACATCAAAGCGGCAGGAATAGAACACCTTACGGTAGGGTCACATCTTCATATATCATTTAAAATGTTATCGTCATTTATGAGCCAATCTTTAAATGATATATGAAGATGTGACCCCCTGTGGGGAAGGGTGTGAAGATTGCATAGATTTATGATATAAATTTGTGGATTCAAGAAGCAACTGAGCGCTACCTGAAGGTAACCCTACAATCTGATCCGAAAGAGGTGAATCGCGTGAAGTGGAACTCTTTACTCTTGCTTGGAGTGCTAATTTTTTCTTTTCCAAAAGCACATGCCGAAGAACCACTAAAATTTCCAGAATCTACCAGTTTTCCATCACTGATAACTTCTCTCAGGGAAACAACGGCAGTGGAGTTCTGTGGTGAGAATGCACCCCTAGAAGTGCAGGAGATCAGGGAAAGACTTGAGAAAGAACTCCTGCTGTCACTCTGGCACCGATCCCAGGTCATTCTCTACCTAAAGCGTTCCAGGCGATATCTTCCTTACATTGAGGAGATGCTGAGAAATAATGGTATGCCGGACGACCTAAAATACGTTGCCATTGCTGAAAGTGCCCTTCGACCTCACGTGCGCTCAAGGAAGGGAGCGGTAGGGTTCTGGCAGTTTATGAAGTACACCGGCCAGAGATACGATCTAACCATCAATGAACGTATCGATGAGAGGCGGAATATCTTTGCCTCAACCCAGGCTGCGATAAAGTACTTCCAAGACCTTCACGACACCTTTGGCTCATGGACTCTGGCTGCGGCCGCTTACAATATGGGTGAAGAAGGGCTGATGTCGGAAATACTCGAACAGGGAAATAACGACTACTATCAGCTCTACCTCCCATTAGAAACGCAGAGGTACATCTTCAGAATCATTGCTATCAAAATGATTTTAGATGATCCGGGGAAATATGGATTCCAGCTCTCTGAAGAGGACTACTACCCACCGTTAAAATTTGAACAGGTTAGCATCGGATGTTTCAAGGAGACACCCATCCGGCTTATTGCTCAGGCAGCGAAAACAAATTTTAAAGTAATCAAGGACTTAAATCCCGAAATCAGGGGACACTACCTTTTTAAGGGAAACCATTTGATTCTGATTCCGAGCGAAGGTTCCGAGGACTTTCAATCCAGGTACCAAGATCTCTTGGCGCACTGGTCATCGGATCATAGGGAGCAAACCTATGTGATTAAGGAGGGGGACAATCTTACCGCTATCGCAGAGCGATTCGGTGTGCCCCTGCCGTCTCTCATCATCTGGAACAGGTTGAATCCAAGATCCCCCATACATCCGGGTGATCGACTCATCATTTATCCAAAGAAGTCGGCGGTCATCGAAATTGACAACAGTGATAATGGCAGTAATGGCGGTTCTTTTGGGAATAATTAGCAGATAGAATCTACGCCCCATTCTGGTCAAAATCACTAGTGACCACATATCTAATAGTTGAATCATCCCTTAAACTATGAGGAGACACACATGTTAAAAGGAAAAGTTGCTTTGGTGACAGGCTCTTCGCGAGGAATTGGTAGGGCTATCGCTGAACGGTTAGCTAAAGAAGGAGCTGCGCTGGTGGTTAATTATGCCAAGAGTGCAGATGAGGCCAATGAAGTAGTAGGCACCATCGAGTCTGCAGGAGGAAAGGCCATTGCAGTGCAGGCGGACGTGGGTAAAACAGAGGAGATACAGCGCCTTTTTGACCAAACCACTGAGCATTTTGGCAAGATAGATATCCTGGTGAACAATGCTGGCATATTGTCCACCAAGCCAATAGCTGAAGTCACCGAAGAAAGTTTCGACGAGCTTTTTGCGGTCAATGTCAAAGGTACTTTCTTTGCTTGCCAACAGGCGGCGCAGAAAATGAGTAAAGGTGGGCGAATCATTAACCTTTCAACCACGGTTACCAACTTAATGTTTCCCAATTATGGTCTATATGCAGCAAGCAAGGGTGCGGTTGAGCAGATAACCAGAGTGCTCGCCAAAGAGCTGGGGCAAAGGGACATAACGGTAAACAGTGTTTCACCCGGCCCCACCGACACAGAGCTTTTCAGAGCAGGCAAGACCGAGGAACAAATAGCGGGCTTGGCCCAAATGTCCGCATTCGGCCGACTGGGAAGACCTGCAGACATTGCCGACCTCGTCGCCTTTCTGGTTAGCGAAGAGGCACGCTGGGTTTCGGGCCAAAACATCCGCGCCAATGGGGCTCTGGCTTAACCCGGATATTTCATCACGCCCCGGCGTGACTGCGACCGTTTCAGGATCTCGGATTTCAGATTTTAGATTGCAGATTGAGGAGCAGGGATTCCTTACCGGGAGGTATTGAGCTTTTATATCTAAAATCTGCATTCTACAATCTAAAATCGCCGGGCTCCACCCCTCTATCTGACCTCCATGCGAAGGAAAGACTCTTAAAGCCCCCTTGGGGGTAACTCAGTTCCAACTCCTCCCCCGCAAGCGGGATCTTCGATGGGCCTGGATTCTTTACTCCTCCATCCCACATGTCGCATGAAAGTTGCATTTAGCGAGACGGTAGTAATAACTGGGCACCAGTAGGGTGCTGAAATAATCAAGTTTTGGATTGTAAGCAGCACTTCTGTCATTCCGGAATCCGCCGGAGGCGGATGTCCTGAATCCAGGAAAAACATGAGCTTACTGGATACCGGATCTCGCCCGTCAAGCCTGGATAGTTCATGAATTGCTGTCGCGAGACCGCGCAGATGGGCTTGCCACCTGGCAACTCGTCCCGCGGTAACGCGGGATTGGCTTCGAGGCGTACCTGAGCGGTACGTCACAGGGGCCGACACCCGAGGACGCCAGGAAGGACGGCCATATCCGTGGTCGCAGCAGGTGATTCATGAAATATCCAGGCTAGGTAGGCGGACTCGTCCGGCATGACGCTTTTTGACATTTTTAGTGTTTTTTCAGTAACTTGCTAGGCATTAGGAACTAAGCACCAAACACTAAACAGTGAAGTCCAAATGATCAAATCTGGATGGCAAGAGATGACTCCGAAAAGGGCTTTTATACTCTGGATATCCAGTCTACTCCTGCTCTACTTCATCACCACAGGAAGTGCAAGCGTCTGGGCCGAAACCATTTCTCTGGATGAGTATCGTTCTAGGATAGAAGAATTTCTAGAGCGTCTGGAAGCAAAGGACGGCAAGATGCAGCCCGAGGAAAGCTCGTGGTTTCTCGAAAACTTTCCTCCGGACTTGGAAGTTCAAGATGTCGAGGGCGAGATGTTCCCGGTGGATCGTTCTGGCTTTCTTCACTGGATTCAAGAGGCTGAGGGTTACCCAAAGGGCAGGGATAGTCTAGAAGCTTATCAACAAGCTCTGCTGGAGCAGATCTCGTGGGGGCGTGCAGGACTGCTGCTGGAAAAGAGGTTTTGGGATGAGCGGAGAACCATTCTGAAGGATGTATATGCAGGCAAGGAGTTCAGGTATCTGAATAGAAGATATGATCCGGTCTGGAAGGAACGGATCAGGAGATTCATTGAAGCCTTAACCAGATGGCTGGAAGATCACCTGGATTTCCTCGGGGGGATCCAGTCCAAATGGGTTCTGTACTTATTATATGGAGTTGTGCTCATCCTGGGGGCAATCCTGATTGTCTGGGTCAACCGTTTGTTCAATCCAGTGGCCTGGCGTTGGAAGCATCCAAGCACGGATCCTTCGGTTTCGTTTAGATCACCATCCGAAAAAGACTGGTGGGCCTGGCGAGGGGAGGCCAACAAGAAGGCTCGCGAAGGGGCCTACCGAGAAGCTATTAGGTTCCTTTTTATTTCGGTACTGATGGAAGGCCACCAAAAGGGGTGGTGGATTTACGAGCCAGAGGCCACCAATAGGGAGCATCTGGCCAGAGTGGAAGACCATGCTGAAAGACGCAAAGCTCTACAGAGGTTGATCGAAAGATATGAGTTGGCGTGGTACGGTTTGAGGCAGCCAGGGGAAAAGGATTTCCAGGATTGTGAGAAATGGGTGCACCAGATGGAGGCCTCGGCATGAGTACAGCAGCCCGTGCCACTTGGATTAAGATTGGAGGCCTGTGGGTTTTGCTATTCTTGGCTGTTTATGTGCTGGTGGCGTTGGAGTCCAGGCAGATAAGCAGCGAATCATCTGACCGCAGGACCACGTACAGTGCGGAAGCAGGCGGATACAAAGCACTCTATCTCTGGCTAAGGGCCCTGAAGATACCAATTCAAAGATGGGAGAAGAGACTTGGCGACCTGCCTGCCGAAACATCCGTCCTTTTGATGGTGGAGCCTGAGTTGGGTTCCGGAAGCGGAGAGCTAGAACTTCTCAAGGAGTGGATCGCCAATGGTGGGACGTTTGTCCTGATAGCGAGCCGACCGAACATGTTCCTGGAGAGCATGAAACTTGAGTTGGAGTCAATGTTTGGTATGCATCATGGGCATGACGACAACCAAGGGTTTTTGTTCCAACCGGGACCATACACCCAAGGTGTACGCAGCCTTCACTCCAATGGCCATCCAGGCCTCGATTCGCCTCGACCGCAGGCGGTCGTGCATATAAAGAGCAGTTGGGGTGGCCTGCTCCTGGCGACAGAAAAGGGAAAGGGGCGGGTGATCGCCCTTGCCGATCCAGATTTGCTGTGCAACGAATCGTTGCGGGATGGAGACCATGGCCGGTTGGCCCTAAATATCCTACTATCTCACCTTGGCAACGGAACCTTGCTGATTGACGAATACCATCATGGCTATGGCAGGGCAACCTCGGTGATGCAGCATTTCATCCGCTCCAGAGCCCTCGTACCTATGCTACAAGGGATTCTGCTTCTATTGATACTCTGGGCCGCCAAAGGGAGACGTTTCGGACCCATAAGACCGGTGATTCAGGAGCAGGGTCGTTCCTCACTGGAGTACGTGAGAGCCATGGCCCAGCTGTACCAGAGGGCACGGGCGCGAGCCCTTGCCTTTGAGGTTCTGATCCGATGGATTGAGGATCAAGCAAAAAAGACCCTGGTTTTCATGGACGGCGACCTGCAGAGCAAACTACTAGCTGCTCGACGGCGGCTTGACCAACAAGAGTTCACTGAAAAGGAACTCTTACGGTCTGCGCAAGGTCTTTATGTGGCCCTGGACGAAGCGCGCAGGAGAGGGGAAAAAGGACACTAGGAACTAAGCACTAAACACTAGGCAGCGGGCAGAAGACAGAAGTCAGAGGTCAGAGGTCGGAGGTCAAGTCCAATGATCTCTAAATCCGAAATTCGTAATCCACAACGCGAAATATTCTAACTCTATGCCCTATGCTCCATGCTCTATGCCCAAGGGGAGAAGAAAATGCCGGAAGAAGTGAAGAAGTTGGTGGGTCGGATCTCTGGCGAGATATCTAAAGTGGTAATGGGACAACAGGAGGTAGTTACGCATTTGCTGGCTGGTCTTTTGGCCAGGGGACATGTCTTGTTGGAGGGGGTCCCCGGGTTGGCTAAGACCCTGCTGGCAAAATCCCTGGCCTACATTCTCAAAGCAGAGTTCACCAGAATTCAATTCACCCCCGATCTGATGCCCGCGGACATAATAGGCACTCACATTTACGATCTCCAAAGCAGGAAATTTCACCTCCGAAAAGGCCCGATTTTCACCGAGATTCTTCTGGGCGACGAAATCAACCGGGCGCCGCCAAAGACTCAATCTGCCCTCTTGGAAGCCATGGAGGAGAGGCAAGTGAGCATCGACGGCAAGACCCTTCCCCTGTCAGAAAGCTTCATGGTAGTGGCCACCCAGAATCCCATTGAACAAGAGGGAACCTATCCACTGCCGGAGGCACAACTAGACCGGTTCCTCATGAAGATAGTGCTGGATTACCCCTCTGCAGTTGAGGAGCGAGAGATACTTGCTCGATACGGAAAGTTCTCCGATGTCCACGATCTGGAAGGAATGGGGCTGGCTCGACTCACTGGAGATGACACGATTGCCAGATTCCGTCAGCGGACCCAGCAGGTGAGAATAGAGAAAGGGATTGTGGCCTACGTGCAAACCCTGCTAGAGGGCACCCGGCGCTCTCCTCACCTCCACCTTGGAGCAAGCCCGAGGGGTGGAATAGCTCTGCTGAAAACCAGTCAGTGTCTGGCGGCAATGCGTGGCAGAGACTTTATTGTTCCAGATGATGTCAAAGAGATGGCTCAGCCGGTTCTTAGACACCGGGTGATCCTGCGACCCGAGGCCGAGCTGGAGGGGCTGACACCCGACCGGGTCCTTTCAAAGATTCTGGAGGGTATTCCGGTGCCTAGATAGACAAATGTCAAAAATGACTGAAATGTCAAAAATGAGCTAAAGTGTCTAATATGACTAAAATACCTATCCCCACTCCCCTCACCTTGTGTTTGGTGGCGCTGGGGATAGCAACGGCAGCGATCTGGGGTTGGCAGGCGGCTCTCGTTTTGGATCTGGGGATTCTGCTCTTGATCGGCTTAGATTATGCCATGGTATTTCGAGAGGGGAACATCCAGGCTGAGCGCATCTGCCCAACCCATTTCTCCCCTGGAACAGGCCATGATATTGAGATTTTGCTGAGGAACACGAGTCCATCCAATAGAAGAGTACAGGTGCGGGATCAAACGCCCATGGATTGGCAATCAGCGCCAATTCTCAAGGCGGTAGTTCCGGCGAGGTCATCTCTGAGCTTGGATTATCAGGTTGTTCCTCCTCAAAGGGGAGTCTACGGCTTCGGCAATGTTTTCCTGAGAGTAGAAGGGCCCATGGGGCTAGTACTCAGACCGATTACACTGGAGGCAGAAGAGGAGGTAAAAGTTTACCCTCGTCTTCAGCCCTTGCGCTATGCTGATTTGGCCACCTACAGGAAAGTGGCCAGCCAATGGGGACTACGGTCAACCAGGTGGAGGGGGGAAGGACGCGAATTCGAGTCCCTGCGGGAGTACGTGGAAGGCGATGATCCTCGAAAGATCCACTGGAAGGCCACGGCCCGGTTGGACCGTCCCATCGTCCAGGAATATCAAACAGAAAAGAATCAGATCGTCATGATTTTGTTGGATGTGGGACGCCTAATGAGTGCGGTTTCAGAAGGGAAAACGAAGCTTGATCATGCCTTAGAGGCAGCCGTTCATCTGGCCCACACAGCTCTAGAAGGAGGGGATCAGGCCGGGATTCTGGCTTTTGCCGATAAAGTTGTTTCTTTCATTCCCCCGAAGAGGACACCCGAACAACTCCAAATCATCCTGGAAGGGACCCTGTCCTTACGGCCCCTTCTGGTTGAGCCTCAATACGAACAGGCTCTCCTTTGGCTTCGATCGAGGGTTCGGAGGCGAAGCCTGGTGGTGATTTATACGGATCTCCTGGACGAAGTAGCCTCGGAGAACCTCCTGGCTGCCGTGTCACTACTGAGGCCGCGTCATCTGCCGTTGTGTGTTGCCATCAGAGAGTCGGAATGGGATGAGATGTTGGGCCAATTGCCTTCTGGTGTTGAGCACGTATACCAACGGGCTGTACTGCAAGAACTGTTACGACAACGCAGTAAGGCCTTAGGCGGGCTGGTACAAAAGGGAGCGTTGGCGATGGATCTGCCTCCTTCAGAACTTTCCATAGGAACCATGGAGCGCTATTTGGAAGTGAAACGACGGGGTCTACTGTGAGGAACTGGCGACAGGAGGTAGCAAAGCAAGAGCGCTAGGAGTATGGAGGCAACTAGAAATTTGGTCCATGTGGGAAGGTGGGCCGGTGAGAAAAAACCCTCCACTACCCCCGCAATGATGAGTAAGGGGACGCAGCCAAGAATAAGTTGGACGGCCTTCCGACCCCTCTGAATAAGAGCTTCTTTTCTGGAGAGATCGCCGGGTGCGACTAAAGCCGACCCGAGCAGAAGGCCTGCGCCTCCGGCTATGAATATTGCCGTAAGCTCGATGACTCCGTGGGGAAGAACGAAGGACCAAAAGTCAACATCCAGACCATGAAGGTGACACAGAGCCGCCAGCGTTCCAATCAATAGCCCGTTGAAGGCCATGAGGTAAATGGTGCCGAGGCCAAAGGTCATGCCGAGGGCAAAGGCCAGGAAAGTCACAGAGATGTTGTTGGTCATTATCATACTGGAGGCGAGGGGACGGACTGCCAGAATGGAATCGAACCAGACCTTTCCCTCCTCTACTTTCTGAATGAGATGAGGGGGAGCTACCAGCGGGATAAAACTGTCATCAAAAAGGGCGGCTATAAAACCATAGGTGCAACCGAGCAGAAAAATCCCCAGGGCAGCAAGGGTCCAGGGAGCTGTTTCCCTGAAAGTTTGAGGGAGAGTGTATCGAAGAAACTTCCACAGTTGACTCCAACCTGCAGAGGGACTCCGGTAGATCTGGCCATGGGCCCGGGCTACCAGATGGTTCAGGTAGTCAACCAATTCGTCAGGGGGAGAACCCTCCTCCTGAAAGGCCTGTAGCCGGGCAAGGTCAGCGGTGGCCTCACGATATAGACGCCCCATATCTGGGAGTTCAGTAGGCTGAAGCTCTCTTGCCTTTCCCTGCTCCAGGTACTGGATGAGGGTTTCCAGGCGCTTCCAGCGCGGTCTTCTGGACTCGATGAACTTCTCGATGGACTGGCTCATGCCCCTAGATTAGCAAAAGGTCATTGGGATGGAAACAGCAAAAGAGAGCCTGAACATTCAAACTCCAGAACACGTTGGTTTTAAGTACGTACTGGCTGGTTTGGGGACGCGGTCCACGGCATTCTTGTTGGACACGGCTATCCGTGGTTTGTTCATACTTTTCATCTTCTTGGCTATGGTTTTTCTGGCTCGCTGGCTACCAGAATTGGATCCCACCGGGCTTATTGCCAGTCTTCCCAAAACCTGGCTCCTGGCCCTGGGATTTCTTGCCTACGGGGTGGTGGATTTGGGGTACTTCCTTCTTTTTGAAGCCCTTTGGAGCGGCCAAACCCCTGGAAAACGAATGCAAAAACTAAGAGTGATACGAATTAATGGTCAGCCCATCGGCTGGATAGAGTCCTCCATCCGTAACATCTTGAGAGCGGTGGACATGCTGGCGGGCTTCTATCCATTGGGCTTGTTCGTAATGTTTCTAAGTTCCCGCAGTCAGAGACTTGGGGACTATGCCGCTGGTACGGTGGTGATAGTTGAACGAAGAGGAAACGTTCCAATGGATCGAACTCGCCTTCGCTCTACCTCTAAATTGAACCTGCCTGACCTGGACCTCCATCTTTCTACTCTGGAACCGAAACAGTACCAGCTAATAAGGTCTTTTCTGCAGCGAAGGCATGACATGGACGAACAGCACCGGCGCGAACTGTCCCGCCTCCTGGCCCGTCGACTGATGAAGAGGTTGGGTATTTCCCCCATACCCGGCCTCACTGATGAATCTTTCCTGGAGGAAATCGTTGGGGTCTATGAGCGTACTAGAAAGGCCATCTAAAGAACTAGACGCTAAGAACTACTAAGACTCAAACCATTTTAGGTCATTTGGCTTCGCCGTCAATTCTTCGCGCTCGCTGCGCTCCGCTCAGTCCCGCAAGCGGGTCCCTAGTTTGGGCTGGCGCCCGTCATTACGCCTCACGGCTGTCATTAAGTTGTCTCAACACTACGATGACAATTAACTATGAATGACAGCGCAGCTAGCGCAAAGAATTGACCCAATGACCATAAATGACGCCGCAGGCATAATGACAGCGTAGCGTAATGACGGCCACTTTCAGTGGCCAAATGACAATGAAGCGTCGTCACTACCAATTTGGGCCCAAAGGGCGAATTACGGAACAAAACTTGCTAATCTATAAAGGGTCGTTTCTATTTGCATCCGGGGGTATCCATGACTCAGAATACGGCTGCCGCAGATGTTAAAACATTCGCCATAAGTCTGACAGGAGTCAGGGCAGGATTCGCTCAAGAAGATCTGGTGACCGCTCTCCAGCGTCTGTACCCACGCCAAACAGCTGAGCAAATCCGCGGCGCCTTGGCGAAACTTCCATTTCTGTTGACCCGCGCAGCAACGGAAGAGCAGGCCAAAAAGATCAAGAATTTTCTGGAGTCAAAAGGAGCAGTTTTAAAATTCATGACCTCCCCGGCGGCGGCTGTCTCGGCTCCTCAGGCTGCAGCCGCGCCAGCCCCTGCCAGGCCGGCAGCAGCAAAAGCAACTCCTGCTCCGCCGGAGAAAGAACCCTACACTGGCGCTGAACGCAGGGCGAAGCCCCGCGTTCACTCGGGCATCCAACTCCATCCTATGGGAATCGGCGAGATTCTAGATCGCTCTTTTCGGCTGATGCGCCAGCACTTTTTGATGTTCTTTTTTATCCTTGTGATCCCGCAAGCAACATTTTTATTGGCCAGCAAGGGGATGCAGATCTCTGCGAGGGGAGGAGTGCAGCAAGGTGCGCCGGTGAACATGGGTATAGGACTTGGGGTCTCCTTTATACTTGCTGTGCTGATAATAATGGTTCTCCAGTTTTGGGCCCAAGGCGCATTGATATTCGCAGTCTCAGAAACCTATCTAGGTCACGAGACTTCAATAGGGAAATCATACGGCGCCATGCGCTCACGGCTGGGACGCCTTCTGGGCACCATGTTTCTCATGGGGTTTATGATGATGCTGGTGCCCGCGCTCATAGGAATCATCATGGGAGTGCTCGTACCGCCCATGTTGGCCAGGGGCGGCGCGATTGGTGGGATTATGATAGTTATCGGTGTGTTCTTGGGCGCGGTCATATTCTTCAACTTGTTGCTGAACTGGCTCTTGGTGGACAAGGTGGTGGTTCTGGAAGGAAAGGGTTGGAGAAAGGCACTACGGCGGAGCAAAGAACTGATGAAAACTCGCACTGAGAAAGGATTCTGGAAAAGTCCTAAAAACAAAGCAGGTTTGATTCTTTTGTTGGGTTTTCTGATCGGGGTGGGAATCCACTTTCTCTTTCAACTACCAGGTTTGCTCGCTCAATGGCTCTTGCCGATGAGCCTTACGGGACAGACTATCCAGCAAATTCTAAATATGATAGCTACTTCATTGGCGGCGGTTTTTACGGCGATCGCCATGATACTATACTACTACGACATCCGACTCCGCAGTGAGGGCTTCGATCTCAAGATGATGGCAGAGTACCTTTAGAGAGTGTAATTGCCTTTTATTTGCCTTCCTGCCAAGAGCGCACGAATTCTGCCTGTATCTCCGTCTCCGGCGAGGAAAGATGTGAGATTGGATCTCTTTGGCGCAATTCACTGAGTAACTCCAGGGCCTCCTCCCCGACCCCCATACCGTGGCGGGCCAGGTAACATCCAACCACTGTGCCTGTTCTCCCCCTCCCTCCCCAACAGTGAAGGTAAACCATGGAGTTATGCTGAATCGCACCGTCGATTTCATCCAAGATTGCAGCCATACTTTCTGCAGCGGGAACATCCATGTCCCGAATGGGCTGATGAACGATCTTTATCGGGATGTTCATTTTTTCTGCTATTTCCTTTAGCATTTTTTCATAGGGCACGAATCTCTTGCCGCTGAAATTACGTTCATTTTCTTCCATGAGATTCACTATGTGGCGGATCCCATGGGCAAGCAATCCCTTGAGTTTGGCCTCGGCTATTACCGAATTTCGACTACCGGGGTAGTAACCGGCCAAAAACTTTCCTGGCACCACCCAGTAGGAGCGAGGAAAAGGTACTGCCTGTTTTTTCATAGGTTATCACCTATGCCTTCTTCGTCATTTGGGCTGACGCCCGTCATTAGGCCTTACGGCCGTCATTAAGTTGTTTCAAAGCCACAATGACAGTTAACTGTAAATGACAGCGTAGCGTACGACCCAATCACAATAAATGACGCCGCAGGCATAATGACAGCGTAGCGTGGTGACGGCCACTTCGAGTGGCCGAATGCCCCAACCCTGCCTGCTGCAGGCTGCCCACTGCCAACTTTTAATCTTCTGCCAGTTTGCTGAACAGGTGCGGCTTGCGGTCTTTGAGGAAGGGCAGGGTGGAACGGACCTCTCTGACCATGGCCGGATCAATGTCGGCTAGCAACAGTGTTTCCTTATCGTCTCCGTGGGCCAAAATCAAGCCAAGCGGATCGATAACGGCAGAGCCGCCGAGGAAAGTGTGCCCACCGCCCTCTCCAACCCGATTTACTCCAACCATGAAACATTGACTCTCCACGGCGCGAGCCTGTAGCAGTATGTCCCAGTGCGGCTGCCGTGCTGCCGGCCAAGAGGCGATGACCAGAATTAGCCCGCATTGGTCCACCACTGCACGGAACAGTTCAGGAAAGCGAAGGTCATAGCAGACGAGACAGGTGGCACCAATTTCTTCCAGTTCGAATACCACTGGCAATTTTCCAGGTTCGTAGCTGGCGTCTTCTCCAAGCAAGCCGATCTGGTGGACTTTAGCGTAGATTGCGAGGTCGTTTCCCTTGCGGTCCACCGCCAATGAAACGTTT
>Ga0209536_100004975_pt1 | contig 20856 bp, 17 predicted proteins | sample DeeMarSeWOR28_12_FD_187461 | JGI IMG/M metagenome (GOLD analysis project Ga0209536, IMG submission 187461) | Marine sediment microbial communities from White Oak River estuary, North Carolina - WOR-2-8_12 (SPAdes) (version 2) | ecosystem: Environmental > Aquatic > Marine > Intertidal zone >... | reverse complement strand
CTCCGTGGACAGCGAGTACCAGCGGTCCTTCCTGTAGCTCCGGACGTCGGGGTAGAGCGGTGCATGAAGGCTCGCAACGGTCACTCCGTGCGCGGCCAGGAGGGAGGCGATCTCACCCGAGGCGACCGGGTCGCCGTAAGGAAAGTGGGGAGGCATGGCCCACAGTTCCGCGGAGGAGAACCCGAACTTCGGGAAAAGGGACACGATCGATTCGTCCAGGTCCCGGAAAACGAACAGGTGGGTCGACAGCGAGAATTCCATGGGTTCAGGCCGCTTCCTTGCGTTCTCGGCGAGACTTCCGCGATAATACCACGGCGAGGGAAACCCTTCTACTTTTCGCTCCCTACGATGGCTTATCTACCTCTGGGGACAGTCCTGACAAAACGGCGCACGTTTGCCTCCGAGATGCTGGACGCGGGAGCCGACATCACAACGGTGCAGAATGGGAACCCCTCTAACCCGCTCTCACCAACGGTTTGAAGGAGGAGCAGGACACATAAAGATATCTGTTGACATTGATTTGATATAGGCATATGGAACAGATATAAGGTTCGTCCCCAGGTAACCAACCCGATTTCCTTACAGGCATCCGGGAACCTACAGGCAACCGTTTTCCCTTTCTGATGAAAGGGGGCTGGGATGGCTTTCCTTTCTCCCAGAACGGTTTGCTATCACTTCCATTCATCAGACCTGTGCCAATTCCGGCCACCGTAAGCCCAAGGAACAAGGTTTTCCAATACAAAGGGTAAACGCTTTGCGCGGCGTCATCAACCTTCCATCGTGACCATGGAGGGGAAAAGAGATGAAAACACAATGGTTTTGGGGGGGCATTGGTCTGGCTTCTCTCCTGATCGTGTTGGCTGGAATTTCCCCGGCCGTGGGGGAGAGCCCGGTGATGGGGGCGATGGGAACCCCATCGTTCGGAGCCGAGGATTGGGTGCCGCCTCAGGGAGAGGCTCGGGTAGTGGCGATCGCAACCCCATCGTTCGGAGCCGAGGATTGGGTACCGCCTCAGGGAGAGGCTCAGGTAGTGGCGGTGGAAACCCCATCGTATGGAACGGAGGATTGGGTTGGAGGCATGAAATACAAGGAGGCGGTCGGAACCGGTGCGATACCGGCACCGTCCCCGAAGGAACGCTAGTTGGACGACCACTATCCCGACTGAACAGACGCGAAGAGCCAACCGGAGTGCGAAGAAGGGCGGGATCCACATACCCGCCCTTTTCATTTGCGTGGACCGCAGGCCATCCTTTCCCCTGTGATTTCCTTCCAAATATCCACGGACATTCCACTCGACGCTCTCGAATTCCATCTCAGGCCGTCATCCATAGACAGCGCATTGAGAGCCATATGCAACTCATGGAATACAAAGCCATCAAATAGCCGAAAGGGGAGTTCTCCGGGGACAATTCGGGGACAGTTATTTTGGGTATTTTTCTTTTAGATTCAAGGAAAGAATGTTATCCGCGATAATACCATACCGGGAAACGTTTCCGGAGTACCGACAGGGGATGACCTTTTGAGGCAAGTACGGATTCTCGCATCGCCGATCCTCTTCCTGCTCTTCCTTTCCCCTCTCGCCCATGCGGATTCCTTCTCTGCGGCGGACAACACCTTCCGGGCAGGGTGGTCCCTTCTGTCCGAAGAGAAATTCGCCGAAGCGCGGGAAACGTTCCGCGGCATCTCCCCCGGCGATTACGACCTCGGGGATTACGTGTTCTACTTCACGGGGGTCGCCCTGGTCAGGGAGGGGAAGACCGCGGAGGCGGCCGGCGTCCTCGAGCAGCTCGTATCCGTCTTCCCGAACTCTCCTCTGGTCCCGTACCTTGCGCACGAGCTGGCATTCGCTGCGGCGAAGGAGGGGGACATTCCGTCCGCGCGGAAGTATTCCGGGGCCTCCCGGGGGAAGGTCAGGGGGAATGGCCGTTTGGCGGCCGAGGGATTCATCGCCGCGTGGCTGGTGGAGAACGAGGGGGAGGAACAGGAGCGCAACGTCGCGTGGAAGAAGGCCGCGGAGGTGCACCTGGAGAACTTCTCCACCTACACGGTGCAGGAAGGGGCGGTGCTGTCGATGGACCGCATTTGGGAGTGGCGCGAGAATGGGAATCTCCCGGAGTGGGGTCTTCCCGTGTCTTTCTACCGGAGGTATGCAAAGGCCCTTTTCCGGGCCGGGGAAGACGGGCGCGCCCGGGCCGTCTATCAGGAGGTGCTGGAGAAGTTCCCTCCCTCGGATGAGTATTACAACGTTCTCCTCGATTATGCGGAGTTCCTCCGGAAGCAGGGAGAGACTTCCCGGGCGCGAACCCTCCTGGTCCAGGCGATGGAGGACGCTCCCCTCCCGTTCCGGTCGGAAGTCGATTTTCTCTTCGCCAGGGTGGAATGGAAAGCGGGCCGGACCGCGGAAGCCCGCCGGAAATTCCTCGAGATCGCGGAACGCGAGGTGCGTCCGGAAACCGCGGACCGCGCCCGGTACCAGGCGGCGTGGATCGCCGAGGAGGAAGAGGATTGGCCGGCGGCCACGGAGCAGTTCGAAAAGCTCACGGGGGCCCGGGACGAGCGCATTCGGCAGGAGTCGGTATTCCGCCGCGCCTTCGGACTCTACCGGCAGGGGCGGTACGCCGAAGCGATTGCGTCATTCGAGGAAGGGGCAAAGGCGGCGACATCTCCGGTGGAGAAGGCGCGGCACTTGTACTGGGAAGCGATGGCCCTCGAGGAATCCGGGGAAGAGCAGAGGGGGAAGGCCCTGCTCCCCGGGATCGCGGCGGATCATGGTGCGGGACCCTACGCGCTCTTTTCGAGCCTTCGTCTCGGAAGGGATCCCTTCGCGATGTTCAATGCCCCCTCCAGCGGCGAGACCGCCCTGTGCGGGGTGCAGAGGGAGAAGCTCTGGGAGATGGTCCGGGGCGCCAGCTGGTCAGCGGAGGATGCGGAAAAGGTCCGGCGTGCGGAGCGCCTCACCATGCTGGGGCTGATCGAGTACGCGATCCTGGAAGCCGACCGGGTGGACCGGGCCGCCGTCCGGAAGGCGACGGGACTGGAGGAGGATTGGGTTCCCGGCCTGTTCCGGTACCTGGCCGGTGACCTGCGGGGGGCGATCCTCGAGACGGTCGGACATTCCCCGGGAGGATCCGCGGTGGGGCTCATCGACCGGCTGCAGTATCCGCTGGCGCCGCAATACGTGGGGGATTGCGACGGGAAGAAGTCCGGCGTGGATTCCCTCGTGCTCCACGCCCTCATCCGGCAGGAATCTCTCTTCCAGTACAACGCCCTCTCTTCGGCGGGGGCGGTGGGGCTGATGCAGCTCATGCCCCGGACGGCTGCCGAGGTAGCCCGGCGGGAAAAGATGGGGAACACGGTCCGCCGGAGCGACCTGCTGAATCCGGAACGGAATGTGGCTCTCGGCGCGTCCTACCTCGCGGGTCTTCTTGAGGCGTACGACGGAGACTACGTCCGCGCCGTTGCCGCGTACAACGCGGGGGAGTCGGCGGTGGACCGGTGGTGGAAGAGGGCGAACGGGGACCCGGCGATGTTCCAGGAAAGGGTGACGTACCGGGAAACGCGCTCTTATCTGCGGAGGGTATTCTTCAACCTTCTCCAATACTACCGGATCTACCGTCCCGAGATGCTTGCCCGCTACTTTCCCAGTGATCAAACAGGAGGCGGGACAGTTCCCGATGTTTCCGCGTCCCCACCTGCCGCAGCGACGCCCGATGGGACACAGGAGGACCTCCCGGGGGGGACAGAAATCCCCGCAGGCGAGAAACCCGGCGAGTAGACGCCGCGACGGATTTCCGGAATCCCGTGTCGTCCGTCCATGCGCGGGCAAGCGCCTCCACCGTTTCTTCCTGGTTCTTCTCCCCCCGGCAGACCAGGACGACGTCGCACCCGGCGGAAACCGCCTGCACGGAGGCCTCTCCGATCCCGTACCGGGAGGTGACGGCGCCCATTTCGAGCGCGTCCGAGAAGAGGACGCCGCGGAACCGGAGCCGTTTCCGGAGAAGGTCGCCGAGGATCTTCTTCGACAAGGTGGCGGGGAATGCGCGGTCCAGCGCGGGGTAGAGAACGTGGGCGGTCATCAGGGCGGGAATTCCTGCGCGGATGGCGCGGCGGAACGGGAGGAGGTCCCGGGAAAGCAAGGTTTTTCCGGTGCTCCGGACGACCGGGAGTGTTTCGTGGGAGTCGGCGTCGGTGGCTCCGTGCCCGGGGAAATGCTTCCCGACCGGAATCACGCCCCGGGAGAGGGTGCCGCGGAAAAAGAAGACCCCGAGGCGGGCGGCCAGCGAAGGATCGTTCGACAGCGCCCGGTCCCCGATCACCGGGTTGACCGGGTTGCTGTCCACGTCGAGGACCGGGGCGAAGTTGATATCCACCCCCACGGCGCGCAGCTCCTCCGCGATCGCCTCGGCAACCGCCTCCGCCGCGCGCTCGGCATGGCAGCAGAGGGCGGAGTAGCAGCGGGCGGGCGGGAAGCGGGTAAAGCCCGGCTCCGTCAGGCGCTGGACCCGGCCTCCCTCCTGGTCGACGGCGATGAGCGGGGACGGACCCCCCCTCCCGACGGCAGCGCGAATCTGGCGACACAGGTCCCGCGCCTGGCGGGGGCCCTCCAGGTTTCTCGAGAACAGGATCACCCCGTTCACCGCTCCTTCCCGGAGCCATTTCGCCAGCCGGGCCGGAACCGCCTTCCCCTCGAACCCGACCATCAAGGGACCGGGGCCATCGGGCCGTCTCAACGGATGCTTCCTCCTGGGTTCGCGGATTGCACGGCCGTTTCCGAAACCTTTATCACAGTCCCGGATCGAAGGGGAAGCAGATCCGTTATCGTGAAGGGGGTTTCGCAATCCCCTGTGAAAGGAGGGAAAGCCGTGAAAGCCATCGTGATCGAATCGTTCGGGGGGCCGGAGGTGCTTCGCGCGGGGGACGTTCCCGCTCCCGGGCCGGGGGAAAACGAGGTGCTGATCGAGGTGGCCTGCACCGGCGTGAACCCGGTCGACTGGAAGATCCGGGAAGGGATGCTCTCTGGAATGTTCCCGCACGAGTTCCCGATTATCCCGGGTTGGGACGCAGCGGGGAGGGTCAAGGCGGTCGGGAGGAAGGTCAAGGGCTTCCGGGACGGCGACAGGGTGTACGCCTATTGCCGCAAGCCGAAGGTAAAGGACGGCACCTACGCCGAGTTCGTCACCATGGACCAAGCCGCGGTGGCGCCCATGCCGAAGAATATGGGATTCGCCGAAGCGGCCTGCATCCCCCTGGCCGGGCTGACCGCCTGGCAGTCCCTGTTCGACGCCGCGAAGATCAAGGAGGGGGACAAGGTCCTCATGCACGCGGGGGCCGGAGGTGTGGGGAGCCTGGCGATCCAGTTCGCAAAACAGGCGGGCGCGAAAGTGTACACGACGGCCCGCAAGGCCAACCATGCGTATGTAACCTCCCTGGGAGCGGACGTGGCCATCGACTATACGAAGGAGAGTTTCGTCGAAGCCGTCAGGAAGAGGGAGCCCGGCGGGATCGACCTCGTCTGCGACGCAGTCGGGAACGACGTGCAGCGGGAAAGCTACAAGGTCCTGCGGAAAGGGGGGAGGCTCGTCTCCATCGTGAATGTCCCCTCGGAGGAAGAGGCGCGGCGTTACGGGGTCGAGGCGTCCCACGTTTTTGTCACACCTGACGGGGAGCAGCTCCGCCGGATCGGGGCCCTCCTCGAACGCGGCGCCGTCCGGCCTCCCGCCCTCGAAGAGATGCGCCTCGAGGACGCAGCCGAGGCGCAGAAGAGAAGCCAGGCGGGCCACGTGCGGGGAAAGATCGTGCTGAAGATCCGTTGAGGTCGTGCGCGGGCGCCTCTATTTGATCGCGCCCACCGTGAACCCGGCGATGAACCGGTCGACGAAGAGGTTGTAGAGAATGGCGATGGGGACGGAGGCGATGAAGCAGGCCCCCATGAGCGAGCCCCAGAAGTAGACGTCGCCGCGCACGAGAAATGTGGGGACCCCGACGCTCACGGTGAACCTCGAGGAGGCCGTGATGAAGGTCAGCCCGTAGACGAACTCCTGCATGACCAGCGTGAAGGTGAAGATGATCACGGTCAGGACGCCGGCGATGGACATCGGCATGACGACCTTCAGGAACGCCCCCAGGCGGCTGTGCCCGTCGATCATGGCCGCTTCCTCGATGTCCTTGGGGATGACCTTGAAAAATCCCATCAGGAGCCAGGTGCAGAAGGGGATGGTGAAGCTCGGGTACACGAGCACGAGGGAGTAGAGAGAGTCCTGCAGCCCCAAAGAACTGATCACCTTGGACAGCGGTATGAACAGGATGGTGGGGGGGACGAGGTACGTCAGGAAGATCCCGATCCCGAGCCGTTCCCCGGTTTTGCCGGTGAGCCGGGCGAGGCTGTACCCTGCGGGGATCGCGGTGACGAGGGTGATGAGCACCACGAGGAACCCGACGAAGGCCGTGTTCCAGAGCCATTGCAAGTACAACGTGTCGAAGAACAGGACGCGCACATGCTCGAGCGTCGGCCGCATGTGGTACAGGTACGGGTTGTGGTTCGGGTTCATGAGGTCGCGCGTTTCCTTGAACATCGTCATGAGCATCCAGTAGAAGGGGAAGGCCGCGAACGCGATAAATGCGGCGAGGATGCCGAAGTTCGCTCCCTTGGCCCCCCACGCTTTTGCCTTGTACATCCCCTTGGACACTGTCAGGTCACCTCCGTGCGTCGGGCGAGTCGCAACATCAGGATGGCGCTGACCGCCAGCACCGGGAAGAGGAACAGGGCGATGGCGGCACCCGCCGCGAGGTCTCCCCCGTCGATTCCCGTAAAGAAGGCCAGGCTCGCGAGCACCTGGGTCGTGTCGTACGGCCCGCCCCGCGTAAGCACGTAGATGACGATCATGTCGGTGAACGCGAAGACCACCCCGAACAGCATGGCCACCAGCATGATCGGAAGGACCAGGGGGATGGTGATCTGGAAGTTGTGGCGCCAAAACCCGGCTCCGTCCACGGCCGCCGCGTCGTGGATATCCTGGGGGATGGAGGTCAACCCCCCGAGCAGGATGACCGTCGCCAGCGGCAGGAGCCGCCAGACGTGGACGGTGATGATGGAGGCCATGGCCAAGGTAGGCTGCCCGAGCCAGATGGGCCATGTCGCGGGGCCGAAGATGCCGAGCGCCCTGCCGGTCCAGTTGATGACGCTGTAGACCGAGTCCAGGATCCAGAGCCAGCCGATGCTGCCCAGGGAGATCGGAGCGACCCAGGGGAGCAATATCAGCAGACGGACGACCCACTTTCCCCGGAAGTCCCTGAGAAGCGAGAGGGCCAGCGCCTTCGCGAGCACCAGCACCAGCGCCTGGGACACGAAGGCGAATACGAAGGTGTTCCACAGCGCGCGCAGGAATGTCCGATTGTGAAGGAGATGCCGGAAGTTTTCGAGCCCTATGAACGACGTCTCCGTGCTTCCGACCGTGATATTGCTCACGGAGTAGAAGAGGGCGAGGAAAAAAGGGAAGCCGACGAGAGCAACGATGTAGACGATCGCAGGGGCGATCATCATCCGCCCCAGCCATTTCTCGTTGTCCGCGAGGCTCTGGGTATGGTTGGTCATGATCTCTTTTCCCAGAAACGCCGCGGTTCGGTTCGCAACCCGGTGCCCCGATCGAAGAACTTGATGTCCTTCTCCTTGACGGCGAACTCGTAGACCTCTCCGGGGGTTATCCGCATTTCCACCGTGAACGGGATGTTGATGATCACCTTTTCGTTCGGGAAGGTGTCGCGCATAATCCCGTACAGCAGGCGGTCCGCCCCCAGGTGCTCCACCCGGTGGATCTTGGCCCACAGGGTCACCAGGGGCTCGCTGGTGTCGTGGACGCCAACCGGGAGAAAGGTCTCTGGGCGAAACCCCGCGATGTAGTCGTCCCGATCGAAGAGGTTCATGGGGGGTGAGCCGAGGAACCCGGCCACGAAGGTGTCGGCCGGCTCGTTGTAGACCTCCTGGGGCGATCCCAACTGCCGCACTTTCCCCCCGCTCATCACGGCGATCCGGTCTCCGAGCCCCATCGCCTCCACCTGGTCGTGGGTCACGTAGATGGTGGTGGTCCCGATCCTGCGCTGGAACTGCTGGAGTTCGTCCCTTGCCGACGTTCGCAGCTTGGCGTCCAGGTTGGACAGCGGTTCGTCGAGCAGGAAGACGCTCGGCTCCCGGACGACGGCCCGCGCAAGGGCGACTCTCTGCCTTTCCCCTCCGGAAAGCTCGCGGGGTTTCCGGTGGAGCAGCTTGCCGATCCCGAACGTCGAGGCGGCCCACTCCACCTTTTGGGGGATCTGGTCGCCGGGAAAGCCCTGGGCCTTGAGCGGGAAGGCGATATTCTTGTAAACCGTCATGTGCGGGTAGAGGGCGTAGCTCTGGAAGACCATGGCGATCTTCCTCGCGCGCGGGGGCAGGTCGTTCACCACCTGTCCGCCGATGAGAATGTCCCCGGAGGTCTGGGTCTCCAGCCCGGCGATCATCCGGAGAAGGGTGGTCTTTCCGCACCCCGACGGGCCCAGGAAAACGAGGAATTCCCCCTCCTTGACCAGAAGATCGACGCCGTCGACCGCCTTCACATCCCCGAACTGTTTTTTGATGTCCCTTGTCTCGACCGTGGCCATGGATGATCCGTCATCTCCCGTTCGCAGGGTCTGCAATGAAACAGCAACGAATGAACAGGGCGCAAGGAAGCGTAGTACTCCGTTTCATAAATGCGGCGACGGATTCGTGCATGCCCCCCGCGAGCCCCGGGCATCGGGAGGAAAAACGCCTTAGGGCATCGGCCCGATACGAGACCGTATTCCCGAGATGCAGCACTTAGTGCCCCAATTGTATACGTATTTCACGAATGCGGGGGACACTCGTTTGCCCCGATGGCCGGGCTATGGAGTACCCCCCGCGGTGGCTCTTCCTCATTCCGACAGGTTTCCCGCTTGCATCAGATCATTTTTCTCTCTTTCCACTTGTCCCAGATGCGCTTGCACGCGGCTTCCGCCTGCGCGAGAGCCGCCTCGGGGGTTTCCGCACCGACGGCCGTTTTGGCGAACATCGTGTTCAGAACCCACGTGCTGAAGACCTCGGCGATCGCTGCGTTCGCGTATCCCGGGTACCCGACGTTCGTCGCCCAGTCGAGCACGTCCGAGAGAACCGCGTACTTGTCGGGCGGGTTCGACTTGGGGTCGCGCAAGATTACTTTCTGCAGGTCGGGGACGGTCTTGGGGAAGCAGGGGAAGTTGTAGAACTCGCTCGCCAGGAACGCATTCCGGAAGTCGCCGATGTAGTCGACGAGGAACTTCTTCGCCCCCTCGATGTTCTCGGCGAACTTCCAGATCACGTAGACGTCCATGACGTGCTCGAGACCGATGCGTCGCACCGGGCCCTTGGCCGCCTTTGCGATCAGGATATTGTCGCCGATCGGCATCTTCTCGTTCTCCGCCGTCCGGGTGACGGAGATCGCGTTCAGGACGGTGGAGACCTTCCCCGCCAGCATCGCGCGGTTGTTCGAGGAGGCGTCCCACGCGAGGACCTCCGGGGTCATCGCTTCCTCGAAGAGCGCCTTCACGAACTTGAGGGACTCGAGCGTATTCTTGGAGTTGAGGACGAGGTTCCCGGCCTCATCCTGGACGGAGGCCCCGTGGGAGTACATGATGGCCCGCATGGCCATTCCCGTGTCGATCTCGGCCGACAGGCCGACCCCGATCGGTATGCCGTGCTTTTTCTTGATCTTCGCCCCGCCGACGCGCATGTCGTCCCATGTGTCCGGAGTCATCCCGACATCGCCCCACAGATCCTTGCGGTAGTTGATGGGGTCCGGGACGTAGCTGTCGGAGAAACCGTAATATTTCTTCGTTTTCGGGTTGTAGGTGCTCTTGATGGCCAGGTCGATGGGCTTGCCGTACTTCTTTTCGCACTCCTGGTAGATCTCCTTGTGATCGATCACCTGGTCTTCGAAGTCCGGCGAGGGCCAGAGGAACATGAACAGGTCGTGCCCTTTCTGGGCGGAGACCTCCGCGGCCGCGCGGGCGTTGATTCCCGCGAGCCCGATGTTGTCCACGATGACCTCCATGCCGTTCTTTGCGCCCCATTCCTTCGTGTACGTGTTGTTGAACCACTTGTCGTACCCCGGGACGAAGTGGTTCCACTGGAGGATCTTCAGGGTCTTGCCCGCCCCGTAGGATCTCCGGGGCACGATGATGGTCGGTCCGGCTCCCGCCGCGACCGCCCCGATTCCTGCCGCCTTGATGAAGTCCCGCCTCGAAATGGTTCTCCGTTTTATTTTCCCCATTCCCCCACCCTCCTTCTGTTGAAGACGGATACGGTTCGGCTCTAACACCAACACTCCATTTGTGTAAGGAAAATAACGAGTCCTTGACGGATCACCCCCTTAAGGGAATGCTCCCGTGAACGTAAAATGGGGTTTGTTTCATAATTACAGTCGATGCTGCAACGTGTTGTCAAGGAGATAGATTCTATTTTTCATGAATAGTTTCCGGAATTCAGAAATTCGGAGAACGACGGACGGTTTCTTCCCTGCCGGCCTACCGGATCTCCTCCCGCACGTCCATCGCATCCCGGAGTCCGTCCCCGAGGAAGTTGAACGCCATGACGGTGATCATGATGGCCAGCCCCGGGACGGTGGTCAGGTGGGGCGCGACGAAGAGGAAATGTCTCCCCTCGTTGATCATCGCTCCCCAGGACGGAACGGGTGGCTGGACCCCCAGGCCCAAAAAGGAAAGCCCCGCCTCCGCAACGATCGCCCTCGCGATCCCGAAGGTGGCCTCGACGATGACGGGGGAGACCGCGTTCGGGAGGATGTGGACGAGGAGGAGCCGGACCGGCGGGCTTCCGACCGCCCGCGCCGACTGGACGAACTCCAGCTCCCTCACTTTCAGGATCTGTCCCCGGATGAGCCTGGCGTATCCCACCCAGCCGAGGGCGGACAGGGCGATGAGCACGTTGCGCAGGGAAGGCCCGAGGACGGAGGTGATCGCGATGGCGAGCAGAATTCCGGGGAAGGCGAGGAGGATGTCCGCCAATCGCATGAACAGGTGGTCGACTCTCCCGCCGAGAAATCCCGACAGCGATCCCGCCAGGAGGCCGATCGCAAGAGACAGGGAGACCGTGCCGAGCCCCACCACGGCCGAAATCCTCGCCCCGTAGAGGAGCCGGCTCAGCAGATCACGGCCCAGCCGGTCCTGCCCGAGCCAGTGGGACCAGGAAGGGCCGGACAGTCCGGCATCGAGCGACTGCGCCGCCGGGTCGAACGGGGCGATCAGGGGGGCGAGCGCCGCCACGAGGAGAAGCAGGGACACGACGGCGGAACCGGCGACGGCCGCCCGGTGGCGCGCAACGCGCCTGACGAATCGTCTCCGGGGGGGGCGTTCACTCATACCGGATCCTCGGGTCGAGGCGGGAATACAGGAGGTCCGTCACGAGGTTGACCGTCACCGTGCAGAGGGCGATGAACAGGATGCATCCCTGGACAAGAGGGTAGTCCCGGGCCTCGATCGCCTGGACGGTCAGGCGGCCGATTCCCGGCCAGGAGAAGATCGTCTCGGTGATGATGCTCCCGGAAAGCAGTGCCCCGAACTGCAGGCCCATCACCGTGAGGACGGGGATGAGGGAGTTCGCCAGCGCGTGGCGCAGCACCGCGTCCCGCCGGGAAAGGCCACGGGCGCAGGCCGCACGCACGTAGTCCTGCCGGATCTCCTCCAGCAGCGAGGAGCGGAGCATGCGCATGAGGATCGCCGCCATCCCCGTTCCCATGGTCAGCGCGGGGAGCACCAGGTGACCGGCGGTTCCGTACCCCGAGACGGGGAACAGCCCGAGACCGATCGAGAAGATCAGGATCAGGAGCGGCCCCAGCCAGAAGTTGGGCATCGACAGCCCGAGCATCGCGAGGAAGCCGCAGAGGTGGTCGACCGGTGAGTGTTGCCGCATGGCGGACAGCACCCCCAGGGGAACCGCGATAAGGAGGGCGAAGACCATCGAGGCTACCGAGAGCAGAAGGGTCGCCGGAACCCGCCGCAGAATCTCGCGCAGCACCGGCTCCCGGCTCCGGAAGGAGGTTCCCAGGTCCCCTTTCGCCAGCCCGAGGAGGAACTCCCCGTACTGTACGACGACGGGCCGGTCGAGGCGAAGCTCCCGTCGCAACTCCTCCTTCTGCGCCGCGAGAGCGCTCTCGCCCAGCATGATCTCGACGGGGTCGCCGGGGATCAGGTGGATGAGGAGAAAGACGACCGTCACGACCCCGAAGACGACGGGGACCATCTGCCGCAGGCGGGAGAGGAGATATCCCGTCATCTTCCCGCCCCCTTCTCCCGTCGGACGGTCATCTCCTTCACGGAGGTGTAGTCCTCGCCGGGCGTGATCTCGAAGCCCTCGAGCCGGCGGTCCCTGACGAGAATGTTCCTGCTGATCCAGAGGGGGAAAACGGGAAGGTCGCGGGCGAGAAGGAGTTGCACCTTGCGGTAGATCTCCTTCCTTTTCCCCCGCGACGGCTCCCGCCGGCCTTTCTCCACCAGCCGGTCGACCTCGGGGTTCCGGTAGCCTCCCCGGTTTGCTCCCCCGGGGGGAACCTGTCCGGAGTGGAAGGCGTAGTAAAAGATGTCCGGATCCTGGATATTGACCCAGGTCAGGCTGTAGAGCTGGAAATTCCCTTTCCGGATGTCCGAAAAGAACGTCCCCCACTCGAAGGACTGGACCTCCAGGTCGATTCCGACCCGGTGCAGCTGCTCCTGGATGACGGCCGCGATCTGCTTCCGCAGCTCGTTCTGCGAGGTCTTGTACGTCAGCCGGAAGCGGGGTTTCGGGCCGTCCCCGTCCGGGTCGCGGTAGCCGGCGGAGTCCAGAAGACGCCGGGCCGCGTCGGGGTCGAACCGGACTTCCGGAATCCCGTCCGCGTGGGCCCAGAAGCACGGAGCGAGGATGGAGTCGGCCAGGTCCGCGTGTCCCTTCCACAGGGACCGCACGATCGACTCGCGGTCGATGGCACAGGCGATCGCCCGCCGTACGAGCGGTTCGGACAGGACCGGGTCCCGGAGGTTGAACCCGAGGTAGGAGGCGTTGCTTCCGGCTGCCTCCTCCATCACCAGGTTCCGGTTTTCGAGGGCGGCGGGGATCAGGTCGGGATCCACCCCGTTCAGGACGAAGTTGACGCTCCCCTTCGCAAGCTCGAGGAAGCGCACATTGCTGTCGGGGAGGAATTTGACGACCACCCGTTCGATGGCCGGGGGAGTGCCGAAATACCCGTCAAAGCGGGAAAGGCGGATCTCGGAATCCTGCCGGAAGTCGTCCACCCGGTAGGGGCCCGCCCCGATCGGGGGGGAGTACCCCGCGGCCCGGGATCCGATGGGGACGATTCCGCGGACCATGCCGGCCAGGAACGGGGCGGACGGCTCGGAAAGGTGAAAGATCACGGTGCGGGGGTCGGGAGCGTCGATCGCGCGGATGGTTCCGTACGTCGCCCTGTGTGGAGAGCGGTTCGCCGGATCGAGGATCCACGCGAAGGTATAGCGGACGTCCGCGGACGAAAGCCCTTTCCCGTCGTGGAACCGCAACCCCTCGCGAAGGTGGAAGACGATCTCGGTGGGGGACCGCTCCTCCCATCGCTCCGCAAGATCCGGCACGGGGTTCCCCGCCGCGTCCATCCGGATCAGGGAGGCGTGCGTCATCTGCAGGATCTGCGTCCCGTACGCGTCCGTCGCCAGCCGCGGGTCGATGCCGGACGGAGCCCCCGGGAAGGCAATGACCAGCATCCCGTCGTCGATCGGCGGTTTCGAGGAACACCCGGGCAGGGAGGCGGCGGCGATGGCCAGGAGAAGCACGGCGTAAGGGAAGCGGTTTTGCACGTCGCCCATAGTACCACGCGATTTCCCGACCTGGCTGCCAGGGATTGGCGGAGGTTTTCTCCGTTCTGGTACTATGGGGCGGTGAGCCACTTCGACCTCCTTGTCATCGGATCGGGTCCTTCCGGCCAGCGTGCCGCGATCCAGGCAGCCAAGCTGGGCAAGCGGGCGGCCGTGATCGAGAAGCGGCGGGTGGTGGGCGGGACGTGCGTCAACACCGGCACCATTCCCAGCAAGACATTGCGGGAGGCCGTCTTGTACCTCACCGGATACGGGCAGCATACGATCTACGGGACGTCGTATGCGGTGAAGGAAAACATCGGCCTGGACGATCTGATGGTGCGGATCTCCTTTGTGATCGGGCGCGAGCTCGACGTCATGCTCGCCCAGATGCGGCGCAACCGGGTGGAGCTGATCTTCGGGGAGGCCTCCTTTGCCGATTCCCATGGAGTGACCGTGCGGGGGGAGGCCGAGACGAGCCTCCATACCGCCGACCGGATCGTCATCGCCGTCGGGACGCAGCCTGCGCAGCCCGGGAACGTGTCCTGCGACGGGGACACCCTGATCAACAGCGACGGAATCCTGGGGATGAAGAGGCTCCCCCGATCGCTGACGGTGGTCGGGGCGGGCGTCATCGGGCTCGAGTACGCCTCGATCTTCGCCGCCCTCGGGATCAAGGTCACCGTCATCGACAAGCGGAACCGCCTGCTGGATTTCGTGGACCGGGAGATCATCGAGTCGCTTTCGTACCATCTCCGGCAGCGCGGGACGACGATCTGGCTGGGGGAGGAGGTCCGGGAGATCGGCGTGCGGGAGGGGAGAGCGGTCGCGGAACTGACGAGCGGGAAGAAGGCCCATTCCGACATGATCCTCTTTTCGGTGGGACGCATCGGCGCCACGGCGGGGCTCAACCTCCCGGCCGCGGGACTTGCGGCCGACAGCCGCGGGAGAATCCCGGTGGACGAGCATTACCGGACGAAGGTTCCGCACATCTATGCCGTGGGGGACGTGATCGGGTTCCCGAGTCTGGCGTCCACGTCCATGGAGCAGGGGCGGCTGGCGGCGGCGCACGCCTTCGAGAAGGATCCCGGCCCGATCGCGAAGCCTTTTCCCTACGGGATCTACGCCATCCCCGAGATTTCGATGATCGGCCCCACCGAAGAGGAATTGACCCTGGCGGCCGTCCCCTACGAGGTGGGTGTGGCGCGCTACCGGGAGATCGCGCGCGGGCAGATCCTCGGGGACGACACGGGCCTGCTGAAGCTCATCGTCCACCGGGAGACGGGCTGCCTCCTGGCCACCCATGCCATCGGCACGGGGGCTACCGAACTGATCCACATCGGGCAGGCCGTGGTGACGCTATCCGGGACGCTCGACTATTTTCTGCGAAGCGTGTTCAACTACCCCACGCTGGCGGAGTGCTACAAGGTCGCCGCTCTCGATTGCGCCAACAAGCTCGGCTGATCCCACCACCGGGAGGCGGCGAGGGGCAGGCCGGGACCGGAGTTCTGCTTGTCCGCCCCCCCTTCGTGAATTACAATGATTTGATGCACGTTTTGCTGCTGAAGGCCACGACCGCATTCTATCTCGTCGGGTCGGTTCTCTATCTCTACTTCATCGTTACGCTGAAGGAGAGGGGAGCGCGCCTCGGCCGCATGTTTCTTATGGCCGGCGTCGTCCTCCACGCCGCGGGGTTCGCCCTCCGGTACGCGGAAGCGGGGTACACCCCCGTCACGAACCTGTTCGAATCGCTCTCCTTTTTCGCGCTGACGATCGCCGGCGCCTTCCTCGTCGTCGAGATCCGGTACAACCTGCGGACGTTGGGTGCGTTCGTCGCCCCGCTGGCCTTCGCCTTCAGCATCTTCGCCGCATTCCTGCCGGGGGAGGTCGCCGGGCTGGCTCCGGCCCTGAACTCCTACTGGCTCCCGATCCACGTCCTTCTTCTGTTCATCGGGGACGCGGTCTTCGCCGTCGCCTTCGGCGCGGGGATCATGTACCTTCTGCAGGAGAAACAGGTCAAGAGCAAGCGGATGGGGCCGCTGTTCCGGCGCCTGCCGTCCCTCGAAGTGCTCGACGAGATCAATTACCGTTGCCTGACGATCGGGTTCCCCCTCCTCACCATGGGGATCATCACGGGATCCATCTGGGCCGAGTACGCCTGGGGGTCCTACTGGAGCTGGGACCCGAAGGAGACGTGGTCGCTCATCACGTGGCTCCTCTACGCCGCGCTTCTCCACGGGCGGCTGACGGTGGGATGGCGGGGGCGCAAGGCGGCGATTCTCGCGATCATCGGGTTCTGCGCCGTCCTGTTCACCTTTTTGGGCGTCAACCTCCTTCTGCCGGGCCTCCACTCCTATTCCAACCTGTCGCGGTGAGAGGGAGGGTGCGGGATTCCCCATGGGCCAGATCATCATCATAGGGGTCAACCACCGGACGGCACCCGTGGAGATCCGGGAACGTCTCGCCTTCCCCCCGGAAGCGATGGGGCGCGCGCTCCGGGGACTCCTGGAGAAGGAGTCTCTCAAGGAAGGGGTGATCCTGTCGACGTGCAACCGGGTCGAGGTCTGCTCGCTGGCCCGGCAGGGGTTCCTGGGCACGGCCGAGGTCAAGGAGTTCCTGGCTGCTTACCACGCGATCCCTTCGGAGGAGCTGAACGGGTATCTGTACCACTACGAGGGGGACGAGGCGGTCAAGCACATGTTCCGGGTGGCCAGCAGCCTGGATTCCATGGTGCTCGGCGAGCCGCAGATCCTCGGGCAGGTAAAAGACGCTTACGGCTACGGAGCCGAGTTCCAGACGATCGGGCCGATTCTCGACAAGTTCTTCGCGAAGACATTCTCGGTGGCGAAGCGGGTGCGGACGGAGACCAGGGTGGCAAGCAGCGCCGTGTCGGTCTCCTACGCGGCGGTCGAGCTGGCGAGGAAGATCTTCGGGGAGCTTTCGGACAAAACGGCGATGCTCATCGGCGCGGGGGAGATGTGCGAGCTGGCCGCCCGGCATCTCCTTTCCGCGGGCGTCCGGGGGATCATGGTGACCAACCGGACCTTCGAGCGCGCGGTGAAGCTCGCCGAGGAGTTCGGGGGGACCCCGATCCGGTTCGACGAGCTTCCGGTCCACCTGAAGAGGGCCGACATCGTCCTGTCCTCCACGGGAGCCCCGCACTTCATCATCCGGAAGCACGACGTCGAGGAGGTCATCCGGATCCGGAAAAACCGCCCGATGTTCTTCATCGACATGGCCGTCCCCCGGGACATCGACCCCGACGCCAACCAGGTCGACAACGTGTACGTGTACGACATCGACGACCTGAACAACGTCATCGACCTGAACCTGGAGGAGCGCCAGAAAGAGGCGGTAAAAGCCGAGGAAATCGTGGAAGAGGAGGTCCGGGCGTTCCGCCGCTGGCTCGATGCGCAGCAGGTCACCCCCACCATCATCACCCTCCGCAGGAAGTACGAGGAGGTGAAAAACGTCGAGGTGGCCAAAGCGGTGTCGATGCTGGGGGCGGAGGATCCGAAGACGAGGAAGGTCGTGGAATCCCTCGCCTCCTCGCTTCTCAACAAGATCCTCCACGCCCCGATCGCTTCGCTCAAGAAGGACGCCGACGGCCGGAACCAGATGGAGCTCGTGGCCCTGGTCCGGGAGATCTTCGATCTTCCGGAGGCGTCGGGCCGGACCGAGGACGGAGATTCGGCCGAAACCGGGCAGACCACGCGGGAATAGGACGCACGAACCCAGGAGGAGCGGGGATTGGGAAAGACGAAACCGGAGATCCGGCTCGGAAGCCGGGGCAGCAAGCTTGCCCTGTGGCAGGCCGAGTTCGTCCAGTCCGAAATCGAGAGGAAAACGGGAAGGAAGGTGGGGATCACAAGGATCAAAACGACCGGCGACATGATCCTCGACGTCCCGCTTGCCCGCGTCGGGGGAAAGGGCCTGTTCGTCAAGGAGATCGAGGAGGCGTTGCTTTCCGGGCAGATCGACCTCGCGGTCCACTCGATGAAGGACGTTCCCACCGACCTGCCCGACGGGCTCACGATCGTCGCCATCACGCGGCGCGAAGACCCTCGCGACGCCTTTCTCTCCGTGAAGTACCGGAGTTTCGCGGAACTCCCTCGCGGGGCGAAGCTGGGGACGAGCTCCCTGCGGAGGCAGACCCAGCTTCTCGGGCTCCGGCCCGATCTTTCCGTCGAGAGTCTCCGCGGAAACCTCGACACCCGCATCCGGAAGATGGAGGAAGGCCGGTTCGACGCCATCATCCTCGCGGCGGCAGGGCTTCGGCGCCTGGGGTGGGAGTCGAAGATCACCCAATACATCCCCGAGGAGATGTCGCTTCCCGCCATCGGGCAGGGAGCCCTGGGGATCGAGATCCGCAGCGATGACCCGGATACCCGGGAGGCGGTCTCCTTCCTCAACGACCGGGAAACCGCTCTCGCGGTCCGTGCCGAGCGGGGGTTCCTGAAACGCCTCGAAGGGGGGTGCCAGGTTCCGATCGCTTCGCACGGCCGGGTGGAGGGGGACAAGATCGTCCTGCAGGGGATGGTGGGGCGCCCCGACGGGTCCGAGGTCATCCGTGGCAGCGCGCAAGGAAGCATCTCCGATCCCGAAGCGCTGGGCGTGGTGCTTGCGGAGCAGCTGCTCGGCCGGGGCGCGATGAAGATCCTTGACGAAGTGTACCGGGCGGCAGGGAGCTAGCTGCCGTGTCGATCCGGGGGAAGAGGATTCTGGTGACCCGGGCCGATGTTCAGGCGGAAGAGTTTTCCGCGATGATCCGGGAGCGCGGGGGTATTCCCGTAGTGTTCCCGACGGTCAGGCTGGTTCCCCCGGAAGACCCCGCCCCCCTCCATGAGGCGATCGGCCGTCTGGGGACGTTCGATTGGGTTCTGTTCACCAGTGCCAACGCCGCGCGTTTCTTCTTCGGGTGCGCGGCGGCGCGGGGAGTCCGGGCGATCCCGGCGGGAGTCCGGGTTGCCTCCGTGGGGCCCGGCACGACGCGGGAGATCGGGCGACACGGTTCCCCGGTCCATCTCGAAGCAGGAAAACAGACCGCGGAAGGGCTGGTGGAGGCGCTGGCCGCAGAGGGGTTTCCGGGGAAGCGGTTTCTGTTTCCGCGCGCGAAGGAGGGTCGCGAGACGATCCCCGAGGAGATCGGCAGGAGGGGAGGGACGGTCGACGTCGTGACGGTTTACCGGAACGGTCTCCCTCCGGCAGACAGGAAGGCCGCCGGGGAGATCGGGGAGAGACCTCCCGACGTCTGCACCTTCGCCTCCCCGTCGGCGTTCCGCAACTTCTTTCTCCTGCTGGGGGAGGACCGCGCGTCGTTCGTCCTCTCCCGGAGCCGGATCGCGGTGATCGGGGAAGTGACCGCGAGGACCGTCAGGGAAAGGAACGTTCCCGTGGACATCATGCCCGAAACGTTCACATTGGCCGGGATGCTGGAGGCGATCGAGGCGCACTTCGCCCCCCTCTCCCGCGGAGGTGAGACGTCATGACCTATCCCGAACACCGCCCCAGGAGGCTCCGCGGGAGCGAGGGGATCCGCCGGATGGTCCGGGAGACGAAGCTCTCGGTGGATGACCTGATCTACCCTCTCTTTGCCGCCGCGGGAAAGAGGATCCGGAAAGAGATCGCCTCGATGCCCGGCGTTTTCCAGTTGAGCGTGGAGAACCTCGTCAAGGAGGTCCGGGAGGTCCGGGACCTGGGGATTCCCGCGATCCTCCTCTTCGGCATCCCGGCGAGAAAGGATCCCGTGGGGTCGGACGCCTGTTCCGACAACGGGATCATCCAGACGGCCGTCCGGGCGATCAAGGACGCCGTCCCCGACATCCAGGTCATCACCGACGTCTGCTTCTGCGAGTACACCGACCACGGCCATTGCGGGATTCTCGCCCCGGACGGCGACGTGGACAACGACGCAACGCTGGATATCCTTGCCCGGAGCGCGGTGTCGCACGCCCGCGCGGGGGCGGACGTGGTGGCGCCCTCCGACATGATGGACGGGCGGGTGGCAGCCATCCGCAGCGCTCTGGACGTGGAAGGGTACGCCGGGATTCCCATCCTGTCGTACGCTGCCAAGTATGCCAGCGGGTTCTACGGTCCCTTCCGGGACGCGGCGGAGAGCGCTCCGCAGTTCGGGGACCGCCGGTCGTACCAGATGGACCCTCCCAACGCTCGGGAGGCCCTCCGGGAGGTGGCCCTCGACATCCAGGAGGGAGCGGACATCGTCATGGTCAAGCCCGCCCTTGCCTACCTGGATGTCATCTGCCGCATCCGTGATGCTTTCGACGTGCCGGTGGCGGCCTACAACGTCAGCGGGGAGTATTCGATCGTGAAGGCCGGGGAGAAGCTGGGGTGGGTCGACGGCGGCCGGGTGATGATGGAGATTCTGGTGTCGATCAAGCGTGCCGGGGCCGACCTGATCCTGACCTACGCCGCCAGGGAGGCGGCAAAGGCCCTGGCGGAGTGACCGGCATGGCGAAACCGGCGCCCCCCCCCTACAAGGTTGTCGAGATCCCGAAGGTCTTCGACGAGGAGATCGAGGCGGAGCTCAACCGCTGGACCGCGGAAGGGTACCGGTTCGAATCGATCCACTTCGTGACACAGCCCGGGAACCGCAGGCCCACGATGGCGTTCCTGTTCTTTACCCGGGTGACCGGGGACGAAGGAGAGTAGGCATTGGCGTTTCGCTGGGAGGAGCAGAGGAGGTACTTTCGGGAGGCCCGCCGCGCCCGGTACTTCGCGCGGATCGCGGGGAAGGCGGCCGACGTCACCATCGCCATGTCCCTGTGGCACATTCCCGGTGCCGCGGGGGCGTTCGCCGCCCTGTTCTACATCCTGATGTGCGACGGGTTTCCCGGGGGACGCAGCGTGGGGAAGCGGCTGACGGGCCTCCAGGTCGTCCGCGTCGACCGGGAGCCGATGGATCTCCAGTCCTCCCTCCTGAGGAATCTGACCGTGGCTTCGCCGTTCTTCCTCTACCTTGTGCCGTTCGTCGGCCCT
>Ga0209536_100004974_pt1 | contig 20861 bp, 18 predicted proteins | sample DeeMarSeWOR28_12_FD_187461 | JGI IMG/M metagenome (GOLD analysis project Ga0209536, IMG submission 187461) | Marine sediment microbial communities from White Oak River estuary, North Carolina - WOR-2-8_12 (SPAdes) (version 2) | ecosystem: Environmental > Aquatic > Marine > Intertidal zone >... | reverse complement strand
CGACTGTCCTGTGAAATCGAGTGTAGCAAAGGAGCCATAAGTAGATGCCAATCTAAAGGAGTTTCCATAAGCCTGTGCCTTTCCTACGTGAAACCACCCAGAGAAAGTGAAGGCGCTATCTTTGTCATCATATATTGTCTCTACTGCAGGTTGCGTGGTTGGTTCTGTAGTGGGTGTTGGTGGTACAGAAGTTGCGGTGGCTGTGGGCGAAGGAGGAACCAGTGATGCAGTGGCCGTTGGATATTCGGGTGTTGGGGTTGATGTCGCTACCACTGGTGCCTCGGTTGGGGCAGTGGTAGGCGGTTGAATCGAGAAGGTATGCACAAAATCATCGCCACCGATCCCGTCAGCATTTCCATCAAGTTTGTTGCCAGCCAAATCTGTTATGGATCTAGTGCCTGTTACCACGATAGTATAGTTGTCGGGCGGTAGTGGATTTCCGCCGTTGATGTTTAAGGTTGTAGTGTACGAGTTACTGTCGTAGTTGATGGAATCAATAGTAATAATATCGCTACTTGCTCTGCTAAAACTAAAGTTTGTAATCTCTGATCCCGTAGCTCCAACGTCTTCGCTAAAAGTTAGCAGTAGTTGAATATTATCCTGGTTGCGAATCTCGGTGATTACAGGTGGGATGGTATCTAAAGGTGGCGAGGTTGCCGAAAATATGGGTGTGGGCGTAACCGTCGGACTGCTTGTAGGAGTTTCTGAGGGTGTTGGCTCCTGGCCGGCGCAAGCGGCTATAGCTCGAGACATGTCCCGCTGTTGCACATAATCCCACTTCCACATCATCACTCCTGCCACGTCCGTTTGACATAATTCTATCGCCGCGTCGTTGACTTGCTTGTCAGTAGGCGAGTAAGAGTAAGCATTGATAGACAAGTAAATTGGTCCATCGAACCACCATGCGTCAGCAAATTGCGCCTCTGCCCATTCAGTCCAGCCGCCCCAAGCTCCTACATGTCCGAAATTTGTTTGGTCGAAAATGTAATCTATCTCAGGAATTAGATCTCTGCCTTGCGCCAAGTAAGCAGCTTCAGTATTGAAGCCACAGGCAATCCCAGGAAGTTTTTCATGTGCATATCGGCAAACCTCATTCAATTCTTCATATGTAGGCCCGCACGCCTCATCATCCGGTTCGTCAATAGCATATAACCCGACAATGGTTCCATCGTCCACGAAAGGCTGTAACCCGTTGCTTCGGCGGGCGAATAAATCCTTCCATTTTTGCAGATCGAAACAGCCGTTTGTATAATAATTAGATTTACTGCCTGTGACTGCTACAAATGCTTTGACGCCATGCGCTCTTACTGCTTCCAAATTGGAAACCTGGTAGTTGGTTCTGGTCAATGTGTAAGTATTACTGCCATCAGGAATGTAATCGAAGGGGCCAAAGAGTTTCCCGGCTGGGGGTGGTGCTGCTATTACAGGGGTCTGAATGGATGTTGGGGTTGTCGATGGCGTACTGCTAGGAGTCTGAATTGGCGCTTGAGTAGCCGTTGGTATCGCAGTATTTGTTGGCTGAACAATTGGAGCTTTTGCCACTTCAACTTTGTCTAGGTGTGTTCCTATTTCCCTACCTCGGAAAATCAAGGTATGTTCGCCTGGAGCCAATATGAAAAGCTTGGCGGCTGATGTGCTGCTGTCTGGGGATACACCCCCTCTCCAAAAAACTTCTCGTTCTTCAAACCCGTTGGTCAAGGGCACATCCCAGATCATAGATGTGTCTGGTTCGGTATCCATTCCAACGTAGAACGAATTGCTGCTTGCATCAGCGGCATTTACAGTTGCTCTAACCATATAATCCCCTGCATCCTGAATGGTAAACTGATACAAAGCTCGCCCGCCATCCGCAGGAATTGTCGTTAGCACATTTTGTGAAACAACTCCATTCACTACAGAAAATGGGGCTGTAATTTCTCCATCTTCAGCTTCCCAAGCTAAGCCAGGTAAAGGAGAAGGAGTAGCCGATTGAGTAGGAGGAATAGGCGAGATGGTTGGCGTTTCAATATCAGTGGGTACAGAAGAATCAGTGGGGAATGAGAAAAAGGAATTGATATACTCCTCAATCCATGTATAACCGCTAGGCGCAAGGTCAGACGGGTTTCGTCCCGGTGCATCCCACGTATCTGGCAAACCGTCATTGTCACTGTCAGGTGGAGGGCTTCCGGCAGGATAGGAAGGCCAGCCACCAACTTCTGATTGGGAGGCAATGAGCCATTTTCCAGGCGCAGGCGATGTCTGGTTGATTACATTGTTAACGATACGTTGATCTACTGAATCTCTTGGGAAAGAGCCTGCCCCATTGAGAACGTCGGTATAGGCTTTGTTGGCTGTTGAAGATGTAATTCCTGAACCCGAAAAAGTTAGAAAAGTAGATTTGACTTGCGCCTCGACTGAGCCTAGACAACTTGTAGTATCCCAGTCAGTTCTCTTTCCCGGTCCAATATTACCGCTCAGGTAAACCTTTACAGGATTATCGACCCAACAATGAATTCCAGAGACATACGATCCTCCCCATTTGCTGGAACCGGCTGTTTCAATCATGCGATTACCAATGGCGTTCATGTTACCACTAGCGATGCTGATAGGGTGTATTCCCCAATTATAGATAACATTATTGATAACCTCAGAGTTGCTGGATTTAATCCAGGGATTGCGGTCGTAGTTAGAGGAGATTAAGTTGTGATGAACGGTGACATAGCTTCCTGGTGAGGCAATTAAAAAACCCATAGATTTGTATTGTGTATCTCCCTCGTTAGAGATATTTGGGTAATGCAGTGATTCGGCAATAATATTATAGGAAAATGTCATACGGTGTGGTTGGCCACTTGACTCGTCAAAAAGAGATGTGCCCTCATCGACGGCCCAGGCGATGGAGTTGTGATCAACAACGATGTTAGTGGCGTTACCACCGTCGGCTGTTATGCCATCGCGGTCAGAACCCTTAGCGCCAGGCCCATCGCCGATGCGCATTTTTAAACCACGAATAATGACATCATGGGTTTGAATAAAGATAGGAGAGCCTTTGATGGCGATGCCGTTGCCAGGAGCGGTCTGTCCTGCGATGGTTATAAAGGGATTGGTGATCTTAATGATAGAGTTGGCTTGAATGAGGCCACCTGTTTTGAATATCACAACTCGCGCCCCCGATTGCCCCACCGCATCCCGGAACGAGCCGGGGCCGCTGTCGTTTGTATTAGTCACAAAAATGACACGCCCGCCCCGTCCGCCTACGGTCTCTGTTCCAAAACCAACCGCACCGGGGAAGGCGGGGAGGTTTGGCTTTGGTAAGGCACCTAACCCTTTTACACTTTGAGCACCTCCTAAACCAGACAGCATCAATCCCGCAATGGCGATACTCAATAAGATTGTTCTGCCCATTCGCAGTAGTAGATTTGATTGCACGGTAACCTCCAGCAGATAATTGTTTGCTTCTAGCAATGAAGAAATGTATTGGTGAAATCATTCTAGAATCTTTAGGAGTAGTTTCAATTTGCATCTCTGTCAGGAGGGAACTAAACCAAAGTACTACGGACCTAAGTACTAAGTATTTGTTTGTTGGGCGGAGGGGGTGTTTAAATAACAAGTTGAATATACTAGAAAATTATCATAAATATTGACATATTCCCTTCATTTTGCTATAATGCAACACGTGACAACTTCCGCCCATGAGGGCGATTTTTTTGCAAGGAGTATTGTGCATGTCTGAACTGGTAATCAAAGATTTACACGTCAGCATTGAAGATAAGGAAATTTTGAAAGGTCTTGACCTGACGATCAAACAAGGCGAAATTCACGCTATCATGGGACCCAACGGAACGGGTAAGTCCACATTGGCATATACCTTGATGGGACACCCCAACTACGAAGTGACCGGTGGTGAGGCCTGGTTCAAGGGTGAAAACATCCTTGAAATGGACGCAGACGAGCGTTCGCGCCTAGGCCTGTTTCTGGCCTTCCAGTACCCGGTTGCCATCCCCGGCGTGACCGTCGCAAACTTTCTGCGTTCGGCCTTGAACGCTCGCCGACGAGCAGAGAATCCAGATGATAAAGGTGTACCCATCCCTGAGTTCCGTAAGATGCTCAAGGAGAAGATGGATGTGCTCAAGATGGATCACGCTTTCGCTGGCCGTTATTTGAATGATGGTTTCTCGGGCGGTGAAAAGAAACGGGCCGAGATTCTGCAAATGGCCGCTCTCAAACCGGAAATTGCAATTTTGGATGAAACAGATTCGGGCTTAGATATCGATGCGCTTCGTATAGTCGCAGATGGTGTCAATGCACTGACTGGTTCCGATATGGGAGTGCTGGTCATCACACATTACCAGCGTCTATTGAATTACATCAAGCCAGATTTTGTGCACGTTATGTTCGATGGTCGCATTGTTGAATCAGGTGGTCCCGAATTAGCTCTTCAACTTGAAGAGCAGGGCTATGATTGGGTGCGCGAAAAGTATGAGGAAGTAGCAGCGTAGATAATCCTTTAGTGGTAAGTTGAGAGGTATTGATGAGCGACGAGAAACTCCTCGAAGATATTGGACAATATAAATACGGTTTCAGTGACCCGACTGACAATTACGCGTTTAAGGCTGAGAAGGGCCTGAGCCGTGAAGTTGTCGAGCAGATTTCCCGGATGAAGGATGAGCCACAGTGGATGCTCGATTTCCGCTTGAAGGCTTACGAGCATTTCAAGAGCCGGCCGATGCCCACCTGGGGACCTGATCTCTCTGGTCTGAACCTGGACGAGATCTATTACTACGTTAAGCCGACTGAGGGGCAAGAAAAGAACTGGGATGATGTCCCCGACGACATCAAGAATACCTTTGACAAGCTGGGTATCCCCGAAGCTGAACAGAAATTCCTGGCCGGTGTGGGTGCGCAGTATGAATCTGAGATGGTTTATCACTCGATTCAGCAACACCTGGAAGAGCAGGGTGTCATCTTTCTCTCGATAGAAGATGGCCTGCGCGAGCACCCCGACCTGTTCCGTGAATATTTTGGTACGGTAATCCCGATCGAAGACAATACATTGGCTGCGCTCAACAGCGCTGTCTGGTCTGGTGGATCCTTTGTGTATGTCCCCAAAGGCGTCAAGGTGGATTTGCCCTTGCAGGCATATTTCCGATTAAATATTGCCAACGTGGGTCAGTTTGAGCGTTCGCTCATCATTGTGGATGAAGGCGCGCAGGTGCACTACGTGGAGGGTTGCACTGCCCCGCAGTACACTACTGATTCATTCCACTCTGGTGTGATCGAGATCGTGGTCAAGAAGGGCGCGCGTTCGCGCTACACCACCATCCAGAACTGGTCGACCAACGTCTACAATCTGGTCACCCAGCGTGCCAAGGTTTTTGCCGATGCCACTCACGAATGGGTGGACGCCAACCTGGGCTCTAAAGTCACCATGAAGTATCCCTCCTGCTACTTGATGGAACCCGGCGCACGCGGAGAAATGCTTTCGATGGCGTTTGCAAGCGCAGGCCAGGTGCAAGATGCGGGCAGCAAAATGATCCATTTTGCCCCCAATACCACCAGCAAGATCACATCCAAATCTATCAGCAAGAACGGTGGGCGTGCTTCTTATCGCGGCTTGCTCAAGGTTTATCAGGGTGCGAAGGGTGTCAAGTCCAACGTAGTGTGTGATGCGCTCCTGCTTGATCCCGAGTCGCAATCCGACACCTATCCATACATCGAAATTGACGAAGATGATGTCACCATCGGTCATGAGGCTTCGGTCAGCAAGGTCGGCGAAGAGCAGCTTTTCTATCTTATGTCCCGCGGCCTGAGCGAAGAAGAAGCCACTACCATGGTAGTTTCGGGCTTCATCGAGCCGCTGGTCAAAGAGTTGCCGATGGAATATGCCGTTGAAATGAACCGCCTGATTCAGTTGCAGATGGAAGGTAGTATTGGGTAGCAGTATGACAGACAAACCAAAAGTAGTAGTATCAAGAACAAGACGAACTGAATCAGCCGCCCGTGACTTTGCTTTCACTCAAGCGGATGTGCCAACCCTGAATGACTCATCACTAGCCTCTTACCGAACCCAGGCCTGGGAAGCGTTTAAACGACTTTCCCTGCCGAAAACGACTGAGGAACCCTGGCGCCGCACCGACCTGCGCAACTTGCCGGTCGAATCCTTTGCACTGCCCGCGGATGGCGCCTACAAAGATTTACCAGAAGTTCCCGCTGACCTGCTCAAGCCCCTGGTTGCCGATCAACACGGCGGACAGATCGTGCTAAAACCCGGCGGTGTAGAGATTGATTTAGATGAATTAATCGCGAAGCAAGGCGTGATTTTTACTGACCTGGAAACTGCCCAGGATAAACATCCTGAAATCGTGGCAAAAATCCTGGGCGATGTCGTCAAACCTGAAGAAGGCAAGTTTGCTGCTCTGGCTGGAGCCTTGTCTCAGAATGGTGTGGTTCTTTACGTTCCAAAGAATGTACAAGTCGAACAACCCCTGCACAGTGTTTTCTGGGGTCCCGGCGCTTTTGCACATATCTCGCACATCCTCGTGTTGGTGGAAGAAGGCGCATCCGTGACTTACGTTCATGAATCTGCCTCACCAACAGAAGAAGGCGTGGATACTATGCACGCTGGAATCGTCGAGATCAAGGTCGCGCAGGGCGCGAGTTTCAAATTTGTCGAGTTGCAATCCTGGGGTAAGCATGTCTGGAACTTTAGTCATGAGCGCGCCCGCGTCGAACGAGATGGAAATCTGGACTGGATCTTCGGTGCGATCGGTTCACGCCTGACCAAGAACTTCTCCGAGTTGGACTTGGCTGGTCAAGGCTCAAATGGTAGAATGTCGGGATTTTATTTCACAGATGGAAAACAGCACCTCGATCATGATACCCAGCAAAACCATTTCGCGCCTAACACCACCAGCGACCTGCTCTTCAAAGGTGCGCTCAAAGGCAAGAGCCGTTCGGTCTGGCAGGGCATGATCTACGTTGCGCCCGGCGCGCAAAAAACGGATGGCTATCAGGCGAATCGCAACTTGGTACTGGATGATCAAGCGCGTGCCGATTCCATCCCTGGTCTCGAGATCATGGCGGATGATGTCCGTTGCACCCATGGCGCCACCATCGGCAAGCTGGAAGAAGAGCCACTCTTCTATCTCAAATCGCGTGGCATCCCGCAGGAAGAAGCCGAGCGTCTAGTGGTCGAAGGTTTCTTTGACCCCATCATGCAGCGCATCCCATTTGAGGGTGTGCGTGAACGCTTCCAGCGAGCCATCATGGATAAGATGCAAAAATAATCACATTTTGGAATTTTCAAAATTTATTCTATAATTTAAGAAGGAAAGAATGAGTGATACAAATAGATATACGCGCGCCGCGAAGGAAGAAAGCGAAGCGCGGGGAGGTCGAATGGGACGAATATCATATATGCGTGATCCAGACCTGGAACACACCTTTGAAGTAAGTGATAGGGTCGAAGTGTATTGCGATCATGAAGTCAATAATGACCGCACGCGTGGTTGGCTGAAAGGCATTATTGTCCAGATAGACAATAAATTGGTCGCAGTCCAGTTTCAAAGCAATGTCTTTCTGACCGATGGCTGGATGGTTCCCGACCGTATCCTGTGGTATCCGATCAACTCGCAACATATCCGTCCGCTGCCGGGCAAAAAATCCAGGAAAAAAGAATTACCAGATTATTAGAATAGAGCACCTCAATGGGCCTAGACATTACCCGCATTCGTGCTGACTTTCCCATCCTGAACCGAGAAGCCCGGTCTGGTGTGCCGGTGGTCTATCTTGATTCGACTGCCACAGCACAGAAACCGACCGCTGTCATCGAGGCTATGGATGCGTTCTATCGTCGGTCGAACGCCAATATCCATCGTGGCATACACACCCTGGCTGAAGAAGCCACTGCGATGTATGAAGGGGCACGCGAGAAGATTGCCAGGTTCGTCAATGCGCCTTCTGCCAAACAGGTCATCTATACGCGCAACACCACCGAGTCCATCAACTTGGTGGCTTACACTTGGGCGCGTGCCAATCTCAAATCTGATGATCTGGTCATCTTGACCGAGATGGAGCATCACTCCAATCTGGTACCCTGGCAGATGCTCAAAGCGGAGCGAGGGATTCGACTCGAATTCATCCCTGTAACCGAAGAGGGTCTACTTGATCTGGATGAATACAGGGCGCTTCTTGACCAAAGCCCGAAACTGGTCTCGTTTACACACATGTCCAATGTCCTGGGCACGATCAACCCGGCTGAGGAAATCATCCGTTTGGCGCATGAAGCCGGGGCGATCACGCTCGTTGACGGAGCCCAATCTGTGCCACATTTTCCCGTCGATGTTCAAAAACTGGATGTGGATTTTCTAGCCTTTTCGGCTCACAAGATGGTCGGCCCCACAGGTATCGGCATCCTATATGGGAAGAGGGGATTGCTGGAAGAGATGCCATCCTTTCTGGGTGGCGGTGACATGATCAAGACCGTGCACCTGCGCGAGTTCACCCCCAATTCCTTACCGCACAAATTCGAAGCCGGGACACCGGCCATCGCCGAAGCGATTGGTTTTGGGGCAGCCGTAGATTACCTGACTTCGGTTGGAATGGATACCATCGCTGCACATGAGCATGAGATAACGGAATACGCCATTGAACGCTTGGAGGAAGTCCCGGGTGTGAAGGTGTTCGGACCCAGCGTGCAACACAAAGGTGGGGTGGCTGCGTTCACGTTCGATGGCGTGCATCCACATGATGTGGCGCAAATCCTGGATCAGGATGGTATTGCCGTGCGCGCCGGTCATCATTGTGCCCAGCCCCTGCACGAGAAGTTTGGAATCACCGCTACTTCGCGTGCCAGTTTTTATCTATACAACACCAGGGAAGAAGTGGACAAAATGATCGAGGGGATTTACAAGGTGAAAGAGATTTTTGGGTAAAGTCTGACAGGTCTTACAGGTCAACCAGTCGGATGATGACGTGTAAGACTTCTTGGACTTATTAGACCTGTGAGACTGATTATGGACGACCTGTATCGCGAACAAATCATCGAACGTTATAAAAGCCCGCAATATCGCGGACATCTCGACCCGCACGATATCCAATTCGAGGATGACAACCCACTATGTGGTGATCACATCGAAATCACTATTCGTGTGAACGGTGATGACAAAGTTGCTGAGGCCGCTTTTGACGGGAAAGGCTGTGCCATCTCGCAGGCATCTGCGGACCTGTTGATCGAGTCTATTCATGGCAAATCTTTGGAGGAGGTCAAAGCCTTGGGCAAGGAAGATGTGCTTGACCTGCTCGGCATCGACCTGGGCCCCGTGCGCCTGAAATGCGCCTTGCTTTCATTGAAGGTTCTCAAGGCGGGTGTCTATGGGTTGGGGGAAGCGACTGATGACTTGGTGGATTGAATTTTCGCATAAAAGCTGCTGATATTTTTTGGTATAAAATAAACAGAGATTAGAGAATGGAGAGTAGTTTGACTTTTCAATCTACTGATCTCTAGTTACCTTTTCTCTACTCTCTGGCTTATGAAAGTTTATCTAGATACCGTCGGTTGCAGGCTCAACCAATCTGAGATTGAAAACATGGCACGCCAGTTTCGCGCTGTCGGGCATGAGGTTGTGGCGTTAGCGGACGAAGCCGATATGGCGATTGTCAATACCTGCACAGTCACATCGCGGGCTGCTGCAGATTCGAGGGGTGTAGTTCGGCGCATTGCCCGCGCGGGCGTGAACGAGATCGTCGCCACCGGCTGTTGGGCTACCCTTCAACCTGAAAAAGCTTCTGCCCTGCCCAATGTTTTGAATGTAATCAATAATTCGCAAAAAGAAAATCTTGTCTCTCAAATCCTGAACCTGCCAGCCGAATCCTTCGATTTGGAACCCATTGCCCGCGAACCGTTGCCCGGTTTGCGCCAGCGCACGCGCGCCTTTATCAAGGTGCAGGATGGTTGTGATAATCACTGCACGTTCTGCATCACTACCGTTGCGCGCGGCGAGGGCCGTTCGCGCCCATTGGTGGATGTGATCACAGATGTCCAGGTTGCGCTGGACGGCGGCACAAAGGAAATCGTGCTGACGGGCGTCCATCTCGGCTCGTGGGGGCAGGAGTGGGATAAGCATCTGCGCGAGCTGGTCAAAGCCATTTTGCGGGAAACTGACACGCCGCGCCTGAGGTTGTCATCGTTAGAACCCTGGGATCTGGATGCTGATTTCTTCCAGTTGTGGGAAGATGAGCGGCTGTGCCAGCATCTGCATCTGCCATTGCAATCGGGATGTGATGCAACCTTGAAGCGCATGGCCCGTAAGACCACCTCCGCATCTTACCGGGACCTGCTGGCTGCTGCCCGTCAAATCATGCCGGATGCGGCTATCACAACGGACGTGATTGCCGGGTTCCCCGGCGAAACGGACGAGGAGTTTGCCGAATCGCTGGAATTTGTCAAAGAAATGAGCTTTGCTGGCGGGCATGCTTTCACTTACTCGCCCCGACCCGGGACCGCAGCCATGCGTCTCGGGGGGCAGACCAAGCACGAGATCCGGAAAGAACGCAATGCCATATTACGGGATGTGTTTGAAGAAGGGGCCAGGGCTTATCGGCAGCGTTTTCTTGGCCAGACGATATCCGTCTTATGGGAATCGACCACTGAGCTAAATGGTCAAGGCTGGCAAATGAGTGGGCTGACAGGCAACTATCTGCGTGTAAAATCGACTGCGCCAAAACCACTGTGGAATGAGATCTCACAAGTTGAAATGCAAGAAAACGGGGAAAATGGAATGTATGGGATGATTTTGAACATAGACCCTTAGCACATACAACGAGGGACGTTCGTCACTTTTGCGGGGTGGGGGATAGATTGTATAATATTCGTGCTATTCTTCACAGAAACTACCTAAGGAGTGATAAATGACCGCTCAATTAATTGATGGGAAGGCAATTGCCCAAAAAGTACGTGATGAAGTCAAAGAAAAAGCTGCTGTGCGCGCTGCGGCTGGAAAGTCACAGCCGGGCCTGGCAACAGTTTTGGTCGGCGAACGCGTTGACTCGGCTACTTATGTCAGCATGAAGCAAAAAGCATGTGCTGAATTGGGAATGACATCTTTCCATCATCCTTGTCCTGAAGATATCAGCCAGGAAGATCTCGAAAAATTGATCAAGGAATTAAACGCCGATCCGAAGGTGCACGGCATTTTGGTGCAGTTGCCCCTGCCCAAACATCTGGATGAAGAGCGTGTCTTGCAACTTATCAGCATTGAAAAGGATGTGGACGGTTTTTCCCCGCTCAACATTGGCCGCCTGGCGCAAAAAGGCCGCGATCCCTTGTTCGTACCCTGCACACCCTATGGATGTATATACTTGCTCAAGGAAGCCGGAATCGAAATTTCTGGCGCAAATGCTGTTGTGTTGGGACGCTCGAACATTGTGGGTATGCCCGCTGCGTTGTTGCTGGTTCGTGAAAACGCCACTGTGACCATCTGCCATTCCCGGACCAAAAACATCGAAGAGGTCGTGCGCCGCGCTGACATCATCATCGCTGCCATCGGTATGATGGAATTCGTGCGTGGCGACTGGGTCAAACCCGGCGCTGCCATCATCGATGTGGGCATCAACGACAAGCCCGATCCCACCAAGAAACGCGGCTATCGCCTGGTTGGCGATGTCAACTTTGACGAGGCCAAGGAAGTGGCTGGTTATATCACCCCCGTCCCCGGTGGCGTTGGCCCAATGACCATCGCCATGCTGATGGCGAACACCTTGCGTGCCGCGGAGATCCAAGACGGCGAGTAGTTACGTCACCAATCATCTGTAATCAGAAAATAGTGCCCCGCTGAGATTATCTCAGCGGGGTATTTGTGTATGTTCCTTTACAAAAAGTAAAGCATGCTTGACAGAAAGATCCAATTATTGTAAACTTAATGTGTCAAGTTTCCTTTACACAAGGAGTGTGCTATGAAAGATAACTTGGAACAAAATGCGTCAAGGGAAGAGAAACGGCGAAACATACTCTCCGGCCTGGGGATCGGAGCAGCTTTGGGAGTAGTTCTTTGGTCTTCTCTTGAAGGTTTGCTTCCCTTCCCACTCGATCTGTTAGTTGGGATGGGTACAGGTTTGCTGATCGGCTATCGTTTGGGCAAGCAGCCACCGCCCATGTTGATGCGTTACCCGCCTGGTGTCATGCAGCGCATCTTGATTGCGCTGGCGGCTTTTGTGCTGGGCTTGTTCGGGTATCTGTATCTTTTGGAGCTTGACCTGACCAATATGCAAAAGCAGCTTTCTTCATTGTTCGCAATCCTCCCTGCTATTGTTTTCGTATTCATGCTTGGTTCTGCAATCGGACAATTGGATGAGATGCAGCGTCGCATCCAGACCGAGGGAATTGCTATTGCGTTTGCGGGTACAGCAATCGTTGTGGGGATATTTGCGTTGTTGGGAATGGCTGGGGTTCCCGCCCCGAACTGGGGTTTATTACTTGTGATCATGACCTTCATGTGGGGAGTGGGCAAGCTGTGGACGATGTGGAGATATAAATGAAGAACCGGCTGAAAGTGCTACGCGCCGAACGAGATTGGTCGCAGGCGAAATTAGCCGAGTTGCTGGATGTTTCGCGTCAGACGGTCAATGCCATCGAAACAGGGAAGTACGACCCTAGCCTGCCGCTTGCCTTCAAAATAGCAGTTTTGTTCGAAATGAAAATAGAAGATGTTTTCATTCCAGAGAACGAATAAACGTTGGCAACAGGCTAATTTGGAGAATAAGAAATGACTACTTGTAAAATCACCGTGCTGAAGAAGATATATGATGCTAACTTAGCCGAAACCTATCGCCGCCCTGATGTTCACCAAGGAGCTTGTCCATATTACGTTGAACATATGGGATCAAGCACGTGGTTTTTAGATTAGAACGATTTGAAGACTGAAGTAAATTATGTAGATAATGCTTGCGCGCCGCGGCGATTCAAGATGGCGAGCAGCACAATAATCAAGAGATATTAACCCCGCTGGGTTTTCCTCTGGCGGGGTTAATATTATCCAACCGATTGTATTGCCGTAATATTTCCCGCAAACGTTCATGCGGCAAGGCGGGCACACGCAGACCGTCCCGACCTGTCATTGTTTCGGCAGCAACCAGAGCATTCAGGATAGCTTCTTCGGTTGCCAAGGCTGCCGCAGCGAAGATAGTATCGAGACCGTCATTACGCAAAAAATCTGCGCTTCCAACTTTCAAGCTTGCTACGCCTCGATTGGCTGTGGAAAAGGCCAGGAAGATATCTCCACTACCGTTGCCGCCCAGGCTGCCCGTACGCGCCATGCCCAGGGTAGCGCGCTTAGCCACACGTTTGAGTTGATAAGGCAATAATGGCGCATCTGTGGCGATGATCACGATCAATGAACCTTGTTCACGGAAAGGACTTTCTCCGTGGGTGAAAAACGCATCTTCTGTGATGTGCTGACCGACCGGTACTCCCGCAACGGTCAACTGGTAGCGGCGGCCAAAATTGGCCTGTACCAACGCGCCCACCGTGTATCCGCCGAATTTCTCCGAGAGCTTTCGGGAAGCGGTTCCGGTGCCGCCTTTGAATTCGTAAGATATCATCCCCGTTCCACCGCCAACATTGCCCTCAGGGAATGCCCCGGAACTGGCGGAATCGAGCGCTTGTAAGACATGCTCTGGCTTGACATGGAATCCGTTCATATTATTGAGCCAGCCGTCCGCTGTTTCGGCAACTACGGGAATAGACCACATCTGGAACATAGCGTCATTCCTGACCTGCCAGTCGATAACCGTATCACGGACGATGCCGACGCTATGGGTGTTGGTGATGCAGATAGGCCCTTCCACGAAACCGCCTTCTTCTATCCAGGCTGTTCCGGTCATTTCACCGTTCCCGTTAAAGGAAAACTCGCCGCCGAAAACGAGATCATGGTTCGCTTTGCCGCGCGGGTGGATGGCAGTCACACCTGTCCGTACAGAATCGCCTTCGATAAGGGTAGCAAACCCGACTTCCACGTTTGAAACGTCGGTGATAGCGTTGTATGGGCCAGGGATTCCTTCCAGCGGAATCCCCAGATCGCGGGCACGCGGTTTAGATGTCATTATCAATCTCCTCGGTTTTTATCAATTCTATAACAGGATTTGCGAGAGTTAATCGTTTCGCCGCGCAAGAAAAACTACCCCCAAGCGGCGGGGTTTGGAATTCAGTCTGCCGGGACGAGGGATTCTTCTGCAGGCGTTGGTGAAAAGCGTTTTTGCATGCCCAGCCGCAAGTGAAGAAAGTAATAAGCGAAAGCCGCGATGGCGCATAAAAACCCGGCCACATACCACAGTAGGTTTGGGTTCAGATTGTCTAGAATCAACCCGGCCGCGCCAGGGCCAAAAATGGACGGGATTGCCCAGGTCAAGCCAAAGACAGCCATGTAGCGCCCGCGCATATCTTCGGGGGCAAAGTTGGCGGCTAGCGCCTGGCTGGTGGGCATGATGATCATTTCGCCAATGGTGACGATTACGATATTAAGTGCGAATAACCAGTAGGCAGCTACAAAGCCAAACAGACCAAAACCGACCATATAGAAAAGAGATCCGAGCGCCATCATAAGGAAGGGAGGGCGGTGTTTAATGCGCCGCGTAACCCAGAATTGGAACAGAATGACAGTGATTGCACTACTGGTCATTAAAAAGCCGTAGCCTTGCGGGTTGATACCGTGATTATCACGCAAATATACCGACAGCGTGCTGTACATCTGTTGGTAGGCTAGTAACATCATCATGCCTGCTATGATGAATGCCACAAAGGCCAAATCTTTCAATACAATCCCATAGCCAGCAAAAGTTTCTAAAACACTTTGGGTTTCTGTTTCAGTTGCAATTTCAGGTTTTGTTTCAGGAATGAACAGATAAAAAAGTCCGGCTACAAAACAGGAAATGACAGCGTCGATGATGAACAGATAGAGATAGGATCGATTGGCAATAAAACCACCAACGGTGGGACCAATGATCCAGGAGATGTTGGCAACCACGCGCAGGATACCGAAACCTTCGGCACGCTGTTTCTCAGGCAGGATATCAGCGATCATAGCCTGGTGAGCGGGATGTGAGATATCCGAAAGCAGGCCAGTCAGCACCGCTAAAGGGAATAACATCCAAAATTGATTGACCAATCCCAATGAAAGTGTGCTCAGCGCACTGAATACCAACCCGAAAAGGATCAGGCTTCGGCGACCAAGCTTGTCGGTGAGCGCACCACCAATCATGCTACCCAACATTCCAAAAATTGAAAAAAATCCCAGTACAATGCCTGCCTGGGTCATGCCGACATCGAATTTCTGTGTGATGTATAGCGAGAAGAAGGGAAACAGCATCGTGCCGCCAACGCGGTCGATAAACATCACGCCGACAACGGTCCAGAAGCGGGAGGGAAATTCGTTATAGGCGTTGCTGAGTTTTGAAAACATAGCATCCTTTCGTGACAGAAGCACAATCATAGCACACTTGTCCCGCAACTCCTTTATCGATTAGGCGAGGTTGCGGGATTTTTCACTTCTTTGTAAATAGTCGCTTGGAAGTGTTTTTTTGATTTCAATGTCAAGGCAGAAAAACTATCCGGTTTGAGGCGCAATGTCTTTTTTGAGGGTACAATGTGCCATCTCTGGTGTTCCTATATTCTCGCCAGAGCATTGAAAGGATCAAGATGAGTGAAGAGGTAAAGGTTAAGGACGGCCAGGTAGTATCGATGGAATACACCTTGAAGGTTGATGGCAAAGTGACGGATACATCTGAAGGTCGCGAGCCATTGGCGTATTTGCAGGGTTCGGGAAATATCATCCCTGGGCTGGAACGCGAGATGGTCGGTATGTCGGTCGGCGAGAGCAAAGAGGTTATGGTAGCCGCTGTTGATGCTTATGGTGAAGAAGATGATAAAGCTTTTATGGATGTACCCCGCGGTGAGTTCCCGAAGGATATCCCGGCGGAAATCGGAACTGAGATTCAAGTGCAAAACCAGGCCGGGCAGCCCATGTATGCCCGCATTGACCAGGTTGATGAGCAATCTTTACGCTTGAATTTCAATCATCCGCTGGCTGGCAAGGAATTACATTTTGCTGTCAAAGTGGTTGAAATTCGCGATGCTACCGCTGAAGAAAAAGAACACGGGCATGTGCATTTGCCCGGTCACCAGCATTAGCGAAAAATCCCGCCGCGCGGCGGGATTTTTTATCTAGGGTTGTTGTTCATATGGCGGCCAGGGGATATCAGCCGGCCCGGCGAAGCCATGTTTTTCCTGTACGAACACCCGTCCGCGGGAAGGCTCGGAGCAGCCGGGCTCATCATTAAATGAGATTTCCAGATAATTTGTCGCTAGCGGCTCAAAGATAATCTGTCCTGCTTCGCAGCGCCAGACTTCGATGATGTAGTGGTTCATGCGATCGTTCTCTTCGTCACCGGCGCGGAGGGGGATATCCAGCCAGGCAACGTTGACAGTATTTCCGTCACGTGTGGCGCTGCGCACGGTGGTGGGTGGATAATACGGCGAAACCGGCAGTTTGGCTTTCCCCGGATAAACCGGTTCCACGCTCATGATGTCGCCCTGCACGTTCATGAACTCGGCTTTGACCCAGCAGGGTTTGTTCCCGCCAATGGCCTGAACCTGGATCCAGTTCCCATATTCGATACGACCGATGACATCCAGGCGGTTGCCTTTGAGCAGGCCGAAGAAATATAGATACGGCCAACCTGGCCCGTAACGGCAGGCTAACTGGTCAGCGATCACTTCTCCGCGCAGGACGGTGTAGGTTGGAACGGGAGTTGCAGTACCGGTTGGGATAGGTGTATCTGTAGGAGGCGGTGTGGATGTATCAGTGGGAAGTGGGGTATCTGTTGTGGTCGGCGGGGGCAGGGTCAAGGTTGGATGTGTGGTAACTTCTTGTGAGGGTGATACAGGCCCGGGCGCGGTGGGAAGCGTGCAGGCTGTCAACAAAAGAACCAATGCGTATGAGACGTTTATGTATTTTGATTTCATCTCGTGATTATACATCCATGAGAAGTGGCTGATATAATGTTTGTGATTAACTGGAGATAAGCTTTTAAATGGTCGACGAGCTTAAATTTTTGCAGCCCATTATTGATGCCCTCTCGGCGAATATTGCTGTCATTGATGAGCAAGGTGAAATATTGCTTGTCAATAAGCAATGGCGTGAGTTTGGGCGCGCAAACAACCTTCACATGGAAAATGACTCGGTGGGCGAAAACTATTTGACCACCTGCGATAATGCGGTTGGAGATGGGGCACAAGATGCGCTTGAAGCAGCGGAAGGTATTCGAAAAGTAATTGCTGGCGAGTTGGATGTTTTTTATCTTGAATATGCCTGTCATGCTCCTGGTCAAAGACGTTGGTTTGGACTGCGAGTAACTTGCATTGATGGGGGTGGTGAAAAACGAATCGTCCTCTCACATGAAGATATTCCCATGCGTCGGTTGGCAGATGAGGTCAGCCAACTTGGCGAAGCGCAGTATCGGACCCTTTTTGATGTAGCGGGTGATGCCATATTCTTGATGGAGGGGGATCGATTTGTCGATTGCAATTCTAGTACATTGGAAATATTTGCGTGTACCAGAGAGCAGATTCTAAATGCATCTCCTTATCAGTTCTCTCCACCAATACAACCTGATGGCAGGGATTCAAAAGAGAAGGCATTGGAATTAATTCAGGCGGCTTTGGATGGCAGATCGCAATTATTCGAATGGACACACATTAAAGCGGATGGAACACCTTTTGAAGCCGAAGTCAGATTGAACCGTGTAGACATCTATGAACGGCCGCATATTCTGGCAAGCGTTCGAGATATTTCCAGTCGCAAGAGAGCAGAAACCGAGCGAGAGATAAACGAGAGTCGTTTGAATTCATTGCTTGAACTCAGTCAGTTGGCACATACCCTCAGCGAAAAAGAAGTTGTTCGGTGGGCAATTGAGGAAGCAGTAAGTTTGACTAACAGCGAGATAGGCTACCTGCATTTTGTCAACCCTGATCAGCAGACGATCGAACTGGTGACCTGGTCAGAGAAAACCCTGGAGCTATGTACGGCGGTATATGACAGTCACTACCCGATTGACCGGGCGGGCGTGTGGGCGGATTGTGTACGTCTCGGAAAGCCGGTTGTCCACAACGATTATCAGGGATTACCAGATAAAAAAGGCTATCCTGAAGGTCATATGCATTTGATTCGGCATGCAAGTGCGCCAATCTATAATGGTGACAAAATTATCTTGATATTAGGAGTTGGCAACAAAATTGATGATTACATTTCAGGCGATGTGTTGCAACTGAAATTAATTGGGGATCAATTACAAAAAATTCTACAACGCAAAAAAGCTGAAACTGAAATGAAAGCAACGAACATGGAATTGCAGACCAGGCTGCTTGAGATCGAATCGTTGCAACTTCAATTGCAGCAACAGGCAGTTCGGGATTATTTGACCGGGCTCTATAATCGCCGCTACATGGAAGAAACGTTGAAGCGAGAAATCGCCCGGGCAAAACGCGAGTCAACCCAGCTGAGTTTAATGATTCTGGATGGGGACAATTTCAAGGAAATAAATGACACCTATGGCCACCAGGCAGGAGATTTTGTTCTAAAGGAACTCGCTAATTTCTTGCTTGAGAAATATCGTGCAGGAGATGTAATCTGTCGATATGGCGGCGATGAATTCGTTGTGGTCATGCCTAATGCGTCAGTTGACGATGCGGCTAAACGCGCCACAGAATGGCGAATGTCTTTTGCTGCAAGGAAATTCAACTTTAATGGTAAATCGGTAACGGTAAAATTCTCGATTGGCGTTGCAACTTATCCAGTACATGCATCCACTTGCGAAGAATTGCTTCAAGCTGCGGATCAAGCGCTCTATTACTCCAAAGAGCATAAATCTGGAGTGGCGGTTACATCGAACGCTCTAAAGCGAAACACAACAAGGAAATAAACTGGAATTTGGATTATCTATCCTGTTAACAGGGGCTATGAAATAAAAGAATGCCCTGACTCACCTCCCAATCCAACTACAGATGCGATACCCTGCAATACAAGACTACTCCCAAAGAGGATCATCACATTCTTGACATCTCCACTTACTATGGATAGGTGTACACCCCACATGGCGCTGCCCGCGCCCAACAGCACCAGTATTAGGCCGACCACCAGCATCTTTCCCGGACCGATGGGCTGCGCGCCATCTCGGAAGGTGAGAATCCCGGCCAAGATGACCAACATTCCGGTTGCCACACGGGCGGCCAGCCAACCAAACCCGTCCCAACTCAGGTTGCTGACCGAGACACACGAGAGCAATACTATCCCCGCTACCAGCGAGTTTACCAATGCCAGGAGAATCGATAATACTTTCATGCAGCACCTCCTTTGTGGATTGCAAATAGGATACAAAGGAGGCGCTATCAGGTTCTATGAAGTAACTATCAAATGCTTCTAGAAACTCTCAATTTTTTGCCGCTCAGACCGGAATATGAAGAGCAAAATGACCAGTAAGTTGAAGACAACCGTCACCATTACCAGGATGGGCATTGCCCGCGCACCGATCCTGACGAATGCCTGCCCGATGCCCCAGGGCAGGGACATACCCCCAACGCTGGCTCCGGCCAAGAACCAACCGGTCATCGCGCCGGTGACGCGCATGCGATTCCCCACCAGCATCAAAGTGGTGGGGAAAACGGAAGCCATGAACAGCCCCAGTCCGATGGTGCCTGCCCAAAGCGCCAGGGCGGAACTCGGCCAGAGCAGGATCAGGCCCAGGCTGACGAGGCAGCCCAAAAGGTCCACAATGAGAATCGTCGCTGCCCGGGCGCGGGTGGAGATCCAGACCCCGAGCAGACGTCCCAATGTAAATGTTCCCCAAAAAGCAGACGTCAGGTATGCGGAAGTGATGGTCGTCCCAAGCCCCAGCGTGAGGGCGTAGGTGTAGACCCAGTTGCCGAAACCGACTTCTGCGCCAACGTAAAGCAGGAAGGCCAAAACAATCAACAAAACAGGAATTACAGGGAAGGGTGCATCTCCATTGTTTTGCTCGCTAGTTTGCGAGGGTGGTTCGGGTAACCTCCATAGCCACATGGACAATGGCAGGCAGAGAATCGCCAGAAGCCAGAATGTCCACTGGATACTGCCTGTTGAAGACAGAAACCCTGCCAGGATGAGCGGTGCGATGGAGGCGCCCAGTCCAAAGAAGAAGTGCAGACCGTTCAAATATGGACCACTTTTTTCGCCGTGTGTCCACATGATCAAGGTATTGCCCCCAACATCCACAGCGCCTTTTGCCCCCCCAAAGATAAACAAAATGAGCAGGAGCTGCCAGAGCTGTTTAGCAAACGGGATAAGCGCAGCACATAGTGCGATCACCAATAATGTGCCGGACATAAAGCGATGACCGGGTAAACGGTCATAGGCCCGCCCGCTGAAGAAGGAACCCAGCAGGTAACCCAACGAGCCAAAAATGAAGATCAGGCTGATCTGGTCGAGCGTGCTGGAGGTGTTCTCTGCCAGCCCCGGCAGGGCCGGGCCCTCGATCGCGACCAGCAGACCGAGCATGATGAATGATGAGTAATAGGCTGTGGTGAGAGCCAGCTTGTTGATGGAATTGTTGGGAGATGATGTATTCATGTGGTGTGAAGTATTTGTGATGTGATAACCGCGTGATTATATCAGGGAAAAGAAAACCCCTCGCCCGTGGTGAGCGAGGGGTCTGGAAGACCAGAATTTCATCTATGAAGGTTCTGCTAATTTGAATTTCAAAAAAAACCACGGCGCGGCAAAGACGGCCCAGCTTGAAACCAACGAATAGCGGATATAACGCAGGATATAACCCGCCAAGGATGCATCCGGTGCGAGCAGGCC
>Ga0209536_100004973_pt1 | contig 20861 bp, 14 predicted proteins | sample DeeMarSeWOR28_12_FD_187461 | JGI IMG/M metagenome (GOLD analysis project Ga0209536, IMG submission 187461) | Marine sediment microbial communities from White Oak River estuary, North Carolina - WOR-2-8_12 (SPAdes) (version 2) | ecosystem: Environmental > Aquatic > Marine > Intertidal zone >... | reverse complement strand
TCAGATCATCGATATATTAACCAAAGGTGATCATGGTGCCTATTCGGCTGTTCCCGGAGGAAAGAAGAGCTGGGGTGAAGAGGGGGTTACTCTGTTCAAAAGTTTATCCGTTCAGGCAGCCGGTGCCGCTTCTCATATCATTCCGTATGTGCCAGATATTGAGGAGACATTTTCTTCCATTCAGAAAGGATTGGCCTTAATCGTTCTTGAATTTTTTCGCAAAATTGAGAATGAAAAATTAAGATTGAATGTACTGGATTTTGACGATCTCCTGATTCATACTCTAAAATTGGTTCATTCCTTTCCTGAAATACATACGCATCTAAGAAAACAATATAAATTTATTCTGGTTGATGAATACCAGGATACTGATTTGTTGCAGGATAGCCTGGTCCATCTGCTGTGTCACGATCATCTGGGAAACATGGATCCAAATAAAGTGTTTATTGTCGGGGATCCGAAACAATCTATTTTTGGATTTAGAAACGCAGATGTTTCCCTTTTCCAAACATTCATGACGGAAATATCGTCGCAGTTCAGAGAACAACAACCCCCTGAATCGGGTCAGAAAAAAGACCAAAAATTAAATGACATCATCATCCTTGATCAAAATTATCGCAGTACCTCCCAACTGATACAATTTTATAATAAGACATTTCAATCGATCTTCCGAAGAGATTCCGAATTTGATGTTGAATATCAGGCACTTCAAACCACCCGAGAGGATACGCGAGAGAAAAATCCATCTGTGCAGTTGGACATATTTCTGGAAGAGAGCAAAGAACGAAGTGAGCAGGTAATAAAACAGGCCCATCAAATTGCCAAGTCTATTCAACAAATTATTGATAATTCAGAATATCGAAAATTTAAAGGGCCGGACAGTTTCCTACATTATGAAAATTTGGGATATGGTGATATTGCCGTACTGATCCGATCAAGAACACATTTGAATCGCTTAGAACACATATTTAGACAATATGAAATTCCCTATCAAACTTATAAAGGAGTTGGTTTTTTTCACCGACAGGAAGTTCAGGATATTTATTATTTTTTAAAAAGTACTACCTTTCCGGAAGATGATTTTGCTTTGATCACGGTTTTACGCAGCGACTTTATCGGGCTTTCAGATATCACTTTATTTTATTTAAATCAAATTAAGGGAAAAAATTATTGGGATAGACTCCAACGGATTAGGAATGTTTTGCAGTCAGATAATTTCCCGCTAAAAATATTCGATACACAGTTCGCACAATATTTAAAAGAAGCGGATCAGGAAATGACAGTTCCGGAGGTAGAAAGAGATATTATTGAAACAGTTTTATCCCTCTATCCCCAATGGCATCAGCTCGCTATTAATGGTGAATATAGCAAGCTGTTGGATGATATCATTGAGAAACTTAACATACGGACTTTACTCAGATACCAGCCTGATGGTATGCAAAAACTGGCTAATCTTGACAAACTGATTCATACAATCTTTGAATTTGAAAACCAGGCATCAGTCTATTCAGTCGATTTATTAGATATACTCAAAAAACAGATCTCAGGGGAAATTCAGGAAGGTGAGGCCATTATTCTTGCTGAAGAAGAAGATAAAGTAAAAATAATCACCTATCACAGTGCAAAAGGGATGGAATTTCCTGTAGTGTTTTTACCATTACTGGAGGCATCCTTTCAATATAATCGCCAACTCTTGTGGGACAATACATATGGATTTTCATTCTTACTTGAACGTTCCGGGGATGCATCAAATAATAAATCTTTTGCCTATAATTTTCTAAAAAGTCGGGACCGGCAAAATATATATGCCGAAGAAAAAAGACTATTCTATGTAGCAAGTACCCGGGCTAAAGATTTCCTGTTCCTCCTCGGAACAACAAACATGAACCATAATCCCCCTCAAGATTCTTACCTGAACTGGTTATTCGAGTCTCATGATTTATATGGTGAAATATCACCGGAATCCTCGGAGGAAACGGGAATTAAAATAAGAATTCACGAAGACCAGGCAGAAAATCTTCCTTTTATCCAGGCTTCTGGCGCCACGAAATTTTCCAAACAAGATCCTGAACCATTAACAGCTCACGACATTAAAAATATATATCCACTCAGGGTTGAACCCGATTTGCAAACCTATTCGGTAACTCAGCTCATGATTTTTCGAGAGGATAAAGAGCGTTATTTTCAACATTTTTATCTCCATGACGGCCAATTGAAAATGTCCTCCCTCAACCAAGAATTCATCGACGAACCTGGTGGTGCGCTCTGGGGTTCACTTATACATAAGGCCTTAGAAGATTTTTACGTAAGATCTCCCGAAGATGATCAGTATAAAATACAGCAGCTCACCAACCTTTTTGATTTCGAAAATCATGACAAAAATATTCAACAGAAAATCAAACAGAAACTCGATCAGGTTCGTCACGAAAAATTTGCACAAAATCTTAATCCGAAGGAAACATATAGTGAATTTTCAGTGGAATTGCGTCTTGACAATTTTATTCTTAAGGGGATATTTGATGTTTTGTTCAAAAATTCCAAGGGTATTTGGGAAATCATTGATTATAAAACAAATAGGATAAAAGCGTCTGAAACAGTTAGTCTGGCAAAAAAATACTCTTTTCAGATGAAAACTTATGCCTTATTGCTGGCAAACTTATTCCCTGATCAGCAAATCTATCCTGTTTCATTGTTCTTTACCGAACCGATGAAAAAGGAAGAGTATACCTATAATGTGCTGGAAATTGAGGAGGTTCGTCTTGAAACATCGAATTTATTAAACCAGCTGTTCGAATTTGAAACCTCTATTTTCCGACCAGACTCATCTACTATAAACCAAAAGAACCCGGAGAATATGAAATGAAATCAGCTCTCTTGTGTGTCATAATTGGTTTTGTTCTTTATTCGAGCTGTCAGTTCAAAGAAAGTCAAAGCGAAGTGAAGGTAAAGACTCGGGTATTTACCGATACTCTGGGATATGCACACAAATCATATCAAATGGACTCGGTCATGACCCGGATAAATCGCATCCACGGCAAAGAAAGAAGGAATATTTTATTCATCCAGGAAATGCCTCAGGAGATGAATTGGAAAATCGCAATATGTCCCCATGACGATTATCATTACGCAGGAGAGATTTATCCCTATGTTTTGGAAAATCTCAAAACGCCTACTGTGCTCATTTTCGGGGTAGCCCATAAAGCAAGAAATTTTGGTGCGGAAGATCAACTCATATTTGATTCTTTCACTCATTGGGAAGGACCCTATGGTTCAGTAAAAGTATCAAATTTGCGGGACGTGCTCCTTTCAGAGATTCCCCCGGAAACATATCAAATCAATGACAGTCTTCAACAAACAGAACACTCCGTTGAGGCTCTCATTCCCTTCCTCCAATATTATCAACCATCCGTTGAAATATTGCCTGTTTTAGTCCCCTATATGAATTTTCAAACTATGGAGAAACTTGCCTCGCCTTTGGTAGAAACGCTTCATGGAATTATGCAGGACCATCAACTCGTCTGGGGAAAAGATTTCTCAATAGTGATCTCAAACGATTGCGTTCACTACGGTGACAAGGGTTGGGAAGGAAAGAATTATGCCCCCTTTGGCACCGATACCGCCGGATATCGTGCCGCCACTAATTTTGATATGAATATCATCAGTGAGTGCCTTATTGACCAGCTTGAGCCACAGCGCATCCGTCGTTTTTTTGAATACACCGTGGATTTGAATAATTATAAGGAGTATGCCTGGACCTGGTGCGGGCGCTATGCGCTTCCCTTTGGACTGTTAACAGGCTATTATCTCCAGCAAGCCATTGGTCGAAATCCCTTGGAGGGGCAGATGCTGCGTTATTCCACCAGTATTCGGGGAGAAAAAATTGATGTGAAAGACCTGGGCATGGGAGTTAGTGCACCAGCAAACATGAACCATTGGGTAGGATATGTGGCGATTGGTTATCGGGAATTATAGAAGGGCGCCTTGAAAAATTTCCAAACAAATAAAAAAGGCCGAATCACATCTCCGATCCGGCCTTTTCATCTTCACGAATTCAGTTATTCATTTTCTTCCAGCTTTTTCTGCATTTCAAATGCTTCTTCGGCTTTCTCTTTCATGCCTTTCTGGGCGAAGCAAACACCCAGGTTATTCCAAAGAAGGGAAGAATCTGGAAACCGACGGACGGCATCCTCTAATACCGGCATCGCCTCATCGAAAAGTGCATCAGCTTTTTCTTTATAAGAGGGATCTTCGGTTTCGGTAAATTTGTCATTATACTGTTGTGCGGCTTGCATATAACTCAAGCTGAGTAATTCATAGGCACTTTGATTATCGGGTTCCATCTCAACTGTCCTTTTGATATAGGGGATGGCTTCCAAGTATTGTGACTCATTATAGAGGATAATTGCCACATTGTTGGGAATCGCCGGATTATTCGGTTGTAACTCCATGGCCGTTTTGAATTTTTCGAGTGCCTCATCCCATTTTTCCTGTTTGGAGTAAATTTCACCAATGGCCAGCATCGCATCCACCGAATTTTCATTGACACTCAATGCTCTCTGATACATGGCCAGGGCCTTGTCGGTCTGATCAGATCTGTAATAAAAATCACCCACCGTCACCATCAAGGTATCATTGGTGGGATTCATGTCGATCGCTTTTAGCACATATTTCTCGGCCGTAGCAGTATCTCCGCTCTCCAGGAATGAGACAGCCATCGGCGTTAAAGGTTCAATTCGTGAAGGCATAGCTTGATGGGAAAATAAAAATTTCTCGGCTGCCTGGGAAAAAAGCTCTTTTCGTTTTTCTGGATCCTGTTCTTCGCGGGCCGGATTGTAATAGTTTTTCAGCGCTGAATTATAATTTTCTGCAAAATACTTACGTTGAAGCTGATCAATCTGTGTCTGAAAGGTCGGACCAATGGCTAGACTTTTTTCAAATGCCTGATTCATCTCCTCATACTTTTCAAATCGGCCATGTAAATCTCCCAAAAGATACCAGGCTTCGGCATTATTCGGATATTTTTGCACCGCTTCCTTGGCAAGGGTATAGGCATTCTCATACTGCTGCTGGTTCATATTGATCACAACCCCTTCAACTTCAGGTGGCCGGCATCCTGACAGAAGCATGATGATAAAGAGCCCCATGACGATAGTAACAACGAACCACTTTTTCATTGCTTTAACTCCTCCTGGTTTTGATACATTGGATAATTTAATTGTTTTATTGATTTTTCAAAGGGGGGAAATAAAATTCCCTGTTCTGTAATTAGTCCCGAAATGAATTTAGCTGGCGTGACATCGAAAGCAGGATTCCAGCTTTTGGCTCCCGGAACGGAAATCTCCAGCTTATTCCAAATCCGGGTAACTTCGGTTGGATCACGTTCTTCAATAGGTATGAATTCTCCAGAGGGGATTGATCGGTCGAAGCTAGAAAGCGGAGCGGCCACATAAAATGGAATTTTATGATACTCGGCAAGAATGGCAAGACTATAGGTACCAATTTTATTAGCCACATCTCCATTGGCGGCAATTCGATCTGCACCCACTAAAACCAGATCGACCATCTCCCGTTTCATGGCATACGCCGCCATATTATCTGATATGAGAAGTGCCGGTATTTTATGATACTCAAGTTCCCACATGGTCAGTCGTGCACCCTGCAGAAGTGGACGCGTCTCATCCACCAGCACCTTGTCTATTTTCCCCTGTTGCGCAGCGTTAAAAATAATTCCCAACGCTGTCCCCATACCGGCTGTGGCAAGCGCGCCGGTGTTACAATGAGTCAGCACCGTCAGGCGATTTTTAAAAAGTTCAATACCATGTTGGGAGATTTTTTTGCAACGATTGATATCATCCTGTAATAGGAGTTGCGCTTGCTCTAAAACTAGATTCAAAAGATATTGCGGATCAGCTTCCTTAAACCTGGATATTGAATCCAGTATTTCCTGTAGGGCCCACTGTAAATTCACGGCAGTCGGGCGTGATCCGGACAGGTAGGATGCCAAAGAACGGGCCTGGATAAAAAAATCCTCCCGGGTAGTCGGTTTTTTATGTCGCAAACCCAAATACAACCCGAATGCCGCCGCAATGCCTAACGCCGGCGCACCCCTGACACGTAATCTTTGAATGGCTTCGAATACTTCCTCGACACTGGAAAGTTTTCGTATATCGAGTGTCCCTGGCAATTTTGTTTGATCAATAATTTTAAGGGAATTATCCACCCATTCAATATTGATAATCATTAAATCCTGTTTCAGTTAAATCGCTGAAAAAGTTAGGATAATGAGAATTTCATATCAAGATATTTATTTTTTAAGAAAGTATATTTTACATATCTTTTTGCTCATGGACGGGGTTATTAATTCCTAAAAATGATGTGGCTAAAGATATGTTCGTTTTTACCCCGAACACTGAAAAACAAAAATTTTAGTATTATCTGTTGACCTGAACTACCGTTTCAATATAAAAATGATTATTCCCAAAGACTGCGGAATGAAAACATGAATCATTTTACCAGAATCAATATAATATCCATAACATTGGTTCCGGTTGGTCCGGTCATAATAAGGCCTCCGGTTTGGCTAAAAAATGCGTAGGCATCATTATTTTCCAGGAATTCCAGGGGAGATATTCCCACATCATTAGCTTTTGTCCAAACGTCCGGATCTATCATGCCGCCGGCAGCATCGGTGGGGCCATCGGTCCCATCCGTTCCACAACTCGCTATCAGATATTGATTCTTCTCCCCTTTCATGGCCAGCAAGGCAGCCAGGGCAAGTTCCTGGTTTCTTCCTCCCTTTCCCTTCCCCTTAAGGGTGACCGTAGTTTCTCCTCCCATGAGAATACAGGCAGGTTTTTGCACTGGTATGTCCCTTTGTGATATCTCCTGTGCAATTGCCGCAGCAACCCGTGCAACCTCACGAGCCTCTCCCTGAATTCGAGAAGATAGAATGAGGGTGTTATAACCAAGTTTCTGTGCCATTTGTTGGGACATTTTTAAAGCGCCGAGATTATTCCCCAGGATAAAGTGACTTACCTTACTAAAAACCCTGTCGCCCGCTTTCAGGGTATCCGGAATTTGGGATTGAAGGCCTTTTAGGAGGTGTGTTTTGATATTTTTTGGGATGCTATCAGATAACTTATATTTTTCGATGATTTGCCAGGCACTTTGAAAAGTACCAGGATCGGGGGCTGTCGGTCCCGAGGCGATGGATTCAAGGGGATCCCCAATGACATCCGACAAAATCAGACTCACACAGGTCGCCGGAGAAATGGCCCGGGCCAATTGCCCACCTTTAACCATAGAAAGATGCTTCCGAACCGTGTTGATTTCCTCAATATTAGCTCCGCAACTGAGCAATAATTCAAACATGCGCTGTAAATCCCCCAGAGAAATTCCCGGTGGCGGTTTCTCTAAAAGGGCCGATCCGCCTCCGGAAAGTAAACAGAACACCAAATCATTTTCACCTGCATCCCCGGCAATCTGTAATATTTGAGAAGTCGCCTGAATTCCGTTTTCATCCAGAACAGGATGTCCCGCTTCCAGAATACGCATTTTCCGGCAAGCCACGCCATGGCCATATTTGACAGAGATAACTCCGTAAAATATTCTATCGCCCAGCAAATTTTCCATCTCCCGAGCCATGACCGCGGAAGCTTTCCCGGCACCGATGATATAAATTCTGCCATAGCTATCCAGATCGAATTGTTGACTTTCAATTTTCAGAAAACCTTTTTTGAGCAGCAATTTATGTTTAATTAGCCGATCGGGCTTAACGGCATCTATAGCCGAATTGAGAATCTGGATGGCATTTTCCCTGAGATTCATTATATCAAGCCTTTTTTATCCAAAATAGAGATCATCCGCAATTGATGCAACCTTTTTAAGCTTATCCGGCAGGAATACGATAGTTTAATTTTTTCCACCAGGACAGAAAACCTGCGTTATTCTATTTGCATTAATCAAGATGCAATAAAACATGAATTAAACAGCAGAGAAATTTCAAGGAAACTTGTTTTGTTCTGAAAGGTATTATCTTAAATTCACAGACTATTTTTAACCGGGAGTTCATATCCGTATTTTAATATATTTAAAGGAATATCTGATTCATTATCGCTCGAAATTCCTATGGGGAATAGTTTTCGTGCTTTTGACGAACATCTTCAAGGTCATCAGTCCCCGAATTGTTCAAAAGGCAATCGATCTGCTGCAGCAATCCTTTCAGATGACCCAGATTCGCAACTACGCGCTGATGATCATCGCAGTATCCTCCGCGCAGGGATTTTTTTTGTTTTTGATGCGGCGTACCATCATAGTCGCTTCCCGGGAAATTGAGAATGACCTGCGGAATGACCTCTTTTGGAAACTGGAGGGACTCTCCTCAAGCTTTTACAATCAAATGCCCACCGGAGATATCATGAGCAGGGCTACCAATGATATGAACGCAGTACGATCCGTTCTGGGCCCCGGTATTGCGTATTCCGTGAATACCATTATGGCTTTTCTATTCGTAATTCCCATGATGATCACCATCAGTCCCATTTTAACCGCGATGGCACTTATTCCTTTTCCGATTATGGCAGTTATTGTAAATCGTTTTGGGAAAGCCATTAATAAACGCTATGAAAAAATCCAGGCACAGCTGGCTGCAATCAGCACCTTTGTGCAGGAGAATCTATCTGGCATTGCCATTATTCGGGCCTTTGTCAGGGAAAAACATCAGGAGGAACAATTTTTTGAACTGAATGAAGATTATCTCCATAAAAATCTCAGTTTTGCCCGGATATATGCAGCATTTCATCCCATACTCATGCTCATTATCGGTTTTGCGGTCGTTCTGGTGTTGCTGGGGGGTGGAAAATTGGTCATTGATAAAACCATAACCATCGGCGAACTGACTGCCTTTATGCTATACCTGGGCATGTTGGTTTGGCCATCTATTGCCCTGGGGTGGGTCATCGGACTCTATCAGCAGGGTACTGCTTCGATGAAGCGGATCCGACATATTCTAGACGCAGATCGCGATATTATCGACGGGCAAATTTCACTGCTCCCCGATCAGGCAGAAGGAAAAATAGAATATAAAAATTTGAATTTCGGTTATGAAGAAATCCCTATTCTGGAAAATATTAATCTGACTATTCATCCCCGCACAACCCTGGGGATACTGGGACAAACCGGAAGTGGTAAAACCACAATGGTACGACTGATTCCTCATCTCTATCCCCTCTCAACAGGCCAGCTTTTTCTCGATAATCGTGATATTAATGAATATCAATTGAGCGCATTACGTCGACAAATTGGTTACGTTACACAGGACACTTTCTTATTTTCAGATACCATTCATAATAATATTGGCTTTGCCGCACCGGATGCATCCCGGGAAGAAGTCATACGTGCTGCAAAAATTGCTGCCATCCATGATGAGATTCTAGATTTCCCCGAAGGATATGATTCCTTTCTTGGAGAACGGGGAATTAATCTTTCCGGTGGACAAAAACAGCGGGTTTCAATTGCACGAGCCATCCTGGCGAATCCAAAGATCCTAATTCTTGACGATGCCTTTTCCGCACTCGACACATACACCGAGGAAAGTATTTTACAGAATCTTAAAAAAATATTCCCTGATAAAACCGTCATTCTGATCTCGCACCGTATAAGTACCCTGCAGAATGCCGATCATATCGTCGTTCTGGATCAGGGGAAAATTGTGGAAGCGGGTTCTCACGAAGCACTGCTTCAACAGGATGGATTATATGCGCATATTCATCAAAAACAATTACTGGAATTAGAAATAGAAAGTGTCAGCTGACTCTTGATAGCAAAAAACCTCTAAACCCGGGTATTCTGTTCCATGAAGAGAATTCTCTTAATTCATACCGGTGGTACATTTGGGATGATGCCACTTCACCCTTCACAGGCACTTGCACCGGCAGATATTGCGGATTTGATTCTGAAATACTTGCCCGACATTCAGACCCTGGCAGAAATCGATTTCGAAATTGCATTTAATATTGACAGTTCCAATATCCAAGTTGAACACTGGCAAAAATTAGGACGTCTGATTCAACAAAATTACCAGAAGTATGACGGGTTTGTAATCATCCATGGAACAGATGCCATGGTTTATACGGCTTCGGCATTATCATTTATGTTGCAGGGGCTGGATAAGCCGGTGATCCTGACCGGTTCTCAAAGACCCTTGGCCCTTATTCGCAGCGATGCCCGCTCAAACTTAATCAGTTCCATTGAACTGGCAACACACACGATTCCTGAAGTAGGAATTTTTTTCGGCACCACTCTCTATCGGGGAAACCGCACTGTTAAAATATCCAGCACCAGTTACGAAGCCTTTGCCAGTCCCAATGCTGCCGAACTGGCACAGGTTGGTTTGGACATTTCTCTTTCCAAAAACATCCTTGCCCCGGGAACATCATTACAATATCAAGATTCTTTTAACGATCAGGTTATCTGCTTCAGATTTCATCCGGGTTTATCACCTGATTATTGCCGACATTTTATTGATTCTCCCCTTCGCGGTATTGTCCTTGAAGCGCTGGGCGTTGGAAATCTACCTTTCAATAAAAATTCATTTATTCCCTGGATAAAACAAATGACAGATGCAGGTAAGATTGTCATCATTGCCTCCCAGAGTCCCTATGGAAGAGTAGATTTATCGCTGTATGAATGTGGGCATCAAATAAAAGACGCCGGAGGGATTTCTGCCTCAGATATGACCACTGCCTGCTGCTTGATTAAGCTGATGTTTTTACTGGGAAAATTTCCCTCTGATATCAAAATGGTCAGGAAAGAATTTCAATCAGCATTGGCAGGGGAAATGTCAATATCCTGAAATTTCTAGTTCTTATGCTCAAAAAAAAACAAATTTGCAAAACAACAGATATTTCTCCCGAAAAACCTTATCTATACAATTTGAGCGAAGACGAGCAAATTGTCATATTCCAATCAGATCAATCCTATTATGCTTTGGAAAATCGTTGCCCGCATGCTGGGGCTTATTTACATGAAGGAATGGTTGAAGGGGGAATTCTCACCTGCATCTGGCATGGCTGGAAATTTGATTTGGAAACGGGTCAGAGTATAAATGAATATTGGGCGCGTGTCAAAACCTACTCGCTGGCTGTTGAGAAAAAAGCGATCTTTCTACTACTTGAAGAATAATTCTCTAATCAACTTTTTGGTTTAATGATAATATCTTCTTTCACCGGCGTAAATATACTAATGGCAATCGCTTTATCTTTTCCGACCGACGTTGAGTGCGGTATATTGGGACCGATTGCGCAAATGTCACCTTCATTCAGGATTACTTTTTCACCATCAATCTCAAATTCGAGTTTGCCCTCTTCTACCATGGTCACCTGTTCCTGAGGATGTGAATGTTCTGGAAAATTGAGTCCTGGTTCATAGACATACCGCACGAGCATGATACTGCCTGTTGAAAAGACTTGTTGAGTAAGTTTAGGATCCAAAGATTTCTTGCCGGTTTTCTTCCAGGAGGAACGAATGTAGCGCGCCATTGACTCTCCTTTTATTTACATATATATTTGAATTTAAAATAATTAAACGGGTTGATTTTGTCAATTTGTTTTTTATTATTGAGCGCGATCTAACGTGACATACACCAATTGAAGAACCGTTAATTTTTTAGATGAACCAGAAAAATATCCAAAAATATCCGGAATCGCGTTGCCTGATCTGCCACTTCTCTCAACACGATTTCTACATGCAGGTTCCCAATCGATTTAATCCGGCGGAGACCTTCCCGCTGGTCCGTTGTTCACAATGTGGATTTATCTTCCTTTATCCCAGACCAGATGAGCGGGAAATTGTAAATTTTTATGAGGATGAAGACTATCAGCCACATCAAAAGGATCCGAAATCATTTTCCGAATATGTATATCAGAGAGTCAGGATATGGAATAATAGGTACAAACGCAGGCTCATTGAAAATCTGATTTCCAGAGGCTCGATTCTGGATTATGGATGTGGTACGGGAGAATTTTTATTGGAAATGCAGCATGCGGGTTGGGTCACCTACGGATTCGAACCAGCGCCAAAAGCGAATAAGATTGCACAACAGTACGGACTAACGGTGCTCGAATCTCCAGATCAACTTGAGGCTACAATCGATGTAGTCACCCTCTGGCATGTATTGGAGCATTTGCACCAACCGGATACTTTATTAAATAAATTAAAAAAACAACTTTCTTCCGACGGTTTATTCATTATTGCTGTCCCCAATCCGACCAGCATAGATTCCCGTATGTTCAGAAATAGCTGGGTTGCATATGATGCACCGCGTCATTTATATCATTTCCGTCCTAAAGATATTGAATCACTGCTCCATTCGATTGGCTTCAAAATTATTGAATATAAAGGATTATACTTTGATCCCTGGTACAATGCACTTCTTTCTGCAGCGTTGGAAAGCCGTAATAAATCCATAATGAATAGGATCTTTTTAATCTTGAAAGGTTTTATCGCGGCATCCCTGGCCTTCGGAGAGGGTCTGGTGTTCAAGAAAAAAAATTCCAGTGTCATTTACATTGCAAAACAGGAGAACCTATAATATCCTTCATCAGATAGCAAATAGTGACATTAAAGAAAATAGAATGTATTAAGGTCTCTGCTAAATCAAAAGTTTAATTGCAAAATATTTTGGGGAATCCTATGGTCAAAAAATCAAAAAAGGATAAAAATTTAACCAAGAAAGAACAGATCGGTACACAAGGTAGTATTCTGGAATCGCTCGATAAACCGAGATTTATTTTTGTATTTTTTATATTTCTGTTTGTGATTTTAGCGGTCCTCTATAAACCCATGGTATTCCAGGGATTAGAACCTGGTGGAAGCGATGCGGTTTCCGGAATTGCCAGAACCCATCAGTTACAGGAATGGGAACAAAAGACCGGGAAATATCCACTTTGGAATCCGTACATGTTTGGCGGTATGCCCACCTATCATAGACTCGCTCCGGTGATCTGGTCGCTGGATACCATTCTCGAAAAACTGGATTTTTTGCTTGATTGGCGTATCTGGTATTTCCTGGCGGGCGCATTGGGCCTGTTCTTGCTGGTGAAATTTTTTGGTTTGTCTGCGCCGGTTGCAATGCTGGCAGCAATTGCTTTTGTGTTAATGCCCCATTTTCAGGCACTTGTTCTGGTGGGACATTATGCAAAGTTCAGGGCGCTGATGTGGATGCCCTATGTGCTGTTATCCTTTCTTTTCCTCACCCGAAAACAGACTTTACTATCCATGCTTCTTTTCTCTCTGGCACTGGCCCTGCAACTCCGGACTCAGCATTATCAGATCATATTCTATACCTTGCTCTTAATCGTTTTTACAGGAATCCCACAATTATATACCATGATTCGAAAACAGCAATTGAAACCGCTGGTCAGACTATCCACGCTTTCAATAGCTGCGGTAGTTATCGCTATCCTGGTGGTGGCTCAGAATCTCTTCTCCATTCGTGAATATACGCCTTATTCAACCCGTGGCGGATATGCCATCTCCATTCAGGATACCAAAGATGCTGTTGAGGATCAAAAGGGAGTAGGATTCGATTATGCCACCAACTGGTCTTATTCAGTATCTGAATGGTGGAACCTCATTATTCCAAAATTCCACGGGGGTACCTCCAATGAAGTATACAAAGGCGACGCTGTCCCGCAATGGAAGAACCAGGAGTTACCGACATACTGGGGAACGATGCCATTTACCCAATCCTATGAATATATGGGTATCATCGTCATATTTTTAGCTTTGATCGGTATTATTTTCCAATGGCATAAATGGGAGGTGAAAAGTCTTACCTTTCTCACCATGCTTGCCCTCATTCTCTCCCTGGGTAAAAATTTTGATATTTTATATAAATTGTTTTTTTATTATGTCCCCTATTTTGACAAATTCCGGGCACCGGTTATGATTCTGACACTGGTGATGTTCTTATTCACGGTACTGGCTGCATTCGGTCTGTCATTCTTACTGCAAGCGGATCTCAGACAGAAAGAAGTATTGAAGCGATTATACATACTCATGGGAATTTTTGCCTTTCTCTTGATTATACCCCTGGCATTCGGCTCCACCTTTTCTCTGACTCATGTCGGGGAAACCCAGAGATATAGCCAAAATATTATCGAAAACTTAAAAAAGGTGAGACTTGAAATGTTAATCAATTCCTCACTGCTCAGCCTGATTTTTTTGGTTGGGGCAATCGTCGGTATCCTGGGAATTATTCGAAACTGGTTCCGCCGAGAATATGTTTGGGGAATATTATTTAGCATCATTATTCTTGATTTTATGATACTCAATGTCCCTTATCTGAAGGGGAAATTCATTAATTCGGCTAGTGCTGAACAGCAATACAGAGCGAATGACATTGACCAGGCAATTCAAAAGGATGATTCCTTATATCGGGTATTTCCCTTCGGGCCATTATTTTCAGATGTACACTGGGTTTATCATCACCAATCCATCGGAGGGTACTCTCCTGCGAAACTCCAAGTAATACAGGAAATTGTTGATAATTGTCTGTATCAAAATATAGAGGGGAAATATCCTGTTAACTGGAATGTACTCAATATGTTGAACACCAAGTACATGATCATGAATCAGCAAATTAACTCATCCAGGCTGACCATGATTGCCGCTCTTCCCGATCAAAACCTCTTTGCTTATCAAATTAAAGCAAGTTTCCCCCGGGTCTATTTTGTGGAAAATTACCAGGTAATTTCCGACGGCGTCGAGAGGTTAAAATTTCTGAATTCTCCTGATTTTCAACCTGACAGGACTGCAATTCTGGAAAAGAAACCTGCAGGAGAGATCAGTATTCCCGACAGTAGCTCCATAGCCATTACCAGTTTCACGCCTGAATTAATAACCATGAATGTATATACGGATAAAGAAGCATTACTGGTTATATCAGAAATTATTTATCCTCCCGGGTGGCGGGCAGTTCTGGATGAATCCGAAGAACTGAAAATTTATAAAACCAATCACTTGTTGAGATCCGTTGTGGTTCCCGTAGGTGCTCACACGCTTAAATTATATTTTGAGCCCAAATCATATTATGCAGGTTTACGGGTTTCCCTGATCAGCTTAGTTACGATTTATCTTCTGGTTTTGATATTTCTTTTAATTCAATACCGTCCTGCTTTACTGGCTATTTTGAAGAACCGGAAATCCTAAAACATGAAAAAGGTTTTAATCATTAGTTATTATTGGCCACCGGCCGGAGGACCAGGTTCACAGCGGGCTGTAAAATTTGCGAAATACCTACCGCAATTCGGATGGCGACCCGTAATATTAACCGTAAAAAATGGTGAATTTGCATATCTGGATCATTCCCTTGAAAAAGAGACGGGACCGGATTGTGTTATATACCATTCAACAACATTCGAGCCATTTATATTTTATAAAAAATTAACGGGTAAAAAACCCACTACGGCCTTACCTGTGGGCCAACTGACTCAGAAAACTGATCACATAACGGAAAAAATGTTTCGCTGGTTACGAACGCAACTTTTCGTTCCGGATGCACGGGCAGGCTGGATCTTTCCGGGTTATCTCCGGGCAAAAAAAATCATCCGGCAGGAAAAAATACAAGCAGTTTTCAGCTCCTCACCACCCCACTCTCTACAATTGATGGCCTATCTGGTTAAGAAAGAGTTTAAGCTACCATGGGTCGCAGATTTTCGTGATCCCTGGACTGATATTCAATATTACAAGGTAAGCCAAAGAAGTGTCTTTACCCGAATCCTGGACCAATATTTTGAAAATCTGGTTCTTCGGGAAGCCGATTCTATAACCACGGTTTCCCGGAGCATCGGTAAAAGTTTTCAGGAAAAAGTGAGCCTTGGTCTGCAAAAAGAAAAAACCGTCGTCATCCCCAACGGTTGGGATCCTGATGAATTTCAGGAAGATTCAAAACCAGATTCAATAAAATTTGACATTTTGCATACCGGAAATCTGAATGCTACCCAAAATCCCATGGTTCTATGGAAATCTCTGCAATCTCTTTTGAATAAGGTTCCTGGCATGGGTACAGAAGTAAGACTTCGATTTATAGGAAGGATACACGAGAGTATACTGAAATCCATTGAAGCACATGGACTGACTGCAATAACCGAGAAAATTCCATTCTTACCGCACCAGCAGGTTATCCGAGAAATCAGCAAAGCCTCCCTGCTTTTATCGGTCGTCCCTGATGTTCCGGATAATAACGGTATCGTGATGAGTAAAAATTTCGAATATATCGGCAGTGGTTTACCGATTATGGTAATTGGTCCACCCCAAAGCGATATCGGTTTGATTATTTCACAATTTTCACATTCCAAAATCTGTGATTATACGGATCAGCCGTGCTGCGAGAAGTATATCCGGGAAAGATATCGTTTCTGGAAAGACCGTAAAAACACCTTGTCATCGCGGGAACAACGGGAGCAATTTTCCCGGGTCGTATTGACCAGAAGACTAGCAGAGGTATTGAATAGCATCTCATGACCTTAACGAATATTATTTTAAGAGCAAATTCGTCATGTTAAGGAGATGCAATTATCAACAAAATATAGGAATTGGTTCAATTATTTTTGAACGGAAAGTAATACCCCATGGCAGGAAAAGTAGATAAAATAATTTTTATGCTGCGGAAATTAAGGAAGGATCTTTTCCGCGACCGTCAAATATACAAGCTCTCAGCGGAACTGCATTCCTCGGAACTCGGCGAATATTATTTCATCATGACCGAGCAGCAAATGAAATCCGGCCACAGTCAGCAATTCCACTTCGACCATGAAGGAATTCCTATCATCCCTTCTTATATTGATGTGGAAGAGAAAAAAATGGTTTATTATCCTATCTCCATCGGTCAATATGGCTTAGCAATCTGGCATACTTATCTCCAGACCAGGGATACTGAGGATAAAGAGAGATTCTTAAAAATTGCTGACTGGTTTCTCCGCAATCGAATTGATGACAAGAAGCTGGGAAGTTACTGGCTGACTGATGTGGATAAACCGGCCTACCATATTAAAGCACCCTGGAAGTCCGCTTTCTCTCAAGCCCGGGCAATCAACATATTACTTCGCGCATTCCAGCTTACCGACAATCCAAAGTATCAGGAGGTATCTGAAAAGGCCTTATTACCCTTTAAATACTCTGTTCAGGATGGGGGCATTGTAACATTTTTAACTGAAGGGAATTTTTATGAGGAATATCCTTCACCCCATGTACCCGTACTGGTACTTAACGGTATGATTTTCTCCCTGTGTGGTATTTATGATTATCTGAGGATGTATCCGAAACATTCACTCGCCTCTGAGATATTCAACAGTGGTCTTTCCACCCTTCAAAAAATCTTACCAAGATATGATCTGGGGTACTGGAGTAAATACTCTCTTTGTGAATCCGATTTTCATCCTGACGTGGATCCTTCCACAATCGGATATCATCACCTTCATATTATTCAGCTGGAATTGATGTATCAGCTCACAAAAATACCCATCTTTTTCCAGTATTCTGAAAAATGGAAACAGCAGGTAAAATGGCGCAACATTTTCAGGATGTATTTTTCCAAATATAAAGCATTACGTAAAATGAAAAGACTATAACCTAAATTCACTCTACCAATGAGCGCAGAAAAACTAACTGACAAAGACTTTTGGGATGAATACTGGCAAAAATATCAGCTCCCCTTAGAAATAAAAAAAACCGAAAAAAATCCATATCTGAATGAAATACTGAATACATTTGATAAATATCTTCCCAAAAATGAGGATCTATCGGTTCTGGAAATTGGTGGATCACCGGGTCAGTATCTGGCATATTTACATCGTTATTTTGGTTATTCAATCGCTTGCATGGATTATTCCCCTATTGGTTGTCAAAAAACTAAAGAAAATTTTGCCCTTTTAAGGATCGATGGCCAGGTATATGAGGCGGATTTATTTAAGGAAAATTCAAACATACCTCAATTCGACATTGTCTATTCCCTCGGACTCATCGAGCACTTTACAGACTTTGATCAGGTGCTAGAGAAACATCTGGAGTATATAAAACCGGGGGGAATGCTTATTCTCGGCGCACCTAATTTTCTAGGTATTAATCATTTTTTCCTGAAAAGACTAGCACCCGAACTTCTGGCTAAACACAATTTAAAAAATATGGATCTGGATAACTGGAAACACCTGGAAAAAACATTTAATTTAAAAAAAGTTTTTGTAGGATATGTGGGAGGATTTCATCCCAGTTTATTTAATCGTCAGGAATCGAAGACCCTGGTCAGCTCGTTACTCCTTGTTTTCGCCAAACTTCTGGTGTTTATATTCAAGACTCATTTCAAAAATCTACGCCAATATAACTCTAAGTTTTTCAGCGGGTATTTAATGGGTATCTATGTAAAGGATCGTACTGAGTAAATATTAGAAGCGTTCCAAAATAGAAAGCAGACTTTTTTCTCTTCGCTCAGTATTAAAGAGGGACATTATTCTCTGTCGTGCTTTTTCTCCCCGCTCTGATGGACTTTCCATTGCTTTTGTTACCAATTTTGCTCCCTCCATGGGGTCTCTACCTTTAAGTAAAAAACCGCTATCACCTATTGCCGTTGAAATCCCATTAACAGAGCAACCCACCGGTACGCACTCACACAACATGGCTTCACAAACCACACTGGGTAATCCTTCCCTGACGGAAAATTGGGTATATACTTTTGCCCTTGAATAATAATCTCTCAGCTCAGAAAACGTCACATAATCTCTGGTATGAAGATTTTCAGGTAATTCAAGTTTTCTTAACATATTCTCTTTCATACCAATAACAAGAAATTCATACTGTGGCAACAACCTGGCAACTTCAACAAATATGTCTATCCCTTTTAATTTGTATCTTTGAAAGCTATCGCAAATACCTACCGTAAGTACAAGATTTTCCTTGTCCTTCGTACGGTACCATTGATTCGAATCAAAAGATGTGGGAACTGTGAGAGGCTCCCCCTTCATTGATTTGATCCTGGTTTTGAGTTCATCGATGAGAGAAGAGTCCACTGCCAGCAGATAATCAGCATGACTCAAAGCATAAGAGGTACAGAATTTTCGGACCGGATTTGAAAAGGATCCATATTTCAGTTCGGGAACATAGGTGACATCGTATCCCCCCAGTATAATAATTGACTTCCTACCGAAAATTCTGGAGAAAAAGACCGGTAAGAAGGCATGGTAATCTGCAAACCAGATAAAAAATGTAAATGTTTTAGGCATTCGTGGAAGGATCTGGACGATAAGAGAAATTTGACTTATGATATTTCTGAATAATTTTTTACTGGTCACATAATGTATCTTTTTTACCGAATAAAATGTACTCAAAATGGAAATGTCCTTCTTTACAAAGGAGGATAGTCCCGGATGAATCAAAAGTATTTCTTTCTTCTCGGTCTGTTCTTTCATTGTAATTTACAGGGGGCGTTGGATTTTTTCTTTGTTATTATCAAAAATAACCTATTACACTTGACTATAAGTTAATCAGATAATTACATGATCATCATATCTAATTTAATGAAACTGAAAATGTCATCACCATGTTAAATCAATAAAAATTCATGATATGCCAATCCTGTCGAGGTTCAGTCATCATTCCGTTAAATTATTTAACAGTTGCAAATATTGAGGGATAAATAAAAATTTAGGCAGTTTTACAATAGTGAGCTAAAAAAAAGACAACTTCACCTCGAAGAGTACATGTTTCAGAAAATCAAGCAAACGGCAAAGCACACCACTATATTCGCACTGGGTAAAATCAGTACTAAATTAGTGGGCTTTATTCTCTTACCGATTTATACAAAAGAAATTTCTGTAACTGATTTCGGTATTCTCGGATTGCTCGAGGTTATAGATCTGCTGGGGAGTAATGTGCTGTCTATTGGAATGCCCCAAGCATTATTGCGCTGGCATAGTCTAGCAGACAGCGCCCTTAAAAAAAGAAAAATTGTATTTACCACTTTCTTTTTTCTTTTCTTAGTTTTCTCAAGTGCAATTATTTTGGCAAGTCCATTTAAAGAATCACTTTCAAATACTTTATTCAACAAACCTCAGTATGGTTTTTTCATTATATATGTATTCATTTCCATCTCCTTTGCAAACCTTGCCCGGATCCCTCAAGCTGTTCTCAGAATTGAAGAAAAATCCTTGTATTATTCGTTAACCATTCTGGGTCAGTTCACTATTAGTTTATTTCTTAATATCTACTTTGTTGCTTTCAGGAAATTAGGGGTGGAAGGCATTCTCCTTGCCAATGTCATAAGCAACGGTCTATTGCTTATCTCACTCCTCCCTTATCTGATCAAAAGAATGATCATCAAATTTGATGCACATCTTCTGAAAGAGATGCTGGCATTCAGCTATCCTTTTATTTTTATCGCTTTATCGACCACCATATTGAGCCTTGGAGACCGATATATTTTAACAAAACTTTCAACACTATCCCAGGTGGGTCTCTATTCACTGGGCTATAAAATAAGTAACGTGTTAAAAATATTTGTCGTCGATTCTTTTACACTTGGGCTTCCCATTATCGGGTGGCAATTGGTTAAAGACAATGAACACCCAAAAGAATATCTGGCCAAAATATTTACCTATTTATCATTTGTGCTTTTATGGTTAGGACTTATCATATCAATACATGCCAGAAATCTGATTCAAGTCTTTGCCTTGAACCGAGAGTACTGGGATGCCTATCAGGTCATTCCTTTCTTAATTCTGGGGGTTGTTTTATTGGGCTGGCAACAGCATCTGTTTTTTATTTTGCAAATTCCCAAGAAAACCAAACAGATATCGGTTATCCTCGCCATA
>Ga0209536_100004972_pt1 | contig 20862 bp, 13 predicted proteins | sample DeeMarSeWOR28_12_FD_187461 | JGI IMG/M metagenome (GOLD analysis project Ga0209536, IMG submission 187461) | Marine sediment microbial communities from White Oak River estuary, North Carolina - WOR-2-8_12 (SPAdes) (version 2) | ecosystem: Environmental > Aquatic > Marine > Intertidal zone >... | reverse complement strand
ATTTTCTGAGTTATCAACAACAGTCCAACCAGATAAATTTATAGAATTATTTGAAGGATTAAATAACTCTATCCATTCATAGTAATTATCACTAAGTTCAGGGTCATACATTACTTCGTTAATTAGAACATTAGCATTTGTCTTACCTGAACTAAATATTATTATAAAAAATAAAATTAAAAAAAGGGCGGAGAGGGATTTGAACCCTCGTAAACAGATCTGCAGTCTGTCACATAACCGCTTTGTTACCCGCCCATTTTGGGCAGGTCTTAAATAGAATATTGGTTTTTGAAGATTACTATTTTTTATCATAAAATCTTTATTTTTTTAAATGATAAAATGCTTATGTGATAAATTAAATCAAAATTTGATTAAAATGATATTGTTTATAAAATAATGGTTGTTTATATGTTATATTATATTTTCATATAAACAATAAAAAACTGTAAAATATTTTTAATAAAAAAATCTTCTAAATTCCTAAATTAATTTATAATAGATTTTTATTATAGTCTAAACTGAGGTTGTATGAAAAAAAAATCTATAGTTGGATTTATCTTTATTATATTCATTATTATATTAAGTGGATGTAATGAACAAAAAAATGATACTGAAAATGGTGAAATCAATTCTGAAGATATGCAAAAATTTACTGGATTTTGGCTTAATCAATCATCAGCATACCCACAATATTATTTAGTTACAGATGATGGTAGAATTTTTACTCTTGATGAGCAACAAGGTGATGAATTAATAAATGATTATGAGACTTTTTCCAAAACTATTTTAAATACATATTCCTATGAAAAATATAGATTTGTAAATGGTTATTTTGAGTTACTCGATTTAACAAATGGAAAATATGTTAAATTTGCAACTTATAATTTTCAAGATGATGACATTTTTGTTTTTGATATAATAAATAATGGAAAAATTTTTTGTTCAAGGATAGAAACCGGATAATAAAAAAAAGAAAAAATTGTTGAGGTTTATTTTATTTATTAACCTCCAATATTTACTTTTACATAGAATAAAAACAGTTTTCCACCTTGTTGTCTTATACATGAGGATCCAAAAGGTTCTCCACTACAGGCCATAAATTGTGTATTTCCTAATCCCATTATTACTTTTGATTTTACTTTCACTGTTTCACCTGGAAGAATACTTGGAATTATATCACTTGTTTCTTTTCCACATATTAAAGCATTACAATTAACAGTTAAATTCCAACTTACATTTGTTGCTTCTGCTCCACCTTTGTTTTTAATAGATACACCTGCTCTTAAAAATCCTCCAGTTATCATTTGGATTTCGAGATCCGGTGCAAGAACATTAATATAAAATGGAAGTGAAAATCCACCTTCGCTACCAAGTTCGTTTTTTGCTTTTGCAATTACTGAAAAATTACCTTCATCAAACCATGCATGTGAACGTGTTATTTCTTGACCTGATAGATATGGACCAAGCCATTCTTCAACGCTTCCATCGCCCCATTCAATCCAGTAATATAGATCTTCACCAAGTGGGTCTTCCGTAACAAAACTAAATTCGTATTCTTTACCGATATCAACCTCAGATGGTCCACTTATTTCTGGTGGGTTTGGTCCTGAAAGTACTGGGCTAATTACTAATGCATAATCTGCATCTAGTTCAGGTGTTTCAACATGGGAATCCTGAATTAATTCATCTGCAGAAACCTCAATTGTCCATCCACCTTGTTCTGGATTTTCAATAAAAATACATTCAACTGTATCTTTTGTATCAGCATTTCCTCCTGCTGTAGACCATACTCCTTCTTTTAAACCATTATTTCCCCAGTAAACAACATTTGATGGTGATGTTGCTTTTAAGGTTAAATCATTTATTCTATGCTGGGTTTGAACGGAAGGATTTCCAGCTGGATCTGCATAAGTCATAGTTATTTTTAGGAATGGTGCACCTGATTCAACAGATACAGTATGAGTTGATACTTCAAAGGGCTCTAAAATATCGGATTCATCAATTATGTAGAAATCATCACGTAGATCATACATTGTTGAAACATTAGGCAAACCCCAACCTTGATGCATACGGGTTTTATCTTCTGTGGTTCCGTTAAATGGATAAGGAACAGCAGTATTAATCATCATAGCTTTTGCAGTAGTCATATGTGCTTTATTATCAAAGACATTACCACCCGGAATTACTTCGTTACCAAATATTCCATCTGCCCACATATCAAAAAACAAACCAACATGACCTGCGATAATTGGTGTTGCACCACTGGTTCCACCAAATTGCCCATAACCTGTTGAACTGGTTGAGTACGTTGTGAATATCTGATCATAAAACCCACATAAATCTGGTTTTATTCTACCATCAGTTGCCGGTCCAATACTTGCACCATGATTCCACATATCATCGTCTTTTGTTAATGTATCATAATGATAGACTGCACCACCTGAGATAATGTTTTTTGCCCATGCCTGTGGTCTTGAGCTTGTACTACCTAGGTTACTTTGAGATTGACAATGAACTATATCAAAATCAAATAGAGATGTATCGGTATCTGCAGAAATTGTTGTATATTGTGATGTCTGGGAGCTTCCTACACTTGCTGTTTGAAACACTGCATAGTAAGGTGCTTGAACCAACTCACCTGTATGGGTGTATCTACTTGGTCCGGTTAATCCAACGTAACTGTACCATGCAACAATTCCTTGTCCTGCGGGCATCAAACCACGTGCCTGTGGATTACCGGTTCCATCACCAAAACAGACACCTATACATGCATTTCCATGGGAATCTACTGAACCCTGTGTACCATGAACAATCAAAGGGTCATGTTGGAAATCAACATGATTAAGATTAAACCCTGTATCAAATGACTCTCCTCGAACACCCTCTCCATCATATCCTGCTACAGCTTCAACATAGTTTGCGCCACTGATTTCTCGAACAATATCCATATCAGGTTCAAGTGGACTCCATCTATCAATAAAGTTGATTTCATCCCAGCGAACGACAGAAAAAAGTTGTTCAGGAGTTAAGGTAGCTATAAGAAGGTATTTTCCTGCATCTGCTTTATCGGTTGTACCACCAATAGAATTAATGCGATCTGCAATAATTTGTTTTTGTTCAACAGTATGAACTTGTATGCTGTATCGTTGTGATGGGTACATTAGTTGGGCATTATCAAGGTTTTCAAGCATGTATTCTTCAAGTCTATATGCTGGTTCATATTGTCCAACCCAACGAACATAAGGTAATGATTCAACCTGCATACGAACTGAATCAGTCATTTCAACAAGATAAGCAAATTGAGCAATGTATTGTCTAACAAAACCGCCAAAAGATGTTATTGCATTTTTAAATTCTTCAAGTGGTTGGGTTAAAAACTGTACAATAAATAAATGAATATCATCTCCTGCAGATAAAATTGATGGAGTAGCAGGTGTACTAACTAATGGATCAAAATGAGCATATCTAAGACCAAGCTCATAAGATGGTTGAACGGTTCTAACAACTGTTTTTCCACCATCTAAACTAATAGAATAAAAAGGTAATACATTTCCATTATCAAGTTGTTCATCCCAAAGATTTATTACAACTGTTGAATCTTGTATAGAAATAGTTTTTTCATTAATAATAGATGGTAATTTTTCACTATTAAAAGTTGTTCCATTCGCATTTATAGCTGTTGCTAAAAGCAAAGCACAAATCACTAGACTCAGTTCTAATTTTATAATATTTTTCATTATTATGCCTCCACAATCATTATTATTTAACATATGTTAATTTGTGTATAGCATTTAAGCATTTCGATTGTTATTTTTACATTAGAATAATAAACTTTTACTTTCAAATAATAAAAGAAAATAAAAATCATTCAATCAAAGTAAAAAACGAAATATTGAAAATAAAAAAGGATGATTTCTTAAAAACTCATCAACAAATATTAACAACATTTTGTTTTTTGGTGTTTTTAGATAAACTGGGATTAAACTATAATCATAAGGATCATCATTGTTTACTATTCTGATATTTCCTTCAAATTCAGTTTTTTTATTTTCCGGTGCCTCAACCGTTACATGAATAATCACAGATTCATCTTGTGGTGTAAGATTTAAACCAAAATAAGGATCAAATGACCAAGTACCCCAACTAGGAAACGAATCAATCGTCCAATTAAGAAAAGAGTCATTATTACCAATATTTTTTACCTTAAAATTTCCTGAAACAGATGATCCAGGTTCTACATTAGACCAGCTTAAACTACCTTCACATTCCAAGTTCGGTATTTTAGGTTCTTGATATTCTTCTGGCACATAATGAATCTTAAAAACATCATTTCCATGTCCACTTGGATAAGGATTTGTATATTCCCAAATAATATTATAATCTGGTGTAACCTCGAAAAAATGACCTTTAGGCCCATCGCAAATCAGAGTATTTCCGTTTGGTAGACGTTCAGCACCAGAAATGTATGTTGCATAGAAACTCGTTGGTGGATTTGCTGTATAAATCCATATTAGATCCTTGGGTCCATAGGCAGATCCAGATTCGAGATAATAATGTCCGGTAGCATTCACAGGTGGTGCTATCTCGTCAATGGATGAATATCCACGTCCGAGGCCATTGTTAAAAATTAAAATATGTCCTTCCCCAGGGTATCTGGGTTTAATCCAGGTAGCGTCATGTTGTCCAAAGAGTTTTTGATCGCTTGTAGTTCCAGCTTTGTAGGATTTTGGGTTTCCCCATCGATACAAAATATCTCCGCCTTTTCCACTATTTCCTCCAGTATGACCTTTTGCTTCCAAGGTAGTTGTACTATGATCAATGATATAAATTTCATTAAGAGATCTTGAACTAATAAGTATCTGATCATATTTTTCATTGTAATCAATTGAATTACAGTGAAGCCAATCGGTTTGTGCACCACCAAAATTTATGTCAATTAATTCCGGATGGCCTGCTACATTACCGTAATTTGGTTTATCTTTATTATAATCCTGAATAAGATGATCCCAAACATGCCACTGCCATACAATATTTCCAGTCGTTGGACCAGTAGGTTCAACTTCTATTATATAGTCAAATTCAACGCATTCAGGAGGAGTTAGATTTGGATCACGTCCTGCATTAATTACTTCGTTAGGTGTTTTTAACTCTAAAGCAAGGACTAACACGTTTCCATTTGGTAAAGGTTCAATATCATGATGGATTTGATAATTATTTATTGATGCATATTCAAAATGCCAAATCAAAGTTCCATCAAAGGTATATCTTTCAATTCCTCCACCAAATCCATCACCCCATCCTAGATCTATTGTCCGAAGTAAAGAGCCATCCTCTAGCATATATACAGATAATCTAGGTCTATAATTACTCGACCAATTATGATTTATCGCTCCTGTTTTATCGATAAGATATGTTTGATTTGAGTTTATTGGAGAAAATAATATTTGACCATTAATCATATTAAAAGGTAGTTTAATATTTTTGTTAATTATCTGCGTTGAAGATTGAGGAATAAATAGTATTGACAACAAGATTATTATGCTAAAAGAATATAATTTTTTATTTCTATAATACTTTTTAGTATGCATTATGCACTTCTTTATTTATACATTTTTATAGTTTAAACTATATTATTACATTTCAATTATCTTCTATTCAGTTAATAAAGCATTTTCCAAAAAAATGCATCAAAAGCCTTAAAATACAATTTAAAATTACTATTCTGCTGTAAAATATGGAATTAAATCTAATTGACAGAAAAATTTTGTATCATCTAAGTCTTAACTCAAGACAGTCATTTTCTCAAATAGGAAAAAAGATTGGAATACACAAAGATAGGATTGCACGTAGGGTAAAAAATTTATTAGAAAACCAGGTATTAAAATTTATATTGTGTACCAATGAATATAAATTAGGTTTTTTTTATATTAGATTTTGTTTTACATATCAATATGTTACACCAGAAATTAAAAATAAAATAATTGGATATTTTGTAAAAAATAAAAATGTAATTTCAGTCCATGAATCAGAAGGGTACTATGATTTAATCGTCACCATGGCTGTAAAAAATGCACCAGTATTTTATCCCATTTGGTATAATATCTTTAATAAATATAGAGATTATTTTTCAAATCTGGTTGTTTCTATTTATTGTGAAACAATAGAATATAAATATTCATTTTTATTAGATAAAAAATATAATAAAATAGATGATATAATTATTTTTAGAAGATATGATAATGGAAATATTGCACAACTAGATGATTTAGATTATAAACTTTTAAAGCTTATTAGCAATAATGTAAGAATGCCAACAATTGATATTGCTAAAAAATTAAATAAAACAGCTGATACAATACAAAATAGAATTAAAAAATTAACAAAATCAGGTGTAATCTTAGGATTTAGAGTTGCTATTGACTATTCAAAAATAGATTATAATTTGTATAGATTACAAATTTTTTTAAAAGATTCTAAAAAGATTCAAAAAATTATTAGATACCTTGAATTAAATCCTAATATCATTAGAAGAAATATAATACTTGGTAATGTGGATATTGAATTTTTGTTTTTTTTAAAAAATCAAAAAGAACTAAATACAATTATAAATGATTTAAATTCTAAATTTCCAGGGGAAATTAAAAATTGTATTTATATCACACATACAAAAACACATAAATACCAATGTATACCTGAAGAATATTTTAGTTACAATAACCATAAAAATTAAATTTTTTCTAAATCACCATTTTTCTTTTTAAGAAATTGTAAAGAATATAATATCCATTTGGTCCACATCATATTCATTTGTTTCAGAATATGCAAACACTTTTAGTGTGTGTCTACCTATTAGAGGATAAAATTTTCCTTCAATTTTCCATTCATATGGTGGAGTAGTATCCCAAAAAATAAACATATCATCAATTACAAAAATAACATATTTTATATTTTCTTTGCATATTGTTTCCGCAATAGCAACTGGCTTCCCAATAGCAATTGTAATTCCCCGCATTCTTTGAAAATAAAATTTAGTAAATGGGATATTTACTACTGGATAATTTTGAATATATAACTTTGCTTCTAAAGGTGCAAGTAGAATCACCTGGATATTAATTGGTTTAATTGCTAATTCTGTTAGCACACCTAACATTAATTTTGTTGATTTGATTTGATATGTTAGATTTATATGTTCAAGTGTGTCGTTTTCTGAATGTCCAACCCAATTTGGATCATGTTGAGCAATCCAAACTCCATCATAACCATAATCAACAAAAGCTTGGTTATCTGCTCCAGGATAATTTGGTAAACTTTCAACAGTGATATCAAGAATATTTTTGTATTTTTCACTAATTGTTTTAGCAAATTCTGCAATCCAATTAGATGGCTCTTCATGAAAAAAACGCAGTATTTTTCCACCTTCTATAGTCTCTGCATAACCTATTATATCAAGATTAAGAACTGCTACTATATTATCACCTTTTTTATATGCATCACGAGCATAGGCAAAACTTCCATAAGTTCCAACTTCTTCTCCAGAAAACGCGATAAATTTTATTGTATGATTGAATGAATACTTACTTAAAATTTCAGCTATACAAAGAACAGCTACTATACCTGAACCATCATCATTTGCACCAGGTGATATTTTAACAGTATCATAATGAGCACAAATAATAAAAATAGCATTTGAAGAAGTATCATTACCAGGTATTGTTGCTATTACATTACGACTTTCAAAATTTTTAATTTTCCATTCATGAAATTCTACATATAAACCCATTTCTTCAAATTCATCGTATATCCAGTTTCCTGCTTGGGTGCAATTAGAAGTTCCTGTATATCTTATTCCAAAACTAAGTAAATTCTGAAAGAAATAAAGCACTCTGGTTTCATTAATTGAATTTATCATTTCAGTGATATCAAAATCTTTAAAACAAAAATCATCTTTTAAAAGATTTTGATCTTCAGATAATGCTAAAGATGAAATCGGTAAAATTAAACTACAACAAATAAAGATACACAAATATTTTGAGAATTTTTTCATGGTTGACTATTATTAATTTGTAGCTTAATATATAAATATTTTGAATACAATTTTTAATAGAAAAAATATATTGGGTTGTCTTTCTATAAATTAAAAAACACTTACTTTATTATTAAAAAATTTACTTTTAATTACCTTTTAATTAACTTTATAATCAAAAAATTTGAATACCAGAACATTATGTAGGAGAAACTATAAAAAATACCTATATTAAGTGATTTTTAGGGGGCGCCTTGTGAAAAATATAGTTATCAAGGGAGCAAGAGAACATAATCTAAAAAATATTAATCTAGAGCTTCCCAGAGATAAATATATTGTAATTACAGGTTTGTCAGGTAGTGGAAAATCTACACTTGCTTTTGATACAATTTATGCAGAAGGTCAAAGGCGTTATGTTGAATCATTATCAGCTTATGCAAGACAGTTTTTAGGACTTATGCATAAACCAGATGTTGATAGTATTGAAGGATTGTCACCTGCTATTTCCATTGAGCAAAAGACAACTAGTAAAAATCCAAGAAGTACAGTTGGTACAGTAACAGAAATATATGATTATTTAAGATTGCTATTTGCAAGAGTAGGAACTGCTTATTGTCCTGAACATAATCTTAAAATTGAATCACAATCTCCTTCAAAAATTGCAGAAAGAATTCATGGTGATTTTAATGATAGTATTACTATTCTTTCACCAATAATTCGACAGAAAAAAGGAACATATGAGCAGCTATTTAAAGATTTAAATAAAGATGGATATGCCCGTGTTCGAGTTAATAAAGCATTTTATAGAACTGATGAAATAATAAATCTTGATCGCTATAAAAAACATGATATTGAAGTTGTCATCGATCGCTTAAAACCACAGGATTCATCAAGACTTGCTGAAGCATGTGAAAATGCTCTAAAAAAATCTGAAGGTCTAGTTATTGTATTGGATAAAAAAGATAGAGAAAAATTGTATTCTTCAAATATGGCATGTCCTGAATGCGGTATGGTTTTTGAAGAATTACAACCACGTATGTTTTCTTTTAACAGTCCTTTTGGAGCATGTGAAACTTGTCATGGACTAGGTATCCGAATGGATTTTGATCCAGAATTAATTATACCTGATAAGAATTTATCAATTGTTGATGGTGCGATAAAACTATATAGAAATGCACTTGATGGTTGGCGTGTAAATTTTTTAGGGTCTGTTGCAAGGCATCATGGATTTGATATTTTTACACCTGTATCTAATTTATCTGAAGATCAATATAAAGTTTTGATGTATGGCTCTGCTGAAAAAATTAGATTTAATATGGTTGCAAAAAATGGTGATGCACAATGGTCTGGTAGAGGAACTTGGGAAGGTCTTATTCCTCAATCAGAGAGACTTTATAAACAAACAGAATCTGATTATCGGCGTAGGGAACTTGAAAAATTTATGAGAATAACTCCTTGTCCGCGTTGTCAAGGAAAAAGATTGAAATCAAAGGTTCTTTCTGTTAAAATATCTGATAAATCAATTGTTGATATAACAGATATGTCAATAAAACATTGTCTTGTTTTTTTTAAAACATTGATTCTTTCTAAGAAAAAAGAAGAAATTGCCTGGCAGATTCTTAAAGAAATAAAAGCTAGATTAAATTTTTTAGAAAAAGTGGGCCTGAGTTATTTAACATTGTCTCGTTCAACAGAAAGTTTATCTGGTGGTGAGGCTCAAAGAATAAGACTGGCAACTCAGATAGGTTCAAATTTAGTTGGTGTTATTTATATTCTTGATGAACCCTCTATCGGTTTACATCAATGTGATAATAAAAAACTAATTGACACGCTTCATAAACTAAGAGATTTAGGTAACACTCTTATTGTTGTTGAGCATGATGAAGAAACAATAAGAAAAGCAGATTATGTTGTTGATCTAGGACCTGGAGCGGGTTTGCATGGTGGAAAAATTATTGCTCGGGGTACCCCTGAAGAAATTGAAAAAAACTCACTTTCTTTAACAGGTAAATATCTATTAGGTAAACTACAGATTGAGTTACCTGAAAAAAGAAGGCACTCAGATAAATTTTTACATATTTATGGTTGTCGTGAAAATAATCTAAAAAATATAGACGTACATATTCCTTTGGGTGTTTTAACCCATATAACTGGTGTTAGTGGTAGTGGAAAATCTACTTTAGTTTATGAAATTATCTACAAAGGTTTGATGAGAAAAATCCATGATTCAAGAGAAGCACCAGGTCTGCATGATTCAATTTCTTTTGATGAACAAATTGATAAAGTAATTGTGATTGATCAAAGTCCTATTGGTAAAACACCTAGAAGTAATCCTGCAACTTACACAAAGGTCTTTGATGAGATTAGAAAAATTTTTTCTTTAACTGTTGAAGCTAAACAGAGAGGGTATAAACCAGGACGTTTTTCGTTTAACGTTAGAGGTGGTAGATGCGAGACTTGTAAAGGTGATGGTTTAATTAAAATCGAGATGAATTTTTTACCAGATATTTACATTGAATGTGAGGAATGTAAAGGAAAAAGATACAATAGAGAAACACTAGAGGTTGCTTATAAAGGTAAATCTATTGCTGATATTCTTGCAATGACTGTTGAGGAGGCTCTAGATCTTTTTAAAAACATACCATTTATTAAAAATAAGCTTGAAACACTTTCTCAGGTAGGGCTTGATTATATTAAACTTGGTCAGAGTTCAACCACACTCTCAGGAGGGGAGGCACAAAGAATTAAGCTTACAAGGGAATTAAGCAAAAGAGATACAGGTAAAACACTTTATTTACTTGATGAACCAACTACAGGACTGCATTTTCATGATGTTAAAAAACTAATTGCTGTAATAAATAAACTTGTTGAAAAAGGTAATACTGTTGTTGTAATTGAACATAATCTTGATATGATAAAAAGTTCTGATTACATAATTGATTTAGGACCTGAAGGTGGAGATCTAGGTGGATATATAGTTGCATCAGGTACTCCTGAAGAAGTTTCAGAAAATAAAGAGAGCTTAACTGGGGATATAATTAAACCTATTTTAACGAGAAAAATAAAATGTTTAGCTTAAATCAAAATTTACCAAATGCACCAGGTTGCTATATTTTCAAAGATAAAGGCGGTAGTGTTATTTATGTTGGTAAAGCAAAAAATCTAAAAAAACGTCTTAAAAACTATAGTAATATTACAGATTTAGACATTAAAACCCAGAGTATGATTAGTCATTTAGATAAATTTGATTTTTTGGTTACTGATAGTGAAACAGAAGCTTTAATTTTAGAAAATACTCTTATTAAAAAATATCAACCTAAATATAATATTCGTTTAAAGGATGCAAAGAGCCATACTTATATTCTTTTAACAGATGAAAAATTTCCAAGGGTTTTAATTGCAAGACAAAAAAAAGGTGAAGGTAGGTTTTTTGGTCCTTTTATTTCAGCGAATGAGCGAGACTACGTACTTGGTTTTATTAGAAAAACATTTTTGTTAAGAACATGTAAAAAATTACCAAAAAAACCTTGTTTAAGATTTCATATGAAGCTGTGTGAAGCTCCGTGTGTTGGTTTTATTGATGAAGAAAATTATAATAAAAAAATTGATGGTGTAAAACTCGTTTTATCAGGTCATACTAATAAACTTATTAAAAAAATGAATCACGAAATGAAAAATTATTCTGTAAATAAAAATTTTGAACAAGCTTTGAAAACCCGTGAGCAAATAAAAGCACTTGAACATTTAAGCGAACATCAAAAAATGCAACGAGAAAAAAAATACAATGAAGATGTAATTAATTATAAAATAAAAGATGATAAAGTGTATCTAATTTTATTTAATATCGACAAGGGTATTTTGCATAATAAAAATGAATTTGTTTTTGATTACAACCAGGATTTTTTTGAAGAATTCATTATTCAGTATTATTCTGAAAATCCTATTCCCAAAGAACTTATTGTGCCCAAAAAATTATCAGGTTCGATTAATGAATTTTTAAGTAAAAAAAAAAGTAGCAAGGTTTTAATTACTATTCCTTTAAAAGGTGAGAAAAAACAACTTTTGGATCTAGTTGAGAAAAACGTGGAAATTACATTTTTTGCGGATTTGGAAAAAGTTGAAACACTTAAAAAAAGACTTAATCTGGAAAATACTCCAATGATTATTGAGTGTTTTGATATATCTCATTTAGCAGGTTCTGCAAATGCTGGGGCGATGGTTCAGTTTAGAGCTGGAAAACCTGATAAGAATAATTACCGGAGATTCAAGATTAAAACAGTAGATATTATTGATGATTTTGCAGCAATAGCTGAAGTTGTTCGTAGACGATATTTTCGTTTAGTGCTTGAAAAAGGTGAGTTACCTGATTTAATTATTATTGATGGTGGACGAGGTCAGCTTAACTTTGCTTCCAAAGAGCTTGAAAAACTAAATCTGAAAATACCTATTATTTCTATTGCTAAACAATTTGAGGAAATATATGTACCGAATTTAAATAAACCTTTAAGACTTGAAAAAAAAGATAAAGCTCTTTGTTTCATTCAAGAAATAAGAGACGAGGCTCATAGATTTGCAATAAAATATAATAGACTTTTACACAAAAAGGAGTTGATACAATGAATGCTTTTGAACTTGTAACTGAAATGAAACCTAGAGGTTCACAGCCAGATGCAATAAAAAAATTAGTTGAGGGTATAAAACAAAAAAAACAGTATCAAACACTTCTTGGTGTAACTGGGTCCGGCAAAACTTTTAGCATGGCGCAAGTAATACAGCAGGTTCAAAAACCAACGCTTGTTCTTGCGCATAACAAAACTCTTGCTGCACAACTATTTAGTGAGTTTAAAGAATTTTTTCCAAATAACCGTGTTGAGTATTTTGTTAGTTATTATGATTATTATCAACCTGAGTCATATATTCCTTCAAAGGATCAATATATTGAAAAGGATGCAGATGTAAATCCAAAAATTGAGCAGATGAGACTTTCTGCAACTGCTTCTTTGCTTTCAAGAGAAGATGTAATTGTTGTTGCATCTGTATCGGTTATCTACACTTCAGGTGATCCTAGTGATTATGTAAATTTGGGTTTTGAACTTAGAAAAGGAGCTGTTGTTTCCAGAAAAGAAATTCTTGAAGGCTTTGTTAACATGCAGTATGAGCGAAATGATTTTGATTTAGCATCCGGTCGTTTTAGGGTAAAAGGTGATACTGTTGATATTATTCCTGGTTATTATAACAACATAATTCGCATTGAAATGTTTGGAGATGAAATAGAAAAAATAAAAGAAATTGATAAAATAACAGGTAATACCATTGATGATTTAGATTATATTTTTATTTATCCTGCGCGTCATTTTGTAATAGCAGATGACAAAAAAAACCATGCAATTGAATCAATAAAAAAAGAGCTTGAAAACCGTCTACCTCAAATGGGGATGGTTGAAGCATATAGATTGAAACAAAGAACTCTTTATGACATTGAGATGATTCAGGAAACTGGTTTTTGTAAAGGTATTGAAAACTATTCTATGCATTTTGATGGACGACGCCCTGGTGATAAACCATTTTGTTTTCTTGATTTTTTTCCAAAAGATTTTTTGATGTTTATTGATGAGAGTCATAGAACTATTCCACAGATTCATGGAATGCATCGCGGGGATTATTCACGTAAAAAAAATCTAATTGATTATGGTTTTAGATTACCTAGTGCTTTTGAAAACCGTCCTTTAACTTTTGAGGAATTTAATCAATATATGAAAAATGTGATTTTTGTATCAGCAACCCCTGGTGATTATGAGCTTGGTATTTCTTCTACTATTGCTGAGCAAATTATTAGACCCACAGGTCTTGTGGATCCAAAGTGTGAAATTCGAGGAACTAAAAACCAAATAGCTGATTTGATAAAGAAGATTCATAGTACAATAGCTCAAGGTAATCGTATTCTTATTACAACCCTTACAAAGAAACTTGCAGAGGAACTTTCTGAGTTTTTAGCTGAAAAAGAAATTAAAACAAGATATTTGCATGCTGAAATAGATACACTAGATAGATCTGAGATAATACGTGAGTTTAGACTAGGAGTCTTTGATGTACTTGTTGGTATAAACCTACTTCGTGAAGGTCTTGATATACCTGAGGTTGGTTTTATTGGAATTTTGGATGCTGATAAAGAAAGTTTTTTGCGAGATCATCGAAGTTTAATACAAATAATTGGTAGAGCTGCTCGTAATATAGATTCAAAAGTTGTTTTGTATGCAGATAATGTAACAGATTCTATGCAAAAGGCTTTAGAAGAAACAGAAAGAAGACGGGCGCTTCAGATCGATTATAATAAAAAACATGGTATTATCCCAACAACAATTATTAAACCAATTAAAGAAAAAGTTGTTGAGATTAAAGACACAAAATATATTCCAAAAAAAGATATTCCTCAAATGATTGTTGAATTGGATATTCAAATGAGAGAGGCAGCAGATGATCTGGATTTTGAAAAAGCTATTATGTTTAGAGACAAAATAAGTAGATTGAAACAAAGTCTAAATCGTTAAAAAATCATTTTTAAAGAGATTTTTTGGAAGAGAAAAAAAAGAAAAAAAAGAAAATTTTATTTAGATTTTTTTATGCTAATATGTACCTGAGTATTGGGAACATATTTGGATATTTTTGTAATATCCATTGCAGCAAGGCAAATCCATTAATTGCTCTTGGAGTTGTGAGAGATACATCTATTTCACAGAAGTCAGATGCATTGTCTGAGTTAACCATTTTTACTTTTCCAGTAAATGTTTTCTTTTTCTCAGGTGGTGCAATAACTTCTACTGCAATAATTACACAATCTCCTTCTGCAAGGTCTACTCCACTAGCTGGTGTAAATGTCCATGTACCCCATGCCGGGTATGTATCTACTTCCCAGTTTAGTAGTGAGCCTGGATCTCCACAGTTGCATACTTGGAATGTTGCATTTACTGTGGCTCCGCCATTTACTTCTGGCCAGGAAAGAGTACCTTCACAGCATATAGCTGGTTCTGGTTCAGGTCCTGTTTCACTGGTTAGGTAAAATGCCTGGTCACCATATTGATGTACAGTCCAATAGACCGTCCCTAAAAGTGGGAAACCTTGTACAGCTGGATTTAGCAATTCTGGGTTACCTCCATTTGTTGACCAACCCCATTGTGGTGGGAAGTCACCAGCCCATTGTATAGCTATCCAGTAATGCTCATTTGCCAAAGCAACAAACGGTTCAGGTAGTATTACATCGTATTCGTATTCCTCAGTTCCTCCCGTTGGAACTCCCATTACTCCTGGTATGTTATAGACTTTTAGTGCAGTTGGTGTTGGATCTGGCAAACCAGCACCTGTTGGCATACCTCCTGCATCTGCGTAGAATATGATGTTAAAATCAGCTGGATTTGGTCCTGCTGGCGGTCCATTCCAAAATATTCCCCACCAGTGTACATCTGTTATTGGTGTATCTACGTCTAGCATGAAATCATCAGCTACTTGTGAGTTGAATGGGTAAGCTGTATCAAATTGTGATGAAAGTCCATTTTGGGTACCATCAATACCGCCATTGTCCCAGACTATGTTAGCTCTGTTTAAATTGTTTTTAATTTGAGAGTCATCTATAAAACTTGTTGCTTTTGTTGATGCTTGTAATGTATTTGTGTTTACCGCAAATGCAAACGATGAAAATACCATTGCTGTTGCAATTAGTATAGCTGCCGCTCCTAAGGTTTTCTTCATTTTTCACCTCCCTATTTTTTTAAGTATATTTAACACTTGTTAATTTATAAAGGTTTTGTTTTTTATTATTAATAAATTTATTTAAAAATTTAATTTATAATATTTATCTGTTTTATAAAAATATTGTGGTATTGAAACAAAATATAAAAGAAGATAGTTTTTTTAGATTTTTTTATGCTATTAAGTTACTAATTATAAAAGATATATTTGGATATTTTTGTAATAATCGGTGTAGCAACGTAAATCTATTAATTGCTCTTGGAGTTGTGAGAGATACATCTATTTCACAGAAGTTTGATGGATTATTTGAGTTTATTATCTTTATTTTTCCGGTAAATGTTTTCTTTTTCTCAGGTGGTGCAGTAACATCTACTGTTATTGTTACAAAGTCTCCTTTAGCAAGATTTGTTCCACTTAGTGGGGTAAAACTCCACAAACCCCATGTTGGCCATGAATCAACTTCCCAGTTTAAGAAAGAACCAGGATCCCCATTGTTACTGACTTGGAATGTTCCATTTGCTTTAGCTCCTGCATTTACTTCCGGCCATGTTATAGTACCATCACAATATAAAGAGGATTCTGGTAAACCTTTACTAATTAAGTAGAATGCCTGATCACCATATTGATGAACTGTCCAGAATGGAATAGACATAATAGTAAATCCTTGTACAGCTGGACTGAGCAAATCTGGATTTGCACCATTTGTTGACCAACCCCATTGTGGTGTAAATGAACCAACCCATTGAATAGCTATCCAATATTTTTCATTAGCTAAAGCCATAAATGGTTCGGGTAGTACAACTTCGTATTCGTACTCATCAACAACTCCAGTTGAAACTCCTAAAACTTGTGGTATAAAATAGACTATTAGTGCAGTTGGTGTTGGATCTTGCATACCCGCACCTGTTGGCATACCACCTGCATCTGCATAGAGTATGATGTTAAAGTCAGCAGGATTTGGTCCACTTCCAGGATTCCAAAAGGCTCCCCACCAATGAATCCCTGTTATTAACGTGTCTGCTTCAAATTGAAAATCATCAGCTACTTGTGCGTTAAATGGATAAACTGTATCCAGTTGTGAAGCCATTGCTTTTGAAGTATCATTAATACCACCATTATTCCAGACTATTTCGTCTCTGTTAAAATTATATGTAGTTATATGATTATTTATGTTTTTTTGAACTTTTGTTGATACTCCCAGTTCAATGTCTGTTATTGGATCCGTAGCAATTGCAAATGATGAAAATATCATAGCTATAACAATTATCACAGTTGCTATAACTAAAAATTTTTTCATTTTTCATCTACCTTGCTATTATAATTAATATTTACTAATTTATAAATATTTTGATATTTTGATTAGTTTATTTATAATTTATTTTATCATTTTTGGATCATTAAATATCTACAAAAAGATATATATTATTAATTATATTACTAAATTAGGGAGATAAGAAATGAAAAATCTAACTTTAAAAAGAAACATAATAACTATAATAATTTTAATTTTATTAATAATAAACTATGCACCTGTTTTTGGATCACAAATAAATAAAATAGATGAAAAGATTTCTACTACATCTTATATAGATGAAAAATATATTGAGATAAACATTTCGTTTTCTAACCCAGAAGTTGTTAAATATAATGATTACTGGGTCGTTCGTGTAAATGAAACGAATCATAATTGGATGAACCCAGGTAAACCAGTTTTACCTGTAAGTATATTTATTTATGAACTAAATTTCGGATCAAAAATTTTGAATGTAGAATTTCAAAATTCAACACCAGAGGTAATCAACTTAACAGGTATTTTATCATTTTGTAAAGCAAAGTATGATGATTTTGATTTAATAAACTCGGAAATTTCCATAGATTATACATCATACACTAGTTCTGATTCTTATCCTGCTGATTGGGTGAATTTTCATACAGGTGGAGGTTTATCAAAAGGTAATCATACAACTTACCTAGTTGTTAGAGTTTATCCTGTTAGATATTTTGCAGGTGAAAATCAGTTACAATTTATTAAAAACATTTTTGTAAACATTACATACCAAGAACCAACTAACCAAATTATAAACGATAATGATACATATGATTTATTGATAATTTCGCCATCTAGATTTACAAGAAGTCTACAACCACTTGTAAATCATAAAAATAAATTCGGAGTTAGAACCGTACTTGTTTCACTGGATTATATTTACAATGAAATCTGGTATGGTCGAGATGCTGCTGAAAAAATAAAACTGTTTATAAAGGAATCAATTGAGAAATCTGGAATTGAATATGTACTTTTGGTTGGTGGGCTCAAAGGACCATCATTTAAGTGGTATTTACCTGTAAGATACAGTTATGTAGTTCCACCTGAAGAACAAGAGTATCCTGAACAGTTTTTCATTAGTGATTTATACTTTGCAGATATTTATGATGGAGAAGGTAATTTTTCTAGTTGGGATTCAAATAATGATAATAAATTTTCTGTTTGGAATGCAACCTTCAAAGAAGAAATGGATTTATATCCAGATGTTTACTTTGGTCGTCTTCCATGTAAAAATATAATTGAAGTAAAAACTATGATAAATAAAATAATAAAATACGAAAAAGACAGTAAAATTGATGATGATTGGTTTAATAATCTGATTCTTGTAGCAGGAGATTCATATAATGATACAAATCAATTTAATGAAGGCGAATTAATTTCCGAAGAAGCAATTAAACTGATGCCTGAACTTAATCCAGTTAGATTATATGCAAGAGAAGGTCAAGATATAAATAAAAAAACAGTTAACAATGTTTTAAACAAAGGTGGTTCATTTGCATATTTCTGTGGTCATGGAAGTCCTGCGTCATGGGCTACTCATTATCCTCCCAATGGTACAAAATGGACAACTGGATATGTTATAAATAATATGATTACTCTAAGAAATGGCGGTAAATTACCAATTGTTGTTGTCGGTGGTTGTCATAATGGACAGTTTGATGTTACTCCTTTAAATCTTTTAAAAGGTTTTAGAGACTCATATTATCATTCGACTTGGGTACCACGATGTTGGTCTTGGTGGTTAACTTGTAAAATCGGTGGGGGAGCAATTGCAACTATTTCAAATACAGGTCTTGGAACTCATGGTGATGGAGATATGGATAATAATTCCATTGCTGATTATCTTGAGATTCTTGATGGATGGCTGGAGCTTAATTTCTTAAAACTTTATGGAACTGATAAACAAGATATACTTGGTTTAAACCACGGTGATTCTTTAACAGGTTATCTAAATGTTTTTTTGGGTGATGATGCAATGATGGATGTAAAGATGGTTCAACAATGGGTACTTTTTGGAGATCCAAGTTTAAAAATCGGAGGATACTCAAATTAATAGTTTCATAATAAAACTATATAATTTAGAAAAAATAATTAAAATATATACTATTAATAAGGAATTAAAAAAAATGTTAAATTTTTTAAAGTAAAAATATTGGTTAAGTAATTTACAAAATTAATGTATTAAAAAAATAAAAAAAAAGAAAAAAAGGAGTGAAGAAACGTAAAGTTACTTACCTCTTTTTCAAATATGGAAGACCTGTTCTTTTATTAACTCCGACGGAGTAACCGTTTGGTAATTCACAAGGTGAACCACTTTTTGGTGTTCTCTTGCTGAAGAAGTAAATTGTTTGGTTTCTTCCGCCTTTAAGTTTTACACTTCTTGTATATAAAGTCCATCCTTCATGTGTGTAGGCCATAATCTCTACCTCCTAAACGGGAATACATATCTTATCATTTAAATCTTTCCTTATTTCTACAGATAAAAATACAAAATCTACTCCAATTAATTCATAAATTTTTTTATTAAAGCATCAGATAAATTTATAAATAGGACATCCATCCGGCTCTTTTAATAGGGTGATGTGATGATAAATGCGTACATATTAATCAACATGGAACCAGGTAATGTCGACAAAACAATAAAACAACTGCGAAAGATAGAAAATTTAGCAAAAATATCAGTTGTAGCAGGGGAATTTGATATAGTTGTCAGAGCGCAAGTAAAAAACCTTGAAGAGTTACTTGAAACAACAGATGATATTCAAACAATTGATGGTGTAATGAAAACAACAACCCAAATAATTGAGAAAGAAATAACGCTATGAGAACATGCAGATGAGAATTAGAAAAAAATATCTGCTATATACGTTAGTACTTACATCTTCTTTTATAGCAGCAGCAGTAACTGCTTTAGATAGTTACATTAATATTAACTATATTAAAAATGCATGGGCTTTTTGCTTTTCAATTTTTTTTGTTGGTTTTTTTTCTACGCTTATTATTTGTATTATTTTTTCTGTTAAATACAAGGAAAAAAGTTTAGGAGCAAGGTTTATTGATCCCTCTTTTAATAGACTTAGATTGATAAAGAAAAAGGAAGTCAAATATCATTTAATTGCTGGTTTGATGAATTCTATAAATACTATTGGATTCTGTATATTAATATCACTTGTATACGATCCATCGGTTCTTCTTTCATTTTCACAAATTGTTATATTATATTTATTAATTTTTGAATCTTTTACAGAAAAAAACGTTCCTACTCTTGCTGAGATACAATCATCAATTATTGTTACTTTTGGTGCGATTTTAGCATCAATAAGTTTACAAGGACAAATTGATATTCAGTCTCTTGCAATTGTTTTTATTATACTTAATCCAACTTGGGCGTTTTTTTCAATTTATCAGCGAAAGCTTAAAATGATAAGAATTAACGGTAAATTTAATGATTCAATTAATATACGTTTTTGGAATGTTGTTTTTTCTTTTTTATTTTTATTTGTAATTATTGTTTTTTGGGATATTTTATTTGGCTCAAGCTATCTTATTGAAGGAATTAATGCGTCATTATCTTTCTTCCCATGGATTTTTCTAACTATGAGTATAACATTTTTTGCTTATGTTTTGTTTATTCGTTCCCTTGGTCTAGGTAGTGCTACTGTTAACAACGCTATTCGTTCATCAACCATAATTTTTGCTTTACCATTTTCTATACTCTTAGCACTATATGGCTTTTCTTCGTTTTCAACAGATCCTGTTATGTTGTTGA
>Ga0209536_100004971_pt1 | contig 20865 bp, 16 predicted proteins | sample DeeMarSeWOR28_12_FD_187461 | JGI IMG/M metagenome (GOLD analysis project Ga0209536, IMG submission 187461) | Marine sediment microbial communities from White Oak River estuary, North Carolina - WOR-2-8_12 (SPAdes) (version 2) | ecosystem: Environmental > Aquatic > Marine > Intertidal zone >... | reverse complement strand
TCGCCGCGGTGGTCCCGTTCGCATGGGGCTGCTCGGAAGAGCTCACCTCACCGCCCGAGTCGCAGGACCAGGTGGGATTCACCGCTCAGCAGGTTGCGCCAGACCTTTCAGAAGCGCCGACGGCCCAACGGTACCTCGTCGGCTTCAAGGGCAAGGCTCCGAAGCAGCTGGACGGCGAAGTCGCGAAGCTGGGCGGCACCGTCGATGCCGTCTACGGGAAGTTCGGCGTCGCCATCGTCTCGGGCATCGAGACGGACGGCGCGGACGCTCTCGGAAAGGTGAGGGGCGTCGACTTCGTCGAGTTGGAGCCGATGTTCGAGATCGCTCTGCCAGCCGTAGGTGAAGCGCAGGCGGCCGACGCCGGTGTCGCCAGTCCGTCCGATCCGACGGGGGCGTTCTTCTACGGTCTCGGCTGGCAGTGGCACATGACGGCGGCGAACGCCGAAGGGGCGTGGAGCGCCGGTCGGCTCGGCAGCCCGGAAGTCACCGTGGCCGTACTCGACGGCGGCATCGACTACACACATCTCGACTTGCAGGGGCTCGTCGACATGAACCGGTCCGTGTCATTTATCGGCGATCCGGACGAGTTCTATCGCAACCTGTACTTCCCGTCCGCCGAGCCGTTCGTCGACCTGCAGTATCACGGCACGCACGTGGCCGCGACGATCGCCAGCAACGCGGAAGTCGGGGCCGGCGTGACCTCGATGACCACGATCATGGCCGTCAAGGTTTGCAACCTGTTCGGAAGCTGCCCGGGCGCGGCGATCTTCGAGGGATTCGTGCATGCCGTGGACAACGGCGCTGACGTCATCAACATGAGCCTCGGCGGAGGGTTCCTGAAGAAGGACTATCCCGGTTACGTGAGCAGCATCAACAGGCTGTTCAACTATGCCAAGACGAACGGCGTGACGGTGGTGGTGTCGGCGGGGAACGACGAACTGGATCTGGACCACTCCCCGAACCTGTTCAAGACCTACTGCGATGCGCCGCACGTGATCTGCGTATCGGCGACCGGTCCGACGGCGTCGGACAACATCTTCTTCGGGCCGTTCTACGAGGTCGACGCGCCTGCCTCGTACACCAACTACGGGCGCTCGGCCGTCTCGGTCGCGGCTCCGGGCGGCAACGACGGCGGGTTCGTCTGGGCGGCCTGCACGACGAGCAGCCTGTTCTACTCCTGTCCGGGCGGCACATTCGTGATCGGAGCCGCCGGAACCAGCATGTCGGCGCCGCACGTATCCGGCCTCGCGGCGCTGCTCGTCGAGGAATACGGCAGGAATCCGGGCCGGATCAAGGCGGCGATCCAGCAGGGCGCCGACGATCTCGGGCAGCGCGGAACCGACCCGTACTATGGCAAGGGTCGGATCAACATCGGCGAGACGATCTCCGACTGAGTGCTGCATCCGGCGATATGCGCCGTAGCACGAAGAGTTCTCATCGGGAGGGGTGCCGGAGTTGCGGCACCCCTCCTGCATCCGGGGGGTAGGATGCACCGACAGTTCGACACGTCGCGGACTCACAGCTGGAGCGAGGAACCGAGAGATGGGCAGCCAGAGGGCACAGACGAAGAGAGCAGCCTTTTCCGCCTTCGCGCTTCTTTTCACACTCGTCGCCTGTTCCGGCGACGAGCCGGCCGGGCCCGCCGGTCCGTCGACCGGAACTGCGGCGGAAATTCCCCCCAACGCGCAGGTCGTGGCATTCGACGTCGTGCAGGAGGTGACGACACCGATCAGCGGAATCCGGGAGCGACGCCGCGAGGTGATCGCGGACGCAGCCGCGTGGGCGGCGCTGTGGGAGGAAATGCAGTCCCTGGTGGTGCCCACGCCGCCCGTACCGGAGATCGATTTCGCCAGCCGGATGGTCGTGTTCGCGTCGATGGGCGAGCGATCCTCGGGAGGGTACTCCATCGAGGTGCCGGAGGCTGCGCAGGAGGACGGAACGCTCTTCGTGGTGGTCGAGGAAGCGACGCCGGGCATTCAGTGCACTACGACCGACGTGATCAGTACGCCCGCGGTGGCGGTCAGCGTGCCGCGCACGGCTTCCGCGGTGCTGTTCGTCGACCGGGAGATCGCCTATCCCTGCGCGCCGATGTAGGCGGTGAACTCTCCGGCAGCCGATTTATGCCCGGGCGACCCGGCGGTCGCCCGGGCTCCTTTCAGTAGCTCTCCGGACCCAGCACGACGTTTCCCTTGAACACGCGGTACACATACGCCGTGTAGGCGATCACGATCGGCATTCCGACCAGAGCGATCATCGAGAGGATCGTCTGCGTGGAGCGCCGCGTGCCCGGGCGGGACCGCCTGTGGACGCACGCGGCCGGACCCGGGGCTCCGACGGCGTCAAGCGGGGCCGGTTGCGGAAGTCAGTGGAGAAGGTAGGTCTCGGCCAGGGTCCGATACGAATCGAGTTCCGACCGGACCCAGTCCTCGCCCTCGCCCAGCTCGTCGGCCATCAGCCGGGCCACCTCGGGCGCCGCCTCGATGCTCGCCCTGGCGTCCAGGATCAGGGCCCGCGTCCGACGCGACAGCACATCCTCCAACCGACGGGCCATCTCGTGTCGCGCCGCCCAGACGACCTCGCAGCGCTTGTAGGGAAGAGACGGGTGCAGGAACTCGCCGAGCTCGGGTCGGGCGGCGATCAGCTCGCGCAGTCCCGCGATGTCGGTGCCGTGCACCGACTGCGGGTCCGACGGATCGAGATCGTCGCTCCAGCCGTGCAGCCGCATCTCGCTCGTCTCGCTCGGTCTGGCTTCCAAGCCCGCGATCTGCGCGGCCTGGTTCACGCAGTCCTCCCCCATCCTTCGATAGGTGGTCCACTTCCCGCCGGTGATGGTCACGAGGCCGGTCGCCGAGACGATCACCGTATGGTCTCGCGAGATCGCGGCGGTGTTCTCGTCTCCTCCTTCGCTCACCAGCGGCCGCAGGCCCGCGAAGCAGCTGAGCACGTCCTCGGGGGCGGGGTCCTTGGTGAGGTAGCGCACGGCGTGCGTGAGCAGGAAATCGACTTCTTCCTTCAGCGGCCGCGGCTCGAGCGCCGCTTCCGGAACGGGCGTGTCGGTCGTTCCGACGATCACCCGGTCGTGCCAGGGGACGGCGAACAGCACCCGCCCGTCATCGGTCTCGGGGACCATGATCGCGCTGTCGCCCGGCAGGAAAGACCGGTCGAGGACGATGTGCACGCCCTGGCTGGCCCGCACGATCGGTCGCGCCGAGGGGGTGTCCAGCGCCCGGATCGAGTCGGTGAACACGCCGGTGGCGTTGACGATTGCGCGACCCCGGAACCGGTACGTTCCTCCGTTCAGACGATCGACGGCGCATACCTCCCGCGCCAGCCCGGATTCGTGCTCGATCCCGGTGACCGCCACGTGATTGAGCGGGATCGCTCCGAGGTCGTGCGCGGTCCTCGCCAGGGTCACCGCCAGCCGTGAGTCATCGAACTGGCCGTCGTAGTAGATCACACCGCCGCGCAGTCCCTGCGGCTCGATCGTCGGAATGTGCGAGAGAGTCTCTTCGGGCGTAAGCGTCTCGGACGGCCCCAGGCCGAGTTTGCCGGCCATCATGTCGTAGACCTTGAGACCGATGCCGTAGAACGGCCCTTCCCACCAGTCGTACAGCGGCACGACGAATCCGAGATGATGCACGAGGTGGGGCGCGTTGCGGATCAGCAGTCCCCGCTCGTGCAGGGCTTCCAGGACGAGCGAGATGTTGCCCTGTTTGAGGTAGCGTACGCCGCCGTGCACCAGCTTGGTGCTTCGGCTGGACGTGCCCTGGGCGAAGTCGGCCTGCTCCAGCAGCAGGGTGTCGTAGCCGCGTGAAGCAGATTCCACCGCGACGCCGAGGCCGGTCGCTCCGCCGCCCACGACGATCACGTCGAACTCCCGACCGTCCGACGCCAGGGCGAGCAGCGATTCCCGGTTCATGGCTCACCGGCCGGAGGGTGGATCCGCCACCACTCGCGCGCCCGCTCCGACGTCCAGGGAGGGTCGAACTCGATCTCCCCGAGAACTTCCGCGAGCTCCGACACGTCGCGGAACCTGTCGTCCGGCTTCTTGGCGAGGCAGCGAAGGATCGCCGCGTCCAGCGCGGCGGGGATCGGCTGCTCCGCGACCTCCGACGGCGGCCTGGGCTCCTCGTTCATGTGCTTGGACACTACGTCGTAGGGACTGGTGCCTTCGAACGGCGGCGCTCCGGTCAGCATGAAATACGCGACGCTGCCCAGGCTGTAGAGGTCGGCGCTCCCGCCGGCCGAGCCCTCGTTCCGGGCCAGTTCCGGAGCGATGTACAGGGGAGTGCCGAACACCTGTCCGGCGCGTGTCAGGCCCTGGTCCTCGTCAGGTCCCAGATCCTTGGCCAGTCCGAAATCGAGCACCTTCACGTAGTCGTACAGTCCGCCGCGCTCCGTGAGAAAGATGTTCGACGGTTTCACGTCCCGGTGCAGGATCCCCGCGCGGTGCGCTTCTCCCAGCGAACCGCACGCCTGTCGCAGGATGAAGCAGGCCCGGGCAGGCGGCAGCGGCCCGTATCGATCGACCAGCTTCTGCAGATCGAGGCCTTCGAGGTACTCCATGGCGTAGTAGAAGGTGTTGCCGTCGCCGGCACGTCCGAAGTCGTAGATCGTGATCGTGTTCGGGTGTGTGAGGTTGGCCGACAGCTGGACCTCGCGCTCGAACCTGCCCAGCAGCTCCGCGCTCCGGGACGGGTCCGTATTCATGACCTTCACGGCGGTCGGACGCTTGATCAGGGCGTGGTGCGCGACGTAGACCTCGCCCATGCCCCCTTTGCCGATCTCCTTCTCGATCACGTAGTTGCCGAGCTTCTGCGCTTTGCGGAGCTCGCTCCGCGCGGCGTACAGGACGTGCGTCACGACGATCGACGCGCCCGCGATCAGTGCTGAGGTCATCGTTCCCTGAACCGCCTGGTCCCGGGCGGCTTCCGGTGCCGAGAGCCAGGCGGTCGCCACTTCGGGAACCAGGTCGCGGGTCACGAGCACGAAGATCGGATAGGCGACGGCGGCCACGACGGCCGCGATGGCCTGGTACCGTACGCGCCACGGAAGGGTCGCAGCGACAAACAGCAGCAGGCCGTTGGTCCGGGTCGGCGCCATACCCGCCATGAACACCGCATCGGACCAGGTGGTGACGAGCAGGTCCGCCACGAGCACGGTGCAGACGAGCACCTCGATTCCGGGCCCGTTCTGCGGCCAGCGCATGACGACCAGACCCGCCAGACCGAGGCTGACCGGAATGAACGCCTCGAGCGGCCAGTACCAGTGGGACAGGCTGGAGTCGATGTTGGGCCGCATCTCGAGCAGGAAAAGGTCGACCAGCAGCACCAGGCCGGTGAGCGCCGCGAGCAGAAACAGCACGAACACCGCCCGACGACGGAGCATATCCGTCTGCTCCGCCCGCCAGCTGCTGGAAGCCGAGTCGAAGTCGATGCGCGGCGCGCTGTTGCGGATCAGCTCGCTCATTGCGGGCTCACGTGGCTCGTCCTCACCCCACCTTCGGTCCGGCCGCCCGGACCTCGTCGGACACGTATTCCCCGTACGGTGCGAAGTTGGCCTGGAATCTGGCCGCCAGGTCGCGGGCCGCGACGTCGTACGCGTCCTTGTCCGGCCAGGTGTTCCGGGGGTTGAGCACCTCGGCCGGCACGCCGGGACAGCTGACGGGCACGTGTACGCCGAACACCGGGTCCTCGCGGGTTTCCACCTCTGCCAGGCTTCCGTCCAGTGCGGCGGTGACCATGGCCCGCGTGTAAGCGATCTTCATTCGCTTGCCGACGCCGTACGGGCCCCCGCTCCAGCCGGTGTTCACCAGCCAGCAATGCGATCCATGTTTTTCGATTTTGCGGCCGAGCATCTCGGCGTACACGGAGGGGTGCAGGGCCATGAACGGAGCTCCGAAACACGCGCTGAACGTCGCCTTCGGCTCGCTGCCCAGGCCCTTCTCCGTCCCCGCCAGCTTGGCCGTGTAGCCGGAGAGGAAATGGTACATCGCCTGTTCCGGCGTCAACTTCGATACCGGGGGCAGCACACCGAACGCGTCGGCCGTGAGCATAATGATGTTCTTCGGGTGCCCGGCCATTCCCGTGTCCGATGCGTTGGGAATCATGTGGATCGGGTAGGCCGCGCGGGTGTTCTCCGTCAGCGAGTCGTCATCGAGGTCCAGCTCCCGGGTGTCCGGATCGAGCATCACGTTTTCGAGCACCGTGCCGAACCGCCGGGTCGTCGAGTAGATCTCGGGCTCTGCCTCCTCGGACAGCCGGATCACCTTCGCGTAGCAGCCCCCCTCGAAATTGAACACGCCCCGATCGCTCCAGCCATGTTCATCATCCCCGATCAGGGTGCGTTCGGGATCTGCGGACAGGGTGGTCTTGCCGGTGCCCGACAGTCCGAAGAACACCGCCGCGTCTCCGCCGGCTCCGACGTTGGCCGAGCAGTGCATCGGCAGGACGTCGGACAGCGGCAGGAGGTAGTTCATCACGGTGAAGATGGACTTCTTGATCTCGCCGGCGTAGCTGGTTCCGCCGATCAGGACCATCCGCCGACCGAGGTCGAGAATGATGAACACCGTGGAATTGGTCGGATCTTCCTGCGGGTCCGCATGGAAGCCCGGGCATTGGAGGATGGTGAATTCGGGCTTGTGGTCGCCGATCGCGCTCATGGGAGGACGGATGAACATGTTCCGCGCGAACAGACTGTGCCAGGCGCTCTCGGTGATCACCCGGATCGGAATCCGGTATTCCGGGTCCGCCCCGGCCCACAGGTCCTGCACGAACATGCCGCGTCCCTGCAGATAGGCCAGCATCCGGCGATGCAGATCGATGAACTTCTCCTGCGGGTAGGGCCGGTTCACGTCTCCCCACCAGATCCGGGTCTGCGAACTCGGCTCCTGCACGACGAACTTGTCCAGCGGCGATCGGCCGGTATGGTCGCCGGTCCGCACCACGAGCGGCCCGTTGGCCATCATGCCCTCGTTGGCCCGGATGGCGTGCTCGTAGAGCGCCGGCGTGGTGTAATTCCAGCGAACGATGCTGGCGCCGGAGATGCCGTGATTCTCGATGCCGTAGCTGGAGATGACCGGACCGATCTGCTGCATATTCTCCTCGCGCGTTGCTGACCATGCGGGTTCGGTGTCTGATCCGCTCATCGTGGCTGGAACCCGCGCCCGGCGCAATCCCGCCGGGCTGTCTGGCTCGCCCCGGTGAGCCCTCATAGTTTGCGATTCCCGACGGGGGAGAGACCCCCGCGAGGACATCGCGCAGTATGCCATCCCGTTCCGCGAGACGACTGATGGTCACGATCACGGGCAGGGGACTCAGCGTCGAAGAAGTGTTTGCCATCGCACGACAGGGCGAGAAGGTCGCGCCACTCCCGCCGGAGGTGCGCGAGCGGATGGAGCGCAGCCTGGCCTGGGTGCAGGAGGCCGTCGCCGAGGGTGAACGGAAGATCTACGGCGTGAACACCGGATTCGGGTCGCTGGCGAACACGCCGATCGCGGCCGCGGATGGCGGTCGACTGTCCCGCAACGTGATTCTCAAGTGCTGTGCAGGGACCGGTCCGCCCCTGTCGCAGGAGCTGGTGCGTGCGATGATGGCGATCCGGGCCGATACCCTGGCGAGAGGGCTGTCCGGGGTCCGCCCGGAGCTCGCCGACTCCCTGATACGGATGCTGAACCGGGGGGTGGTGCCCTTCGTCCCGTCGAAGGGCTCCCTCGGTGCGAGCGGTGACCTCGCGCCGCTCGCGCACATCGCCGTGGTGCTCACCCGGGAGCCGGACGGCTCGGATCGGGAGGACTGGAGCGGCCGGGCCTGGTTCCAGGGGAATCTGCGGTCCGGCGCCGAGGCCATGGAGGCGGCCGGAATTCCGCGCATCGTTCCCGGGCCGAAGGAGGGACTGGCGCTGACCAACGGCACCACCTTCATGCTGGCGGCGGCGGCGCTCGCCGTCCGGGACGCCGAGCGGCTGCTGGATCACGCCGACATCGCCGCGGCTCTCAGCCTCGACGCGCTGCTCGCGCTGTCGTCGGCATTTCATCCGTTGCTGCACGAAGCCAACGGCCAGAAGGGACAGGCGGAAGCCGCAGCCCGCATCCGGGCGCTGCTGTACGGCAGCCGCCTGATCGACTCCGACGCCACGCGGGTGCAGGATGCCTACAGCCTGCGCTGCGTGCCCCAGGTGCACGGTCCCGCGCGCGATGCCGTGAGCTTCGTCCGCAGCCGGGTGGAGAGCCTGCTCACGGGCACCAGTGACAACCCGCTGGTATTTCCCGATGCCGACGGGGTCGGACGGGCGATCAGCGGGGGCAACTTCCATGGCCAGGGGCTCGCCTTCTGGCACGATCTGCTCGGGATCGTGGTCGCCGAAGTGGCGAGTCTGAGCGAGCGTCGCTGTTTCCGGCTGCTGACGCCGGAGCTGAACGCGGGACTGCCGTCGATGCTGGTGGCGAATCCGGGGCTGGACAGCGGCCTGATGCTCGGGCAGTACACGGCCGCGGCGCTGGTGTCCGAAAACAAGACGCTCGCACATCCCGACAGCGTGGACTCGATTCCGTCGAGCGCCAACCAGGAGGACCACGTGAGCATGGGCGCCAACGCGGCGCGCCATGCCCTGGAGATCCTCGCCAACGTCCGCACGGTGCTCGCGGTGGAGCTGGTGACGGCGGCGCAGGCGGTGGACCTGCGGGAAGGGGGAGTGGAGCGGCTGGGGCGGGGCACCGCCGCGGCGTACCGGCAGGTGCGCTCACGGGTGCGGTTTCTGGAACACGACCGGCCTCTGACGCCGGACATCGAGGCGGTCGCGGACCTGATCGAATCGGACACGATCCTCGCCGAGGTGCGGCAGGCAACTGGCGATGAGCAGAGGAGGGGCTGATGGCGACATGGGCGGAAGCGGACCTGCAGGCGTTTCTCAAGGTCATAGACCCGGCCGACAATGCGACGGGCGGCGGCACGGCTTCGGCCGTGGCGGCTGCAATGGCCGCGGGGCTGGTCGGAATGGTGGCGCGGGTCTCCAGAGGCAAGCCGGACCTCGAATCCGACGAGTACTACGACGCGATCGACGCGGAGGCGCAGGAGCTCACGAGGGCGCTGATGCAGGGGGGGAGAGAGGACTCCGAGGCGTTCGGGGCGGTGATGCGGTCGTTCACGCTGCCGAAGTGCACGGAGGACGAGAAAGCCGCCCGTTCGGCGGCGATCCAGCAGGCGATGATCGGGGCCACCCGCGTCCCGCTGGACAACGGAGCCCGCTCCGTGCGGGTGCTGGAACTGGCCGACCGGCTGGCGAAGTCGTTCAACCGGAACGCCGAGTCCGACCTGACCGTAGCGCGCGCGCTCGCGGTGAGCGGAGCGCGTGGGTGTCTGGAAAACGTGGCGATCAATCTCTCGAGCGTGAAGGACGAGGAGAAGCGTGCCGAGATCGAGAGCGAGGCGAACCAGCTGCAGAGCGTGTTCGAGGTGCTGCAGGGAGGTGGGAATGCCTGAAGTCCTGATGTGCGAGACGAACGTCAGCGAGGGCCGGCGCATGGACGTGGTCGAGTCGCTGGTCGAGGCCGTTCGCGCCGTCGAGGGCGTCCGGATCGCTGACTGGTCGGCCGACGCCGACCACAACCGGGCGGTCATCACCTACCTGGGCGAGCCGGAACGGGTGCTCGAGGCCGCCAAGGCGCTGGCGACCGCGGCGCTCGATGCCATCGACATGCGTGAACACGCGGGCGAGCACCCGAGGCAGGGCGTGCTGGACGTGGTTCCGTTCATTCCGATTCGCGACGTGAGCTCGGAGCGGGCGGTGGGAATCGCGCGGCAGTTCGGGGCCTGGCTCGGGTCCCGCGGCGTTCCGGTGTACTACTACGAGGATGCGGCGACCCGACCCGAGCGCCAGAGTCTGCCCAGGATCCGCAAGGGACAGTACGAGGCGCTGGAGGAGAAGCTCAAGGACCCGGAATGGGCGCCGGACGAGGGACCCGCGGAGTTCAATCCGAGGGCCGGGGCCACGGTGACCGGGGCCCGTTTTCCGCTGATCGCCTTCAACGTGAACCTGCGGACCGACGATCTGGAGATCGCGCAGACGATCGCCCGGGCTGTCCGTCACATCAACGGCGGCTACAAGGCCGTCCGGGGCATGGGTTTCGCGCTCGAGGAGCGAGGCATGGTGCAGGTTTCGATGAACCTGGTGAACTACACCGAGACGCCCATCCACCGGGTGCTGGAGACGGTGCGGTCCGAGGCGGCTCGCTACGGGGTGGCCGTCGCCGGGACGGAGCTGATCGGACCGGTGCCGCTCGGAGCGCTGGAAGAGGTCGTGAAATTCTACCTGCAGGCCCACGAGTTCACGACCGAACAGGTCGTGGAGACCGCCCTGCTCGGGTGAGCGAAGCCATGCTTCCGGCGGCGGATCTCCTGATTCGCGGCGCTTCCGAGCTGCTGACCTGCGAGGAGGGCACGGGCTCCGGACCGGAGGGCCGGATCCTCCGGGGCGCGGTGGCTGTCGGCGCTGGGCGGATCCTGGCAGTGGGGTCCGAGACCGAGGTCACGGCGGCGACCGACACCTCCGCCGCCCGGGTCATCGACGCAGGCGGAGGGGTCGTGGCGCCCGGGTTCGTGGATGCGCATACCCATCTCGTGTTCGGAGGATCGCGCGTGCTGGAGTATGCGTCGCGCCTCACCCGGACCCGTGAGGAGACGATCGCCCTCGGCATTCCGGTCGGAATCCTGGCGACGGTCGAGGCCACGCGGGCGGCCTCGAAGGAAGAGCTGATCGCCGCGGCCCTGCCACGGCTGGACGAGATGCTCGCGCACGGAACGACGACGGTCGAGAGCAAGAGCGGGTACGGGCTGACCACGGAGGACGAGGTCAGGCTGCTGGATGTGAACCGGCAGCTGGCGGCGGAGCACCCGCTGGACCTGGTGAGTACATTCATGGGGGCGCACGACATCCCGCCGGAGCTGGATCGAGCCCGCTACGTGGACCGGGTGATCGACGAGCAGATCCCCGAGGTGGCCCGACTGGGCCTCGCCCGCTTCTGCGACGTGTTCTGCGACGAGGGGTGGTTCACGCCCGACGACGCGCAGAGAGTGCTGGAGGCGGGAGTCGAGGCCGGCCTGGCCCCGAAGATCCACGCCGAGCAGTACGCCCGCACGGGAGGAGCCCGGCTGGCCGCGGACCTCGGCTGCACGTCGGCCGACCACCTCAACTATGCCTCGCATTCCGATCTCGAAGCGCTCGCGAATGCCGGCGTCGTCGGGGTGCTGATGCCGCTGATCGACTTCGCGGTCCGCCACCCGAGGCCGATCGCGGCCCGCGCGTGGATCGAGGCGGGCCTGACGGTGGCGCTCGGCACGGACCTCTGCCCGGGCGGCTACGCCGTCTCGATGCCGCTGGCCATACAGTTCGCCTGCCGGGGAAACGGGCTGTCCCCCGACGAGGCGGTGCACGCGGCTACCGCGGGAGCGGCGGCGGCCAGCGGTCTGAGCGACCGGGGTCGGCTCGTCCCCGGAGCCCTGGCCGACCTGCAGATCTGGAACGTGGCATCGGTGGAGGAGATGGTCTACCGGATCGGACACAACCCGGTCGCGACCGTGATCAAATGCGGAAAGGTGGTGCACGGATGAGTGAAGCGAGCGGGCCGCGCGTGGTTCGCGCCCCCCGTGGCACGGAGCTTTCCTGCCGGGGCTGGCAGCAGGAAGCGGCGCTCAGGATGCTGATGAACAATCTGGACCCCGAGGTCGCCGAGCGTCCCGAGGACCTGGTCGTCTACGGGGGCAGGGGACAGGCGGCGCGAAACTGGGAATGTTTCGACGCGATCGTCGCCAGCCTGCGCGAGCTCGGCGACGACGAGACGCTTCTCGTGCAGTCGGGCAAGCCGGTGGCAGTCTTCTATTCGCACCGTGACGCGCCCCGCGTGCTGATCGCGAACTCGAACCTGGTCCCGTACTGGGCCACCCAGGAGAATTTCGACGACCTCGCCGCCCGGGGGCTGACGATGTACGGGCAGATGACGGCCGGCTCCTGGATCTACATCGGCACGCAGGGCATCCTGCAGGGCACGTACGAGACGCTCGGCGCGCTGGCCGCGCAGAGCGGGCGGGACGGCCTCGCCGGCACGATCACGCTGACAGCGGGCCTCGGAGGCATGGGCGGCGCCCAGCCGCTGGCCGTGACCATGAACGGCGGAGTGGCCCTGGTGGTGGAGGTCGATCCCGAGAAGGCGAAGCGTCGCCTGGAGCACCGCTACGTGGACCGGGTGCTGGAGGACCTGGACGAGGCCGTCCGCGTCTGCGAGTCGGCTCGCGATGCGGGAGAGGCGCTGTCGGTCGGGCTGATCGGGAATGCCGCGACGGTGCTGCCGCAGCTGGTGGAGCGTGGCTTCCGTCCCGACATCGTGACGGACCAGACCCCGGCGCACGATGCCCTGATGTACGTGCCGGAGGGACTCAGCGTGGCCGCGGCGGACGCGCTGCGGCACGAAGACTCGAAGTCCTACGAGTCGCGTTCGATGGACGCCATGGCCCGGCACGTGAGGGCGATGCTGGCCTTCAAGGCGGCGGGCGCGGAGGTGTTCGACTACGGCAACAACCTGCGACAGCGCGCCTTCGACCGGGGCGTCAAGGACGCGTTCTCCTACCCGGGATTCGTTCCGGCCTACATCCGTCCGCTGTTCTGCCAGGGGAAGGGGCCGTTCCGCTGGGTCGCCCTTTCGGGGGATCCCGAGGACATCTACCGCACCGACGACGCGATCCGGGAGCTGTTCCCCGAGGATCGGCACCTGCACCGCTGGCTGGACATGGCCCGGCACCGGGTCCACTTCCAGGGCCTGCCGGCCCGGATCTGCTGGCTTGGATATGGAGAGCGCTGCCGGGCAGGTCACCGATTCAACCAGATGGTGGCGCGAGGCGAGGTCAGCGCGCCGATCGTGATCGGCCGGGATCACCTGGACTGCGGGTCGGTCGCGAGCCCGAATCGTGAGACCGAGGCGATGAAGGACGGAACCGATGCCGTGTCCGACTGGCCGATATTGAACGCGCTGATCAACGCAGTGGGCGGGGCCACCTGGGTCAGCTTCCACCACGGCGGAGGTGTCGGGATCGGTTTCAGCCAGCATGCCGGACAGGTGATCGTGGCCGATGGAAGCGTGGCGGCGGAGCGGCGGCTCGAGCGGGTGTTGACGACGGACCCCGGCATGGGCGTCGTGCGACACGCGGACGCGGGCTACGAAGATGCGATCGAGGTAGCGCGCGCCGCGGGTATCCGGATTCCGATGCTGGACACAGGCGGTCCCGGGGCCGGACGGGGCTGCGGATAGACGGCGTGAGTCCAGCTCCGGACAGGGCGAAGCAGAGAACGAACCCGGGCACGGCGGCGATCTCGCAGTGGGCGCCGTTCCGACGCCGGGCCTTCCGGGCGCTGTGGGTCGCCAACCTGTTCTCCGCCATCGGCACGTGGATCCACCAGGTGGGGGCCGCCTGGCTGATGACGGATCTCTCGCCGACGCCGGTGCTCGTGTCGCTGGTGCAGGCGGCCTCGGGGCTGGCCATGTTCATGTTCGTGCTGCCGGCCGGCGTGCTGGCGGACGTACTGGACCGCCGCCGCGTGCTGCTGGCCTCGCAGGTCTGGCTGATGCTGACCGCCGGGATACTCGGCCTGCTCACGGTATCGGGCGGCACCACGCCGGCGCTGCTCCTGCTGTTCACCTTCCTGATGGGAACCGGCGGCGCGCTGATGCAGCCCGCCTGGCGTGCCATACTGCCCGAGCTCGTGCCGCGGGAGGAGCTCCCGGCCGCGATCGACCTGACCGGGCTGGGAGTGAACGTGGCGCGAGCCGCGGGCCCCGCCGCCGGGGGGCTGCTCGTCGCGAGCGCCGGGGCGGGGGCCGCCTTTCTGCTCAATGCGGTCACCTATCTCGGAGTCGTGTTCGTAGTCGGGGGGTGGAAGCAGACGATCGGCCCCGGCAACCTGCCCGCCGAGCGCTTCATCGGTGCCCTGCGCAGCGGTTTCCGGTACGCCCGTCATACCCCGCAGATGACCGTGGTCCTCACGAGGCTCGGCCTGTTCGTGCTTCCCGCGAGCTCTCTGTGGGCCCTGCTTCCGCTGGTCGCCAGGCAGGAGCTCGGCACGGACGCCGCGGGCTACGGGTGGATTCTCGCGGCCTTCGGAGCCGGTGCCGTCACGGGTGCTCTGACACTCGGGCGCCTGCGCAGCCGACTGTCGCTGGACCGGATCGCGACGACCGGCACGGCCTTCTTCGGAGTCGCGATGTTCGGCATCGCGTTCGAGCGGGCGTGGATTCCGTTCCTGGTCGCGGCCTACGTGGCGGGAATCGGGTGGCTGCACATTCTCGCTACGCTCAATACGGCGGCGCAGACCGTGCTGCCGGGCTGGGTGCGGGCGCGTGGCATGGCGCTGTTCATACTCGTGTTCTTCCTCGCTTCGACGATCGGCAGCATGCTGTGGGGCGCGGTCGCGAGCCTGATCGGACTCGGCCCGACGATCGCCGCGGCGGGTGTGGGCGTGCTGTTCGGCATCGCGGCCCGCTTCCCGTTCAGGATCAGGGACACCGTCGGCCTCGACCTGGCACCGACGCGCCACTGGCCCGCTCCCACGGTGGCAGAACCGATCGAACCGCGAGAAGGTCCGGTGCTCATTTCGGTGGGTTACCAGGTGGATCCCGCGAAGCTGCCGCAGTTCGAGGCCGCGATGACGGACCTGCGCCGGCGCCGGCGCCGCAGTGGGGCCTACTTCTGGGACCTGTTCGTGGATTCCGCCGATCCGGACCGCCATATCGAGGTGTTCATGGTAGACTCCTGGGCCGAGCATCTGCGACAGCACGAGAGGGTCACGGCGCTGGACCGGGAGGCCGAGAGTCGCGTGCAGGCCTGCCTGGTTGAAGGAGAGCGGCCGAGAGTCCAGCACTTCCTCGCATCCAAGGGGTGGCGGTCGCGGCTTCGCCAACGACAATCCGCACCCGGTCAGTCGTCCGACACATCCTCTTCGGTCTGATCTCCCTCGAGCTCGGCCGGGCCGTCCAGGTACCGTCGCAGCGCGGCCCTCTCCGCTCCGTCCGCGAACAGTGTGGCGCCCGTGCGCGCCAGGTCGGCGACCACGTCGTCGATCGGACGGATCGCACGCCGCTCCCTCTGGGCGCTGAGATCGCCGATGAAGGGCCAGAGTCCGTCGCGGACATCCGACGGGAGCACCTGGTCCAGGTACTCGAGCGCGAAGCTCCGGGCCTCCGGCTGGTCCGACAGGACGGCCCGCCATGCGGCGTGGATCGCCTCGGGATCGCCCACCAGGCCGAGCAGGCGGAATACGTGCTCGAGACTCAGCTGCCCCCGTTCCCCGATCCTTCGTATGACGAACGGGTCCGGATCCACCTCATCCAGCAGCCGTGCGAGCTCCCACACGGCGCGGCCGCGGCCGAGCTCCGCCCGGATCGCGCGCCAGATCGTCCGGTCGCGGCTCTGCGCTTCCTGCGAGAGTCCGACTCGGCGGCGGTGAGCCAGGGCGACGGCAGCCCGGTAGCGGATCTCGAACCGGTCTGACTCCAGCGCCGCCAGCAGGGCAGTATCCACTGCCGGATCGGGGATCCTCCCCAGCACGCGCGGCAGCCGCCGCCGGATTACGAAGTCCCCTTCCACATCGTTCAGGAGCTCGGACAGAACGGGCACCGCGGGCTGTCCGATGCCGACCAGCGTGCGGGTCGCGGACTCGACGAGGCGGTCTCGGGCGAGGAGACGGGCGAGGGCCGGGACGAGATCCGGATCCGAAGCGCCTCCCTGCCGCAGCAGCTCCGTGATCCGGGCCACGTCCCGGGAGCGAAGCACGGTGTCGGGGTCGTCGGAACCGGCTCCGGAAGCGTCGGCCGCGGATACGGAATCCGAAGGTCCTGGCGCATCGAGGGCAATGCCCCGCGTGTTCAGGACGCGCGTGATGTCGATCCGGCTCAGGGTGTTGCCCCTGCCGTCGGTTGCGCCGAGGCCCGGCAACGGGTCCTCGCCGCCCCTCGACACCGCGAGGCGCGAACGCAGCGTCGTGAAGTACTCGCGACCGATACTGCCGGACAGGACCAGAAGAAGCACGCAGGCGCCGATCACGAACACCGACAGCCAGCGCGAGGGAAGTCCCGGCAGGGTGACCCACAGGAACACGACCAGCACGCCGAGGCCCTCGCCCAGCGCATCGGCGACCGAGTCGACGAAGGTCTTGGTGCGGCGCCGTATCTCCTGCGGCACCGGCACCCACAGGAACTCGATCACCGAACGGAACACGGACTTCCGCAGGGTGGAGTCGGCACCGCGCAGTCCGGTCGCGATCACCAGGCCGGGCACGACGAGCATGCCCACCGAACCGAGGGCGACGACCAGCGGCACGAGCGCCACGCTGCCGGCGATGCCCGCCGCGGCCAGCAGACGGGTGGTGAGCAGAACCTGGAACAGGAACGCCAGGCCGCCGGTCCAGGCGTAAAAGTCTCCGAAGAAGACGGCCATGGCGGGCCCTCCGCCGAGCGAGGCCTGTACCGCTTCCTTGAACTGGTAGTCCACCACGGCGCTCGCGGCGCTGACGAGCACCAGCACGAGCGCGATCATGCGAACGAGAGGTTGGGTTGCGACGAGCCGGACGCCTTCGCCCGCCCTGGTGCCTGCACGTCGATCGTGGCTACCCGCGGGCCGGAGTCGATCCCGCGGCAGGGCCTCGTTCACCAGCAGTGCCAGTACGAGCAGGCCGGCGAGCACGAACAGCAGGTCGCGCGGCTGCAGCAGGCCGAGCAGTGGCCGGATGCTCAGCCCGGCGGCCAGCAGTCCCAGCGTGCCGCCCGCGCTGACCAGGCCGAACAGTCGCTTGGCCTCCCGCACGGCGAACAGTTCGCTGACCACCAGCCAGAAGCCGGATGTCAGGAGCATCGTGCCCACCGCCGTGACGAGATAGAAGACGACCACGAGAGTCGTCCCGTCCTGCAGGAAGGGGTGAAGAACGAGGATGCACACGGCCAGACCCGCGATCAGCACGCGCATCACGGACTGCGGGGGGCGCTCCGTGACGGCCCGGCTGAACAGGGCCGCGCCCGCCAGCCCCAGGCCGAGGGCGGCGCCGCCCACGTAGGGCAGGGAAGAAGCGTCGTAGACGTCCAGGAAGAACGCCTCCCGCAGCGCTCGGGAAAGCACTACGAAGGCCATCATCACGAAAGCGCCGGCGAACGCGAGGAGGACGAGCCGGACCTCGTTGGGACGGACGTTCAGCCATTCGGCGAGGCGGGCCGCGGGCGTCACCTTCTCCCGGTCCGGCTCAGGCTTCGATCCCCTGCCGCGCTGCCCGGGTCATGGCGTCCACGAAACGTCCGATCTCTTCGGGCGTCGTGTATACACTGGACGACACGCGGATCCCCTGAAACTCGGGGTGGACGATCGGCGTTACGATGATCCGGTGCTCGCGCCACAGCCAGCTGGTGAGCGCGCCCGGTTCGATGCCCTCGACCTCCACGTTCGCGAAGCCGCACGAGAAGCGGGGATCGAGACTGGTGTGCAGAGTGACGCCGGGCAGCGCGAGAAGCGGCCGGGCCCAACTGTCCCGCAGGTATCTCAGCCGCTCTTCCTTGCGCTTCGCTCCGATCGCCTGATGGAAGGTGAGCGCCTCGGCGATCGCGAGGTAGTTCGCCGCCGGATGCGTGCCGATCTCCTCGAACTTCCGGATGTCCGAGTCGAGCCGTTCCTCGGCGGCCTGCATCGGCCACAGTCCGGGGATCCGGTCGCGTCGCACGAACAGCATCCCGGTCCCGTGCGGGGCGAACAGCCACTTGTGCAGGCTGACCGCATAGTAGTCGCAATCGAGCTCCGCCAGCGTGAAGTCGAAGTGGGCGAGCGCGTGCGCGCCATCCACGATTACGGGAATCCCGTGTCGGCGTCCAAGTTCGACGACTTCGCGGACCGGGAGAATCTGTCCCGTGAGATTGATGACGTGACAGACCAGCATGAGCTTCGTTCGGGGCGTGATCGCCGCCTCGAATCTCCTCACGATCTCCCCGGGATCCTCCGCCGGAACGGGGATCGGGATCTCCCGCAGCACGATACCTTCCCGCCGCTCCCGCTGGCGGAAGGTCGTCAGCATTCTCGGATAGTCCTGGTTCGTGGTCAGGACCTCGTCACCCCGTTCGAGATCGAAGCCCAGCTGGCAGATCTGCAGTCCTTCGGACGCGTTCCGCGTCAGGGCGATCTCCTCCGCATCGACCTTCCACTCGCGCGCCAGCCGCTCGCGCACCGATTCCCGCTGCGGCTCCAGCACCCTCCACATCGTGTATACCGGCGCCTCGTTCGAATAATCCAGGTGACGCTTCATCGCGTCCTGGACGTAGGCGGGGGATGGGCTCACGCCGCCGTTGTTCAGATTGACGAGGCTGCGATCCACGGTGAAGGCGCGGGCGATCTCGCCCCAGAACTCCTCGTCCCGGGCGGCAGCGAGCGGGTCCGCATGGGCGGTGGCGAGCACCTCCCGCAACCGGGGACCTGCGTCGAGGCGGGGCGGAAGAAATGGAATCCCGGCGGCCGCGGCGAACGCCGGAATACCGATCGAGCCGAGGAATTCTCTGCGGCTGTTCATTCGACCCCCAGCGAAAGGGGCGGGGCCGGCTCGGGTGACGCCGGCCCCGGTCACTGCATCAGTCCGGCGTTTCAGTCCTGCGGCGCCATCCCCGGCATCGCCGGCATCTCCTGGGGCTCGCCGGTGATCGACGAAGTGGCGTCGCTTCCGTATCCGCTCAGCAGCATGGTGCCGCCGCCACCGCCCTCACCACCCGTGCCCTTGACGATCCCGAACGGCACATCGGAGCTGATCCAGGCATCGTTTCCATCGGCGGCCTTGATGTGCCAGGTCTTCATGCTCCCGGCGGGCGTGTCCACCGATTCCTCCCCGACCAGGGTGGAGCCCAGGCACTGTTCGGCCACGTCCAGCATCGGGTTGGACTGCATCTGCTGCTGCATCATCGCCAGCATCTGATCCGGCATGCGCATCGGAGGCATCTGCATGGCCTGCACGATGCCGCCCGTGACCTGATCGCCCTTGAACGGAAAGCCGGGGACCTGCAGCTGCACGATCTGCTCGCCCTGGGCGGTCTCCGCCTTGAGTTCGAACCACAGCTCGCTCGGGTCGCCCCGGTCCACGAGCGCGAACCGGACTCCGCTGACCTGCGCGGCCTGCGGGCCCTCCATCTTGAACGCGGCCCAGTCGCCCCGACCGACGTCACCGATCTCGCCGCATACCTTCGCCATGTCCTGCGCGGCCGCGGGCGCCGCCAGCAGACCGATCGCCGCCGCGGTGAACAGTCCGGTCCGCATATGCTCCATCACTCGCATTCAACCTCCGATTTGCCTGTAAAGTCCGTCCCGGAGCGCTTGATCGCCGCCCGGACGCGCGGCACAAGATGCGCGCGAGAGGTTCCCGGGGCCAGTTTGCCGTCAGTCGCCGATGATCTTCACCAGGATTCGCTTCGGGCGGCGACCGTCGAACTCGCCGTAAAAAATCTGTTCCCATGGACCGAAGTCGAGTCTTCCGCCTGTGATCGCTACCACCACCTCGCGGCCCATGATCTGTCGCTTGTGGTGCGCGTCCGCGTTGTCCTCACCGGTTCGGTTGTGGTGGTAGCGCTCGGGGCTCGGATCGAAGGGTGCGAGCTGCTCGAGCCATACCTCGTAATCGCGGTGCAGGCCCGGCTCGTCGTCGTTGATGAACACGCTCGCCGTAATGTGCATGGCGTTGACGAGACAGAGCCCCTCCTGAACCCCGCTGGCCAGCACTTCCGCCTCCACTTCGGGGGTGATGTTGATGAACATCATGCGAGCGGGGACCTGCATGGTCAGGTACGTCGTGTGCGACTTCATCGGGCGCTCCGGTCGAATATCGTCGTGTCGGGTCAGGGTCGAGTGCTTGTATCGGGCGCTCGACTCGACCTATCTTCGCCCCGGCCGGTTGGAGGCGAAAGCGAGAGCCACGAATCGCGGCCCCGGCTCCCGTTCTCGTAAACGACTTCAACTAAAACAGGTAAGCGAATGCAAACAGTTTATTTGGAATGGAAGGGCGAGTTCCGCTTCGAAGGCAAGGCGGATGAAGTCCGGACCTCGATCGACGGCGACGGACAGGCGGGACCGTCCCCGGTGAACCTGCTGCTGGAATCGGTCGGCGCCTGCACCGCGATCGACGTCGTGGACATTCTCCAGAAGGGCAGGCAGGAGATCCGAGCGATGAAGGTGGAAGTCGGGGCCGAGCGTCGAAGCGAGACGCCCCGCGCCGTGACGGCACTGTTCATGAAATTCCGGATCGAGGGCGATGTCGCGGAAGCCCGAGCCCAGCGTGCGATCGAGCTTTCGCTCGAGAAGTACTGCAGCGTGTTTCACTCGCTGCGCATGGATGTGTCGGTGGACACGGAGCTTGAAGTGATTCCCTGACGCAAGGGAAGGCGGTCGGAGTCCGGCCGCCGATCCGCCGGGTCAGACGCGCAGCACTCGCTTGAGCACCCTGCGCGCGATTTCCAGTCCGAATACCAGCAGTACTTTCCTCAATTGTCTCTATCCTTGGCAGTCGCGGGCAGCGACCGACGGCGGACTCCTGCCGCGCCGTTCGTCGTCCGCCCGCAGTGGTGACCGGCGTCCGTGTGCTTCTCTCGTGCCCATACTACGCATAACTCGCGGGGCGTGTTTCACTCGTCTATCTTCCACCGCGGCCCGCAGTCGGGCAACCGGCTAACGCGAGCAGGCCCCCGGAGGGGTGGCAGAACGGCTAATGCACCGGTCTTGAAAACCGGCGTCCGCAAGGACATGCGGGTTCGAATCCCGCCCCCTCCGCCTTCCGTGTCTCTCGAACTGTTGTGCATCCGTGCGGACTGAGACG
>Ga0209536_100004970_pt1 | contig 20868 bp, 21 predicted proteins | sample DeeMarSeWOR28_12_FD_187461 | JGI IMG/M metagenome (GOLD analysis project Ga0209536, IMG submission 187461) | Marine sediment microbial communities from White Oak River estuary, North Carolina - WOR-2-8_12 (SPAdes) (version 2) | ecosystem: Environmental > Aquatic > Marine > Intertidal zone >... | reverse complement strand
CATTCTGAAAGACAATATTCGCCTCCACGAATATAGGTTCCGAGGGGGTTGGAGAACTGCGCCGGAACCGGAACCCACTCTCCCCAGCACGCTCTACCCAACCCGTGCGGGGCTTCTGTCTCTACCACCGGACCCGACGAGACTGACTTTCGCTTTTTCCCCCTAAGTCGTTGGGCCCCATACTTCCCAAAAGCGAAAGTGCCGTTTTCCCAGGGAAAAGCCCATTCCCCCGTTCTCCCGGCAGCCTGAAGGGCCGGGAACGGGAACTCTTCAGAAACGTACTTCCCACCCCGTAAGTCGTTCCGTTCTCTACGACCTACGACATGGGAACATAATTTTGGGAACTACCCCTTATGTAGGGTAGCCGGTTCCCACTTCCCACTTCCCACCTTTTCGACCACTTCCCAAGCCCCTCCAGAGGGGGTAGGATCAGCCCATGGAGAAGCTCCCTACCCTCAGCGAGCTGATCAAGAACCCAGCTGCTCGGGACAAGCTCACGGACGCCCAGTTCCAGAAGCTCATCGACCAGCTGAAGGGAGTGACGCGAGGGAGAGGGAGACCGAGGGGGTTCGTCGACAACCCTGCCGACCTTGCCATCCACCTCTCAGGCGGGCAGTGGAAGGAGGCCCGGCATCTCCGTTACCTCTCCAATCAGATCGTCCGGCTGGAGAAGAGGGAGATCAAGAAGCTGATGGTCTCGATGCCGCCTCGCCACGGCAAGTCGAGACTCCTCGATGTCTGGACTCCCATCTGGTGGATGACCCGCCACCCCCCTGATCAGATCGTGCTCGCCTCCTACGGTGAGATGTTCGCTCGGCAGTTCGGTGGGCAGGTGCGCGACATCATCATGGAGCACACCGAGTACCTGAATCTCCTGATCAAGCGGGACATGATGGCTGCCGACGAGTGGGCGAACACCATGGGTGGCCGGATGATCTCCACGGGTGCCCACGGTCAGATCACCGGTCGAGGCGCGGACCTCCTCATCATCGACGACCCCATCAAGAACGACGAGGAGGCCAATTCCGAGACCCACCGCGAGAACATCTGGAACTGGTGGCAGGCGACCTCCCAGACCCGACTCGAACCGAACGCGGTCGTCATCCTCATTGCAACGCGCTGGCACGAAGACGACCTCCTCGGACGGATCGAGAAGGACGACGAGGGGATCGGGGACTGGACGATCATCAAGATCCCGGCGCTCGCCGAAGAGAACGACGTGCTGGGCCGAGAGCCCGGCGAGCCCCTCTGGCCGGATCGCTTCTTCGACGACCCTCTCTACGAGCAGAAGCAGCGCGGCCTCTCTCCGTACTGGTGGTCGGCCCTCTACCAGCAGCGCCCCACTCCCGAGGGCGGTGGCAAGCTCCTTCGTGACTGGTGGAACTTCTATACCACCCTTCCCGACGACTGCTCCCAGTGGATCCAGTCGTGGGACATGGCCCTCAAGGACACCGCGACATCCGACTACACGGTCGGGCAGGTCTGGGCTCGCAAGGGTGCTTCCCTCTACCTCGTCGACCAGATCCGGGGGCACTTCAACCTGAACGAGGTGGCCAACCACATGCGCCGCTTCGCCTCCCTCTACCCCCAGGCCCGAGCCAAGGTCGTGGAAGACACGGCAATGGGCCCGGCCATCAAGCAGACCCTTCAACACGAGATGCCCGGCATCGTCCCCTTCAAGCCTCAAGGCTCAAAGATGTCCCGCGTCGAGGCTGCCATTCCCTTCCTCATGGGGGGCAACGTCTACCTCCCCGAGAAGAAGGACGGCTCGAAGGAACGCTGGGTCTGGGAGTTCATCGAGGAGTGTGCAGCGTTTGACAAGGGCAGGTATGATGACCAGGTAGACGCCTTCACACAGGCAACATTCTTCACGATGCCGGGGGGGTGGCGACATGTAGCGGATGCAGAGCGAGCAGCCAGGGAAGACGACGAGCCCTCCTCTCCACTCGAACAGCGGAGGAAGTGGTTCAGCGAGAAGTTCGTCAAGCCTGCGCAGGAGAAGATGAAGGAGCAGTTCGGCGAGCAGTACCACCGGCCGCAAATGTGGTAGGGAGACGAGATGCCCGAGAAGAAGACGACCTCCAAGAAAACCGAGTCGAAGCCCAGCGAGAAGCCCAAGACCCCGGCCCCGAAGCTGACCGAGGCCCTCCTCAAGAAGCTGATCGGGGCCTGTTGACGTAGGCCGCCTTCTTCGTGGACACTTACGCACAGGGAGCTGTGCATTGTGTTCGGAGCAAGACGAGCCCTTGAGAAGGCTCTCGACGTAGTCTCAGCACAGAACGCTGATCTCAAGCAGCAGATACGCGATCTCGAACTGGAGAAGCGTGAGCTGCTTGACCGGATCATGTCACTCACCTACCCGGGGGCGCTCCGGGAGGTGCGACGGCCACCTCAACCGAGGGATGAGGCCACACCCGCAGATCCAGACCCAGACGAGGAGCGCGTCTATCGCTTCCCCGGTAGCGACTTGCTCGTCGAGCCGTCCCGCCCTGCAACGCCTCCCGTTCCTCGGTTCGCCCCATCTGATGATGAGAAGGCAGGCTGATGGAAACGGGAGAGTCTATCCAGATCGATGTAGACGTGCAGGACCAGTCGTATCACCGCTTCCCTAAGCAGGGCGGTGACCCTGCCGAGCTGGTCGACTTCCGCAACCGCCACTTCACTCAGTACAACACGTACCGCGACCGCCACATGCAGCGGGTCGTGCGCAACATCTACTACGACATCGGTCGGCAGTGGATCGAGCTTCACACCGACGCCCTCATCCAGGGCGCACGCGGCTACGTGTTCCGAGAGATGCGGGGCTCCCTCAACTCCCAGATCCCGCGACCGGTCACCAACATCGTCGCTCCCTCTATCGACGTGGAGTTCGCCACACTGGCCAAGCGTCAGTGGGTTCCAAAGGTTCCGACCTACTCGCGCAACCCTCGCATCGAGGCTTCCGCCAAGGTCGCCCACGACATCCTGACCGACCGGCTCAACAAACTGGACTGGGACGAACTCCGAGACACCTTCATCCGCAACTGCGTGACCATGGGTACGGCGACCTTCCGCTCCTTCTGGGACTCCTCCCACTACGACCTCGTGTGGAGCCCGGTCTCGGAGCCGATGCAATGCACAGCGTGCTCTGCCTACTACTCTGAAGTCGAGGCCCCAACCGGCTTCCTGGCCCTCCGCTCCAACAACCCGCAGGCTACGTTCTCGGCCTACTCGGAGATGGACCTGAAGGATCAGGACGACATCACCACCATGGAGGTCTGTCCTGAGTGCCGTCAGGGCAATCTCCAGCCCACCAACCTCGACGAGCAGACTTCCAGGGGCGCGGACGTGTTTGGCCGTCCTCTCGGCGGTGAGGTCCCCAAGGGGAACACGGGGCTGGAAATCATCATCCCCATGGAGTACTACCCGCAGAACGCGGGCGTCTTCGTCACTCCGCTCACTGCTCGGATGCACGGCTCGTGCAAGGTGCGCTCCCTCGACTACATCGATGAGCACTGGCCTGATCTTGCCGCGAAGGTCCAGCCGGAAGACCCTGTCGACCTCCTTCGGGAGCATCCCCTTCTCGGTGAGTGGGACATCGTAGGCAGGTTCGACACTGCGCTCGACGCCGGCATCTTCGACAACCACGTCCGGGTCTACGAGATGACAGTCGAGCCTACCTACCGATTCCCGAAGGGTCGTCTCGTCAGGATCATCGGTGAACAGCAGGCTCTTGTCGTCGACGACCGTGATCTGGTCATCGACCTCACCGACGAGTCGGGAAAGAAGATCGCGCACACTCCGCTCGTCATGTACGCCTCAGCACGCTGGAAGGTGAGGGAGCAGGAGTTCTGGGGGAAGGGCCTTCCCGACGACATCGTCTCTCCGCAGAACCGGATCAACGGGATCGACTCGCAGACCATCGACGCCCGCGAGCGGATGGGCTCGCCGAACCTGCTCATCCCCGAGGACGCCGATCTGCAAGGCCCCGAGTTCCGTGCCGGATACGGAGGTGCGAAGCTCTTCAGATACCGTGTCGGCGCGTTGAACCCCAACGCCAAGCCAGAGGTCTTCGGCGCGATTACCATGCCGCAGGGCGTGAACACCGAGCGCGACCAGATGATGCAGGACATCACCAAGATCATCGGGCCAGCCGACATCGAGATCGGCGAGGCTCCGCGCAACGTCACGACGACCTCCGGGCTCCAGATCCTCGGCGAGCAGGCAGAGCGTCGTCGTGGCACCCGGGAGCGTGGCATCACCACCGCCTTCAAGAAGGTGTGGGAGCACCAGCTCCAGATGCTCTGGGTCCTGCGCGAGGACCCCGACGAGTACGAGGCCGAGTCCCCCGACGGAGTCTGGGAGACCCACCAGTTCAAGCGGGACGCCATCGCCGGGCACACCCGGGTCGACGTGGAGCGCCAAGCCTACATCGACCGCTCCATCATCATCAGGGAGTCCACTCGTCAGGCCATCACCGATGGGCTGGTCGACCTCAACGATCCCCTCGTTCGCAAGAAGGCCGTCGAGCTGATGGGGTTGCCCAACGACCTCAACGAGCGCTCCAATGTCCAGATCGACCACGCCAAGCGCGTGTGGGTCGAATTCGTGGACAACGGCAAGCTCCCCATCATCGACGGCACCCTCGATGATCCGTTCCTCATCTCCCAGGTTCTCGGCACCTACCTGAAACAGCACGAAGGTCAGCTTCTTCAGGAGCGTGCTGGGTGGAAGGTGCTCGCTCCGCTCCTGGCTGGGTGGCAGGACGAGTTCCAGCGCGTCTCCATGCAGGACCAGAAGACCCGGGAGAAGTACGGTGGCGAGCCTCCTCCCGAGCAGGCCCAGATGATGTTCGCCCAGATGAAGGTTGACTACACGGACGCGAAGGAGAAGTACGATCAGGCAGTTTCCGGCGCACTTGGTACGCAGGCCCAACTGTCCGCGATGCAGAGCCCTCCTCCCGAGCCTCCTCCTCCTCCGGTCTTCCTCCCCCGCCAGATAGAGGAACGGATCTATCTGGTCTGGAGCCAGATGCTCAGTGCGAAGATCGAGATGGAGCAATTCTTCGGACAGCTCGCTGCGAAGCACCTCAACGATGTCGCCACTGCCCAGAAGACCGTCGAGCGGTTCTTGCGCTTCCGTGCCGTGGTCGAGGGTTACAAGTTGATGGCTGGTCCTGGGGCTCCTGCTCCTGGTGGGGTTTCGCCTGCTGCAGGACCGCAGCCTGCTGGACAGCCTGGTGGTCAGAGTGGTGGTCCTCCTGTAGGCTCCGAGCCCCTTCCGCCCGAGCCGCCGCCGACTCCACCTGTTCCGGTCTAGGAGATCTCGATGCCCAAGAAGATGCACGAGGCGCTCAAGAAGATGGCCAAGAAGAAGGGGCTCAAGCCCGGCTCGAAGCGTTACGGGGCCTACGTCTACGGCACCATGAAGGCGCACGAGCAGGCCAAGGCCCTCGACAAGGCGTAATGGCTCTCGACGAGAACAAGCGGCCGATCATCTGCCCACACGCAGAGATCGAGGAGGTCGAAGCCGAGGAGTACGTCGGAGTCTGCAAGAAGTGTGGGCTCCGGTTCAAGAGACTCCCAAGGAGGAGGAAGACCAATGGCTGACGTGGAGATCTGGGAGGACTTGAATCAGCCTCCCACTGGGATGGTCAACGCAGCCGAGGGAGGAGTCATCTGGAAGCGCCCGGACGGTTCTGTGATCAGGGTCACCCGTGAGGGCTTCTTCCAGCTCACGCCAGAGCAGGCTGCACCGTACCTCGCTCCAACGCCGATGCCTGCTGCCGAGCAGGCAGGAGCTATCGAGACTGCGGCTCCTGCGGCTCCTGTCACGGCTCAGGAAGCGTCTCGGACCCAGGTCGGCCCGGTGCGTACTGGTGCTGGTTATGGTCAGCGGCTGAAGGCAGAGCAGAAGCGTGCCGAGGCCGAGAAGGCCGTCCAGATGCAGGCAGCTCGGGAACGGGCAGCAGCTGAAGGTCCCCTTGGCGGGCTGAGTCTCGGCGAGCGGGCGAAGGCTGCCGAACTCGTGCGGACGGGGCAGGCCAAGACGGAGGAGGAAGCTGCCAAGCTGATCATGGCTTCCCGGCCCACGGCTGCCGAGCAGGCAGGAGCTATCGAATGAAGTTGATCACCTGCTCTCATTGTGGGGCTGACCGGATCGGTCCGGTGTCGGATGATGCTCCTCGGGGAAGGGCAGTGGTCATGAGCCGGTTCAACTCCGGGGGCGCGTTCCCCGTGATTCTCAAGTGCCATCGTTGCACGAACGCGATCAAGCTGGACCCAGTCCGTTTCAACGGTCTCCCCGAGATGACGGACGAGCAGGTATCCCGGCTTGCGCCTTCGTTGCAACCTGCTGTAGATTGATGCCAGAACTCACAGGGCCTACCCCTGAAGTGAGGTAGCAAGATGACGTTGGAGACCCAGACGAACACGGATCCTCCCGAGCCGGACGAGTCCCTCCTTACTGGAGAGGGAGAAGGCGAAGACGGAGGTGCCCCACCGGATGTTGACGACGGTGGGGAAGAAGGTTCCCAGTCAACGAAGGACGCTTCCCCGGAAGGCGACGGCGAGAAGACGGACGACAGTGGGGAAGGGGATGAAGGCGAAGGTGCCACTCAAGGGAAGAAGGGTGCCTACGCCAAGCTTCTGGCGAAGTACGACGGCGACGAGGAAGCCCTCGCGGAGGGTGTCTGGCAGCAGTCCAAGTCGCTTTCGGACATGCACAAGCGTCTCCAGTCGATGGAGGGGATGCTTGAGAAGCTGACTACCGTTCCCGACCCGGACCTCAACGAGGTCATCGCAGAGGATGCTGAGGTCAAGGAAGCGGCAGACGAACTTCAGGCAGCCGACAAGGCATACAAGGAAATCCAACAGGAGCAGATGCAGATCATTGCCGAGCACGGCAAGCTGCAGAAGCAGGTTGAGTTCCTCAGGGGCAAGCTGGAGTCAGCTCCTCCTGAGGACAGAGACGACATCAAGGACGACCTCCGGGAAGCTCAGTCCGACCTCAAGGAGGTGCTTCGCAACTGGAACCTCTCGAAGCCAGAGAAGGTGAGGCTGGAACGAGAGCTGCGACAGGCAGCGAAGAACTTCAGGTCGTCCGAGGACAATGCCAAGGAGCGGCTGCAACAGGAGAGACAAGACGCCAAGAGCCGTTCGGAGAGGGCTGAGGCCACGAAGCAGGAGTTCACCGACTCCGTCGAAGCCGAAGCCAAGAAGTACGGGATCCCGACAGATGGACTTCTCTTCCGCACGCTCCATCAGAGCATCAAGGACCGCATCCAGGGGTTCTTGCGCTCCCTTCCAAAGGGTGCGCCAGGCATCCCCATCGACGAGGCGGTTGCTGAGCTGATGGAGGAGTACGCGGAGGCGATGGAGCTGAAGTCGAGGTTCCAGAAAACTGGCAAGGCACGCAACGACGCAGCAGGAGGGAAGACTCGAAGTCGTGGTACCAGCCTCAGTGCTCCGGAGGTGAAGGGCAAGGAGGGTGCGTGGTCAGCTGACTACGCTCGCAAGCGAGCTGAGGAGCTGATGCCGTAGCCCTCGAAAGAGGATCCGAAAATGGCTGGTGAGTTCCCCAATCTCGGGTACGCCCTCAAGGTGCTGTACCCGACCAAGGCGCTGGAGCCCATGCTCAACGAGGAGGCTCCGTTCCGTGCCAAGGTCAAGACGGCAATCCCTGCCGGTTCTCGCGTCTCCGAAGGCGACGTGAAGTACAACGGCGTGCTCGCGCTGCCCCAGAACGTCGGGCAGATCGTCGACGGTGGCGACCTGCAGGACGCTGCGGAGCGGTCCGAGGTGCAGTTCACCCTGAAGCCCTCCATCTTCACCGGGACGATGAACATCGGTGGGCTGACCCGCAAGGCGGCCAACACCAACAAGTCGGCCTGGAACGGCGGCGAGGTGCGTCGGCGCACCGAGGAGACCGTCTCCAACCTCGGGAAGTACATCGAGTCCACTCTCGTCTCGACGGTCGACGGGATCCGGGGCTACGTCGAGTCGTCCGGTGCGGGCGGTATCGTCATCAAGGAGCCCATCGGGATGAAGCTCGTCCGGCAGGGGATGAAGATCTCCGTCCGTGACAGCGGCACTCCGACCTCTGCCCGCAGCACGCTGGACGCAGTTCGCGTGGCGTCGGTCAACCCCCAGACCCGCACCTTCACGGTGACCGGCACCCCGACCTACACCAACGCGGTGGCGGACGACCTCATCTACGTGGTCGTCGGGCTGGCCGCGAACTACGCGCTCACCGACGTCTTCGCCGAGTGCCTGCGAGGGCTCATCGACGACGGCACCCACAAGACCACCATCCACGGTCTCGACCGGACGGCGGTGGGCAACGAGAAGCTGAAGTCGGTCGTGGACTCCAACGGGGGCTCCCTCCGTGACCTGACCGAGCAGCTGCTCATCCGTACCTGCCACACCGTTCGGGAGGGCTGCGGGAAGCGCGTCAGCGACATCTGGACCGGTCCGGGCCAGATCGAGAAGTACATCCAGTTCGTGGCCCCCGAGCGTCGGCGGGCCGTCGAGGGCGGGAGCTACGACAAGTCCACCGGCTACAAGTCGGAGGGCGAGCTGGTTCACTACGCTCCCGGCGTGGCGCTGCGCATCAACATGTCCTTCGACATCATCCCGCGTGAGCTGTTCCTGCTCTCGTGGGACACCTTCTTCCGGTGGGTGTCGCAGGAGATGGCGTGGATCGACGAAGGGTCCATGCTCCACCTCGCCATCGGCGCGAACAACAGCTCGTACCGGTTCCGCTGGGACGCCTTCATGGCCTCGATGGAGAACATCGGGAACGTGATGCCCTGCGCGAATGCGGTCATCCGTGACCTCAAGGATCCCGCTCTCGGCGACGTGTAACTCATGGCCAGCCGGGGGGAGGAGACTCCCCTCGGCACCCTCCCCTAACGGGGATGAAGGAGAGACGAGATGGCAGGCGAAGTCGGGATTCATCGGCGGCAGATCGCAGACGGACAGATCTCCCCAAACAAGCTGGCGTCGTCCCTGAAGGACTGCGGGTACTTCTACCACCCGTGCAACGTCAACTACCCGGTGCTGGGTCCGGCACCCTACGCCTTCCCAACGGCAGGCGACGGGAACAACGGTCGGCTCTGCACTCCCTACGGTGACGTCCTCTATCGGATGGCCGGGTCGCAGACCCTGCTCGGTCCGGTGATGGACTCCGCCGAGGCCAAGCTGGACATCGGGCTGGACGAAGCGAACGCCGAGGGCGTGGAGTACGTGATCAACTCCTTCCTCGCGGCGGGAGCGCGGCTCAACCACGTCGTCGGCACCTCGGCTCCATTCATGGTGAGGGCGAAGCTCACCATCGAGGACGTGTCGGGTGCGGCCGAGTGTGCCCTCGGAGTTCGCAAGGTGGAAGCCTTCCAGGCCGCCATCGACGACTACGACGAGTTGGCCTGTCTCAACGTGCAGGCAGGCACCATCAACGTCGAGACCATCCTGAACAACGGGACCACCGACACGGTCGACACCGGCCTGACGTGGGGCGATGGTGAGGAGAAGGAGCTGAAGGTCGTCGTGGGAATCGGGTACCCCGGCGTGTCGAATGCGGGCAAGGTCCGCTTCTACGTCGATGGCGTCCGAGTCGGTCCCGACACCTTCGTGTTCGACAGTGCGGAGGTGCTCACCGGATTCATCCACTTCCTCCAGGGAGGGGATGCCTGCCGGCTGTTCGCATCAGAGATCGAGGCCGGGTTCCTGCGGGACTTCGACGACCAGTACCTCTTCTAGGAGGTTCCGTGGAACTTGCTGAGTGGAGCGCGGGGCTCATCCCTGATTCGGTGAAGCCTGTCGTGCAGGACACGGGTCCTGCGCTTCCCATCACACCGTCCGACTCGTTCCACACCGCTCCCGGCTACCGGGAAGTTGCGGTCGAGTACACCTGCATCCCTGACTCGATGTACCCGTGGGACTCCAACATCATGAAGGCCATCCAGGTCTTCGCTCCGGATGCCGTGCCTCTGTGGGTGCGGTGGGTGTTCCGGACTCCGCAGGACCACGAGAACCCACACGATGTCGTCTACGGACGGCATGCTCTGGGTAGGGTCGTCGACCGGATGGAATCGGACATCGAACCCCTTCGGGTGACGATGCCGGACATGCCGTGTCAGGGATTGACGTTCAAGAAGCCGAACCGAATCTGGTTCATCCACGAGGGTCCAAGGGACGAAGAAGGCTGGTATGTCGATCTGCCGGGAAAGTACCTCCCATTCGATCACAGCCTCCTTCTGAAGGCCGAGGACGCTGCTCGTGGGTTCCGGATGACGGACAAGGAGTACGCAGATCATCTGAGAGACGTGCTCATCACGCGCCCCCGAGAGGCGCATGAGAAGAGGAAGCGTGACAACGCCGACGAGATGGACTACCGGAGCCGTGAGTTCCACCGGTACGCGGACAAGGTGATCGAGTCCATCTCGGATGTCGAGATCGGCGAGTACATGCGGAGTGTCGGAGATCGACGATAGGGGACTACCCCCTAGAGGAGAGACGATGGCGACGAATGCAGCAAAGCTGCCGAACTTCTTCCCCGAACCGGAGAAGTACGGCTTGTACAACCCGTCCGAGGAGTGGGTCGATCTGGAGTGGGGCGGCAAGTCCATGCGACTTCCGGGCTGCAAGGATCTGTCTCAGCGTCCGTGTCTGTTCGACACTGGTGAGCCCGTTCCTGGAACCTACGTGATGCAGGACCAGTACACCACCTCCGAGTACGGGATTCCCGGGCCGGGGTCGTCCTACAACTGGAAGGCGGCAGACGCAATCCGCAACATGCTGGGCATTGACGTGACCAGCGGGAAGGCGAACTCGGCTTGGACGAGTCGAGGGATCACCTTCCTCCCTCCGGTCGTCGACCGGGACACCTTCGAGGCGGTAAAGCAGGATGCCGAGCGCAGGTTCGCGGATCATGTCGTGGCGTGGGCCGAAGCCGAGATCGCGGCCGAGCAGACCAAGATCGAGGTGTCGAAGAAGGCCGGGATCACCCCAGCACCGCCGGGGGTGTCGTACCAGCGAGCCCTCATCATCCTCCAGAAGAGGAACGAGCGGCTCGGTGGGGCTGTGCAGCACGACGAGGAGATCATCGAGGAGTCCGAGGCTGACCTCTTCGCCGAGGTGAAGGCGGTAGCCATGGAGATGGCCGAGAAGGCTGCCAAGGGCAAGGAGATCGACAAGAAGGAGCTGGCCGAGCAGCTTCTCGACGACCCAGCCATCCGGAAGCACCTGACGAAGCAGGCCAAGTGGAGGATCCGCAAGGTCGGGCACCTGCCTGACAAGGAGTAACTCCGATGCAGTTCACGTCTGTCGACGATCTGGCCAACACCCTACTGACCAACTTCGATGAGACGGACACGGATCTCTTCTCGATCCCGGCAGCTCGTGTAACTCGCGTCCAGAACTTCATCCAGAGGGCCAGTGACCTGCTGTGGTCTCACCGGCCCTGGAACTTCAAGTTCCAGCTCCATCCCACGGGGACTAACACCTTCTCCTTCACTAGTGGGTTCGCTTCGGTGCCTGACGACTTGGCGAACATCGGGCCGAACGGACTGCTATGGAACACCCAGGACAGCTATGGACCCTGGGAGGAAGTCGACATCCAGTCCATGGCAGTCATGCGGGCGACAGGGCGCTACCAGAACGAGCAGATGTTTGCTGTTGGCTTGCTGAGCACGTCCTACGCCGAGAATGATCGGCTGCTGTGGATTCCCAACGACTCGGCTGGCTATGGGGCATTCAAGCTGCTCTACGAGAAGTCGGCACCGAAGATCACCCTCGGGTCTGCTCAGGACATACGCTTCCCACTGGCGTTCCACGCTGTGCTCTACCTTGGAGCAGCTGCGAAGATGCAGCACGCCAAGGGTGACCCCGTCCCACACTGGGACGTGGAGTATCAACTGCTGCTGTCGAAGTTGGAGCAGGAGTACTACGTCAACGCATCGAAGGTGCTCCAGATGCCTCAGGCTGTCGGGGGCATGTGGTAGGGAGAGGGAGATGAAGAAGTTCTTGGTCGGACTCGTACTGCTGGCTCTGCCTGTCTTCGGACAGGATCAGAGATCGGGGAACTTCACCTACTCGTATGACGTTGCGTCGACCACTGCTACCTTCTGTGTGCTCGACGGTCAGGGTGGAGATCCATTCGGTGGGTTCATCGAGGGACGTGGTCAGATCGAGACCTCGGGATCCTCCGTTACCGTTACGGGGGTGAATGCTGCCGACGACGTGTTCACCGACATCGGGGTGGGAGACGTGCTCCTGGTTCAGCTGAGTTCCGGAGTGAACCATCTGAGGGTCGTCACAGCGAAGGCGAGCGCAGATCAGGTCACGGTGGAGTCAGCCATCGATCTCTCCGACGGGCATCCTTGGAGGTACAAGAAACTCCGGTGTGGGACTGGAGTCGACGACGGCTGGATCAACACCAGCGGCTGGGACACTGTTCAGCTCACTGTACTGTACGTAGCCGGGGACCTGGGAACGCTCGACATTGCGATGTTCTGCAAGGAGAACGCCATTGGGTCAGGTGCTGTTAGGGTCTACCCAGGCCCAAGCTCCGACTGCGGTGATGGAGTCCTGAGCGGGACGGTCTGTCAGTTCTCAACTCCAGGCCAAGGGATCTCCTACAAGATCCCCAACAGTGTCTTCGGTGCTTGCCGGGTCTCGCTTGCCTACGGGACGAGCGATGGCGGAACCCGGGAGAACATCACCACGACGATTTCACTCGGGAGGTAACCCATGAAGCGACTGTTGCTCGCTCTGCTCATCCTCCCGGCTCTGGCGTTCAGTCAGGTCGTCTACCCGCCTGAGGGCACCACCACCGGCCTCGATACCTACGCGAGCGGGGTCTACAACCTCTGCTCCGAAACGGCAGTCAACGCCCCGACGACTGGTACGATCAAGGAAGTCCTGGCAACCTGTACGATCCCTGCGGACTCCCTTGGGGGGTCCAACGACTTTGCTGGCTTCGAGATCCACGCAACCTACGAGACGGCAGCAAACGCCAACTCGAAGACGGTCGGAGTAGATGTTGGCTCTGTTGGGTTCCTCTCTCGGGCGACCACGGGCAACGCAGCCTTGGTGACTCTCCACGGCTACTGCTACGTGTCGGCATCGGACGGGCTCGCGTGTGGCGCGGCCCAGACCTACGAGTCGACGGGCGAGCTGTTTCCAACCCCGACCCCCTCGGACACCTTCACGTTCAGTTCTGGCATCGACGTCGAGTTCTTTGGCACCACGGCCACCGCGCTTGGTGATGTGACTCTTCAGTCCTACCGGGTGGCGCTCATCTCGGCGAACGACTACTTCCCAGGCTCGGGCGTGTTCTGGCCGCTGCTTGCTCCAGGTGGGAGCGTAGACGCGCCCTCATACAGTTTTGCTGGGTATCCAACTACAGGCATTCGCAACAACTCAGGGCATATCGTCCTCCAGGGTCAGAGGATGACCGGGACTGATCAGGCGGCAACGGGAACCTACATCAAGGGTGGGGTTGGGACCGGCACTGGGGGCGGGGGGTTTCTGTCGATGGAGGTCGCCCTGCCAGCTGCCAGCTCTGGCAGCACGTCGAACACTCTCCAGACAGTGTTGAGTGTGAACGGCCTGAGTGGGGCGCTGACTCTGGGGGGACTTGATTCCAACTCCAACATTGGGACGACTACCTTTGCGGGCGTCGATGCTTCTACGGCAACGACCGATGAGGGCGGGGGGCTTCTGTACATCCGTCCAGGCGTGGGGACAGGCACTGGAGCTGGTGGCACGCTGCGGCTCCAAGTAGCGCCAGCTGGGACTGTCTCAGGCTCCTCACAGAACAGCGCCCAGAACGTGCTTTATGCCGACGGTGGACCCGGGAACATCCGACTGGGTGGGCTTGAGATCGGCTCTGGTGCTCCAGCCGATGTTGAGATCATCGGCAATGCGACCCCAGCCGGAGTCACCGACGGCGATGGTGGGAATCTGAACCTTCAGGGCGGTTTTGGAACAGGTGCTGGGACGCCCGGAACGATCCAATTTCAGACTGGAACAACTCTTGGGAGCGGTTCTACTCAGCAGACTGCTACTACCAGAATGACAGTTGGAGAAGCAGCAATCACCAATACGATTCCCCTGCTTGCTCCAGATGGGGTTAGGACTGCTCCGTCGTACTCCTTCTCGGCGAATCCTACTGTTGGGACCTACGCTGGGGCGAATGGCGCAGCGGGTATGACGGCAAGGACCGAGAGCGGGACGGATCAGTCCTCGACTGCTGCGGCAGTGATCCATGGTGGAGCTGGGACCGGGACCGGCGGCGGTGGAGACGTCAGGCTCTACGTCTATCCCGCGTCGACGACGAGTGGGAGCACGGTGAACACTTCTCAGGCTGCCTTCTGGGCTTACGGATCTTCTGGGCAGATCATCGTGGGTGGACTGAATGTCGGAGGTTCGGCTGGGGCTGTCCACATTCGGGGAACGGACATCTACAGCGGAGTCACCGACGGCGATGGTGGGACCCTGGAAATGAGAGGGGGCCTCGGAACGGGTGCGGGCGCTCCTGGGGTGATTCGGTTTCGTACTGGCAGCACGCTTGGTTCTGGGGGCACCGCCCAGTCGGAGACCACCCGAATGACCATCACCGAGACTGACGTCACCACGACCGTTCCCCTTCTGGCCCTGGACGGCAGCGCGACGCTCCCGGCCTACTCGTTCGCGGACAACACTACGGCTGGACTCTGGGATTCGTCGGACCACATCGTCCTTCAGGGGAAGCGGGCCACTGGAACCGACACGTCCTCGACGGGAACCTACATTCGCTCTGGGATAGGGACTGGTACGGCAGCAGGAGGGAGTGTTTCTATTGACATCGCCCCTGGGGGAGCAGCTTCGGGTTCCAGTCTCAACACCCTACAGAACGCCTTCTTTGCTCACGGGGCCCAAGGCTACACCCAGCTTGGTGGGGTCGACGTCAACGGTTACTCGACGCCAGCACAATCACTCTGGATGGGCGTCGATTCTGCGGAAGGGAATACCGACTACGACGGAGGAGCAGTCGTCATCCAAGGTGGTCGCGGGACAGGCGCTGGCGCTCCGGGCTGGATCTATCTCCGCACTGGAACAGTGCTGGGATCTGGCACGACACAGCAGACGGGAGCAAACCGGCTCATCATCAAGCCACAGGGGCCGGTGGTGGCCGACTCTGGTACGAAGCCGACTTGTGACGCCACTACTCGCGGCGTGCTGTGGCGAGACGAGGGTGGGGCGGGGGTGGCGGACACCTTCGAGGTGTGTGCGAAGAACTCCTCGGACACCTATGCCTGGTACGCGCTGGCAACGATCCCATGAAGAACCTACTCGTCGGGCTGACGGCATTCAGTGTGGTCTGGGTCGCTCTGACCCTGGCTCAGACGTTCCCGCCGCCTTCAGGCCCAGGAGCAGCGGCCATCGCTTCCGGCGTCAAGGCGGTGACGGAGTCGGTCGACACGGCGTTCATGCGGGTGGAGATTCCGTCTGGGAGCTTCCTCGGGGGGAGACTGTTCACCACGACCGAGTGTGTCAACGCCACCGACCTCCGCATCCTCACGACTGACTACTACATCTCCTGCTACAACGACTCCGGATCTCTTGGGTGCTACGTGGACAGTGGGAGCGACTACTCCGATCAGGGAAGTGCCGGGTACTACGAGTCGGGTGACGTCAACTTCACGACCGGAACCAATGAGGTGACCTTCGAGGCCAACGTCCCTTGTTCCCTCAGCTCGCCTACGGTCCTGAACTGGCACTGGAAGTTGGAGCAGGCACCGACTGCTCAGCGCACTGTGTACGTGGAGTAGAAGATGAAGAGGCTGCTGGCTGCTCTCGTGCTCTTCGGGCTCCCGGCGTGGGCTCAGAGCCCTGTCTATGAGGCTCCAGACGACGAAGCATCAGTGGACATGGCCACGGCTCTCCTGCCGGGTTACTTCACGGGGATGGTTGCCCAATACAGGTTCGACGACCCTGACAACTTGGGGTGGGATTCGGCGTACACCAACCGGGCAGAGTCGGCGACGTTCTCTTCGGGCGACTTCGTCTCCGTGCCGGATCAGGCAGCCTTCGATCACTCCAATGGCAAGGGGCTGGCAGCCTGCCTGTGGATGGATGATGTAGGGAACGACGAAGTCCTCCTCTACAAGGGTGGCTTTACCAATAGCGAGCTGTACATTCACACGGAGACGAATGTAGTCACTGTCTACTTCTCCGAGGGATTGGTTGGGGATACCTCGACCTCGGTGAGTGCTGCTTTCACACCGGATGCCAAGACCTTTGTCTGTGGCTACTTCTACGACCCTCTCAAGAAGGCGCGAATCTCCATCAATGGGGCTGCCTACACCTCGGATGCCGACGACATGGACTACGACGTGTCGAACACCTCTGAGCCGCTCCTCATCGGGTCCAACCTCGTCGGTCCAGACCTTGCTGGAATCATAGACCAGCTCATCTTCTTCATCGACGGCGAGCCGCCGGCATCTGACCTGTACAACTCGGGAGCTGGGCGTGACTGTCAGTGGGTCGAGGAGAACACGACTGCCACTGCCTGCTGGTCGATGGACCTCTCGTCCTGGGGGATCAGGGACTCGATCTCAGGGGCGGCTGGGACGATCACAGGAGAGCTGGAGGCGACAGCCCCCCTTGTCTCCTATGGAGATGCCTTCGACCTCACCCCCGTGAACACGCCCACTGCGAAAGGTGGGGCGCGGGGGTATGCAGCGCACTTCATCAGAGGTAGTTCGTATGCTACTGCTTCGGACACTGCTTCACTCAGCGGGTCCTCCGACGACATGTTGTTCTGCTCTTGGAGTGTACCAACCCTGCTGAACGCCTCGATGTACATGATGGCCAAGGCTGACGTTGCTCCTGAGTGGAGAATGTACTTCGACAGCTCTGAGAGACTGGCTGTGTACGCATACGACACCGTCGGCAGCTCCACACACATCCTTTCTGCTCCGTTGTTCACTGACAGCACCACGCGGATATTTGCGTGTGGTGCGGTAGACACGTCGGCTGGTGCAGCTGGAGTGTCAGTAGATGGAGCTTCTTTCTCGTGGGACCTGTCTCCTCTTGGGTCGATGTCTGTGCGTGACACTTCGGAGAGCTTTGGCGTAGCAGCTGCACCAGATGGATCTAGTGGGTTCACTGGAGACCTGGGTCCGTCTCTGTTGATTCGGGGAACTGATCTTCCGTTCGATACTCTTGTTGCCGCCCTCTCCAACTCCGGCAAGGGCATGACGTGTGAGCAGGCCGAAGCTGCTGGCCTTCGTGGCTCCAATGGCGTCTCTTGCTGGAACATGACCGAGAACGGTGGCCCCTACGTAGACTCTTGGGGCTCCAACGACCTGACCGGAGTCAGCACCCCCACCCAGGCCGCAGGGCTGGTGGAGCTGCCGGATAGTGGGATGGGGGTCTACTTTTCTGCTGATGGCTCCTACTTGACCGTTGCTGCAGACGGCGTTCGCGGGAGTGCGACGTCGGGGTTCTGGCGATCTGTGTGGGGGATTCAGGACACTGCCAGCAGCACCGACTATTTCTGGAGTCAGCTGTGGGGGAACACGGGAGATGCAGGCCGCCTGACTACTACTACTGCATCCTGTACCTTCTACGACGGTGCTGTCTCCATCTTGGCAACGGTTGCCTTCAGCACCTTCCCTCAGGACGAGTGGGTCTTCATGAACTGCTATTGGGATCCGGCTACGGGCTACGGGTACATCGCCTACTACGATGCAGACGAGCAGCTGTCGGCCCAGACTGCCAGCTCATTTGTCTACGTGCCTCAGACGGCCGGGCACAATCTCAACATCAGTCACACCAGTACGTCTACGTTCCGTGGGGTTCTCGATCACTTCACTCAGTGGAACCGCCCACCGGTTCCAGGCGAGATCGACGCCCTCTGGAATCTGGGCGTTGGGTTCTTTCAGTGACGAGAGGTGAGCCGATGAAGAAGCTGCTGATGATCCTGACCATGCTGCTCTTCCATGGTGGGGTGGCCAGCGCACAGATCACCTTGACCGAGGCGCAGGCCGAAGCCGATGCCTGGATGGACACGATGGAGGCCAGCCTGACCTCCGACTTCGAGGCATGTGTAGCGGGCAATCCGCTGAGACTGTGTCACCCGACGTGGAGCAGCACGACGCTGCCGAACACGGACCCGAGCGACTCGGCGCTGGCGACGGTGACCAACGACGATCCGGGCCCATTCGTGCAGAGCGTCTGCGGGAACTGCTACGACGACACCCGAGACACCTGGGTGCTCTCAGGGGTGGACGTGCCTGGAACGAGCCCGGTGCAGCTACGAACCAACACCTTCAAGAACGCCTACGGTGAGGGGGTTCAGGTCGCCTATCGGATCCAGTACGACGGGGTGATCTACGAGAAGGCGAGGGGGCTGTTTGGCCCAGCCCCCGACACTGACTGGGCGGTAGTAGGAGACTGAACGTAGTGAAAGGGTTTGCCATTACGCTCAGCCTGCTGGTAGCAACGCCAGCTGCTCCGGCTGATTGGCTCGGCATTGGGATGGGGACTGCTGGGGCAGCAGACCTGGCCACGACCGAGTACGGACTGTCGTTGGGGGCCCGAGAGCTGAACCCGCTGATGCAGGATCAGGTGGCTCGGCTGGTGCTGAAGACAGTCTCGACGGCTGCATTCATCTATCTCTACGCGGACATGAAAGCGAAGAACAAGACCCATGCCCGCATCTTCGCAATCACCTGTATCGTGCTGTGGTCGGCGTTCGCAACGTGGAACGCCTACCAGATCAGGACTAGACTGTGAGCGACCTCAACAGCCTCATCTCTGACCACCCTGGTTTGACTGCCGTGGTGATTCTCACCATCCAAGGGGTGTTGACGTGGCTGTGGGCGTCCTTGAAGTGGTTCGTGGTTCGGGAGTTCAAGGCCATGGAGGTTCACGAGAAAAGACAGGACGGTTGCATCGCCAACATCGAGGCTCGGCTGAACAAGAACGACATTGCGTATGCAGTGTCTAGCGAGCGGTTCGAGCTGATGTTCACCATGATCAAGGGGCATGTCGAAAAGGAAGACGAGCAGCATGCTCGAATGGAAGACATCCGGGAGAGGCTGGCAGGGGTCGAGATGCTGCTCCGGAGGAACGGCAGGTGATTATCGTTCCTACAGGACTGGCCGAGATCCGAAAGACCTTCGGCGACCCGGAGTCGTACATCCGCGAGGATGGGACAGTTCATCCCAACTGGGAGCACCACACCCAGGGCATCCTGGAGCTGCCGGCTCCGTTGCCGCTCGGGTGGGACCACTCTGTTACCGTCCGTAGGATCAGGATCCACTACCGTCTGCTCAGCTCACTGGGCAAGATCCTGGACACGATCTCCCGGAACGGTGACTGGAACAAGATCGCCACCTTCGACGGGACGTACAACTGGAGGGCAAAGCGTCGAGGCCACAAGCTCTCTACCCATGCGTGGGGGATCGCCATCGACCTGAATGCCGCGACGAACCAGCTTGGTACCGATGGCGACATGCCGTTGGAGATCATCAAGCCGTTCGAGGACGAGGGCTGGAAGTGGGGCGGGGACTTCAGGACGAAGGATCCAATGCACTTCCAAGCCTGTTTTGGTTATACCATCCTCCTTAGCATTGCAGGGGGAGTAGTGTATGGGATACTCAGCGCAATCGGAAGCCTTACGGGAGCGGTGGCGTGACCCGAGGTTGCCATCATGAAGGCGATCCTGCCTCTCATGGGCAGCCGTCGATCTAAGAGGATCACGACCATCCTCGTGCAGTGGAATCGCTGGATGGCCTGTTTCGGGTACTGAGATGGAACCAAGATCCAGCAGCATCTCTCATCAAGTAGCACAGGGTGGTGCTCGGGCCTCCAGGTGGGGAGGGGCAAGGGATCCTCGCTCGACGATGGGGGCTTACCAGCATTCCGTTCGGACTGGTGGCGTGACTGGAGGCAGGAGGGGCAGGTTCCGGGACGCTGCCGGGGGAGCCGTCGGTGCCCGGTCCAGTGTGCGTAGGCCGGTCGAGGGGACGAGGACGAACGAGTTCCAGAACTACTTCAACGACGTGCTCATGCAGCGGTTCGGTGGTGATGATTCGCTCGATCGCAGGCTACGGGGGCTGATGCAGGGGCAGGATCCTCGGCGAGTGCTGGCCAAATACTCGCGGTGGTCCCGCGATCCTTACAAGGACAGGTTCTCTCCAGTGTCGGCTGGTGGTTGGCCGAGCGTGGATGAGCAGTACGATGCGCTCAGCAACATGAGTCAAGGGTGGGTGTGATGTCGAACAGGGTGAAGGACGTAGTGCTGTTCTACGCGCTGGTGATCGTTACTGGACTGGCGCTATGCACAGTGAGCTGTAACGAAACTCCGTCGAGCCCTCAACTCTCCTTCGAGGAAGCGGGAGACGAGGGAGTGGCCGTGACCACGACTCCTGCCCAGCCTGCTACACCAAGGGGAAGGCACTGGGAGTCGAACGGGGCTCTGGTCGAGATCGTCTTCGACGAGTGGGGTGATGGTGGGTGTCACCTTCAGGGTGGGCAGCGGAGATTCCGGATCACCAACAACCGGAAGGTGGAGATCTACTCTCGGCTGGCAGCGTACACGGACGACGACCTCACTTGTGCTACTCAGGAAACGGTCACTGGCGATCCACAGATGGCCGGGCCGAATCGAATTGGTCCTGGAGAAACGGCCCTCGTCTCGTACTGGGTCACGATCCCTCGGTGTGGCTCGCTGCAGGTTGACGACTGCTGGGGCCCTGGCTCGATGCGTGAATGTGTCGAGGTCGTGAGGGATGCCTTCAAGTCGAGTGAAGCCTGTCCTCGTCCGAGTCCTTCTCCTTCTCCTTCTCCTTCTCCTTCTCCTTCTCCTTCTCCTTCTCCAAGCCCGACTCCAAGC
>Ga0209536_100004969_pt1 | contig 20868 bp, 13 predicted proteins | sample DeeMarSeWOR28_12_FD_187461 | JGI IMG/M metagenome (GOLD analysis project Ga0209536, IMG submission 187461) | Marine sediment microbial communities from White Oak River estuary, North Carolina - WOR-2-8_12 (SPAdes) (version 2) | ecosystem: Environmental > Aquatic > Marine > Intertidal zone >... | reverse complement strand
ATTGCGCGTGACGCCGGGTGAGCACCACAGGGTGGCGATTGAGAGTTATGCCGGGCACTGGTTCCCGGGCACGCGCTACCCGGGCAACTGGGCGGGGTACCGGCAGGCGGCATTCGGATATGCCCGGCTGGTGGCGCGGCGGGAAGAAATCTGGGGGCTGTATTACGATGCCCGGGCGCTGCGGCATTTGATCATGGCGGACATCCTTATAGTTCGGTCCAGAGCCAGTTTTGTGCGAGGATGGCCAGGTCGGTCAGGTCCAGCCGGCCCGCGTCGAGATGCCGCTGCGCCACGGACAGGGCGGTGGATCGGCGGTAGAGCGCACACCCGGGCTGGGCGCCGTCTCGGGTGCGGGGCAGGACCAGGTCGGCCTCGGGCCAGGCGATCAGCGCGAGCACCAGCTCGGGAGTGAGGAGCGGGAGTCGGCTGCTCACGACCAGGACCTGCTCGCCCTTCGCGGCCTCGAGGGCCGTGACCACACCGCGCAGCGCGCACTCCGGTCCGGGGCGGTCGGCGACGCGTCGGCCCGGTGCGTCCGCGGGGGGATCGTCACCCACGAGCAGCAGGTCCTCGAAGAGCGGGTGGAGCTCCCGCGCGATGCGCGTCGCGATCGCGACGTTCCCGACCTCGAGATGCGACGCGGCGGGCCCGGCCGACGCGGATCTGCCCCCCGTCAGGATGGCGGCGGAGATCGTCTGGAAGCGGCTCGGATCGGACACGGCGGGACGCTCAGGTCCGGCCGCAGGTCGCGCACGGCGCGCGCAGGGCGTGAGCGGAGTCCGGTCGACCCATCCGGGTCCGAGGGAAGATCGGGGTCCGCTCGCGCATCACCCCTCCTGGAAGCCGGGGGTGTCCGAGGCGAGGAAGGCCTCGTCGAGGACCTGCACCTGGACCGGCGCTCCCTCGCGGAGCTCCGTCGCGTCGGCAGGGAAGACGAGCAGACCCTGGGCCAGGCTCATGGAGCGCAGGACACCGGAGCTCTGGTTTCCGGTGCTGCTGGCGACGACGCGATCGCCCTCGCGCGTCAGGGCCACGCGCACGAAGTGCAGGCGTCCGGCCTTCTTGTGCAGCGCCTCGGCCAGGACCGCCGTCACGAGGGGACGGTGCAGCTTCGTGTGGCCGGTCATCTTGCGCAGGGCGGGCCGAACGAACTGCTCGAAGGTCATCATGGCCGAGACCGGATTTCCGGGCAGGCCGAAGACCAGGGGGCCACGATCGCCGGACTCGTCGCCGAAGCTGCCGAAGGTCAGCGGGTAGCCCGGCTTGATGCGCACACCCCAGAAGTGCAGCCGGCAGCCGAGCTTCTCGAGCGCGCCTCGCACGTAGTCGCGATCTCCGACGGAGACCCCCGCCGAGCTGACCAGCACGTCGGCCGAGAGACCGGACCGGATGCGCGCCTCGATGTCTTCCGGAGTGTCGCGAGCGATTCCCAGGTAGACGGGGTCCGCCCCCAGCTCGCGGCACTGGGCGGCGATCGTATAGGAGTTGGACGAGACGATGCGCCCGCCCTCGACGTCGCCATCGGGCTCCACCAGCTCGTCGCCGCCGGAGAGGATCGCCACCCGCGGTCGCTGCCGTGTCGAGAGGAATCCGCGACCGAGCGAGGCGAGCATTCCCACCTGGGCCGGGCCGATGCGCTCACCCGGCTCGTACACCGGATCGCCGACGTCCACGTCCTCGCCGGCTCTTCGGATGTGCTCTCCCGTCGCTGCCTTCCGCACGAAGGTCGCGCGATCGCCCTGGCGCTCGACGTCCTCCTGTCGGACGACGGCGTCGGCGCCGGGCGGAATCGGCGCGCCCGTGAAGATGCGCGCACAGTCGCCGGGCTCGAGAGGACGCCCCGCCGTGTCGCCGGCGGCCACCTCGAAGCGCACCGGAAGCGACACCGGCGTGTCCGCGGCCGTGGCGAGATCCGTCGCATGCAGCGCGTAGCCGTCCATGGCCGAGTTGTCGGCGGGGGGGATGCGGCGGGTCGAGACCACCGCCTCGGCCAGCACCCGGCCCAGGGCCTGGGGGAGCGCCAGCATCTCCGCGCCCAGCACGGGGGTGCGCTCGAGAATGATCCGGAGGGCCTCGGCCGCGGTCACGTCGCTGCGCACGCGGCACACCTTACCGGCCCTAACCTGGCGGGGGTAGTCGGGAAACCCTGGACGCGCCGGCTCGACGACCGGCTCGGGGCCGGCTAATCTGCCCAAAATTTGGGCAACCACGGCTCAGGCCGTCGCGTGGCCGCTGCCCGAACTCCCTCAACCCATCCACCATCGCCCTGTCGGAGGTCGCGCGTGTCCGAGACCGCGAGCCGCGCTCTCGTCCGTCCCATCGCGCTCCGGAGCCGAACGCTCGAGAACAACCTCGTGCTGGCTCCGATGGCCGGCGTCTCGAACCTGCCCTTCCGCCTGATCGCGCGGCAGGCCGGGGCTGCGCTGGTCTTCACCGAGACGGTGAGCGCGAAGGGGCTGGTGATGGGCGGCGCGAAGACCCGCCGGCTGCTTCGCACCTCGCCGCGCGAGGCGCCCTGCGCCTTCCAGCTCTTCGGCTCCGATCCGGAGATCCTGGGCGAGGCCTGCCGCCGGCTCGAGGGCGAGGGCGCGGTCTGGATCGATCTGAACGTGGGCTGTCCCGTCAAGAAGTTCATCCGCAACGGCGCGGGCTCGGCGCTGCTGAGGGATCTGCCGCGGGCCGGCGCGATCGTGGCTGCCATGCGCCGCAGCTTTGGCGGCACCCTCTCCGTGAAGATGCGTGCCGGCTGGGACGAGCAGAGCCTGAACGCTCCCGAGTTCGCGCGCATCGCCGCGTCCGAGGGGGCGGAGCTGCTGAGTGTTCACGGTCGCACCCGGCAGCAGCAGTACCGGGGCCGGGCGGACCGCGGGCTGATCCGGCGCGTGGTCGAGGCGGTGCCCGACACGCCGGTTCTGGCGAACGGCGACGTGGTCCGGCCCGACGACGCCCTGTCGCTCCTGGTCGAGACCGGGGCCGCCGGCGTGATGATCGGACGGGGGGCGATGGGCAACCCCTGGATCTTCCGTCAGATCCTGGATCTGCGGCAGGGCAGGGCCCCCCGCTCGCCGAGCGCCGAAGAGCGCTTCGAGACCGTCGAGCGCCACATCGCGCTCATGGAGGACTGCTTCGAGGACGATCGCGCCTTCGCCCACAATCTCAAGAAGTACGTGGCGGCCTACTCGAAGGGACTGCCCGGGAGCGCGGCGTTCCGTCAGGAGGCGCTGGAGAGCGACGATCGCGACCACATCCTGGCGCTGACGCGCCGCTTCTTCGGCCGCGTCGAGCAGGCGGCCTGACGTCGTGTTGCGGGACCCGAAGCGCATCCTCGACGCGGTGCTCGACGGTGTCGTCGTGGTCGATCCCGACGGTTGCGTGGAGTACGTGAATGCCGCGGCCTGTCGCATCCTCGAGACCTCGGCCGAGGCCTCGGCCGCCGCGCCGCTCGATCAGATCGTAGGACCGGACCACGCGGTGACGAAGGTCGCCCAGGCGGTGGCGGCGTCGGGACGCTCGATCATCGAGACGGAGCGGCGCGTCCGCCGGCGCTTCGCCGAGGACGTGGTGGTGGACGTGGCCGCGTCGCCGCTTCGCGACGAGAGCGAGCGGTCTCGCGGGGGCGTGGTGATCGCACTGCGCGATCGCACGATCCAGCAGTCGCTCCAGGAGTGGGTGAGCGAACGCGAGCGGCTCAGCGCCTTCGGTCAGATCGCGGCGGGAATCGCCCACGAGGTGAAGAACCCGCTCGGCGGGATCCGGGGCGCGGCGGAGATCCTCGCGCGCCGCGCGGCGGACGAGCGAAGTCGTGCTGCCGCCGAGCTGATCGTGCGGGAGGTGGACCGCATCGCCTCGCTCGTTGACGACCTCATGGTCTTCACCCAGGGAGAGAGTGTCGAGCTGGCGCCCGTGAACATCCACCGCGTGCTCGACGACGTCGTCGAGCTGCTCTCCATGGACCCGCTGGCGTCCGGGGTCCAGCTCACCCGGGCCTTCGACCCCTCCATTCCGGATCTCCTCGCCGACGAGGACCGCCTGGTCCAGGTCTTCCTCAACCTGGCCCGCAACGGTCTCCAGGCGTTGGAGGGTGCCGGCGTCCTCCGCTTCGAGACCCGCATGACCCTCGACCACCGACTCACGAACGAGCAGGGGGAGTCGTTGCCGACGATCTCGGTGACCGTCGAGGACGACGGTCCGGGGATTCCCTCCGAGCTCATGGACAAGGTGACGACGCCGCTCTTCACCACCCGCGCCGGCGGTACCGGTCTGGGCCTTGCCGTTGCTCGCCACTGGGTGGCCCTCCATGGCGGAGTGCTGCGCATCGAGAGCGGTGACCGCCGCGGCACCCGGGTCCGGGTGTCGCTTCCCGTGCGAAGAGAGATGCCCCCTGGGAGGGAAGCGTGAATCCTTCGACCCGAGTGCTCATCGCCGATGACGAGCCGTCCATCCGCTTCGTTCTGCGTGAGACCCTCGAGGAGCTCGGCTGCGAGGTCGTCGACGTCGAGGACGGCGAGGCGGCCCTCGACGCGATGACCGCCGACGCCTTCGACCTGGCCTTTCTCGACATCCGCATGCCGGGCCCGAGTGGGCTCGACCTGCTCGACCATCTGACGGCCCTGGGTGCGGGAACGGCCGTCGTGATCATCACCGCCCAGAACACCTTCGAGAACGCCGTCGAGGCGATGAAGCGGGGTGCGCTCGACTACCTGGTGAAGCCCTTCGGGATCGGCGAGGTCGAGGCGCTGGTCGCGAAGGCGCAGCGGACCCGGGAGCTCGAGCGGGAGGTCTCGGAGCTGCGGCGCGAGGTCGGCCGGCGCGTCACACCGGGGGAGGGCCTCGTGGGTCGAAGCCCGGAGATGCTCGAGATCTTCAAGACCATCGGTCGGGTGGCGGCTCGCGACGTGTCGGTGCTGGTGACCGGCGAGAGCGGCACCGGCAAGGAGCTCGTTGCTCGTGCGATCCACGGGGCGAGCAGGCGCGCGGAGCATCCATTCGTCGCGGTGAACACGGCCGCGATACCGCGCGAACTGCTCGAGAGCGAGCTCTTCGGCCACGAGCGAGGTGCGTTCACCGGGGCGGTCACGGCCCGCAGCGGCCGCTTCCGGGACGCCAACGGCGGCACCCTCTTCCTGGACGAGATCGGCGACATGTCCGCCGACCTCCAGGCGAAGCTTCTCCGCGTGCTCCAGGACTCGCTGGTCACTCCGGTCGGCGGCAGCACCGCGCAGAAGATCGACGTGCGCATCATCGCCGCCACCCACCGCGATCTCGACCGGGCGGTGGCCGAGGGCGGGTTCCGCGAAGACCTGCTCTATCGCCTGCGGGTCGTGCCCATCGACATCCCGCCGCTGCGCGATCGGAAGGGTGACGTGCGTGCACTCGCGGAGCACTTCTGCGCCCGAGACGGCGAGTCGCTCGCCGGCCGCCGGCACGTGCTCGGCGAGGAGGCCCTCGCGCGACTCGAGGCGCACGACTGGCCGGGGAACGTCCGCGAGCTCGAGAACGCCATCAAGCGAGCGCTCGTGCTCGCGTCGTCGGAGCTGCTCGGTCCCGAGGACTTCTCCTTCCTGCGCGGATCCGGTCCGGCCAGCGACGACTCGGCCGGACTCGCGGAGCTCGTCGAAGGCGAGGTGGCGACCGCGCTCTCGTCGGGCGAAGAGGGGCACCTATACCGAGACGTGATCGAGAGCGTCGAGCGTCCACTGATCCAGGCGGTCCTGCGCCGCACCGACGGCAACCAGATCCGGGCGGCGGGGCTGCTCGGTATCAATCGCAACACGCTGCGCAAGAAGATCGTGGAGCTCGACATCCCGATCCCGGGGAGAGAGTGACCCGCTCGCCCGTGTCTTCGGGCCTGGCCTCGCTCCACGTCCTCGCAGACGACGATCCCCGCTGGAAGTGGGATCCCGTGGAGCAGGCGCGGGCCGCCTGTGCGGGAGGGGCCGGTGTGATCCAGCTGCGGGTGAAGCACGCCGGCGACCGCGGCGCTCTCGACTGGGCGCGGGAGATCCGCCGCGCGACTCGAGACGCCGGAGCGCTGTTCTTCGTGAACGACCGCTTCGACCTGGCCCTCATCGCGGGGGCGGACGGCGTCCACCTGGGCCAGACCGATCTGCCGCCGTCGCGTCTGCCGGTGCCGGAGAGAGAGGGGCTCCGCATCGGTCGCTCCACCCACGACCTGGCGCAGGTGCGAACCGCTCGCGCGGAGCCTGTGGACTACATCGCCTTCGGCCCGGTCTTCGGGACCCGCTCGAAGCGCAGCGAGTACGCGGATCGCGGCCTGCCGCTGCTGGAGCGAGCGGTCGGGGCGGCCTCGCCCCTACCGCTCGTCGCCATCGGGGGCATCGATGCGAGCAATGCGGAGTCGGTGCTGCGATCGGGCGCCGCCGGACTCGCGGTGATCTCGGCGGTGGCCGCAGCCGACGACCCGGTGGACGCGACGCGGGACCTGGTGGCCTGCGTGGAGCGCGTTCACGGCCCGTCGCGATGAGCGACACGGGCGAGCTCGGCGGGCGGGCGATCTCGGTCCTCGGCTTCTGCGTGATGATCGGGATCGCGTGGCTCGCGTCGAGCGACCGCTCGCGGATTCCGTGGCGGACGGTGGGCTGGGGGGTGGGGCTCCAGCTCGCCCTCGGGGTGCTGCTGCTGGAGACCCCTTTCGGTGCGCTCTTCTTCCGTGCCATGAACGGGGTCGTGGCGCAGCTCACCCGTTACACGGACGTCGGCGTGGACTTCGTCTTCGGCGCACTGGTGGAGACGGGCTTCTCGTTCGTCGTGAACGTGCTTCCCATCATCGTGGTCATGGGCAGCCTCTTCGCCGTGCTCTACCACCTGGGACTGCTCCAACGGGTCGTGGACGCCATGGCCGCACTGCTCTCCCGGACGATGCGGACCTCCGGTGCGGAGAGCCTCGCCGCCGTCGCCAACCTGTTCGTGGGGATGACGGAATCGGCCCTGATCGTGCGCCCCTACCTGGACCGGATGACGCGTTCCGAGCTCTTCGCCCTGATGACCCTCGGCATGTCGACGGTCGCCGGCTCCGTGATGCTGGCCTACGTGGGCATGCTCGGGCCGGAGTACGCGGGACACCTGGCCACGGCGAGCCTGCTCTCGGCGCCGGCGGGTCTGCTGATCGCGAAGGTCATGGTGCCAGAGACCGAGACCCCGGAGACCGCGGCCGGCGGCCACGCCCACGTCGAGCGGACGTCGGTCAACGTGATCGACGCGGCGGCCCAGGGCGCCGTCGCCGGCCTGCGGCTCGCCGCCTACGTGGGCGCCATGCTGCTGGCCTTCGTCGCCCTGATCGCGCTGGTCAACGACGTGCTGGCGGCCGCCGGTGGGTGGGTCGGTCTGCCCGGACTCACGCTCCAGAAGCTGCTCGGGTTGGTGCTCGCTCCGATCGCCTGGCTTCTGGGTGTGCCCTGGCAGGACGCGGCCACGGTCGGCGCCCTGCTGGGCGTGAAGACGGTGCTCAACGAGTTCCTGGCCTACCAGGAGCTGTCGGAGCTGATGGCCGAGGGGGCGCTGGCGCCCCGCTCCGTGCTGATCGCGTCCTACGCCCTCTGCGGCTTCGCCAACTTCGGCTCGCTCGCGATCCTCCTCGGAGGGCTCGGGGGCCTGGCGCCGGGCCGGCGGTCCGACGTCGCCCGCTTCGGTCTGCGCAGCATCCTCTCGGGAACCCTCGCCAGCTTCATGACGGCCTGCGTGGCCGGGCTGCTCGGCTGATTCCCGGCCGCGGCGCGGTCCGGACCCGCCGGCATCCTGCTAGAATGAGGCGTTTTCCTCGTCCCGGCGGTCGCTTCCGGCGCTGCGTCGCGGACTCCCCTCGCTGCCGGACCCCTGCCCGCTCGAGAGCCCTGTCCACGAGGATGCGTCCGCTGGAGAATCCCCGAGCTCGTCGCCGCGCCAGAGCCCGAAGCCTGGCGCTCGTCTGGTTCGCCGCGCTCGTAAGCGTGGGTGCGCCGGCGGCCGCCTTGCGCACGGCCCAGGGGCCGGTCTTTCCGGTCAGCGAGTTCGTGATCGAGTATGCCCTCGACCACCCGCGACACATCCCCCCCCAGGAGCTCCTCGATCTCGAGGTCGGGCTCTCCTCCCTGGGCCTCTCCTACACGGCGCCGCGCCCGGTGGACCGCACGGTCCGCATGCGCCTCTCTTCGCTGCCCGAAGGCGCCTCCTTCTCCGCGACGGCGATCCAGCACATCACCCAGTTCGTGGTCTCGACCTTCAACCGGCGCGGTTTCAACGGGATCATCGTCACCGTCCCCGATATCGACGAGGAGAGCGGCACCGACCTGCGGCCGCGGGCTCAGACCGCGCTGCGTCTCCGCATCTGGACGGGTCGCATCACGCGTCTCACGACCGTCGCCGACGGCGAGCGCTTCGAAGAGCTCGACGAGGCACAGCGAACGAACCTCACCGCCCACGAGTGGATTCGCGAGCGCGCCCCGGTCCAGCCCGGGGGAATGCGCGGCCTGCTCGACGTCGAGACGCTCGAGGACTACGCGGCCGAGATCTCCCGCCACCCCGGGCGTCGCGTGGACGTCGAGCTCGAACCGGGTCCGCACACCGGAACCACCGACGTCAACCTCCGCATCGCGGAGAACAAGCCCTGGGTCGTCTACGCGCAGTACTCGAACACGGGTACGCCATCCACGACGAAGAATCGCGAGCGCTTCGGCTTCGTCCACAACCAGACCACTGGCCGCGACGACATCCTCCGGCTCGACTACACCACCGGCGACTTCGGCGACGTCCACGCGGTCGTAGGTTCCTACAGCGCTCCCTTTTCGCTCCGCCTGCCGGATCTCCGCTTCAGCGTCACAGGTCTGTACAGCGAGTTCGACTCCTCCGAGGTGGGATTCGTCGACTCCGACTTCCACGGCGATCAGGCCCTCGGCGAGGTAGAGCTGACCTACAACGTGCTGCAGCGCCACGAGCTCTTCGTCGACGTGTACGCGGGCGCGCGCCTCCACGCCATGTCCGTCGAGAACGACCAGTTCGGGACGAGCGGCGGGCTCGACGACGAGGAGGACGCGACCTTCCTGGTGCCGAAGGTGGGCGTTGCGGGAGAGCGGAGGACGCGCACGTCGCGGCTGCTCTTCGATGCGAACGTCGCCATGGGCCTGACCCGTGAGGACGAGAAGGAGCTCGAGATCCTGGGGACGCCGGATCCGGACGAGCGTTTCACCCTGTTGCGCTGGAACGGAAGCTACGCCTTCTACCTCGAGCCGCTGATCGATCGCCAGGCCTGGGAGGATCCCAGCACCCCCGAGAGCTCGACCCTCGCCCACGAGATCGCCCTCAGCTTCCGGGGGCAGTGGGCCTTCGGTAATCGGCTCGTTCCCCAGTACCAGGAGATCGCCGGGGGGCTCTACACGGTGCGGGGCTACAAGCAGGCCCAGGTCGCTCGCGACAACGTGCTGCTCGGCTCCGCCGAGTACCGTCTCCACCTGCCGCGGCTCTTCCTGCCGGACCCGGAGCCGGCCCGGCTGCCCCTGATCGGCGACTTCCGCGTCCACCCGGAGGGCGTGTTCGGACGACCCGACTGGGACCTGGTGTTTCGGCTCTTCTCCGACGGGGCGCGGGCGATGGCGAGCGACCGCAGCTCCCTCGACGACGAGGAGCACGAGACCCTGATCAGCGTCGGCGGCGGGATCGAGGTGCAGATCCTGCGCAACCTGAACCTCAGGGCCGACGCCGGGCGCGTCATGACCAGTGCGGGCAGCGCCGATTCCGGCGACGTCCGCGGCCATCTGATGGCTACGCTCCTCTACTAGGATCGGGAGGGACGACATGAACCAGCGATCCCAGCCCGCTCCGAGGCAGCGCCGCCTCGCCGCCTGGGCCGTGCTCGGTGCGTTCCTCGCCGGGCTGCCGGGATCTCCGGCGCTGGCCGGCCCCCGTGGCGAGCGGGTGATCTCCGGTCAGGCCACCTTCGATCGCGGCGGCAGCGAGACGGTCATCGACACGAAGACCGAGCAGACGATCGTCGAGTACGAGAGCTTCGACATCCTGGCGGGCGAGATCGTCCGGATCAACCAGCCGAGCGAGGCCTCGCGCATCCTGAACCGGGTGCCCCATGGAGATCCCACCCGGGTGAACGGCCAGCTTCGATCGAACGGCTACGTCTACATCCTGAATCCCGCGGGCGTGTTCCTCGGCGAGAGCGCCGTCATCGACGTCAGCGGGCTCGTGGCTGGCGCCGGCCGCGTCTCCAACGCGGACTTCCTCGCCGGCCTGGACCGCTTCACGGATCTCTCCGGCGACGTGGTCGTCGCGGAGGGCGCTTCCGTCTCGGCCGAGGGGCTGGTGGCGCTGGTGGGTCGGCGGGTCGCGAACTTCGGGGCGATCCGCACCGAGGGCGGGATGGTCGCGCTCGTGGCCGGCGAGAACGCAATGCTCGCGAAGATCGATGGCCGGGTGTTGGTGCGGGTGGACGACACCGGGGCCTCGGCCCCCGGGTCCGGGGACTTCGCGCTGACCCAGGGGGGAGAGATCGATGCCGGGAGCGGCCGGATCTCGCTGAGCGCCGGCGACGCCTACTCGCTGGCGATGAACCACACGGGCATCACCCGCGGTCGGGAGATCGAGCTCCGGGCCCAGGGCGACGCGGGGGTCCAGGTGGCGGGGACCCTCGATGCCTCGGCCTCCGGCGAGGGCGAGGTCGGCGGGACGATCCGCGTGCTCGGAGGGCGCCTGGCGCTGCTCGGCGCCGAGCTCGACGCCTCCGGCGACTCGGGCGGCGGAGAGATCCACGTGGGGGGTGACGTCCAGGGCGGGGGCGAGCTGCCCACCGCGCGGCGCACCTACGTCGATGCGGAGACGCGGATCTCGGCCGATGCGATCCGGGAGGGAGACGGAGGCGAGATCGTCGTCTGGGCCGAGGAGAAGACGGGCTTCTACGGCGGGGCGAGTGCACGCGGTGGAGAGGTCGCCGGCGATGGCGGCTTCGTCGAGATCTCGGGCGCGCGCTGGCTCGAGGCGCGCGGTGAGGTCGCGCTGGACGCGCCGAACGGGAGCTCCGGGACGTTGCTCTACGATCCCGACCGGATCGAGATCGTGGGCGGCGGTCCCACCGACGGCTCCGACTCGGACACCCTTCCCGACGTCCTCGACGACGGTCGGAAGCTGGGCGAGATCCTGAGCGGCGCGGTCGGCGACGGGTCCGATCCCTTCGTGATCTACGAGTCCGAGATCGAGGGAACCGACGCCAACATCGTCCTGCAGGCGCAGAACGAGATCTTCGTCTCGGGCGACTTCGACCACGACGTCGAAGGCGAGGGCCAGGACGTCGTGGTCATCATGCCCGGCAACGACCTCACGATCCAGACCGTGGGCAAGGACGAGGAGAACGTCGGCATCCACCTCACCCTCACCGACGACCCGAGCGACGCAGACCTGCGCTGGCGCGTGAGTGATGGGGGGACGATCCTGCTGAACACCGGTGCCGGAAACGCCAACAACCCGGTCGAGGGCGTGAACGCTTCGATCGAGGCCGGAACGCTCGAGTTCGGGGGGCGCGCGTTCGAGCTGAACGACGACTTCGGGTTCGAGATTCCCCTGGTCACGGACCGGACGGCGGTGGCCGTGTCCACCACCCAGGGCGACATCCGGGTCGACCGGATCGAGGCGAACGGAACCGACGCGGAGGGTCTGCGCCTGGCCGGCCCGGCCGGCGGCGTCTCCGTGACCGCGCAGAGCGGCGACGTCCGCGTGGGGGCGATCCGGGCCAATGGCGGCAACGCCGCGGGCTTCGTGTCGAACGGCGGCAGGGGAGGCGCCGTGGCGATCACGGCGCTCGACGGCAACGTCCTCATCGAGGGTGGAATCGAAGCGAGGGGCGGCGACGGGCTCGCAGGGCACCGCGGCGACACACCCTTCAGCGTGGGTGGCTCCGGCGGCGAGATGATCATCGAGGTCGGCACCGCCGACGACTCCTTCGATCCCGAAGATCCAAAGGCGGGGATCGAGGTCCGCGGGGACCTGGTGGCGACCGGCGGTGACGGGATCGGCTTCTTCGTCACCGAGGACGGGAGCTTCAGCGGTCGGGGGGGAGTCGGCGGGCGGATCGAGATGAACGCCCTGAGAGAGGTGCGGGTGGACGGCCAGGGGACGCCGGTGATCCTCGACGTCTCCGCAGGCGACGGAAGCGGGGACGGTGGCGATCCCACCTTCATCGTGGCTGGCGAGCCGTCCCCCCTGGCGAACGCGGTCGAGATCGTGACGCCCCTGCTGTCCGAGGACTTCAGCGGGGGCGACATCGTGCTGGTGGACGTGTCGGTGGTGGCCCGCGGAGGCGACGCCGGACTCGCCGGCGGTCCGGGCGGCAGCGGGGGCGATGGCGGAAACGTGCTCGTCCAGAGCGGAAGCGGGAGAGTGATCGCCGCCACGACCGACTTCGACGCGGGCTCCGGCGACGGTGCGTTCGGCGCCGAGGGGGACGACGCGGTGCCGGGCTCAGGTGGACGTGCGGGGCTCGTGAACGTCTCGGGAGAGCTCGGCGCGGCGGTGGGCGACATCGCCGTGCGGGGTGGCATCGGCGTGAACGGCACCGGTGGCACCGGGGGGCGGGTCATCGTCTCCTCGGACGAGGGCGACGTCGAGGTGATGAACATCGACGCCTCCGGCGGCTCCGCGACCGAGAGCATCGATGGCCTCGACGGCATATCCGGCGGCGCGGGCGGGACGCAGATTGCGCTCGTGACCGGGGACGACAGCGTGGACTCGGATGCGGGCGACGTGGTGCTGGGAGGGATCATCCTCGGCTTCGGCGGCGAGGGCCAGGACGCGGACGGTGCGCCGGTCTTTGCGGACGGCGCCTTCGTGGTGATCGACGCGGATGCAGCCGTGCGCGTCGCGAACGCGAACACGCGGATCGAGGTCGGAAGGGCGCGCGTGGAGGGAGCGAGCGTGAGCGGCGTCGTGCTCGCCGGCACGCCCGCAGACGACGATCGGGCGACGGTGGGTGCGGACGGCGCCATCGACGTGCTGCTCGACGGGAACTCCCTCGAGTCGCTCGAGATCGTGCAGCGCAGCGTGGCCGGCGAGAGCCATCTGGCCCGCACCGGGACCCTCGAAGATCTGCTCCAGGTCTCCGGGGACGAGGCGGGTCGGACCCAGACCGTCGTGACCATGCGCACCTCCGATGGCGACCCCGCCCTGGGCTACCGGCTCGACGAGGAGCTCGTGCCGCCCGACGACACCACGCCGGCGCCGGATCCGGGCACGATCATCATCGAGTCGGGCGCCGTGGCCCTGGGCTCCGCGGGCGGCTCGATCGCGAGCGGCGCCGACGGCGGCGCCGCGGAGAACGCCGGCGCCATCCAGGGCGCCGCCGGGGGATCCCACGTCGTCAGCACCGGCGACTTCCTGCTCGACGGCCGGACGATCGGCACGGACACCGATCCGATCGAGGTACGGGGGGCCGACCTGGCCGCGCTGCGCCTGGCCGCGAACGGCGACGTGCGCGTCGACGTGGACGTGGCCTTCGGCGCTCTCGAGGTCACCCAGTCGGACGCCGCGGCGGGGACGGTCATCGGCGGCTCGGCCGGCGACGTCGTGACGATCGCGGCCGCGGGAGACGAGAGCGCCCCGGTGAGTCGGGTGGAGGCGATCACTCCGAACGCCGGCTTCTCCTACCGCCTGATCGCCGAGGCCGCCGAGGACGGCGAGGCACCGGACATCGAGGTGGCATCGATGCGGATCGGCGGCTCGGGGCTCCTCGAGACGCGGGGCGATGTCGTGATCGCCGCGCCCGGCGCGGCGGAAGGCGAGACGATCGCGCTGGCGGGCGGAAGCGATCTCACCTTCCTCGCCGGCGGCGACGTGGTCGCGGTCGATCCGGGCGCCGGCAAGGTGTCGATCGACATGGGAGGCGGCAGCGATCCGGACGACCCGTCGGATCTCGCCTTTGCAGTGTCCGGGTCCGTCGGCGGCGCCGATGGCGGGCCCCTGGTGACCCGTGACGTCGAGCGGGTGGCGGCCCTCTTCCAGGGTGGCTTCCACCTCTCGAACCGGGATGCCGGCGACGTCCGGATCGCTCAGGTCGAGCTCCACGACCCGACCGACCTGAGCGGCGAGTCCGACGAGCAGGTCATCTCCGGCGTACTCAGCCTCGATGAAGGCGTCGAGGGAGACGTGGTGATCTCGAACGAGGATCGTCGGATCGTCCTGGGCGAGATCCCGAGCAACGCGGGCAACGCCGTGCACATCGCCAGCACCCGGGACGTGCTGCTGGAGGGGCCCGTCGAGATCGACAACGCCCAGTTCGTCTCGACCTTGGTCGATGACGGGAGCGGGAATCCGACCGTCGAGCTCCGGCCGCAGAACCCGGCGCAGATCGTTGCGCTGGGGGACGTCAGGATCGGGCGGATCGATTCGGCGGCCGGCGCCACGGCGACCGACACGCGTACCGACATCGACGAGGCCGACCGTCTGGAAGACATGCCCGCCGCGGGCTCGCTCTCGCTCGACGCCGATGGCGTGGTGACCCTGACCGGCGACGTCGGAACCCGGGACGACGACGGGATTTTGGAGCGATTCGCCACGACGGAGGCCTCGCTGCCGGGAGACGCCCGACGGATCCGCGCGGGCGAGGTCCTGTTCCGGGAGCGTGTGGACGGCCCGGCCACCGTCGTCCTCGAGGGGCGGCTTCCCGAGGGCTCCGAGTCCGTCGCCTCTCGCGTCTCCTTCGGAGGGAACATCGGGACCGGGACCGCGCTCGGCGGCCTCGACGTGAATGCGGACGAGATCCGCTTCTCCCTGTCGGAGGCGGAAGGGGGTGCGAGCGCCGACCGCGTCGTGGTGGACGGCGACGTCCGCCTCGACACCGACCGGACGACGATTCCGCCGGTCGCGACGATCGTCGACACCGCGGGTGGACTGGAGATCGATGCGGAGGGCTTCGAGGTCGGGGAGTTCGACAAGATCAGCGTCACCGAGGAGCTCCGGATCTCCGCTGATGAGGTCCGGGTGTGGGACCTGTCGGCCTCTCGCATCCACGTCGACGCGCCTCGGATCGTCCTCTCGCGGCGTGAGGCCGGACCGCTCGACCTCGCCGACGGCAGCACCGTCGTCGACGACGGACTCGATATCGTCGCGAACGAGATCGAGTTCAGCTCGTCCCCCGTTCTGGTGGACGCCGGGCCGGCCCCGACCCTCGTCCTGGGGAGCGGCGGGCTCTCGATTCCGGGCAGCCTGGCCGACTACGACGTGCGTCGCTACACGAGCGATCTGGACGCCGTGCGCGCGGGTGACTTCAGCGGTGAGGCGGGCGCGATCCTCGATCTCAGCGGTACCGGGGGGGCTCTGGCCGGCGATCCCTCCCGGCAGATGACGCGGGTCGCGCGCCTCGAGCTGCCGGATCGCCCCCCGGTGGCCAGCGACCTGCCGCCGGCCCCCGCCCGGGCCGTCTCTGCCTCGCAGGCGCTCACCTTCCTGCGCTGCGCCGATCTCGACGCGGGCGTTCCCCGCTGCACCCCTGCGGACGCCGCCGCAGCGGCGGCGCTGCTCTCCGTCGGTGCGCTCCGAGACACGGCGCTGGACTCGCCTCGGGCGCGGGAGATCGCCGCGCGTTACCGCGGACTCGTGGCGAGCCCGGAAGCCGTCGAGGCCCTGCGCTCGAGCTTCGCCGAGGCGGGGCGTGGCTACGCCGCGACCCGCGAGTGGGACGACGCGACGCTCGACGGGGCCGACCTCTACCGCTTCCTGGCCGCCGGCCCGGCCGACGTGCGGCCCGCTCTGGATGCGATCCGCGAGCTCGCCTGGCTCTTCGCCGAGATCGAGCTCCTCGATCTGGCCGACGCGGATACGCGGCGTCTCCACGCCACCTTCGCGACGGACTTCGCCGAGGCGGCGGGCCTCCCGGGTCTGACGGCCGAGCAGGTACACGCGGCAGTCGACGCGTCGCCGGTGGGTCTTCCCTAGCTCCCGATCCCGTTGGCTCCGTGGACGACCGCTCAGTGGAGTCTTCCCAGGCGGCGCCGCAGGGTGTCTCGCTGGCGCCGTGCCACGGCGGCGTAGGGATCGGTGGGCGCGACCTCGGCGAGGCGGTCGAGGTCGGCGGCGGCGGCGGCGAGGTAGCCCAGCTCGGCGTAGACGGCGGCCCGGTCTCGCAGCTCGCGGGGGGAGTCCGGGACGAGGAGCAGGATGCGTTCACAGCAGGCGAGCGCGCGCTCGAGGTCGCTCTGCTTCACGAAGATCTGCTTCAGGTTGGAGAGCATTCGCACCAGGATCTCGCGTGCCGTGGCCGCACGCAGCGTCTCGGCCGTGAGGCGCGCCTCGGCCCCGACGGCCGCGCGGAGGCGCTCCTGGCAGCTCTCCGGCGAGAGGATCACGCCGGCGTAGGGGTCGATCACGATCTCGTCGTCTGCGACGCACTTCACGAGGAAGTGGCCGGGGAAGGAGATGCCCTGCACGTCCACGTCCAGTCGCCGGCCCACCCCCATGTAGACCAGCGCCAGGGTGATCGGGATGCCCAGGCGCCGATCGAGCACCTCGTTCAGATAGCTGTTGCGCGGGTCGTAGTAGCGGCGGGTGTCGCCCGCGAAGCGCTGCTCCTCGAAGAGGAAGCGGTTCAGGGCGGTGACGCGGCCGCTCAGGTCTCGCGCGGTCGCGAGCTGGTGCGCCGCGCCATCGGCCAGCGCGTCGAGCCGGGCGAGGTAGTCGGCGACCTGCAGCGCCGGGTACTCCTCGGCGGCGATCCAGAGCGCCGCTTCGATCGGGTCGATCGACGCGTCGGGAGCCCGGGCGATTCGCTCGAGGGCGTCGCGGGCCGCGCTCACGCCGACCAGAACTCGTCCACTGCGTACTGGTCTCGGGGGATCGACCAGGCCTCCTCCAGCCGTCCGTCGACGATCCGGAGCAGCAGGACCCAGTCGGAGGCGAGCCGCCGCGCGCTGCGGAATCCGGTCACGTGGTAGACGAGCGCGGTGTAGCGCTGGCCCACCAGCACGTCCTCGAGCGTCGACTCGAACTGCTCCGCGTCCTCGCCGATCCGAGCCAGGTGGTCGAGCACGTTGTCCCGGCCGCGAACGACTCCCGCCCGGGGTCCGCGGCCGGCGGTGTGCCAGACGAGATCGATGGAGCAGAGGCGCTCCACGTGCTCCACGTCCCCCTTGGAGACCGCGTCCCAGAGGTCTCGGGCGAATCGTTCGTGGTCTGATGCGGACATGAGGCCATTATGCGCGAACCGGCGCGGTCGTGGCGAGGATCCGTTTCTCGTGGGACGACCCCCACGGCTGGCTTAAGCTCGACACGTGAGCGGACTCCTCTGGCAGCCCTCGCCCGAGCGCGTGGCCCGCGCTCAGCTGACGGCCTTCGCGCGGCGCGTGGAGCGGGCGCACGGCTTCGAGCTCCCCGATTTCGCCGCCCTCCACCGCTTCTCCGTCGAGCATCGGCCGGAGTTCTGGCGAGCCATCTGGGACTTCGCCGGGGTCGTGGGAGACGGCCCGGGCCGGGCCCTCGAGCCGGGTACGGATCGCATGCCCGGCGCCCGCTGGTTTCCGGAGGCGCGCCTCAACTACGCGGAGAACCTGCTGCGGCGCGGCGACGACTCGCCGGCGCTGATCTTCCGCGGCGAGGACCGGGTCCGAGGCGTCCTCTCCCACGCCGCGCTCCGCGAGCGGGTCGCGGCGCTCGCGTCGTCCTTCCGCAGCTTCGGCGTCGAGCCCGGTGACCGCGTCTGCGCCGTGCTCCCCAATCTGCCGGAGACGATCGTGGCGGCACTGGCCGCTGCGTCGGTCGGCGCGGTGTGGTCCTCGTGCTCGCCGGACTTCGGCGTGCGCGGTGTGCTCGACCGCTTCGGGCAGGTGGAGCCGAAGGTCCTGCTCACGACCGACGGCTACTTCTACGGCGGCGCGGTCCACGACGTTCGCGAGCGCTCCGCCGAGATCCGCTCCCGGCTGCCCTCGGTGACCGAGTGGATCTTCGTGCCCTACGCGAATGCCGACGCGAAGACGCCCACCGGCGCCAGGCGCCTGGCCGACCTCGAGGGCGAGCACGCGGGCGCGGCTCTCGCGTTCGAGCGCCTGCCCTTCGACCACCCGCTGGCCATCCTCTTCTCCTCTGGCACGACCGGTCCGCCGAAGTGCATCGTGCACGGCGCCGGAGGGACGCTCCTGCAGCACCTGAAGGAGCACCGCCTTCATGTCGACCTGCGGGCGGGCGATCGCTTCTTCTACTTCACCACCTGCGGCTGGATGATGTGGAACTGGCTGCTCTCAGGCCTGGCGTCGGAGGCGTCGCTCTGTCTCTACGACGGGTCTCCGACCCATCCCGATGCGGGTGTGCTCTTCCGCTTCGCCGACGAAGAGCGCTTCGACGTCCTCGGCACCTCGGCGAAGTTCCTCGACGCCGTCGCGAAATCGGGCCTCGAGCCCGGCCGCGCTTGCGACCTGACGAGCGTTCGGACCCTGCTCTCCACCGGGTCGCCCCTGGCGCCGGTGGGCTTCGACTTCGTCTACGAGAAGATCTCCAGGGACCTCTGCCTGTCGTCGATCTCGGGCGGGACCGACATCGTGTCCTGCTTCGTGCTCGGCAACCCGACCGCGCCGGTCTGGCGGGGAGAGATCCAGGCCCCCGGGCTCGGAATGCGGGTCGAGGTCTTCGACGACGACGGGCGTCCGGTGCGCGGGCGCAAGGGCGAGCTGGTCTGCACCGCCGCCTTTCCCTCGATGCCCCTGGGCTTCTGGAACGATCCGGACGGCTCGCGCTACCGCGCGGCATACTTCGAGCGCTTCCCTGGTGTCTGGTGTCACGGGGACTTCGCCGAGACCACGGAGCACGGCGGGTTCGTGATCCACGGACGCTCCGACGCCGTCTTGAACCCGGGCGGGGTGCGGATCGGCACGGCAGAGATCTACCGACAGGTGGAGCAGCTCGACGAGGTGATCGAGGCTCTGGTGGTGGGGCAGGAGTGGGAGGGAGACACCCGGGTCGTCCTCTTCGTCGTTCTTCGGGAGGGCTGCGAGCTCGACGCGCCGCTGCGGGACCGCATCCGACGGCAGATCCGGCGCAACGCGACGCCGCGCCACGTTCCCGCGCGCATACTTGCGGTGCCGGAGATCCCGCGCACCCGCAGCGGAAAGATCGTCGAGCTCGCCGTGCGCGAGGTCCTGCACGGCCGGCCCGTGAAGAATCTCCAGGCGTTGGCGAACCCGGAGGCCCTGGAGCACTTCCGCGCCAGGCCGGAGCTCTCGGAGCGGGGCTCCGAGCCGGAGTGAGATGGGCGACATGAAGTCGGGGGGATTCACGCTGGCGATCCATGGCGGAGCGGGTGGGCTCCCGAGGAACGAGCGCATCGCCCGCGAAATCGAGAGCGGTCTCCACGGCGCCCTCGATGCGGGCGTCGCGCAGCTCTCGGCCGGTGCGGGCGCGCTCGAGGCGGTCGTGGCTGCAGTCCGGGTGCTGGAGTCCGAGCCCGCCTTCAACGCCGGGAGGGGCTCGGTCCTCTCCGCCGCGGTCGAGGTCGAGATGGACGCGGCGGTCATGGAGGGCGCCACGCGGCGCGCCGGTGCGGTGGCCTGCGTGCGACGCCTCGCCCACCCGATCGACGCCGCCCTGGAGGTGCTGCGCGATGGTCGCCACGTGCTGCTCTGTGGCGAGGGGGCGGAGTCGCTGGCCCGGGTGGCGGGCGCCGCGTCGCTGGAGCCGGCCGATCTGGTCATGCCCTACCGGCGCGCGCAGCTCGAACGCGTCCTGGCCGGGAGCGACGGGAACGGTGGTCCGGGCGGCGGCACCGTCGGCGCGGTGGCCCGGGACGGAGAGGGGCATCTGGCCGCGGCCACCTCGACTGGCGGGATCGTTGCAAAGCGGCCGGGTCGCGTCTCCGACAGCGCGCTGATCGGCTGTGGGACCTACGCCGACGACGAGAGCTGTGCGGTCTCGGCGACGGGCGAGGGCGAGATCTTCATCCGGACGGTATTCGCCCACGCGGTGGACGCGGCGGTTCGAGCCGGGGCACCGCTCCCGGACGCGTGCGCGAGCGCCCTGGCGGAGGTCGAGCGGCTGGGAGGTAGCGGCGGTTGCATCGCCGTGGATGCCGCCGGCCGCGTCTGCCTTTCCTTCGACACGCCGGCGATGCCCCGGGGAGTGGTGCGCGCGGGCACGCCCGCCCGCGTGGCACTCGGACCCGACGACGGCGTCTCCTGATCGTCGAGCGGGCGCCGGCCGGGGATCACTCCCGCGTGTTCGGGAAGCCGCGCGCCTCCAGGGACTGGCGGATCTCGTTCAGGATCTCGGGATCGTCGATGGTGGGCGGTGTCCGGTAGGGCTCGCCGTCGGCGATCCGTCGCATCGTGCCGCGCAGCACCTTTCCGGAGCGCGTCTTCGGCAGCCTCTTGACCACCAGGGCCTGCTTGAAGGCGGCGACCGGTCCGATCGCCTCGCGGATTCGCGCGACGAGCTCGGCCTCGAGCTCGCTCTCGGAGCGCTCTACTCCCGCGTTGAGCACGACGAAGCCCAGCGGGACCTGCCCCTTGAGCGCGTCCGCCACGCCCGTCACGGCGCACTCGGCCACCTGGGGGTGCCCGGCGATCACCTCCTCCATCGCTCCGGTCGACAGGCGATGGCCGGCCACGTTGATGATGTCGTCGGTGCGGGCCATGATCCAGAGGTAGCCGTCCTCGTCGATGTGCCCCGCGTCGGCGGTCTGGTAGTAGCCCGGAAAGCGCTCCAGGTACGCGCGCTCGAAGCCGGCGTCGTTCTCCCAGAGGGTGCGCAGGCAGCCGGGGGGCAGCGGGAGCTTGAGGGCGAGGTGTCCGGTCTCGCCGGCCGGGAGCTCGTGGCCCTCGTCATCGAGGACGCGCACGTCGTAGCCCGGTACGGCGACGGTTGGGGAGCCGCGCTTGATCGGCAGCGGCTCGATGCCCATGCAGT